>JAEEGL014491890.1_pt1 | contig 12326 bp, 13 predicted proteins | sample 9134231 | NCBI WGS metagenome assembly JAEEGL01 (sample SAMN16246548, study PRJNA631951) | gut metagenome | biome: gut microbiome; feature: rumen; material: fiber-attached | host: Bos | place: Iran: Karaj | collected 2018-10 | reverse complement strand
AGGGCAGAATCTCGTATGCACCAATGATGAGTGCAAGAACGTGGTAAAGCAGGAGCACTGATATTAACAGCACGTACATCAAAACCCTCTGAATGAATATGGCTGTTTCGGAGGCCCTTCGTAGGATTGCGGAGGCCGTTAGGAGCTTTCGCGCTTATCGTCCGCCGATAGAAAGCGACTTGTCTTTAGGACGAACGCCGAGCTTAGTGAATCGCTACAGGTCGGAGAAACACCATATCATCAGAGGGTTTTTCTATAGCCTGTAAAGGCATCGGAAGCGGATTGTATGGATTTAAATACAATATTATTGCATTTGGTTTTAAATTGTGCTAAAATAAATACAATTTCAACGAGGCAATATTTTTGAGCAGTATCGAGTTATTGGACAAGACCAGGAGGATCAATGCTCTCCTGAAAGAAAAGAGCGGAGACAGGGTAGTCTTCGATGACATATGCACTACCATGGGAAGTATCGTACCGTCTTCGGTATGCGTATTGAGCGCCAAGGGCAAGATACTGGGGAAGGACAGCAAGGCGGTATATCCGTCGGTCTTCTCAAAGCCCTGCGGTACATTCATAGATGACTCGTTGAACGGCAGGCTGCTGTCGGTGCTCTCCACCAGGGAGAATGTCAGGCTTGATACCCTGGGACTGCAGGACAGGGGAGTCATGGAGACCGAGGTGCTGATCACCCCGGTGATCATGGGAGGCGACAGGCTCGGCACGCTGATCTTCTTCAGAAGGAACAGAGAGTTTACGGTGGATGACATCATACTGTGCGAATACGCATCTGCCGTCGTGAGTCTGGAGATGTACAGATCACTCGAAGAAGAGGAGTCGATAGAGCAGCGCAAGAGATCGGATATCGACGGTGCACTGTCTGCACTGTCAGCTACCGAGAGAGAGGCCGTGAAGCTTGTATTCGAAGAGCTCGAAGAGACCGGCGATATCATAGTTGCTTCGAGGATAGCCGCAAGATCTGGGATCACGAGGTCTCTGATCGTAAATGCGGTGAAGAAGCTTGAGAGTGCAGGAATCATCGCTTCAAAGTCCGCAGGTGTCAAGGGGACGTATATCAGGATACTCAACCCGGACATTTTTGAGGAACTGGAAAAAAATAAATAAGACGGATTCAACGCTCCCGGAACGGAGTTCGGGATTACAGGGACGTAGATACTAAAGGGATTTATGAAGGCATGGGCCGGCATAGGTCCCTTTTCGCTTTACAGGCGCCGTTTTACGGACAAAACCAATATATAGTGGATGGATAGAAAACCCACAACTATATATTGACATTTCATCACAGATAATTATAATGATTTAGGTATACGGGATTTTCTCCCCTGTACCGGAAAGGAAAGGCGAATGGTTAATACCGACACATTCAATTATGTAGATGTCCTCACCAAGGCAGCTGATGCCTCGGCTCTCAGGAACAAGACCATAGCTAACAACATAGCCAACATTGATACGCCCCACTACAAGAGGCAGGATGTATCGTTTGCGGCCAATCTGCAGCAGGCCCTCAAGAATTCCAGATACAAGACACTGGATCAGAAGGTCAATTCGCTGAATACCAAAAGGCTGAAGGGCGTGGTATTCACCGATCTTGAGGCTTATTCTTACAGGCTTGACGGTAACAACGTGGATGTGGATACGGAGAATGTGTACATGGCTGAGAACCAGCTCATGTATCAGGGACTGACCAAGTCTCTGTCGTCCGAGTTTGAGCACTTCAAGGCAGTGCTTAAGTAACGGACGCTGAGCTTGGGATATCCGTCACAGTGCAGAGGGTTTCAGACATATAGGAGAACAGGATATGGGAGTATTTGACAGCTTCAGTATAAATGCATCGGGACTTACGGCAGAGCGTTACAGGATGGACGTCATCGCGGAGAATATCGCGAACGCCAATACCACAAGGACAGAAGACGGGACGCCCTACAGGAGAAAGGTGGTCACTTTCCAGGAGAGGTCCAATCCCGTGGCATCCTTCAATTCAGTGCTTATGAACACCCAGAGCAAGTTCAACCGTTTCGTGGGCTCGGGCGTGAAGATAGGCGGTCTGTACAAGGACAATGTCACACAGATGAACATGGTATATGATCCTTCCCACCCGGATGCGGATGAGAACGGATATGTGCTCTACCCGAACGTGAACATAGTCACCGAGATGACCAACATGATCGATGCCAGCAGGGCATACGAGGCCAATGCCACGGCGTTTTCTGCCACAAAAGATATGGCACTCAACGGTCTGAACGTCGGTCAGTCATGATAAAGGGGTAAAACGATGGATGTAACGAATATAAGTTCATTTTTCAATGTCACATCACCTAAGATCGCAGACGCGGCTCTCAACTCATCTACGGCAAAGTTTGCGGATGATGAGACCTTCGGGACTTTCCTGGATGCCGCAGTCAAGCAGGTGAACGAGACGAACGGATATATGCACTCCGCAGAGGAGGAGGAGATCAAGTTTGCACTTGGTCTCACGGAGAACACACATGATCTTGCGGTAGCACAGGAGAAGGCACAGGTTGCACTGCAGTATACCGTGGCACTGCGTGACCGTTTCCTTGAGTCATACAGAGAGATCATGCAGATGCAGATTTAATCTGAGTAAATATGTAGGCGGACGGATCGCGGATATGCTTTTCAAAACACATTCGGACGGGGCATGCCGGGTGCGTGAAAAGAATATCTGGAGCCGGATGCCGAAAACATGGTTTTATTATAGTTCAGGTCGAGTGAGAAGGGAGAAGTCATGGGCAACATTCAGGAGAGGTTAAGAGCATTACTGCAGAGGGTGATCGAGTGGTGGAACAGATTCACCATGAGACAGAAGACCCTTATAATATCAGCGGTCGCAGGTGTACTCGTCCTCCTTGCCATAGCGGTATCCATCCTCACCAAACCCAGCTACGAGACTCTGTATGTGAGCAACACCACCAAGGAGACCAGCGAGGTACAGACCCTCCTCGATGAGAACGGCATCTCATACAAGACAAGTAACGACGGACTCACCATATCGGTACCCAAGGAAGTATATACTCAGGCAGTCGTCCTGCTCGGTGCCAACAACTATCCCGCAGAAGAATATTCTATAGAAAGCGTCTTTGACGGCGGTTTCTCCACCACAGAATCAGACAAGACAAAGAAATATCAGCAGTTCATGGAGCAGAAGTTCCAGTCCACCCTGAAGAACATGGACAACGTAAAGAGGGCCATAGTCAATATCAACGTGCCCGAAAACGACGGAACACTCCTTTCAAAGAAGAAGGAAAGCTATGCTTCAGTAATGCTGGAGCTTGAGAATCCCGAGGAGATGACTCAGGATCAGGCAGCCTTTATCGCACGCTTCGTGGCTACCGAGCTCGGAAACGACACCACGGCAAACGTGGTCATCATGGATACCACAGGAAACATGCTGTATTCCGGACAGGATGAGAATTCCCTCACCGGCAATGCTTCCAGCAGGCTTTCCTACAAGACACAGTATGACAATATCGTACAGGCCGAGATCAACGACGCTCTCGTTGGCGCGAAGATATACGACAACGTACAGGTGGTGCCCAACCTCGACCTCAACTGGGATGTGATCAAGACTACCGAGCATACATATACACCTGCCGAAGGACAGGACCAGGGTGTGCTTTCACAGGAGGATACATACTCACAGACCGCACAGAATTCCAACGGTGACATACCCGGTACGGATACAAACGGTGAGATCACCTACGAATTCCAGGATCATGCTTATTCCAACACTACTACGGACGAGACGAGCCGCAGCTATCTGCCGAATGAGAAGATCACAGATACGGAAAAGGCCGGCGGAGCCATTAATTACGACAGTTCATCTTTGGGGATTACAGCAATACATTATGTGGTGTATAATGAGGACGATATGAAGGCATCGGGTGCTCTCGACGGGACCACCTTTGATGAATTCCGTATCGCCAACTCCGAGAGGACGAAGACAGAGGTGGATGATGATGTGTACAGCGTCGTCTCCAAGGCAACGGGTATACCTGTAGCGAACATACAGATAGTCGCCTATGATGAGCCGGTGTTTGTACCGAGCGAGGGCGGTCTTGTATCAGCTACCAACATCTTCATCATAGCACTGATCATACTCATCCTCGGATTGTTGGCATTTGTTGTGATCAGATCTATGAGATCGGAGAAAGTAGTCGAGGAAGAGGAAGAGCTTTCACTTGACAATCTGCTCCAGAGCACTCAGGATAATACAATGGTCGAGGAGATCGACGCTGAGGGCAAGAGCGAGGTCAGACTCATGATCGAGAAGTTTGTTGATGAGAATCCCGAAGCAGTTGCCAATCTGCTGCGTAACTGGCTGACGGAGGACTGGGGGTAAAATAAGTGCCAGTACCGGCAACAACAGGTTCAACCAGTGAGATGTCCGGATTACAAAAAGCTGCAATTCTGCTTATAGCTTTAGGTCCGGAAAAGTCTGCACAGATATTCAAGCATCTCAAGGATGAAGAGATAGAAGAGCTCACACTTGAGATAGCAAATACAAGATCCGTCACTCCTCAGCTCAAAGAGGAAGTGATCAATGAGTTCTATCAGATATGCCTTGCACAGCAGTATATCGCAGAGGGCGGTATCGGCTACGCAAAGGAACTTCTGGAACAGTCTTTCGGCGAGGAGAAGGCTTCCGATGTCATATCCAAGCTGACTGCATCGCTGCAGGTGCGGCCGTTCGAGTTCGTGCGCAAGGCAGATTCCTCACAGCTGCTGAACTTCATACAGGACGAGCATCCTCAGACCATCGCTCTGATACTGTCTTACCTTGCCCCTGCACAGGCGGCACAGATAGTCGGAGCACTGCCTCCGGACAAGCAGGCAGACGTTGCAAAGAGGATAGCAATGATGGACAGGACATCCCCGGATGTCATCAAAGAGGTGGAAAGAGTGCTGGAGTCAAAGCTTTCATCGCTGGTCAATCAGGACTACACTATCGTCGGCGGCGTAGACGCTATCGTCGAGATCCTGAATACGGTAGACCGTGGTACAGAGAAGCATATCATGGAGACTCTGGAAGTGGACGAGCCCGAACTTGCCGACGAGATCAGAAAGAAGATGTTTGTCTTCGAGGATATCCTGCTTCTGGACGACAGAGCCATACAGAGAGTGCTGCGTGACGTGGACAATTCAGACCTGTCAATGGCACTCAAGGGTGCGAACGAGCAGGTGCAGGCTGCGATTTTCAAGAACATGTCATCGCGTCTGTCAGCCATGATCAAGGAAGACATGGAGTTCATGGGTCCCGTACGTATGAAGGACGTGGAAGAAGCTCAGCAGAAGATAGTCAATATCATCAGAAAGCTGGAGGATTCCGCAGAGATCGTTATCTCCAGAGGCGGAGGAGACGAGATCATTGTCTAATGTGGTCAAGAGATCCCGTGCTGAGATCGACGGGGATGACAAGCTTGTCATAAATTCCAACTCGCAGGTAGCAGAGAGGCTCAAGATGCTGGAGAACATCATGAAGCGCTCTGCAGAAAGTGAACAGGAGGATTTTGATCCGGATGGATTCACGGAGGGGCTCGATGCAGATATGCTGAGCTCCATACTTGACGATCCGGATGCTGCCGAAGGAGCGGAAGGCGCAGGCAATGTGATCAAAGCCGAGCCGCCGTCACCGCCCGAGCCCGCCATAGACATGGAAGCCGTAAAGGCGGAAGCACAGCAGATCATAGATGATGCACAGGCACAGGCTGATCAGATACTGCAGGAAGCAGTGGACAATGCCGAAGCCCACAAGGCATCCGTTTTCGAGGAAGCAAGACAGGCCGGACACGAAGAAGGCTACAATGCCGGTATGGCAGAGGTGGCTGAGATACAGCAGCAGCTTGCGGAGAAAGAGCAGGCCATGCAGGCAGAGTACGACGAGATGGTATCGGCACTGGAGCCTGCGCTCATAGACACACTTTCAGATATCTACGGTCATATCTTTCATACTGATCTGTCCGGCAACAAAGAGATCATATTTTATCTGCTGCAGAATGCACTCCAGAATACCGATACGACGGTAAACCTGATCGTCCACGTGGCAAAGGACGACTACGAATATATCTCATCAAATAAGGAAGCGCTCTTTGACGGTATGCCGGGCGCTGACAATACCGACATAGTACCGGATGTGACATTGAGTCCGGGACAGGCTATGATAGATACGGGATCGGGCATATTTGACTGCTCGGTCGGGACAGAGCTCGAGGCATTAAAGAAGCAGCTTAAGCTCCTTTCTTATCAGGGCGGTGCGATTGAGGGTGCAGCAGACAATGGATCCGGCGTTTGATCTTTCGAAATACCAGAGCCTGAAGACAGGCACATATTTCAAGAAGCTGGGCAAGGTGGTGAATGTCGTGGGACTGACCATCGAGTCACAGGGCCCCGATGCCAGGCTTGCGGACATATGCTCCATACAGCCGGCAGACACCACACTAAAGCCGATACTTGCCGAGGTGGTAGGGTTTAAGGACAGGATGACTCTCCTCATGCCCTACGAATCAACTGACGGCATAGGCTCGGGATCCATAGTCACCAATCTCGAGCATCCTCTGATGGTGAAGTGCTCCGATGACCTTCTGGGCAGGACACTGGACGGTATGGGAAATCCTTCGGACGGATCCGAGGTGATAGGAGATGAGTATCCGGTAGAGGCCATGCCTCCGGATCCCATGGACAGGGTGATAATCAGCGATGTGCTTCCGCTCGGAGTGAAGGCGGTGGACGGGCTGCTTACCGTAGGCAAGGGACAGCGTATAGGGATATTTGCAGGCTCCGGCGTGGGTAAATCCACTCTGATGGGCATGTTTGCAAGGAATACAAAGGCCGAAGTCAACGTCATAGCTCTCATCGGAGAGCGAGGACGTGAGGTCAGGGAATTCGTGGAGCGAGATCTTGGACCTGAAGGTATGGCAAGATCGGTAGTCGTGGTGGCGACCTCCGACAAGCCGGCACTTGAGAGAAACAAAGCAGCAAAGACGGCGACCGCCATAGCGGAGTATTTCAGGGATCAGGGCAAGGACGTACTGCTTATGATGGACTCGCTTACCCGATTCTCCATGGCGCAAAGAGAGATAGGTCTTGCTTCCGGAGAGCCTCCGGTGACCAGGGGATATCCTCCTTCAATATATGCGGAGATGCCGAAGCTCCTTGAGAGGGCAGGCAACGGAGCGAGAGGATCCATCACGGGACTCTATACCGTGCTCGTGGACGGAGATGATTTCAACGAACCGATCACCGATACGGCGAGGTCGATACTGGACGGGCATATAGTGCTCAACAGAAAGATAGCCCAGCAGAATCATTATCCTGCGATCGACATACTGATGAGCATCTCAAGATGTATGAGCCAGATAGCCACAAAGGAACACAAGGCAGTAGCAGGTAAGCTCAAGAATGTCCTGGCTACCTACAATGAGGCAGAAGATCTTATAAACATCGGAGCCTACAAGGCAGGGTCCAATCCGAAGATCGACTTTGCCATATCAAAGATAGATGCGGTAAATGATTACCTGATGCAGACCACAGACTCGAAGTTTGAGTTTGACGATGAGGTAAGGATGCTGGAAGAGCTGTTTGCAGATAATGCCCAGGCTCAATGACAATAAGGGGAAAATATGGCCAAGTTCGTCTACAGCATGCAAAACATATTGAATCTGAATGAGAAGCTGGAAGAGCAGGCCAAGATGGAATATGCAACCCAGCAGATGATACTCAATGAGGAAGAAGAGAAGGAACAGAAGCTAAAGGACAGGAAGGCAGCCTATGAGGATGAGGCGAGGCGCATACGCAGCGAATCCGTGAACGTGAAGGAGATGATCGCCAACGCCAACGCCATAAGCATCATGGGGGATATGATAAAAGCGCAGCACGGAGTGGTGCTGAAAGAAGAGGAAGTACTGGAGGTTAAGCGATCGGAGCTTGAGGAAGCAATGAAAGACCGCAAGACCCAGGAGAAGCTTAAAGAAAAAGCATTCGAAGTATTCAAGCAGGAGCTCGCCATGGAGGAGAGCAAGGAGATAGATCAGCTTACGAGCTATACATTCGGTATAAGAAAGCAGAAGAATAATGGCTGAAAATGAAGTAGCGACAACTGAAGATCCTGAAGCAAGAAAGAAGGAAGCAGCCCGGATCAAGGAAGAAAAGAAACAGCTGAAGGCACAGGCCAAGGAGCTCAAGAAGCAGAGGAAGGCGCTGGAAGCTGAAGAGGCAGATGCAGATGAAGAGGGAGGAGCACTCTCGGTCATACTTGTGACCATAGTCATCATACTCATCTGGCTTGCTATACTTGCGCTCCTTATCAAGATGGACGTAGGTGGCTTCGGATCCAACATACTGGCTCCCATACTGAAGGACGTACCGGTGATCAACAAGGTACTGCCGGAGGGAAGCGCAGCTATATCGGATGCAGACAGTCTGTCAGGCGATAACGTCATAGACGGCGGCTACAAGAATCTGGATGATGCCGTGGCACGTATCAAGGTACTTGAGACGGAGCTTGCAGAGAAGGATCAGGACATCAAGGCAGCATCGGATACCATAGACGAGCTGACACAGGAGGTTGCGAGACTCAAGACCTATGAGGACAATCAGGTCGAGTTTGAGAAGATAAAGGACGAGTTTGACAACGAGGTCGTCTTTAACGACAATGCACCGGATATCACGGAGTACCTGAAGTACTATGAGCAGATAGACCCCACCAATGCAGAGATACTCTACAAGGAGGTGCTCCGCAAGGAGGAGGCTTCAAAGGAAGTCAAGGACTACGCAAAGGCATATTCGCAGATGAAGCCGAAAGACGCAGCGACGATCTTTAACAGCGATCCGCTTCGCAGCGATCTGGAGCTTGCAGCCAAGATACTCGGTACGATGAATGCGGATGCCAGAGGACAGATACTGGCAGAGATAGGAAAGCTGGATGATGACCTCGCCGGTAATATCACCGAGATCATGGAGCCCGACGAAGAGTAAAAAACTTTCATAAAAGGGGTTCAGACTGGGGGCGAACCGTCCGATAAATATCTTGTAAGGCGCAGTATGACATTTTCATATAGGAAAGGAGGCATGAATTGACAACCCCTAAAGTAAATGCAGCAGGCATGATGGCTGTAGGGGCGCAGGAGATCACTTCAGGCAAGGCAAAAGGCAGGGCTGACGGAGCAAGCTTCATGGATATCATGAATCTAGCGGACACAGCGGCAGGTGCAGCAAAAGATGCGAATGACAGTCTCATGAACATGAAGGCACCTGATGCAAAGGCAGAGGTAAAGACCGAAACCGGAACCGAGACAAAGCCCACAGACGTGAAAAAGGATGCCAAAGACAACAAAGACCAGACAAAGGTTCAGGAGGCACCGAAATCACAGAAGACAGAAAAAGCTGCTGATGATACGAAGCAGCAGGATCCCAAGATAGAAAAGGCGATCGAGGATGTGAAACAGGCCATAAAAGAAGAGCTTGGCATCACGGACGAAGAGCTGGATCAGGTACTCGAAGTACTCGGAATAGCGATGACAGATCTGCTGGATCCCAAGGTGATGACAGACATAGTCGCACAGGTAAAGGAAGTCACACCGGTAGATATAGTATCAAATGAAGAACTCACAACTCTGGTATCAAGCCTGCAGAGCACAGTGAGAGAGATCACAGGAGATCTCATACAGGAGCTGGACATCACTCCTGAAGAATTCAAAAAAGCCATTGCCGAAATAAAAAATGAATACGAAGTAGTTTCTCCGGAACCCAGGGAAGTACCTGAAGAAGAAGCGACGACAGTAAAAAGCTTCGAGGTACCCACTAAAGAAGAAACAAAAGACATTGATCCGAAGAGAGACGCAGACGAAGACACAAGCTTTCAGGATACGGTAAGGACCCCAGCGGAAGCCGTAAAGACCACAACAGTGGAAGTTCATCAGGACAGGACCGAAAGGATGTCAGATGAAAAGGAAGGCGAAAGCAAGGTCAGTCTCGACATCAATGTGAACGGACGCGACAACACAGCTCAGAACAATATGAGTCAGGGAAGCGAAACCACACAGGATGATCTTTTCAGATCGGAAGGCAGGACCAGAACTACAGGTAATGCCGAGAACCACACGAACCATAACAACAACATATTTATCCAGAATCTCACAAATGCTGTTGAGAACACGCTGGAAGCCGTAGCGGAAACATCAACTCTTGCACCGCACAGCACAATGGTAGATGCCATGGATCTGATAGAGCAGATAAACTCACAGATCAGAGCGGTGATAGACAATGAGACACAGAGCCTCGCGATGCAGCTGCACCCCGAGAGCCTCGGCCGCATGAATGTAGAGCTCGTATCAAAGGGCGGACAGATCACGGCACAGTTCGAAGCAGAGAACGCTTCCGTAAGAGCAGCTCTCGAGAGTCACATAGCAGAGCTGAAGCAGACACTGGAGCAGAGAGGTCTGAGAGTAGAAAACGTAGAGGTCACCGTAGCCACACATGAGTTTGAACAAAACCTCATGGGAGGCGAGCAGTCAGGTGAAGCGTCACAGCAATCAGGAAAAGGACGCAGAACCAGAAACATCAACCTGAACGACCTTAACCTCGAAGATATCCCCGAAGAGGAGATGGAAGAGGAAGAAAGGATAGCAAGGGAAATGATGGCGGCCAACGGCAATTCGGTGGATTTCACAGCGTAAAGGAGATAAGAAAATGGCAGTAGATGCTTCGATCGCAAACGGAACAATCACCAATGCAGCATACAAGACAGCGGAGCAGAAGAAGGCGGAAGAGAATACCGCAAAGAATGACCTCGACAAGCAGGCGTTCCTGAAACTCCTTGTAGCTCAGATGAAGTATCAGGATCCCATGGAGCCCACTGACAACACAGAGTACGTATCACAGCTCGCACAGTTCTCCTCACTCGAGGCAATGAACAACGTAAGCCAGAGCGTGGATCTGCAGAGGGCTACAGGCCTCATAGGCAAGGTGGTCACAGCTTCCAAGACAGACTCCGTCACAGGAGTGGCTACAGAGAAGACCGGCACAGTAGACTTCGTATCACAGTCAGGCTCCAAGACATACGTCACAATAGACGGCGATCAGTACGAGCTCGACGAGGTGAGCAAGATATGGGATGACAGCTATGCGGATGCATACAATCTCACAAACAGCTGGTCAAAGATGTTAAACGAACTGCCGAATGCAGCATACATCACGGCAAGCAACAAGGATACATACAGACAGCAGGTCGCATCACTCTATGCTTCATACATGAGCATGGATACCTACACCCAGAGCTTCCTGTCAGAGGATGACAAGTTCAAGCTCAGCGATCTGATAGGTCAGTACAGGACCTTGGGAGATGACATAGAAGGAGTACCTTCTTCAGAAGAAGATTCATAAGGGCTGATCACGGACGAGAGGTAATAGCTTATGAAGATCAATACAAACGGAATTTCATTAGAACAGGCGGCTGCGGCATATCTGCAGGGAGCACCCGAAAGCACGAAGCCCGGCAAGAGGGCGGACGGCAAGTCCTTCGCAGAGATCCTCAACGAGAAAGGCGAGGAGCTGAACGGGGTGAAATTCTCAAAGCACGCAGCTGAAAGGCTCTTTGACCGCAACATCAGACTCTCTGATGAGCAGCTCACAAGGCTCAACAACGGTACAAAAGAAGCCGAGAGCAAGGGGATAGATTCCTCGCTGGTCATGGTAGACGACCTGGCATTCATAGTGAATACGGGAAGCAGGACAGTAGTCACAGCCATGGATCCGGCAAATAACGACAAGAACATCTTCACAAACATAGACGGCGCAGTTATTGCTTAAACAGAAAGAGGTAAATGCCTTATGATGAGATCACTTTTCTCCGGAGTAGCAGGACTTCGGACACACCAGACAAGAATGGACGTTATCGGTAACAATATCGCAAACGTAAACACAGTCGCATATAAGTCAAGCTCGGTTACTTTCCAGGATCTGCTCTACCAAACCACACAGAACGCATCGGGCGCGAACGCACAGACAGGAAGAGCCGGTATCAACGCTAAGCAGATCGGTCTCGGTGTTTCCACCGGATCCATCTCAACGAACATCAAGACCTCCGGCTCCGCACAGAGCACAGGCAGCCCCTTCGATATCCGTATCACAGGTGATGCATTCTTCATCGTATCTGACGGATCCAACCAGTACTACACAAGGGCAGGTGCCTTCAACGTAGACGCCAACGGTACTCTCGCAATGGCTACCAACGGCTATCCCGTAATGGGTTATGGCACAACAGTGAACGCTACAACAGGCGAGACAGTCGT
>JAEEGL012995538.1_pt1 | contig 12326 bp, 4 predicted proteins | sample 9134231 | NCBI WGS metagenome assembly JAEEGL01 (sample SAMN16246548, study PRJNA631951) | gut metagenome | biome: gut microbiome; feature: rumen; material: fiber-attached | host: Bos | place: Iran: Karaj | collected 2018-10 | reverse complement strand
CGGAGTGGATCTTTTCTACAATGATTACGAGACCAGCGAGGAGTGGAAGAGGGACTTTATCATCAAGGAGATACTAGGGCCTCTTAAAGAGAAGGGTCTGATCGACGGAGTCGGCCTTCAGTCCCATCTTCTCATGGACCATCCTGACCTTGAAATATACAAGACTGCACTCGATATGTACGGCGCGCTTGGGATCAAGATAAACATTACCGAGCTTGACATGAACAACAACGATCCCGGAGAGGAATCCATGCATGCTCTCGCTGAGAGATACAGGCAGTTCTTTGATATCTATCTCGACGCGAAAAAGTCCGGAAAAGCCGATATCACATCGGTAACCTTCTGGAATCTTCTCGATGAGAACAGCTGGCTCAGCGGCTTCAGAAGAGAGACGAGCTATCCTCTTTTGTTTAAGGGAAAATGCGAGGCAAAGGAGGCTTACTATGCGGTTCTTGAGGCAGCGGTATCCAAAGAGGAAATAGATAAATGGGAGCCCGATTATCCGGAGGAGGATTATCAGGTAAAGGATATGCCCGAGAGAGAGATCCTTAGCTTCAGGGAGAATATCTGGAATGAGGGAGAGTACGATTATCCCGCGGCATACGGCTTTACGCCCAATGTATTCTCATATCTTCACAGGGATGATGAAGAGCGCGATATCATGCTCGTGGTTCCCGGCGGCGGATACTGCATGTGCTGCTCACACGAGGGCGAGCTTGTGGCGCAGGAATTCTATAACAGGGGAATGAATGTATTCGTCCTCAGCTATACGACGGATATCACGATGTCGGTTCCTCTGAAGAAACAGCCTCTTTTCGATATCTCCCGTGCGGTGAGATACATTAGGAAGAACTGTAAAGATAGGAATATGAAGGCCGGAAAGCTTATTATCTGCGGATTCTCCGCGGGCGCTCATGTCTGCGGAAGCCTTGCGGTTCACTTTAAAGGCGTAAAAGATCCTGATCCGGCCTTTGACGCTTTTTCAAACAGACCTGACGGCGTGATCCTTTCTTACCCGGTTATAACCACCGGTGAATGTACTCACGCCGATTCCGTGAGAGCACTTCTCGGAGAGGAGCCGACGGCTGATGAGCTTGAGTACTTCTCACTGGAAAAGCAGGTTTCCCCGGATACCCCTCCCTGCTTCTTATGGCAGACCGAGGAGGACGGGCTTGTGCCTGTTGAGAACAGCTATCTCTTTGCTATGGCGCTCCGCAAAAACAAGGTTAAGTTTGCTCATTATGTATTCCCCAACGGATTCCACGGACTTACCGTATGCAACGATACTTACTTCCGCGGCTTCAGCGGCGGTGAGTACTCCATGGAGCAGACCATGCGGGCCGTATTCTCCGTTAAGGACGGCAAGGGAGTAAATGTCTCGGATAAAAGAAAAGAAGAACTGATGGATCAGTTCTTCGGAGGTCATGAGATGCCGCCTATGGAGATCGACGAGAGCCTTAAAGATGATGTGGGTCTCTGGACCGATCTCGCAATGACGTGGATGAAACGTCTGTAATGAAATAAAAATGTGCCGAAGGGAATTCCTCGGCACATTTTTTTATACTTTGAATTCTTCTACAGAAGAAATTAGGCGCCTTGGGCAATTGACTTTAAGCCTTGTTCCGTTTTCGGTGTATTCTTCGCTGATGACGCTGCCTGCTTCATGGAGCCTGCTCAGAAGATCGCCTCTTGAAAAGGGGATCAGAAGCTCCATTTCCTCGCTGTCTTTATAGAGGATCATGGAGATCATGCCGAGAAGATCCGGTATGCCCGCCTTTGTCTTCGTCGAAATAAATACGGTATTTTCATTTGGAACGACCGGTCTGCTTTCATCAGGATCAAGCAGGTCGGTCTTGTTCATTACATAGATCCTGGGAATATCTCCGGCGCCGAGCTCGGACAAGGTCTTCTCGGTGACTTCGCGGTGCATCTTATGATAGGGATCGGATGCGTCAAGGACTATCAGAAGAAGATCGGCATATTTTACCTCTTCGAGTGTGGACCTGAATGCTTTGATAAGCCCGTGGGGCAGGTTCTCTATAAATCCTACGGTATCGGAGAGAAGGAAATCCTTGTGATCGACTGCATATATTCGTCTGATCGAGGTATCAAGCGTTGCAAAGAGCATATCCTTCTCGAAGACGAGTTTCGAGCCGTTATCGCCGAGGGCTTCATTGGCGGGATCAATGGAATAACCGTCGTTTACCGGGGAAGGCGAAGGGGTGCTGCCGTCCGGCAGAGACAGCAGGCAGTTCATAAGCGAGGACTTACCTGCGTTGGTATAGCCCACAAGGGCAACGGAGGGCATTATTCCGCTCTCACGGTTGCGGCGCTGGACTGATCTTGTTCGCGTTAGCGTGTCGAGCTCCCTGGATATCTGGGCTAACCGATGGTTAATCTGCCTCCTGTCGAGCTCAAGCTGAGTCTCACCGATACCTTTGTTGGCACGGCTTCCGCCGCCGCCGCTCTGGCGCCCTAAGTGCTGCCACATTCCCGTAAGTCTCGGCAGCATGAATTGAAGGTATGCGGATTCGACCTGAAGCTTTGCTTCTCTTGTCCTGGCACGCCTCGAGAAGATCTCGAGTATGAGATTTGTTCTGTCCCAGACGGGCACACCGACTATTTTCTGGAGATTTTTCATCTGCGCAGGAGAGAGATTGCTCTCGAATACACAGTACTCCGCTTCGTTTTCTTTTATGATATCCGCAAGTTCATAGGCTTTGCCCTTGCCGATATAGGTGGCGCTGTCGGGGTGGTCAAGGGACTGGGTGACCGCTTTGCAGACTTCCAAGTCACAGGCTTCAACGAGGCTTTTAAGCTCCGTCATGGAGTGCTCAAAGTCGGGCGAGCCCTCGGAAGACCCGGCGCCTGTCATAAGGCCCACAATGACCGCCTTTACGGTTTCTTTTTGTTCTGTTATTATTTCTGTCAAATTCTGTTTCTCCCTGCAAGCATGACTCACATTTTTGACTTTTGACCCTTGTATCACATTATACCACATTTTGTCGGGTGTTTTAGCGCTTAGAGTGGAAAAAGCGGAATTTTTATGGTATAATTTAGCTCCAAAACGACATTTTATCCCAAGCAAGAGAGGGAATGATATGGAATACTGGATAGTAGTGGTGGACGATGAGACCTTAAGCCTTACAAATGCCAAGAATCTCCTCGGAGAAGAGAATATGCGCGTGAGCTGCCTTCGCTCCGGACGTGATCTTATAAAGTTTGTGGAAAAAAACAGCCCGGATCTTATCCTTCTTGATATTCTTATGCCGGAGATGGATGGATTCGAAACCTACAGCGCACTCAGAAGGTACGAGGATGAAGCCGGAAAGCCTCATATCCCTGTTATTTTCCTTACAGGAGAGAGCGGAGCCGAGATTGAGAGGCGCGGACTTAAGATCGGAGCGTCCGATTTCATCAGAAAGCCCTTTAACAGGGATGTTCTCTTAAGACGCATACACAATACGATAATCAATTCCAAAACCATCGAGTCCCTTACGGAAGAGGCCACCGTCGATAAGCTCACCGGCTTTCTTAATAAGTCGAGTGGGACCAACAGGGTTTCCAAGCTTTGTGAGAGCAGCACCGGTGCCCTTGTGATCATGGATCTGGACAGCTTCAAGCTTGTTAACGATCTTTTCGGACATGATATGGGAGATCGTGTTCTTCAGGTCTTTTCAAACATCCTAAGGCACAGCACGCGAGAGAGGGATGTGATAAGCAGGATCGGCGGAGACGAGTTCATGGCGTTCTTTACGGATATCATGAATGAAAATGCCGTAAGATCACTCTCCGAAAGGCTCAACAGCGCACTTGCCGAGGAAGCGGCAAGGCTTATGGGAGAAGATTACGGGATTCCCCTTGGAATATCCATCGGCGTGGTAATGGTTCCGGAGTACGGAAGGGATTATGATACGCTTTTTGCCCTGGCGGACAGCGCGCTCTATTATGTCAAGCAGAACGGAAAGCATGGCTTTAATGTCTATGACCATACCGAAATGACAAAGATCTCCGAGGGAGGAGACCTTGATAATGATCTTGAGAGGATGACAAGGATCCTTGAAGAGAGAGATGAAAGGGGAGCTCTCCTTCTCGGAAGGGAAGCCTTTGCCATCGCCTACAGATCTTCAATACGTCTTTGCTCGGAATACGGAGGGGAGTTTACAAGAGGCCTGTTTGAACTTTTGCCCAGGGATGGCGCCGGCAAAAAGAGACTGCCCGAGGCTTCCTCACGGTTTGGATATATGCTTCAGAGAACGCTCAGAAAAAGCGATCTGATCATGCAGATAAGTACCAACCAGTTTTATGTTCTGCTTAACAAAAGAACGCAGGAAGAGATTGAGGATGAATTAAAGGGTATTGTTTCCGAATGGGAAAACGAAGAGGGCGGCAGCGATATAGCTGTTAAATATGCCTACAGATATGTGGAAACCAAGGTGGAGAATTAAGACCGGTATCTTGCCTAAGAGCTTTTTTGTCTTACCCGGAGAATTTCTGATATGGAGAGCAGGGATAAAACATATAAAAGAATAACATTCCGCTCGATACTTATCGGTGTATTGGTTGTAGTGTTCTTTGTAAGCATTATTGTCATGTACTACAACATGATATACAGAGAGAAGAGAGAGAGTATTATCAAGTCGGGAAAGATGGCAGCGATCAAATCGGCAGACCAGTTTGACAGATATCTTTCCACGAATATTGACATGATAAATCTGACAAGTTATACGCTGGATGATATGATAGAGAATCACAGATCCGATTCCGAGATCCAGGAATATCTTGTCGGACAGTCCACTGCGATAAAAAATGCGGTACAGGAAAATTCTACAGGCCTGTACGCCTACATAAACGGACGTTTTTTCAGCGGAACAAACTGGATCCCGCCGGAGGGGTACGATTCCACGGCACGTCCCTGGTATACCAAACCCATGAGCAATCCGGGGAAGCTTACCATTCTCGAGCCCTATCTTGACCTGCAGTCCGGAAACACCATGCTCGCACTGGGCAAATCTCTGTGCGACGGTGTCAGTGTGCTCTCTGTCGATGTTTCGCTCGATCATATGCAGAAGCTTACGGAAGAGGCTGTGGAAAACGAAAGCTCCGATGTCGAGATGATACTCACGGGAGATTATACGGTTGTCACCCATTCGGATATAAATGAAGTCAGGAAAAACTACGGTTCGGACGGGGATTCTTTCGGGGGTGCGATAGTCCGTGAGCTTCTTAACGCGGGAGAAGAGGAATTTGAATTTACATACGGGGGGAAAAACTATGTTGTCTACGATGCTCCTTTTAATGACAACTGGCATTGTATTTCCGTAAATGAGGCCACGGAGGCCTTTTCTTCGATCAACAGCATTCTTGTGGCGACGATCATCGTTATCGTTGTTTTCGGTCTTTTTATCGGACTTATTATTACCTCTTATAATTTAAGAAATATCCGTGCCCAGAGAGCCATTCTTGCCAATGAGGCTAAATCATCGTTTTTGTCGAATATGTCGCATGAGATCCGCACACCTATCAACGCAATGCTCGGAATGAACGAGATGATCCTGAGGGAGAGCGAGGACAGCGATATACTCTCATATTCGGAGAGCATAAAGGCAGCAGGAAACTCTCTTCTTGGAATTGTCAATGATATCCTTGATTTCTCAAGGATCGAGTCGGGTAAACTGGAGCTTATTCCGGTAAGCTACGACCTCTCGGAAATGCTTAACGACCTGGCCAATCTGATAAAGAAAAGGGCGGAAGATAAGGGACTTGAGCTTGTTTTTGACTTTGACAATAGTATTCCGAAGCATCTTTTAGGCGACGCCGCAAGGATAAAGCAGATCATCTCGAATATCCTGACCAATGCGGTAAAATATACTGAAAAGGGCAGTGTTACCCTGAAGATAACCTACTCAGATTCCCTTGAGCCCGGAAATATCATTTTGAAGGTATCTGTCGAAGATACGGGAATAGGCATAAGGGAAGAAGATCTTGACAGACTGTATACCAAATTTGAGCGTATAGACGAAAAGAAAAACAAAAACATCGAAGGCACCGGCCTTGGAATGAGCATTACAAAGGGCCTGCTTGAGATGATGAACAGTGATCTTTCCGTAGAGAGCGAATACGGAAAGGGATCGAAATTCTCATTTGAAGTAGAGCAGAAGAAGCTTGACGATGAGCCGCTCGGGGATCATGAGATATCATACAAGGAATCACTTGAGAGACATGTGGAATACAGGGAGACCTTCCGCGCACCCAAGGCTGAGATCCTTGTTGTCGACGACAATCCCATGAACCTGATGGTATTCGGGAATCTGTTAAAGAGAACCGGAGTACGCATAGATATGGCAGTTCACGGGGATGAGGCACTGGAGCTTTCCGAGAACAAGAAGTACGATCTTATCTTCATGGATCATATGATGCCGGACAAGGATGGCATAGAGACCCTGCATGAGCTGAGAGGAAGGATCGGCAATCCGAATGTGGAGACGCCTTCCATATGCCTTACCGCCAACGCTATCATGGGGGCAAGGGAGCAGTATCTTGCCGAGGGCTTTAACGATTATATGACTAAGCCCATCGATGCGGAAAAGCTTGAGGGAATGCTTATAAACTATCTGCCGAAGGAAAAGATCGAGATAGTGCTTACAGTGAACGATGATTCCGAGAACGAGGAGGAAATTCCGGGCGAGCTTTTACCGCTTAAGGATTTCGATGCCATAAGCATTACCGAAGGAATCAAAAACAGCGGTTCCGTGGGTTCTTACATTTCGCTTCTCAAGATATTCTACAAGTCCATGGACGAAAAGAAGAAAGAGATAGAACAATTCTTTGCAGATGAAAAGCTTGATGATTATACGATAAGGGTTCATGCGCTGAAGAGCTCGGCGAGGATAATCGGCGCGTCCGCCTTTGGAGTGAAAGCCGAAAAGCTTGAATATGCCGGTAAGGACGGCAATATAGCTTATATCAGTGAGCACCATACTTCGTTCATGGAAGAGTACGAAAGCTTCAGAGCTCCGCTGTCGCAGATATTCGATAAAAAAGAAGATGAGGGAAGCAAACCGGAAGCGGAAGAGTCTGTCATGAACGAAGCGTTTTCAGAGCTTAAGCGCGCCGCGGAAGAGATGGACTGTGATGTGCTCCAGAATGTTTTTGCCGATATGGAAGCATATCATATACCCGATGCATACAGGGAAAAGTGGGAAGCGCTTAAGGAAGCTGCGGACAATTTCGATTACGATATGGTTTTGGAAAATCTTAAAGAAAACTGACTCGTTATGGCAAGTGTTGAATACAAAGGTATTTTATGAGCAGAGCAAAAAACGAAAAATTTATTATTCTTCTGGTATCGCTGGCGTGTATCAGCCTTACGGTTGAAAGCATAATACTGAAATGGGAATTCTGGGTTCCGCCGCTTATCGTGATCGCTACGATCTTATTATGGGTGATGAGCCTTATGGAAAAGCCGGCTTATGAAGTGCGAAAGATCTTTTACATAATATACGCGATGCTGGCGATATTTTTTCACGGTGTTCATGAGACAAGCTTCTTCGATGTTTCGATAGTTATAGTACTGGTAATGGTAGCATATTCCTTTATGGGACATATCTACATGATGAATCTGATCCTCGGTGAATATGTGGCTATTATGATCATTCAGTTCGTTCTCGCCTCCGAGAGCGGAAGCATAACCTATGACGGACTTACTGTCTCAAGGATCATTCTTCATGTTATGATAGTCATCCTTGTCTATTCCTTCTGCATAAAATCAATCAGCGACAGGAATGAGGAGAGGGAGGTGGATGAGAAAAAGGATCAGCGTATCGAGAGTGTTGAGGCGGATATGGAGGATTTTCTCTCCAATATCTCCCACGAACTCCGCACTCCCGTAAATGTCGTAAACGGAATGTCGGATCTTCTCATAAAAAAGAATGTGGGTTCCGAGGTTTTTTCAATCAAAGAGGCAGGAATAAGGCTGGCCTACCAGATCGAGGATATCCAGGATTACACCGAGTGCAAGAGAAACAAGCTTCTTATCGACGAGACCGAATATATGAGCACGTCGCTTATCAGCGATGTTGTGACATCATTTCGTCTTATCGATAACGGAAACAATCTGGAGCTTGTTGTCGATCTTGCGCCCAATGTTCCGGTAATGCTTAGGGGAGATGTCAAAAAACTCCACAAGATATTCAGGCATCTCTTGGAAAACGCCGTTAAATTCACTAAAACCGGCGGTATTTATGTCCGTATGTTCGATGAAGAAACCGATTATGGGATCAATCTCTGCATAGAGGTTACGGATACCGGCATAGGAATGGACAGAAAAGCCGTTGCTTCCCTTACCGAAGGTATGTATCAGGTAAACAAGAAGAGAAACCGCAGTTCCGGTGGAATCGGACTGGGGCTTTTTATAGTATATGGATTTGCTCATGAGATGGGCGGATTTGTAAAGATTGAGAGCGAGAAAAAAAATGGGACCACCGTTCGTGTTACGATCCCGCAAAGAATCGCCGATCCCAAGCCTTGTCTGTCGCTTTCCGGCAGTTTTACGGGAAATATCCTTTTCCATGTGAAATCGAAGAAATATAAAGTGCCCAAGGTTCGCGATTTCTACAGGGCAATGGCTGCAAATCTGGCAAAGAGCGTCAGGGTTCCTCTGTATTCCGCAGAGACTGTAAAGGATATCGAGCGTCTTCGTGAGAAAATGGATGTTACTTACATTTTCATGGGGCAGGAGGAATATGAAGATAATCCCGAGTATTTTGATGAGCTCAGCAAGGGGGATATGGTAGTTGCCGTATCGGCATACAGCGGATTCAAACCGAAGGCAGGCAGTCAGGTAATTGTCATGCCGAAGCCCCTGTATGCATACCCGGTAATAAAGATACTTAACGAGGGTAAGAATGCCGGAAATCTGGAATTTTCCGATAGCTCCGTAAAGCCTTCATTTAAGAATGTCAGAGCGCTTGTCGTCGATGATGAGCCGATGAATCTTGTTGTGGCTAGGGGACTATTCCGGGATTATGACATGATCGTTGACACCGCGGACAGCGGAAAGGAAGCAATAAGCAAATTCCGTGCGGGTGAGTATGATGTTGTCTTCATGGACCATATGATGCCGGAGATGGACGGTGTTGAGGCTATGAAGCATATCAAGAATGAGGCAAAGGAGCAGAACAGGTTCACTGCGGTTGTCGCACTGACCGCAAATGCCGTATCGGGCGCGAGGGAAATGTTCTTCAATGAGGGCTTCGACGGGTTTATAGCAAAGCCAATAAATATAGCCGATTTTGAGAGAGTCATGCTGCGGGTTCTTCCCGAATCTATGATAGACAGGGGAGGTGACGGAGTATGATCAAAAGATTTTTTAAAGATGTTATCCATGCCATTAATGATCCCAAGAGAGATTTTCAGGAGAGAGTTTTCATCCTCTTCACGATCATATCCGATATCGCTGTTATCATAGCCCTTATCGGTGATCTTATTATGGGAGAGGACTTCAAGGAGATAATAGTCCTTATAGCAACGATAATCGGAGTCCCGATAATCACTTTTACCTGTATGTACAAGAACCGTATGAAATTTGCGATGCGGTTCATAGTTATCACTCTTGTCGTCGTGATCCTTCCGGCGCTCTATTTCTTCGGAGGAGGCCTACGAGGAGGAGGATTCCTCTGGATCATTTTTGCTTTCATGTACGTAGGCCTTGTAATGACAGGTGCGTGGCGTGCGGTACTTTTGGCGGTACTTTTTGCTCTCAGTCTAACATGTTATTTGATTTCGTATTATCACCCGGAATTGCTTACCGTTCATTCGGAGGAGAAATTATTTGTCGATACCTTTATATCGCTGATCCTTGTGGGTGTGGTCTGCTATGTTATGACATGGTTTCAGAACCAGCTATTTAAGGACGAGAATGCCCGCGCACGAAAAGAGACCGAGAGGGCTGAGGAACTGACACTCTCACAGAACCGCTTTTTCTCCAGCATGAGCCATGAGATCCGCACTCCCATAAACTCTATTCTCGGACTTAACGAGCTTATACTCAGGGATCAGACAGCTTCGGACGAGGTGGTCAAGGACGCCACCGGAATACAGGGCGCGGGAAAGCTTCTTCTTGCACTTATCAATGACATCCTCGATTTTTCCAAGATGGAGGCGGGAAGCATGGATATCGTTCCCGTGGATTATCATGTCGGGGATATGCTTTCCGAGATCGTCAACATGATCTGGCTCAAGGCACATGATAAAGGGCTGCTGTTCAATGTCACAGTGGATCCGAAGGTTCCGAATACTCTTTACGGCGACGAGGTCAGGATCAAGCAGATCATCATAAACCTGCTTAACAATGCTGTTAAATACACTCAGGAGGGATCGGTCGATCTTCATATCGAGAGCGAGGAAGCCGGCGAGGATAAGGTGCTTCTGCGCATTTCCATATCGGATACCGGAATGGGTATCAAGAAGGAGGCACTGCCGAATCTTTTTGATGCTTTCAAGCGCGTTGACGAGGAGAAGAACAGGTATATCGAGGGTACCGGATTGGGCCTCAGCATTGTTAAGCAGCTTGTTGAGCTTATGGACGGAACCGTAACGGTAAACAGTGTTTACGGAGAGGGCTCTACCTTTACTGTTGTTGTAAAACAGGGCATTTCCGACCATGCACAGATAGGGGAGCTCAATATCCACAATCAGAGTGCAATAAAAAGAGAAGCTTACGAAGCCAGCTTTAAGGCGGCTGAAGCCAGGATACTGATCGTTGATGACAACGAGATGAATCTTGAGGTTGAGAAAAAGCTCCTTGCCGGTACGGATATGGCGATAGATACGTCGATAAGCGGACGAGACGCTCTTGAGATGACTCTCAAAAACACTTATGATGTCATTCTCATGGATCATCTCATGCCCGGAATGGACGGTATCGAGTGCCTTAAAAATATCAGGAATCAGACAGGCGGATTAAACCGTACGATTCCGATCATTGTGCTTACCGCCAACGCGGGCAGCGACAACAGGGATCTTTATAACAGGGCGGGATTTGACGGATATCTTGTAAAACCCGTTTCGGGAGATGCATTGGAGAGCATTCTCATCAAGCATATCAGAAGGGATAAGCTTGTTCTTTCCGAGAGAGCGATGAATATGCGCGAAGATATAAATATTTCCGCGGGTTATGCCAAGAAAGAGGCAGTCGTTATCACGGCGACCAGCATGTGCGATCTGCCGGATGCCATTATCAAGAAATTTCATATTCCCATCTTACCGTTTTATATTCAGACTGAGGAAGGCGTGTTTAGGGACGGCATTCAGATGGATTCAAATGAGCTGATAAAATATATTAACAGGGGAAAGAATGCTGTGTCGGTACCACCGGAGGTTAAGGATTTTACGGAATTTTTCGCAAATGCGTTAAAGCGCGCTCACTCTGTCATCCATATAGCGCTTACCACCAGCATGAGCCCGGATTATGAACGTGCTACCGAGGCGGCTAAGGCTTTTGAAAATGTTACCGTTATCAATTCCGGAGTTCTTTCAAGTTCAACAGGTATTCTTGTGCTTATGGCATATAAGCTTGCACAGCAGAATTATCCGGTTGCTGAAATAGTATCGGAACTGGAGAATGTCAAACAGAGGCTTCGTTGCAGCTTTGTCATCGACAAAACCGAATTCATGGCAAAAAAAGGACTTGTCCGTAATAATGTAAATCGTATCTCGAAGGCTCTTAACATGCATCCTTGTATAAGAATCCGGGATGACAGGTACGGAATAGGCGGAATATGGATGGGCAGCACGAAGTTCGCATACAAGAGATATATCCACAAGGCCTTTCCCGTGGATATCATACCTGATTCGGATGTTGTGTTCATCACATACGCCGATGTGCCCATTGAGACTCTGCAGTGGATAAAAGAGGAGATCAGCAAGTTTGCGTATTTTGAAAAGGTGGTATTTAAACAGGCATCTGCCGCAATCTCTTCAAACTGCGGTCCCGGAACTGTGGGAATACTGTATTTTGTAAAATCAAATAAATCCTATAATATCGGCTCCTTCATCGATGATGTAAGCGAGGATGAAGCTGACGAGGAGGCGGTACCCGAGATTATTTACACGAATATGGCTCGCAGGGACGAAAACGAAGAGGTTGAAGATGAAACCGAAGCAGCCCCTGCTGATGATTCTCAGGCTTTAAAGGAGCCTGCGTGGTACCGGGAGATAGAATGCATCGACGGAGACATCGCGATCAAAAACAGCGGGTCGGAGGACGCATTTAAAACCGTTCTTAAGATATTTTATGATTCGATACCGGCAAAATCCGAGGAGAT
>JAEEGL010524566.1_pt1 | contig 12326 bp, 8 predicted proteins | sample 9134231 | NCBI WGS metagenome assembly JAEEGL01 (sample SAMN16246548, study PRJNA631951) | gut metagenome | biome: gut microbiome; feature: rumen; material: fiber-attached | host: Bos | place: Iran: Karaj | collected 2018-10 | reverse complement strand
TGCGCCGCGGGCGCTCCATAAATTCTCGATTATATTATAACAAATAAGTCAGAAAGAGGAAAGATGAAACTATACAAATTCGCCAAAGAATTGTATAATAAGGTATCTGTAACCGCAAAGGAGTTCGTTATGCGTCTGTTTATCGCCGTACCGCTGCCCAAGGACGTGCAGCGCACCGTATTCTCCGTGCAGGAGGAGCTCAGGATGATGAGCACGGCAGGCCGGTTCGTGCCGCAGGGCAATCACCACATCACCGTGCGCTTTCTGGGCGAGAGCAACGCGCTTGCGGACATTGCCGACGCCATGCACGAGGTGGTCCGCGACGCGCGTCCGTTCACGCTGCGGCTCGGCGGGCTCGGCTCCTTTTCGCACGGGGGCGCGCGCACGAGCTATCTTTCCGTGACCGGCGATCTCAAAGAGCTGAACCGCATCAAGGAAACGCTCGACGCCGCGCTGCTCGACAACGGACTGATCGGGGCGAAGAACCGTCTGACGCCGCACATCACGCTGGCGCGCGCCGTGGAGCACCGCGACGCCTCGCGCATTGTGATCCCGAACACGGCGTTCACCGTCCGTTCGATCGTGCTGTTCGAAAGCACCAACGAGCGCGGGCGCATGGTCTATACGCCCGTCCACACCGAATCCTTCTGAGGAGGCCGCATGGCAGGACTGACCGTATACCGCGGCGGTGCGCACACCGGCAAGAGCACCGCACTCTATCAGCATCTGAACGAACACATGGCGCGCGGAGAGCACGCGATCCTGCTCGTGCCCGAGCAGGCGACCTACGCCGCCGAAAAACGCCTGACGGCGCTGCTCGGCGGGCTTTTGGGCGTGGAGGTATACAGCTTTGAGCGCTTTTCCGAGCGACTTTTGGAGCGGTTCGGCAGGGTGCGTCCGTTCCTGTCCGTCGAGGGGCGGCACATGGTGCTGCGCCGCGCCGCATACCGCAACCGCAACGCGCTGACCGTGTTTTCGCGCGTATGCGAAAAGCGCGGGTTCGCCGAGTCGATGGACGACTGGATCGGCAAGCTCAAGCAGAGCTGCATCACGCCCGAACAGCTTTCCGCAGCGCTGAAGCAGATGGATCCCGATTCGCTGCTGTACCGCAAGCTCTCCGACATCTGCCTGCTCTATCGCGAAAGCGAGGCGTTTCTGAAGGAGCGCTATCTGACCGCGCAGGACCTGCTGACCGAGGTGCTCGAGGTGCTGCCGCAGGCGGGGCTTGCGGACACCTATGTCTATATCGACGAGCTGGACCGCCCGCGCGAGCAGGTGACGCGGCTTTTGCACGCGATCCTGCTGCATGCAAAGCATGTGACAGTGACGATCCGCGCCGAGCGCGATCCGGCGCTGGAAGCGCTGTTTCTGCCCGAGACCGAGCGCGCAAGGGAGCTGCAGGCGTTCTGCGCCGCAAACGGCATCCCCTGTGCCGAGCGCGAGTTTGTAACGCAGAGCGCAAAGGTCGATCCGGCGCTGCTGCACGTGGGGCGCCAGCTCTTTTCCGCCGATCCGCAGCCGTACCCCGCCGTGACCGACGCGGTGACGGTCACAAGCTATGCGAACGAAGCGCTTGAAGCGGAAGAAACCGCGGACCGCATCCTTGCGCTGGTGCGCGAACACGGACTCAAATATTCCGACATCGCGATCGTCGCCTCGTCGCTCGAGACGTACGGTCCGCTTCTGCGCCGCGCCTGCCGCGTGCGCAATATCCCGCTGTTCTTCGACGCGTCGCGGCCGGTCCTCGGACACGCGGCGACCGATTTTGTGCTGTCCTCGGTGCGCGCCGTTGCAGGCGGGCTGAACGTCAACGACCTGCTGCACGTGCTCAAGAGCGGCTATGCGGGCGTCGATCCCGCGGACACGGAGCGGTTTGAAAACTATCTGCTGCGCTACGGGCTGTTCGGAAGCTCCTTGGTGTCGCCGCTTTCGATCGGCGAGGTGCCGAAGGAGGCGGAGCGCGTGCGCGCAGCGATCGTGCCGAAGCTGCTGATGCTCAAGGATTCGCTGATGCAGAAGAGCGCCGGCGCAAAGGTGCGCGGGCTCTACGCGTATCTCAAGGACATGCGGCTGTGCGAACAGCTCCGGTCCGAAGCGGAGGCGCTTACGGCGGCGGGCGAATCGCAGGACGCGCAGACCTTTGCGCAGATGTGGAATACCTATGTGACGCTGTTTGCCCAGATCGACGCGATCATGGGCGACGCGCCGATGGGACTGAAGGAATTCTGCGCGCTGCTCGAAGAAGGGCTTTCGAGCTATCAGATCGGCATCCTGCCGGGCAGTGCGGATCAGGTGGTGCTCGGCGATCTCGTGCGCACGCGGCTGTCGCGGTGCAATACGCTGTTCCTGCTCGGCTGCAGCGAAGGCGTGTTCCCGCCCGCGCGAAGCGACGACGCCCTGCTGAACAATTCGGAGCTGAAGCGCATGGCGGACGCGGGGCTGACCGTGTGGGGCAACACGGCGCTGCTCTCGCAGGCGGACCGGCTGCAGCTCTATACGCTTCTGACCAAGGCGACCGACCGGCTGCGCTTCTCCTATGCCTGTTCGAACGGCAAGAGCGAGCTGGTCGCTTCCCCTCTGCTGCACGAGGCGAAGCTGCTGTTTCCGCTGCAGAAGACCGCGGTCGTCCTCGCGCCCTCGGACCCGCTGCCGCCGAACGCCGAGGTGGGCTTTGCGCGGCTGAGCGACGGTCTGCGCGAGTACCGGGCGAGCGGCGTCGCGCCGCTTGCGCTGCCCGCGCTGCGGGAACGGTTTTTCAACGATCCCGATACGCACGCGCGTACTGAGGCGCTGCTGGACGCGCGCACGCTGATGCGGCCGGAAGCGCAGTTCGGAAAGCAGCTTGCGCGCAAGCTCTACGGCGAGGCGCCGATGATGAGCGCAAGCCGTCTCGAGCAGTTTGCGCGGTGTCCGTTTGCGCAGTATCTGCGATACGGGCTGTGCGCCGAGGAGCGCAAGGAGGCGACGGAGCGTGCGGACAACGTGGGAACGTTTCTGCACGACGCGCTGGACGCGTTCGTCAAGGCGGCGCAGCGCGACGGCGCCGATCTCAAAACGATGACGCAGGAGCAGGCGGACGAGATCCTCAACCGCATCCTTCCGCCGCTGGTTGCGGAGCACAACGACGGCATCTTTTCGCGCAATGCGCGGCTCAGAGAGGCGCTGGTGGTGAAGCTGCGGCTGATCCGCTGGTGCGTGTATTCGCTGCTGCGGCAGCTCAGAATGGGACGGTTCCGCGTCGCGGCGACGGAAGCGACCTTCGGCATGGGCGAGGGGCTGAAGCCCGTTGCGCTGGTGCTCAAAGACGGCACGCGCATCGGCATATACGGCAAGATCGACCGCATCGACTGCACGGACGACGGTTCGATGTTCCGCATCGTGGACTATAAGACGGGGCGCAGCCACACCTTTGACCCGACCAAATTCGAAAGCGGCGAGACGATCCAGCTGCCGCTCTATCTCGAAGCCGCCAAACAGCTCGGCGGCGAGGCGGTGGGCATGTACTACATGCCGCTCTTTGCGGACCCGCCCGAATCCGAGGACGAAACGCCGGTGCATTTGCTGTCCGGCATCACCGCCGGCGATCCGGAAGCGATCGCGGCGAGCGAACCGGATCTTCAGAAGCGCTCGACGCTGATCCGCAAGCTGACGCAGAAGAAGGACGGCTCGTTTGCGGGCGATCTTCTCTCGCGCGGACAGATCGAGCGTCTCAAGGACCGCGCGCTCGACGCCGCGGCGGACGCCGCCGGACGGATTCTGGACGGCGAAGCCGACGTGTACCCCACCGATAAGGCGTGCGAATTCTGCCCCTACGGCGCGGTGTGCCGCTTCGACCGGCAGCTCGGCTGCCGCAACCGGGCGGTGCGCAAGGTCACGCTCGACGAGCTTGGGAAGGAAGGTGATCCGTCATGAAGTTTACCGAAGCGCAGCGACAGGCGATCGAACGCGACGGGAACCTGATCGTTTCCGCAGCCGCGGGCGCGGGCAAGACGTCCGTGCTGAGCGAGCGCGTCTTCCGGCTGGTCCGCGAGGGCACGACGATCGACCGCATGCTGATTCTGACCTTTACGCGCGCGGCGGCGGGCGAGATGAAGGCCCGCATATCGAAGCGCCTGCTTACGGCCGCCGCGGAGGAACCCGCGCGCGCCGCATACTACCGCGAACAGGCGGCGCTGGTGCCGAACGCGAACATCTCCACGATCGACGCATTCTGCTCGAAGATCGTGTTCCGCCACTTCTTCCGCGTGGGGCTGACGCCCTCGTGCAAGACGCTGGACGATACCGAAACCGAAGTGCTGCGCAGCGAAACGCGCAGCGCGGTGCTGGACGCGTTTGCCGAACAGCAGTCCGAAGCGTATCGCACGCTGATCATGGCGTTCGGCGACGAACCGGCGCTGATCGAGGCGATGCAGGGCGCGGAGCGGTTCCTTTCCGCACAGCCCGATCCCGAAGGATGGCTGCGCAACGCCGAAGCGGACCTCGACCGGCCGGAGGCGCTGGAAAAGCAGCTTGCGCTCACGCTCAAGAACGATCAGACGATGCTGGAACGGCATCTGAACGAGCTCGACCGGCAGGCGGCGCTGCTGCCGCCCGCGTGCGGACAGGTGCTGTCGCTGGTTTCCGAGCTGGTCGTGCACGGACGCGGCGCGATGCTGCAGAACGAACGCGGCGCATACGGCGACGCGCTCAACGGCATCCTCTCCGTTTCGGGAACGCTCCGCTGGCCGAAGGACTTTGCGCCGGAGGACAAGGCGGGCGTGACGGATGCAAAGTCCGAGCTGCTGAAGCTGGTGAAGGAACAGGCGGCGCGGTGCGCCGTGCCGTTCGACGAATGGCTGCGGCGCGAACGCGAGGCGGCGCCGGTGCTGTCGGCGTTCTATGCCGTGATGCACGCGTATCTCGACGCGTTCTCCGAGGCGAAGCGCGCGCAGAACGCATTGGATTTTTCCGATCTCGAGCACATGACGATCGAGATCCTCAAAGACGACGAGATCGCCGCGGAATACCGCGCGCGGTTTGCCGCCGTCATCGTGGACGAGTATCAGGACAGCAACCGCGTGCAGGAAGCGATCCTGAACCGCATCGCGCCGAAGGACGCATTCTTCTTTGTCGGCGACGTGAAGCAGTCGATCTACCGCTTCCGAATGGCGGAGCCGGAGCTGTTTTTGGAAAAATGCGAAGCGTTCCGCGGCGCGGCGGGCACGCGCATCGACCTCGGACACAACTTCCGCTCGGGCAAGGCGGTGATCGACGCGGTGAACGCCGTGTTCGAAACGGTGATGCAACGATCGATCGCGGGGATCGAATATGACGAACGCGCGCGGCTGATCCAGGGCGCGGCGGTGCCGGACGGCAAGGCGGAGCTGCACCTCTTCTCGCGCGAGGCCGATCCGGACGACGAGGAATCGCTGGAGGACGCCGAAGCCGAGGCGCGCTTTGCGGCGCGCACGATCCAGTCGCGCATACAGGAGCCGATCACGGACGGCGAAACCGTGCGTCCGTGCCGGTTCGACGATTTTGCGGTGCTGCTGCGCAGCAAAACGCACGCGCGCGTCTGGGTGCAGACGCTGACCGCCATGGGCGTCCCCTGCTATGCGCAGATGGAGGGCGGCTACTTCGACGCGATCGAGGTCAAGCTGATGATGAGCTTGCTCGCCGTGCTCGACAACCGCCGGCAGGATATTCCGCTGCTCGCGGTGCTGCGTTCGCCGTTCTTCGGCTTGACCGACGAGGATCTGATCCGCATCCGCACGCGCAGCAGAAAAGCGCCGCTTCTGGACGCGCTGCTTGCCGCAAGGCAGGCGGAGCCGCAGGTCGACGCATTCTTCCGCACGATCGAGCGCTGGCAGGCGCTGTCGCGGCGGCTGCCGCTCGGGGATCTGATCGAGATCATTCTCGACGAAACGCATTTCAAAGAACAGATGGGCGTGCTCGTCGGCGGCGAGCAGCGCACGGCGAACCTGGACGCGCTCGTATCGGAGGCGCAGAGCTTTGATGTCGGCGGCAACAGCGGCGTTCATGGATTTCTGCATTATATGGACAACGCAAAGGAGACCCAGCGGCTCGGCGCGGCGTCGACCGTGACGGCGGACGTCGTGCGCATCATGACGATCCACGCCTCGAAGGGACTGGAGTTTCCGTTCGTCTTTCTCGGCGCGCTCGGCAGGCAGTTCAACCGCAGGGACGAGTCGAAGGCGCTGGTGACGGACGCGCGCATCGGCGTGGGACTGCGCTATGCGGACCGCTTCGGCGTGCGGCACGAGACCGCGGCGCGCGCCAATGTGGTGCGGGCGATCTCCGACGCGTCTTGGGCGGAGGAACTCCGGGTGCTGTACGTCGGCATGACGCGCGCCCGGCAGGAGCTGTATCTGCTCGGCTCTCTGGCGAACGCCGAAAAGCGGCTCGCCGATCTCAAGGAGCCGACGCCGCTGACGATCCGCAAGTGCCCGGACGCGCTGCGGCTTCTGCTGCTGTCGCTCAACGGCAAGGTCCCGTTTGTCCTGCACAAAAAGAGCGAGTTTTCCGACGCAAAGAGCGGCATCCCGATCGGCGACGTTCCGAAGCCGTCGGAGGAGGAGCGCGAAGCGCTCGAACGCCGCTTTGCGTGGCGCTATCCGTACCCCGTGCGCGAGGCGATCCCCGAAAAGGCCTCCGTCACCTCGCTGGAGGCGGCCGGGACCCCGGCGTTCTATGAACCCGCATTTGAAACGGGCTACGACGTGCTGGCCGTCGGCAGCGCCGTGCACCGCGTGCTGGAGCGCATGCCGCTTCGCGACGCGGCAAAGCGCGAGGCATTCCTTGCCGCACAGACGGATCTGCCGCAGTTCCACAGCCGCGCGATCGCACGTTTCCTGACCTCGCCGCTTTTCGGCCGTATGGCGGCGTCGGCGCGGGTCGAACGCGAATGGAACTTCGTCTGTCCGTTCCCGGCGCGGCAGCTCTACGCGATCGATTCCGACGATCCGGTGCTGCTGCAGGGCGTGATCGACGCCTGCTTCACGGAGGACGGCGCGTGGGTGCTGCTCGATTACAAGACCGACCGCGTGGACGGCGATCCCGCCGTCTATGCGCAAAAGCACGCGCGGCAGGTCGGGCTGTATGCGGCGGTGCTTGAACGGCTCACCGGCATGCCCGTCAAAGAAACTTACATTGTGCTGCTCGGCGCGGATACGGAGGTGCGGCTGTGAGAACCTATCCCGAATCGTTTCTGGCCCGGATGCGGCTTCAGCTCGGCGCCGAGTACCCCGCGTTTTTCAACGCGCTGCAGCAGCCGCCCAGACGCGCGCTGCGCGTGAACCTGCTGAAAACCGATTTTGCGGAGCTCTCCGCGCTTCTGGATATGCCGCTTGTGCCGCTCGAGGAGAATCCGTACGGCGCGGCGGTGCCGGAGGGCTTCAATCCGAACGCGACGCCGCTGCACGCCGCGGGACTCTTCTATATGCAGGAGGCGTGCGCGCAGGCGCCCGTGGCGGCGCTGGAGCTGCCGGATGAACCGGTGGTGCTCGATCTGTGCGCCGCGCCCGGCGGAAAGAGCGCGCATCTGCTCTCGAAGATGCGCGGCGGTCTGCTGCTGTCGAACGAGATCGTGCCCTCGCGCGCCTACGTTCTTGCGGGGAATCTGGAGCGCATGGGCGCGACGAACGCGATCGCCCTGTTCAGCGAACCGCATCCGCTGTGCCTTACCGTGAAGGACCGCTGCGACGCCGTGGTCGTCGACGCGCCGTGCTCGGGCGAAGCGATGTTCCGCAAGGACGAACGCGCCGTGGCGGAATGGTCGCCCGCGCATGTGGCTGCATGCGCCGTGCGGCAGCACGCGATCCTCGCGGACGCCGCGCTTGCCGTGAAGCCCGGCGGACAGCTGCTCTACTCCACCTGTTCCTTTGCCCCGCAGGAGAACGAGCTGACGGTCGACCGGTTTTTGGACGAGCATCCGGACTTTACATGCGTGAAAATGAAACGGCTCTATCCGCACACGAGCGCGGGCGAAGGACAGTTCTATGCGCTGTTCGTGCGCGACGGCGAACGCGAACCCGCCGTGTTTTCGCAGTGGGACAGTCAGAAGATCCCCGCGTTCGAGGCGTTCCGCCCGCAGCTGAAGCCGCTCTCCGGCGCGGTCGCCTCGCTCAAGGACGGCCGCGTGCTTCTGATTCCGCCGATGCCGTTTTCGATTGCGGGACTGCATCTGGTGCGCGCGGGGCTGCTGCTGGGCGAATGCGTCGGAAACCGCTTCGAACCGGCGCACGCGCTGGCGATGGCGGGCAAAGAAACACCGCTGCGCGCGACCGTCGAGCTGACGTTTGACGAGGCGATGCGCTATCTGCGCGGCGAAACGCTTGCGAAGGAAGCCGAAAAGGGCTACGGCGCGGTGACGTACCGCGGACATGCGCTGGGACTGTACAAGGCGTCGGACGGATTGCTGAAAAACCGCTATCCGAAGGGACTCCGCCTGTATCAATGAAAGGAAGATTTGCATGAGAGCCGATATCGCTTTTACCAGATCCGCGCTGGAACAGATCGGCGCGAAACCGAACAAGGCGCTCGGGCAGAATTTCTGCATCGACGGCGCGCGGCTGAAGGCGTGCGTCGAGCGCATGACGCTTGCGCAGAACGTGATCGAGATCGGTCCGGGCTTCGGCGCGCTGACCGAGCTTCTGCTGCAGCGCGGCGTGTCGGTCACGGCGGTCGAAAAGGACGCGGCGCCGACGCGGTTCCTTGAGGAGACGCTGCCGGATCCGAACCTGACGGTAATCTGCGGCGACGCGCTGAAGTTCCGCTTCGAGCGCGTGCCCGCGCCGTTTTCGGTCGTGGGGAACCTGCCCTATTACATCACGACGCCGCTGTGCGCCGCGGTGATCAAGGCGCTGCCCGAATCGTTCTATGCGATGGTGCAGAGGGAGGCGTCCGACCGCTTCTTCGCAAAGCCGAAGGACGACGCCTACGGTCCGCTGTCGATCGTTACGCAGCTGTGGTACGACGCGGCGGTGCTCGACGCGTTTCCGGAGGACTGCTTCTATCCGAGCCCGAACGTCGCGTCCGTGCTCGTCGGCATGACAAAGCGCGCCGACGCGCCCGCGCTTGCGCCCGCGAAGCTCTACGCGTTTGCGACGGAGCTGCTGTCGATGCGGCGCAAGACGATCAAAAACAATCTCAAAGCGTATCCGGACGCGGACGACGCGCTGCGCGCGCTGAACATCGCGCCGGAGGTTCGCGCCGAGACGCTGCCGCCCGAAACGATCCTGCGGCTGTACGGCATGCTCCTTTGCTGATTTGCGACCGCAAAAAAACGCTCCCGGACGGGAGCGTTTTTTGTTCGGTTTCTCAGCCGGCACCGAAGACCGGATGGAAGGTGATCATCGTGTCGCTCTTGACGGTGTAGCTGTAGGAGAAGTAGTAGTAGGTATCGTCATACCACGAATAATTCAGCGGACTGCTCGCCGAGCCCCTGCCCACGTCGGACGGATTGCCCTCGAAGAAGCCGCAGGCCGCGCTGCGTTTGGAGACTCTGCCGGTGACGGTGATTTTCGTGCCCTCCGGAACGACGCCGTGCGTGGCGTTGCTGTACGAACCGCCGGAGAACCAGCAGTTCTCGGTTAAGATATTGCACTGTTTCTTGGGGGTCTCCTTGCGGAATACGACCTCGTAGTCCGTCTTTTCGGTCTGCATCTCCACGCGGAATTTGGTGATGTTGTTGTACGGCATTTCGTACTTGACGCCGTTGATCAGCCAGTAATCCACCTCCATGCCCTTCGGGATGTCCGCAAACACATAGAAGCCGATCGTGCCGCCCGGGACCGTTTCTTTGGTCTCCGGATTCCGATAATCGTCCTCGAAGTCAAACGAGGTGTAGGAGCTGCCGACCGAATTGCCCTTTTTGTCGAGCAGCGTCATGTGGCAGCCCACGAAGGTGACGATGCGGCGCGGACGGAAGATCGCCGCCACCACGGCCGGATAGGAAAGGACAAAGTTTGCGTCCGGACCGGAATCGTCCCTGTCGCCGTCGACCACCCAGTGATCGAACACGTATCCGTCGATGCTGTCCGCAACGGCGTGGATCTCCGTTTCCCCTTCCACGCGCACGCTCTGCTTGCCGTTGACGGTGCAGTTCTTGGCAACGATGAATTCCACCGGGACCTTTTCTTCGATCACTTCGGGCTCCGGCTTTGCCGTGGGCGAGGACACCGCGGGCGAATAGCCCGTATCCGACCCGTTCTTGATCGCGGCAAGCTCGGCCTTGGCGACGTTCAGCTCCGCTTTCATCGCGTTCAGCTGCGCCAGGATCTGCTCGTTGTTGTCGTTGTTCTCCGCCGGTTTATTCGACAGCAGCGTGCAGCCGGTCAGCAGAAGCAACATGCAGAGCACCGGAATCCCGAGATATCTTAAAGCGAACCGTTTCATATTGCTCTCCTTTCTTCGTCCTGTCAACCGAGCGGCGTTTTTGACTTTTTCTTCAGGACGACCTCGTAGACGGTTGCTTCGTCCTGCTCCTCCACGCGGAACTTATAAGCGTTGTTCGGCGCCTGATACTTGACGCCGTTGATCAGCCAGTAATCGACTTCCCTTCCCTGCGGAAGGTCCGCGATGACGAAGAAGCTGATCTTGCCGCCTTCCACGGTTTCGCCGGTCACGGGGTTGCGGTAGTCGTTCTCAAAGTCGAACTCGGTGTAGCGGTCGCCCGTCGGTTCGCCGTTGGATGCAAGGAAGCGCATCCAGCAGTTGATGAACTTCACGACGCGATGCTTGTGGTAGACCGCGCTGATGACCGTCGCTTCGGAGAACGTGAACGTGGCTTCCGCGCCGGACTGATCGTCGATGCGGTCGTTGATCTCCCAGTGATCGAACTCGTATCCGTCGACCTTGTTTGCGACGACGCGGACAACGGTCTGACCGTTGACCTCCACGCCTTCCACGCCGTTGACCGTGCAGTTGACGCCGAAGATCATTGCCACCGGCACCTCTTTTTGCACGACGACCGGTTCCGGCGTCGTTGTGACGACCGGCGCCGAAACGACGTTGTCCTGCTTCGGCTCGTTTACGGCAGCCGCGAGCTCGGACTTCGTGTCGTTCAGCTGCTGTTTGATCGCTTCCAACTCCGCCAGGATCTGTTCGTTGCTGTCGTTTGACGCGGGCTGCTGATTCCGTTTGCACCCGGTCAGCAAAAGCAGCGCGCAGAACAGCAGCAGTGCGATCCTCATGACGTTGCGTTTCATGTTGCCCCTCCCTTTCTCGGTATAGAAACCGATTATATACTATTATCAGTATAACAAGGATTCTGCGGAAATGCAATGATTTCCGGGAAAAAACGCTCGGAAAACTGCGCCGAAAAGCGAAAAGCAGACGCTATTTTGCGTCTGCTTTTGTCTGACAATTGCAAAAGACCGGAATGCCGTTCACTCGAACCGGTTGGGTCCGCCGGGCGTCGGGACCGTGCTGACCGAAAACTCGCCGTTTTCGCCGCGCGCATAGCTGGTGTCCGGCTCCAGCTGCGGCACATGCACCTCGTCCGCCTCGATGTTGTTGGGGTTCACGAGATACAGATCCTCGCCGTTTGCGGAGAGGTTGAAGCCCGTGCAGAACGGGTCCGCGTCGCTCGCTTCCGTGCCGCCGGTGCAGTACAGCACCAGATACTCGCCGCTTTTGAGCACCGTCCCCTGCGGGAACCGGTAGCGGAACGTGCGCTTGATCTCGTCGGTGAAGCCGTAGCCCGACAGATCGATGTCGTTTTCGGTCGGGTTAAAGATCTCCACCCAGTCGACCGTGCCGTACACGGGATGGTCGAACGCGGCGTGGTTGGAGGTCATGACCTCGCTGAACACCGGCATCGACGCGCGCGAGGGCGTCAGGATCACAAGCACGGCGATCGCCGCGGCAAGCAGCGCCAGCACGCCGATCAGAAGCCAGAACCGCTTTTGCGGCAGACCGATGCGTTCCTTTGTAAATTCGCCTTCCAGCGACAGTTCTTCCGAAATCTGTTCCATATTTTCAGTATAGCAGCAAAAAAGCATTTCCACAAGAGAAAAACTGTGATATAATTATGATTCGGAAAGGCGGTAACGACCATGCAGAAATACCTTTTGTCGCTGGATCAGGGCACGACGAGCTCGCGTGCGATCCTCTTCGATCTCAAGGGCGAGATCATCACCTCCGCGCAGTACGAATTTGCGCAGCACTACCCGATGCCCGGCTATGTCGAGCATGACGCAAACGAGATCCTCTCCACCGAGCTGGACGCCGTGCGCACCGTCCTGAAACAGGCGAACGTGAAGCCGGGCGAGGTCGCCTGCATCGGCGTCACCAACCAGCGCGAAACGACGATCGTCTGGGAGAAG
>JAEEGL017261852.1_pt1 | contig 12327 bp, 14 predicted proteins | sample 9134231 | NCBI WGS metagenome assembly JAEEGL01 (sample SAMN16246548, study PRJNA631951) | gut metagenome | biome: gut microbiome; feature: rumen; material: fiber-attached | host: Bos | place: Iran: Karaj | collected 2018-10 | reverse complement strand
TTCCACTTGTTGAAGCCGCGAAAACCGCGTTCCGCCCTTTATTTACAGGGGTCTCGCTGTCTTACTCAAGAAAAAACTGGGGGATGTCCAGCCCCCCCTCGCGTTTCAGCAGGGCGCCGAGACGGTTGCACCCGATGTCGAATCCGGCCTTCTGAAGTTCCGGCCGTATCGCTGCGAGCACCTTCTTCGTCCCGGCGCAAGGGTTCACCTCGCGCTCTTGGCGCACGAGGGCGAGAATCAGCCCCTCGTTCACCTCCTTGCAGGAACGGGCCTTCTCGTCCTTGTAGAACGCCTGTCGGCTGATGCCGAACCGACGGCAGATGGCGCACACGGACCGATACGTCTCGGATGCTGTCACATGCATGACGTCACGCCGCTCTTTTTTTGCGCCTTTCGTGTAGATGGGATTTCGGATGATTACGGCGCATCCCAAGTGAGACAACACGCCAGCGGCCTTGTGAACGCCCCCACGCCAATCATCAAGCAATAGCTCGGCACCCCGCATTGTCCTGAACTTTCTTGTCAGTTTTCTTGTTAGTTTTCTTGATAGTTTTTGCCGCATCATATCACTTCTTCACGATCCACTTGCTACCTCTGGTCGCTCCCTCGCGAACAAGGAGTCCGACATCTTTCAAAGCGCGGACAGCTCGCCACACGCTGTTTTCAGAGATGCTCAAAGTGCGGGCAATCTGTGCAGTATCCTGTTCTGGGTTTTCTGAAAAGGCGGCAAGTACTCGACGAGCATTGGCACGAAAATCATTTCTGTAGGCTCCCATTAGAACCTCAAAGTCAGGATTTACCCCCACTTCGGGAGTTTTCTCCATCACTTCCGGCTCTTTTACCCCCACTTCCGATGGGATTACCCCCACTTCTTGGCCTTTTACCCCCACTTCTGGGTTTTTCACCCCCAGTTTCTGGATTTCCACCCCCAGTTCCGACTCGCCTGCCTCAAACTCGACCATAACCTTGGTACGGTCGGGTTCGTATGACTCGACAATGGAAGGCTCGGTGAACTTCTCCTTCTCCCAGACACCATACAGGCTCGACAGCCCCATGCCGGAACGTTCGCCGATGCGCACCAGCGAGAAGATGTTGAATATCTTTCCATTTCGAGCATCGCTCGTGCCGCCTGCGATGGCGACGGACTTGCTCATGCGCAGCGTTCCTGGATTCGAGACCTCCAGCCTCTTGGGGTACTTGTCGATTACGATGCCGCGCCGTCCGTGGTAGTCCGCGTGGATGAGCGCGTTCGCCAGAACCTCGCGGAGCGCCTTATGTACCGGCGTGTCGTCAACCCGCGTCACGTTGTCGGATGCAATCTTGAACGGCACCTTCACCCCCGCCGTGATCGACTGGTTGATGCGGAAGAAGAAGTCGAAGACATTTCCGCTCCAGTTGGCGTCGCCCGAACACACGCGATCAGTCCAGCGGACGTCCGGCGAGAGGTGCTCGCGGTAGTCGAGGAAGAAGTACGGCAGGACATTAGTTATCTCATTGAAGTCACCGAATCAGACAAGCCCTGCGAGCGTAGGATGCACCTTGCCGTCGCGCCCGCGAGCCGCCGCGCCGATCTTCATCAAGAATCCTTCGTCGGAAAGTCCGCTCCACACATGGCCGGGGCGAAGCTGGCTGAAATACATCCGATACCGCCGGATGGTGTCCGCGTTGAGGTCGGCAACCGTCATTTCGTCGATGACGCAGTTGTCAGCCGTCTCGGCACACTTGTCACGGATCATGCCCTCGACTGTCTCACGCGAGCAATGGTAGTCGCCCTCGCCGTTTCTGCGGTAGGAACCCTTGAACACGTCCGCACCGACATAGACCGGGCGGACAGTACGCTCCGCGCGCGGGACCTCGACGACAACGAGCCGTTTGCCGTCAACCTCAACGGGATAGACTGACTCGTTGAACAGGACATTCGCGCTGATCTTCTCGGCGTTGTTGACCGCATTCCAGATGTCGGCCACCGTCTTCTCCGCGTCCGGCAACCCCTCGATCTCGCGCTTTCCGTCTTTCTCGCGGACGCCAAGGATGACGGTTCCGCCGTCCGTGTTGGCGAACGCGCTGTACGACGGCCAGAAGTCGGCTGGGACGCTCGGCACTCGCTTGCGCTCGGCTTGGCTCGCTCTATTCGCGAGCCCCGCTTGCGCGGCGGTTATTCCTTTCGCCCGCTTGAACTCGACGGCGGCATTCTCGCTCTTTGCCACAAGTTTCTTGATCTCTTCGCTCTTCATCTCAATTCCTCTTGAAAGATTATATCACGATTCTTGGCGAATCGCCGTTCAACTTCGGCGGAGAGTTTCAACGGCAATCGCCACATCCCCACGCTGCCGCGACAGGGGATGGGCGTGGGCAGGCGGCGGATGTTGGAGAGAATCCACCAGTTGGGATAACCCTCGTTCCAGATGCGGCATTCGCCGGCAAGGGTAGTGTTGCCGGGGATGCGATCCATCGCATCGTAATCCATTGTGCCGACGATACAGCCCGGCCACGATTGAACATCGTCCCATTTGAGAAGATGTGCAAAGGCAGAAGGATCGCAATGCTCCGCCAGCCATACGACAAGATCCTCGTATTCCCTCCGGCAGAACTTCTTGGAAACGCTCATCGCGCAACGCCCCCTCGCCGGAACCGGCAGACAACTGCGGTTCTCCACACGCTTCAGTCCTGACATGATCAGAACGGCGTATGCTCCGGTGCAGGTAAAGGCGTTAGCGATTGGCATTCGTTCATCCCCTTAAAACCAATGTCCAAATCTTTGAATCATATTGGCTCCATCGTAATCGAAACTGATCGGCAAGAACCTAATGTTGTATTGCTTAAGGAAATACTGATCTGTCATTCCCGCAATAAAATCGGCTACAATTCTTTCATCTCGATTTTCCTTCATGTATGAATCTGGGAAATGAGAAATGAAATCCTTAAATATGGAACTTTCCTCGTCGGTGTTGTCAAGATCAGACAAATATGCTTCAAACAGGCTCTTAACCATATCGGCAAACTTGGATTTCTGCTTAGCGATAAGTTGGCAGCCATAAATCCGATCATAGTTAAAGGCTTTCATCTCCTTTAATGCTTCGTATATTTCATCTGAAAATGTGACACACCCTGTTCCATAGCTGTTCTTGATTATATCAGAGCAAAGAGTATTAACAATGTCATGATTCGTTGATCCCAAAACACGCCTAACGCCCCACGGCAATGCACATGGGTCAACAAGCTTTAGGGTTACCGCATCCTCGAAATCCTTGCCAAGGTACGAAATCAAGTCAGAGACGCGAACGACGCACCCTTCAAGTGTTGAAGGAAACACTTTTTTATCATAGCCCGGATCACTAAAGCATTTCTCCAAATTCATCTCTAGGCGCTGCCATGAAAGGTTGCTTTTGTTTAGCTCATATTTGCATTGCTCTACTTCTCCATTGTGCCCAAGGATTCCGTCAAGAACGGGCAAGGTCAAATCGCAGCCTTTGCCCTTGTGCTCCAAATATTGAAGGACTCGAACGGACTGAGCATTATGGACGAACGTACCTGCGTCCTTTTCCTGCAACACTTCGGCAATGACAGTCTCTCCTGCATGGCCGAATGGCGTATGCCCTATATCATGGCCAACTGCTATAGCTTCTATCAAGTCAAGGTTGAGATTCAGGCATCGTCCAATCGTTCTCGCTATGCGAGAAACCATTTGCACGTGTAGCGAACGGCGAGTAATATGGTCATTCTTAATCTGAAAGAAGACTTGCGTCTTATCCATATATCTCGCATACGAATGAGAATGGATAATTCGGTCAATATCGTGTGCGAACGGTGATCTGAAATCTGGCGCAGGAGTCTTTTCTCCATCTGATTTCCTGCGAGCGTCGATACTGAAGTAGGCGAGCTTGCTATCGAGAGACTGTTTTTCAATGCGATCACGGTCTCCTGCAATGCGAACAAGAATATCAGCGTCATCAGCCATACGTCACCTCCTGAAACCTATCAATTCGCCGCCTTTGAGGTAGATTGGCGCACCCGGTTTGAAGTCGTCTCCTTTCTCGCGTTTCCGATCTGCTATGAGCTTCGGAACATCCAAGTCTCCAAGCGACACTTCCTCCTCCAGTATGTAGCAATAGTAGTCGCACTGGGCGGAAGTGTAGCCCATCTTGATCATCTTGTCCTTCTCGCAACGCATACCACTCTTGATGCGATAGACCGTGTAGGTGGATGGTGAAGCAAAGTCATACAGAACGAGGAACTTGGGGCTTCTTGTAAGCGCGGCATCGGCGACAACAGCACCAGCGCGTTTACCAAGCCGGACATTGTACAAATCGGAGCGCTTGATCTTGTTGCGGCCAAGAATCCAACTCCGGTGCGCAGCATCCTTGCAACACCCGACGAGGAAGTACTTTTCAAGATAGTTCTCAATCCAGTGATGCGTGAGGAACCGTTTTGGCACAGGCGGCGTTGCAATCGGCGCTTCTCCGGCAACAACCGTCGCCGGGTCTATTCCGAGCGGACATTGGGCTATCACAAATCCCTGCTCCAACCGTCCTTTGACCGCATCATTCTCAGCCTTGAATTTTGCGTCTTTGTCGAGGGCGAGCGAATAATAGGAATGTGCGCCCCTGTTCCCGTAGGGTGTGTAAACCTTGCCAAGCGACAGCTGGAAGTTGTCGCGCAAGAACTGCTCGGCGTCCACGTCCGCGCGGGGCGTCATGGCATAGAAATCGAACCGCTCCTTAAGCATCGCCTGAATCTTCTCGCGGAACATCTTTCTGACGCTCGTCTTCCATTTCGTCTTTTGCGAGGGATTGTCACGCGCATAGAGGGCTATTATGAAAAGGAAGTTCACGTCATAGTGGGCAACCAGCAACGTGTCGCGGTCGAAAAGACGGTTCTCGAACTGGCGCGAATTGTACACGTTTGCCTTCTTGTCGGCTTCGTGTATGTCATCGGCATAACTGAGCCGTCCGGCTGAATCTTTCACCATCCTGGCGCTGATGAAGAAGTTTGGAATGATGTTGTAGCCTTCGGTAATGTCATCGCGCAGCTTCCCGAATTTCCCGTACTCGTTGAAGTCAGCTTGGGAGGCGGCATCCGGGTTGTCGAGAAAGAGGTTGAGATTCCATTGGATGACATTGCGCGCGTATGTGAACTGCTTGTACACGCTCTCGCGTCCGATGGGATTGCCGCGCTTGTAGTACTTGCTGTCGCCGATGTAGTAGACTTCCTTGTCCGGCTCGTCGGTTATGAGACTTTGGTAGTGGTACAGATGGTCAACACGCTTGCCGTCTTCCTGTTCCTTAAGTCCAGCCGGGGGATTCTTCTCGCCCACAAGGTCATCTATGATGGACTCGAACACGATGTTGAAGTTCTTTGCAAGCAAATATTCCCGTCTGTCTGATTTTACATCTATCTGCCTCGGCTGGTCGAAGTACGCCATGCACAACTCCCAAAGCCGAAGTGCCGTGTCCGAGAAATACTTGTACTTGATGGCATTGAGCCGAATCTTGCCGTAGCCCTTGATGTAGCGGTCGAACTTTTTACCGGTTATCAGCTCGTAGCCCATGTCGATTGGAGCCGGGAAACCGTACTGTTCATGGATGCGGTTTAGGATTGAATAGAATATGACAAGCAGCTCCTCGTCGAAATTCACCATTCTGCGCTTGTTGACGGGGTTTAGGTAAACAGGGCATCCTTCATCAACAACAGCTTTCGTAGTAGCTATCGTTCGCGTCCAGTTGATTTTGTTGAATCCCGAATGGAGATTCTTGACTGTAAACAGGAAGAAGTCACGATTGTCCTTCTGGAACTGCAAGAGGGACAACAGGATGTCAAGGAGAGTGGCCGACTTACGGAGCTTCCCCTTGCCCATCATCGAAACCTGTCGCTGATAGATGATCTTCGATTCCTTGTTCAGTTTTCGGAAAACGCAAAGCGCACGGTAAATCCAGACGGAGAACCGATAGATGAATTCACGCTCGGCAGTTGTCAGCGGCGAAGACGCATCCATGTTCACGATGCTTTCCGGAGTGTACTTCCCGAAGACAAGGTCTTTCTTGTTCGGGCCTTCTTCCAGAAGCACCTTCGGAAGGATGAACACGCAGTCATTCACCTCCTTGCGTGAATTGAAGTAGTATCCGACATAGTTGATCGACACCATGCCGTCAACCGTCTGGAACGCACCCTCCCAGAGGATGTCTTTGACAACCTCTACGGGGTACTGGTACTCTTCAATGATGATTTTCATCTATGCGGGTCTTTTACTGTTGAGCCGGCTGTGATTCCTCCCCTGTCCCCGTTCCTGGCTGCGTTTCCGGCGGCGTTCCCGTCTGTTGAGAGCCGACTGTTGGAACACCAAGATTCTCCATCAGTTTTTTGACAATGGCGGGATCGGGATTGCCCTTGCCATCGAAGAAACGCTTGAAGTAGAGCTTGTCCCCATTCCCGTCATCAAACACCTCGTCATCGAATCCGGTGTCTTTGAATACTCCGTTCCAGAGATAGAACACAACCTTGCCGACAAACTGCTCTAGCGAAATGACGCCGTTCTTGTCTGCCTTGCAGAAGAAGTATCCAAGCTTCTTGTCCTCGCTCTCCGTGAAGCTCTCCACAAGAGCGTTGGCCTTCTCAAGGAACGTCCACCAATCGTATTTGTCGCTTCCGACTTCGATGGTGTAGTTCTTGTTGGCATTAGAAATCGGGATGTACTTCCAAGCCCATCTGCGCTTGAACGCGCTGTCAATGGGGAAGAGCGACTGGTCGGAAGTGTTCATTGTCGCCCAGATGTAGAGATTTTCGGGCAGAAGCAGAATCTCGCCATTGAAGATGCGTTCCAGTTTTGCCGCTACGTCGGGAGGGACGCGCTTTGTCGCGTCCGCTACATTCACGCCATTAAACTGCTCCGCCAAATACCGGCGCAAATCGTCGTCCGCCGAGATTTCATAATCGGAATAGCCGTAGTCGTCGCGGTCGAGAAGCTGGAACAAGTCACCGAAAATCTGTGCGCAGTTGCCGCGGTTGATCTCCTCGATGACGAGATAGACGGGGGGGGGCATTTCCTCCCGCAGAGGCCGCAGAGTTCGCAGAGGTGGCAAGTGTCTCGGCATTCTCTGCGTTCTCGGCGGGAGATTTTACCGTCGCCAACTTGCGCCAAGCCTCGACGTAAGCCTTCAAGAACGCCTGCGCAACAAACTTGTACACGATGCGCTTCTGCCGGACAAGTCCATCCTTCTTGCTGATTGTACCGCCGGAAGTCTTCTCACCCGTTGTCACAACCGTATCGTACTCATCCGCCTCCATCGACGGCTTGTATGCACCGACGAAAGTCGAATAGTCGCTGTCGGGATGGAACGTTGTCCGAATGACACTCATGCCTTTCGTGTCACTCTTGATGCGCCACGATTTTCCTGTCCCAGGTGCGCCATATATAATAAGTTGACGTGAGAGATTAGTAAGATCAGGGCGGGTGTTATCCTCTTCCGTTGTTGGAACATAAACCATCGGTGCATCAGCGACAGTAATTTGTCCGACAGGGTGTGAATGGTTTGGATTCCAAAAGATATGCTTCTTACCGTCAATTTGGCAAACAAATATATTTGCCGTATTTGCGACCAAAGCCTCAAGTGCCGACCTGAAATTACCACTACCTCCGTACAGGGCATTAATTTCAACTGCTTTTTGAGAATTGAGCGCTAATGCAAGTTTAGCAACGTTGGCACCGGTGATGCTCTCGATTTTGGTATTTGCTTCTGGCGCAGTACCAACTCTATTACGTTTGTATTTTATTGCCCCAGTGTGCTGGTCAACAGACACTAATTCACATGATCCCGTAGAGGCACGCTCGACGCTTGCATATTTGTAGACAGTACCGATTGTGAGCGTATTGAGTGCATCAATCATGCTTTGAAGCGTGAAGTTCATTTGTTGATCTCCTTTAAGAACGCTTTTAATGTGTTGGCGATACCTTTAGCCGCAACATACGGAACACCATTACCGATTGTTTTGAACTTTGCGGACAACGGAATGTCTGGCGGCAAAACAAATTCCTTAGGCAACGATTGAATCGCCAATGTCTCCGCCACAGACATCCGCCGCGCCTTATATGGGTGAAGATGAACCTCGTTATTTCCATATGCCGCCGTTGGTGAATATCTCCAACGGTGAATTCGCTTGTAGCATTTGCGAGAATCGTCTCCCTCTGCAAATGTCTGCATTTTTATAAGCCCCGCTCTTGGAATAAAATAATCATTGGCATTTGGATGATGTTCGACATCATTCCTTGTAAACCAATCTTGAACTGTCAGTTCACGAGGGATGCCAGGAGGGATTTCACGAATGGCATCCTCAGCAAATGGTGCAGTAGTTGGCCAGTTTACGGCATGAATTTCATTCATTGGATAACGGATGAAATCACCCCAAGGGAAATCTATTATCCGGCTATTGGCTTTGTCAATACGCCCGCGACAAAGTGATTTCTTGATGCCAATAAGGATGATTCGTTCCCTGTCTTGTGCCGCTCCATATTCAAGGGCATTGATAAGCCTGTAATCAATCGCGTACCCAGCCTGTTGCGTTTGCTTAACGATTCCGTCAAAGAACGCTCGATGCTTTGCAGTCTGCCAAAGTCCTTTTACATTCTCAAACACGAAGAAGTCTGGCTTGTTTTCGCATATCAAGTCAATGTAAACCTGCGACAGTCTGCCGTGCTTTCCCGTGGAACCTGCCTGTTTGCCAGCCACAGAAAAATCAGGACATGGCGGGCCACCAACAAATCCGACAAGGGAACATTCTTTCTTCGCGTCTCTAATACGCTTACGCAATTCTCGCCTCTTATTTTCATCCTCAAGATAGGCACACACGTCCCCCGTCTGCAACCCGAATCTTGGCAATGGTCGTTTCATTTGCTCATGGGCATAAAGATAGACCCGCGAGAAATTCTTATCAATCTCGTTTGCCATCATGGGCACAAAACCCGCATCCTCGAAACCGAGGTCGAGGAATCCCGCGCCGGTAAAGAAAGAGAAGATGCCGTACTTCTCGCGTTGTTTTTTACTTGCTAAAAGCTCCGTCATTTCGCCCCACCTTTCTTCTGCGCCTCTGCAATCTGCCTTTCCGCATCCGCGTAGCATTTGGCAAGTTGTGCCTGCGTCGGCAGCATTTTCCTAATCTGATAGTCGGTGATGCCCATCGGCAAGCCAAGTTTCTCTAGATGGAACTTTGCGAGAACTCGATTGTGCTCCTTGCAGACGAGCACGCCAATCGGCGGATTGTCGTCCGGCGTGTTCAAACATTGTTCCGCCAGAACCAGATAGCCACTCAACTGTCCGAGGTCTGCCGGCTCGTATTTAGTCGTCTTGACTTCCATTACCAGATAGCGGTGGAGCGGGATTATGTAGAAAAGCAGGTCGATGTTCTTTGTTTCGCCACCGATTTCGACCGGATACTCCCTGCCGACAAACGAGACGAGCCGTCCTAGCGAAAGAAGCGTCCGTTCAATGTTTGCCACTATTGCCGCCTTAAACTCGGTTTCGTCGTGTTTCTCTTTCAGTCCAAAGACTTCAAACACCTGCGGATCCTTCACCAGCTGCCGCGCAAGGTCGCAGTCGTCGGACGGCATTGTCAATTCAAAGTTTGTCTGCGCCTTGCCCTCTCGTTCGTAGAGATCCGTCGAAAGCCAGTTCAGAAGGACGTCACGGCTCCATCCGTTCTGAATCGTTCGCTGCACGTAAAACAACGCCTTGTCGCGATCGCCTTTGCACTTGTCGATGATAGTGCAATGATGCCCCCACGGAACTGAAACCAATTGTGCAACAACTTGTTGCACAATCTCGTCAGCAAGTTGCTGGTGGCCACATTCTGCCACGACTTGTGGCATTTTTGACGCACCTCGCTTGGCCTTAACAGACTTTGCAACAACTTGTTGCAAAATCTCCGCCGTCGAATATAACCGATAGAAACTTTGACAATACCTGATGTTGCGCGGCGAGAACCCGGAATCATTCGGGAACTCTGTTCGCATATCGTTACTGACCTTTTGAAAAAATCTGGAACCGTATTTGGCTTCCTCGGTAAACTTCTCGCTGATGTCCTTGCCGAGATTCCAATAGAATTCAATCAGCGCGGAATTGACGGCGACTGCCGCCTTGATCTGCGTTGCACGATAGCGTCGTTTGAGGTCGGCAATCCACGCAGCATACCATTTCGGAGATTCATTTGGCACCTGTACTGCATTCTTCATGCCGCCTCCAATCCCTTTTGCGCCTTGCCCTTGCGTTTCTTCGCAAACAAGTCTAACGTCGCCGCCGTTGCCCAGTTGTCGAATATAGCGCGATGATGTCCCAACGGCACAGCGACCAATTTTGCCACAACTTGTGGCAAAATTGCAGCTGACGAATACAACCGACAAAAGCTCATTTCTCCTCCTTCAGCTCTTCCTTGGTATCGTCGTCTGGCACATAACTTACTATATCACCAATGTCACAGCCAAGGACTTTACACATTTTCTCCAAGGTGGAAGTATTGAGGGCTTCCCCCTTGGACAGCTTCGCAAACGTACCTGTTGACATACCTGCGGCAATGCGAAGTTGCGTCTTCGTCATGCCGCGATCAATCAGACGATGCCAAAGATTGTTGTAGTTTAGGGCCATAGGAATCCTATTATTGTCTCAAAGTCAAGTTGTATTATATCATTTTCACATCCTAGAAAACAAGCGCAAACTTCTGTTTTGTGAAAATAATCTCTACTATTAAGAACGTCATTTTTATAATGTGCAATACCTGCTTTTGTCCCGGCCTAAGTCGTGTGCGAATAAAATCCTCGCAATGCCGCCGTATTGTCTCCATGCCGTTTTTCTCAATGTACTTGCGGTCAGATTCCGAAAGGTGAAACCGGCTACGGAACCTTGACTTCGCCAGCATCGCCTTGTTGGGCTTGCGCTCCGTCTTGTTCTCGATAGTGCGCTCCTCGAAGCGGAGCGAGACGGCATCAAGGTCTATCGAAAGTACGCTTGCATCATAGCGGAACACATCCTCAAACGAGAACAACGATACATCGGCATTAGCCGGACTAAGCCCACCGGTGGCAATGACAATGCAGCCCGGATACGCAGCAAACGTAGATTCAGGAACCTTCGCAAGATGCCGGACAAAGAACACTCGGCGCTTGTGCTTCGCAGGCGCGAACTTCTATTTCTCCTTGGCCGTCTTCACGCTGGAGGTTAGGAGTTTGATGAGTTCGGTGCAGTCGTCGCAAAGGGAGGTGAACGCCTTGTCGGATTTGACGAGCTCGGCGTCTCGCAGAAGTTCAAGCCAGTATTGCGTCTCGGCCGCTTCCTTGAGAGCGATCTGAAGCTTCGACACAAAGTCGGTCTTGCTCTGTGCATAGCGGCTCTCCGCGATGTTCGCGCCAATCGATGTCCCCGACCGCAGCATCTGCTTGGCGATGACCGATTCCTTATGGTCCCGCAGGTACTTGTAGAGTCGCACAATGCGTAGCGCAAATGCTTTTGCCTTTGTGAACATGATGGAGTCGGTCATTTGTCTTCTCGTTCCTTTCCTTGCTTCCTTGCCGCCGTAGGTTATAGTGAATAGTGAATAACGAATAGTCTCCAAAATAGGGAATAGGTTTCATTGGCCTTCCACTTGCCGCCTATTCACTTTTCACTATCACCTATTCCCTATTTTGGAGGTGGAGACTCTCAAACGGAACCCGCAAAAATAGGGACCGCTGCTCCCTATTTTCCCAAAGTTCCGTTTGAAGCATCTCATCTGTCATTTGGAAACGCAATTATTGTATCATATTTCCGCCGAATCGGTGACTTTTTCACCTGCCGCTTTTCAAACGGACTTTCTCTATTTTGTTCTGGAAATAGAAACCATTGTCTCTAAAAACATTCTGGGGCTTCTCGAAGGTCAGGTCGGCTACCGCGCGGTCAGCAGTTCGTACCGTCAGTCCGAATCGAGGGGTCCGAAAATCATAACCCCTCCACGTCCGATCTTTTTGTCGGCTGAATAAATCTCAAGCTTGGCGAACAGGACGTTTTGATCGACCTCAGGCTATCGCAGCGCTTACCGCGTCGCCCATATCGCATGTGGAGACCGCAGATGAAGTACTTGAGTCCGAAACTATGTCGATGGTACGGACGCCTGATGCAAGTACATCCGCCACAGCGCGTTCGATGGCGGCCGCCTCGGCGGCAAGTCCGAACGCATGGCGCAGCATCATCGCCGCCGAAAGGATTGTCGCCAGCGGATTGGCGATCCCTTTCCCCGCGATGTCCGGCGCTGAACCGTGTATGGGTTCGTAGAGGCCTCCCCTGTCCACGCCAAGCGACGCCGACGGCAGCA
>JAEEGL016927512.1_pt1 | contig 12327 bp, 6 predicted proteins | sample 9134231 | NCBI WGS metagenome assembly JAEEGL01 (sample SAMN16246548, study PRJNA631951) | gut metagenome | biome: gut microbiome; feature: rumen; material: fiber-attached | host: Bos | place: Iran: Karaj | collected 2018-10 | reverse complement strand
ATGTAACTTCAACCGATTCAGTAAGTGAAAGAATCTCGAAAAGATTCTTTCGAAGATTTACGGAATCTTGGCATCCGTTCTTTGGATGCCTAGATGAAGTTATTCTTCATTTCGAGGATCGCACTGCTGTGAGATCATCATCAAATGATCAATTTTTTCAAGGTTCATACGTCTTTTGACGCAACTACATTAAGATAACACCTCTTGCATGCCGCGTCAAGGACTTTTTTTATCTTTATAAAAAAATCGGACTCCACCGCTTGAGGTGGAGCCCTTTTATAATATTATTTCTATATATATGTTGTCAACGGAAAGATTGTATTTTTATCGCACAAAAATCCGCTTGGTTTACATATCCTGAGCGTTCATCTGCTGACGGATGTCCGCGTCGAGTCTCGGGAGTTCTTTCTTAAGAGATACTATACGATCGTCATGTATGAAACAGTGTCTTGAAGTGGCCCTTGTGCATACTTCATCTTTGGACACATTATAGAATTCATATTCAAATTCAAGAACCGCTCCGTTGTATTCATTAACCGAAAGCCTGATCTCGATCTTGTCTCCGAACTCAACCTGTTTCTTATAATCAACACTTAAGCTCACTACCGGAGAAGCAACACCCATGTCCTCCATCTCCCTGTAGCTTAAGCCTATGCTGTCCATAAATTCGATCCTGGCCTCTTCCATCCATTTCACATAGTTGGAATGATGGATGATACCCATACGGTCTGTCTCATGATATTGTGCCTTGCGTCTGTATGTATACATGTCATCCTCTCCTTAAAGAAATGCTCTTTTTCCCATTAAAAAACATGCTCTTTTTCAACAACTGCTCCAAAAGGACACAGAGCAAGCTTGGCGATCTTGAAGAACTGTTTTCCGAAAGGTATTCCTATTATGGTGATGCATAAAATACACCCCCACAGGAAATTAGCCAGTGCCATTTCCAATCCTCCCAGGAAAAACCAGATCACGTTAATGAGAAAAGAAATAGCTCCGCCCTCATATCTGACCTCTTTGCCGAAAGGGAAGAAAGACAGCGAAGACATCTTAAAGCACTGTACTCCGACCGGAATACCTATGATAGTCACGCACCAGAGACATCCGACGATGATCCATCCCAGTCCGCTTATTATTCCGCCTAATAAAAACCACAAAATATTACCGATCAATCTCACTTAAGTCATTTCCTTCTTTCTTTTCTTTATATCTAAGGTATCGGTCTATTACGATACCCTGATGTCAGTAAGCGCAACCTCGTCACCGGTCAGGGAAAGATAAACTTTCTCAGGTACATCATATATAGTAGTTATACATTCTATGCTGACGCCGGAGTTTTCGGTCCTTAAGATTATGCGTCCGCCTTTTCTCTCGACATCGATCTCTATATCCAGGCCTTCCTTGTTGGCTTCCTTCCATGCTTCCCATCCGTGGAAAGATTCTTTTCTTCTCATGATGAATCTGTTCTCTGCTTTTTCATCCGAACCGTTATTCTCACCATTCATTTTGATCAGATTATATTCCTTATACTCGGGACCTCCGATAGTCCCGTCTTTGGATGAGTACAGTATTATATAAGGACAGTGCCATACAAGCTCGGCTCCCGGAAGAGTCTGGGTATGGAATTCGATCTTATGCCTTCCGTCAAGTTCTATTCCTTCGGTCGAAACGGAACGGTTCTGATCGATCTGGATATTCCTGATATCGGACTCAAGATGATCGGTATAGTCTATAGCATCAGCGATCTTCGGTATATCATCCGGTCCAATGACCGTTCCGGTCAATTCAATCGTTATGTCCGTGATATGACAGTGCTCACCGGTCAATCCTATATAGGAAGCCTTGGATTTATCAGGCAGTACCAGGATTATCTCTTTGGTAAACGCGGGACCGATCATTTTAAGTCTTACATGATCACCGTATCTTCCCGCAATGATCTCATATCCCACCTTTTCACCGATACCGGTACGCAGCGTCGGATCACCGGTCTGAGTGATCTCGCTTACGAGACTCTTTCTGGCAGCCGCCATGTTCATATGATCATCAAACCAGATCTCTCCATACTCAAGATAATGGTACGCGCGTATGGTCTTTTCATCAGAATGCGCACGTCTGTCATACGCGTCAAATAAGACTATGGAAGGCGCGCTGAAGCCGTCTTCGGAATCTATGCTTGCTTCATACGTAAATGTAACCTTTCTTTCTTCGCCTTCTACCGGGATGCCTATGGCCACACGGTCCCTGTAAGATCCGCAGTCGATTTCTTTTTCGGTCTCGGCGGATACTTCCTGCATGCCCTCGCTTCCGCTTCTGTCGATCATCTTGACCATGATGTCCGCAAGTTCGGGATCATACTTCGCGCCACCCTCTTTAACGAACATCTCTCTGGCAACGAAGTTCGGCAGGCCGTCTCCATGCCTGTTTTTGGAAGTGATGGTCACGTATCCGTCTGCCACGGCGATTATCCTGGACATCTCAGGAATATCCTCACCTGATAAGCCCTCGGGATATCCGGTGCCGTCATAGTGTTCATTACAATAGTATGCGCTCTCACTCAGATACGGATACTCTGTGATCTGTGAGAGAATCTCTTTTGCTATCACGGGTTTCTGCTTTAAGAGTTCGGATTCTTCTTCCGTAAACGCGCTGTCCGGAAGACCTATCATGCCGACATCATGAAGAAGCGCCGCGTAATATACTTTGTCACAATATTCCGGATCTTTGCCGTATCTTTCGGCGATCCTTCTGGCAAATTCCGCAACCTTGACCGCTTTTCCCTTGGCGTATTCATCCTTGCTCTCTACCGCGGATACAAAGGCGGTCGCTGTCTGGTCGAACAGGCGCTTCATGCGCTGCTGCTGGCCTTCCATATGCTCAAGTTCGATCTGATGGGCGTGCTCAACCCTATCATTGATATCCAGATATGTAAAAACATATAGTGAAATCGATACTGCAACCATAGCCATGTTGACTATGGATATCCCGTACGCAAAGATCTGGATTATCCCGCATGTGATCGGAACGAATATGTATAATACCAAAGATATATAGATAAGTCTGCTTACGCGTTTTTTGTACTGTCTGACGACCGTATACAGAATGATCGGACAGATTACCGGAACAATATACGCGAGCAGAAATCCCGGTCCTCTGTGATATGTATTCGTCTCATCAAAGTAATAATATATGTTGGTCAGCGCCGATAATATCGCAAGGATCATTCCGAAACAGGACAGGTATTCCACAACCTTGAGACGCTTCGGAAGCACTTCCATCTCGCCTTCGTTCCTGTACAGATCCATAAGGTATCTGTTAAAAGTAAAACACATACCCGAAGTCAGGAAGAATACTAAAAAATTGCTCACCCTGACCATAATGAATCCGGTATGGCTGACATCACCCGCGTATACGTACGCAAGGCGGTCAAACCACAGCAGAAGAAATGCATTGATTTCCATCATCACTATAACGATCTTCCTCCTGGGAGAAAGGAAGCGCGTGATCAGGAGCATGCATGCCATTACAAAGCAGGCCCCGCAGATGAAGAGCATCATATTCAATTGGTTATTTCTTATCAGTTCGAACATTCAAACGTTCTCCTAATCACCGGAAAAGATCATTTGTGGAGAATGAAAAACTCCTGCAGTTTCTCGAGCAGTTCGGCCTTTTGTATGGTCTTTAAAAAATATCCTTCGGGCTTTAAGGCCACAACCTGCATAACACTTTCCTTGTCACTCTTGCCGGTTAAAAACATAACCGGAATGGACTGTGTCTCCGAGTCGCTGCGAAGCATCTCAAGGACCTGGGGGCCGGTTGTTACCGGCATCTCATGATCCAAAAGGATCAGATCGACCTGGTTCTTGCCAAGCCACTTGATTGCCTGAAGTCCTGAATTGGCCATCGCGACTTTGTATTCATCCTTGAGCCATTCACGTACCAGCTTTAAGTACTGTGGATCATCATCGACTATCAGTATCCTCTTTTTAAACTCTCCCGCAGCGGATTTTTCCATATATTCCGCTATGGCCTTCGCGAAAGCCTCATTGTCTACGGGTCTTTCATAGCAGGTATAGATGAGTTCCTTCGGCACATGTTCACAGATATATTCCACATCCGCTTTTTCGCCTATCGGGATCAGCTGAAGGTCCTTTTCCTCCATCTTTTCTGTCAGGAAATGAAGAACATCTTCCGTCGGTCTTTCCTCATCTCCCATGCAAAGAGCAAATAGCGACGCTTCGGATATATGCGAATTGATATCGTTTACCGTCCATGGAACAAACTTGCAGTCCGTTCCCGCGTCCTGTACTTTTTTCATGAGTACTCTGGCTATGAATGTTTCTTTTTCACCTAAAATGAGCAAGCGGCTGTCGGGCATGATAATATCCTCCTAAACAAATACCTCATTGCATGATCAAAGCTTCCATTCCATCCCAGTCAAAGTCATTAAGCATCTTCGTAAGCTCTTTGATCTTCTTATCATCTTCCGGGGGAAGAGCATAACCTTCAAGACCCGAAAGGATCAGTTCCACAGAATCATAATCCATCTGCGGGATAACCTCCTTAAGGGCTTTGTATGCCTCTTCAAGTTCTTTGGCCGGTATCATCTCTTTATCGGAATCATCCGGCTCATTGTGAAGTTTTTTAAGTTTATCCTTGAAAGCTTCGTATTCGGTAAGAAGCTTATCGTTATTCTCTGATATATACGCTTTATCTTCTTTATTTCCTGCCTCTTCAAGCTTCGCGCACATTTCCGAAAGTGCAGTTGCTCCGACTATCCTTGCGGAACTCTTGAGCGAGTGAACCTTGATGGTATACAGCCTTAAGTTTGACTGCTCCCAGGAATCCCTGATCACCTCGAGATTTGCATCTATGGTGTCAAGGAACATTCCCAGGGAAAAGATAAAGTTGCTTATTCCGCCTGAGTTTTTGATTCCCTCTTCTTTATCTATACCCTCTATGTCATTTATCCAGAGCATATCTTCAGGCAGTTCTTTTAAGTCTTCAACCGCATCGGCCTGCGTGGGCTTTTCCATGATCTCTTCGGGAAGATGCTTCATGATGGCCTTTTCCAGAGCCGTACTGTCGATGGGTTTGGCCAGATATCCGTTAAAGCCCTTGGACTTGTAGAATTCTTCTCCCGAAGCGGCGTTTGCGGTAAGCGCGTATACAGGCAGATCGGGATAGTTCTCCCTGATACGGGCAAGAGTCTCAATTCCGTCCATTCCGGGCATCATATGATCGAGCAGGACTACGTTAAACTTAGTCTCCTTTATCTTCTCAAGGCACTCTTCACCGCTTGTCGCGGTAGTGACAAATACCTTGGTAGCCTTAAGAAGTCCCTTGATGACATTTAAGTTCATGGGTGTGTCATCAACTACCAGGATATCCGCATCGGGCGCGATGAACTGAGGAACGTACGGGCCCTTTGCGCTTCCGTCATCATGTTCTTTGAACACGCCTATGGGTGTCACATCCTTGATCTTCTGATCTACCGTCAGTGTAAACTCGGAGCCCTCACCGTATACGCTTTCGCAAGTAAGGGATCCGTCCATGAGTTCGGCAAATCTTCTTGAGATATCAAGGCCTAAGCCCGTTCCCTGTATCGAACTGTTCTTCTGCTCATCGAGACGTTCATACGCAGAGAAGAGCTTATCCATATCCTCTTCTTTGATACCTATTCCCGTATCCTTGACAGAGAAGCGGAGTTTGCATACATCATCGGTCATCTCATCCATAGATACGTTTAATGAGAAGCCGCCAACGCTGGTATACTTCAACGCATTTGTGAGCAGATTTAATACTATCTGTTTGATCTTGCCCGAATCTCCGTAGAGGCGGGTAGGGATCATCTCATCTATGTTCACGTCAAAGACCAGTTCTTTCTGATTGCTTCGCATGCGGATCATGGATACGATGGATCTGAGCATATCCATGGTGTCGTATTCCACATCGACACGGTTCATCTTGCCCGACTCGATCTTGGACATATCCAAAATGTCATTGATGAGTGATAAAAGCGATTCCGAAGCGTTCCTTATATCCAGGGAATAATTGATCATCGATATGAAATAACTCTTGGGAACACCTGTCGGATCTTCCCTTAGTGCCATCTCGTTCATACCCATGATCGTATTGATAGGGGTTCTTATCTCGTGGGATATGTTTGCCAGGAATCTTGATTTGGCGGTATTTGCTCTTTCCGCTTCTTCCTTGGCCTGTCTGATCTCATCATATTGTCTGTTTATGACGGTATTCTTGATAAACCGCCATACCAAAAATCCCGTGATCAGAGCGATCACGATGAGAGTCAGAAGCCTTGCGATCGGCAATTCCGAAAATCTGGCTTTCTTTTCTATCTTAAATGATTCATCCAGGAGCAGGTTATTCCCGGTAGTGTCCAATACCTGGATATGGAGCGTATAATTACCGTATTTTAATCCGGTATACTCAAGTGTTCCGAGGTTCGTCCTTGAGGTCGTGATTCCGTCACTCTCACGTCCTTCCATATAGACCTTGACAGTCGGGTTCAAAAGAGAATAGTCAAGCACCGCCGGTGTTATAGTCATTCTCTCGTCGGAAGACGGAAGAATATATTTCCCGTTTTCATCGGGCAGGATCTCTTCGTCCCCATAATAAATGGAACTGATCGCCGCTCTTATGGGAATCTGCTCGGCCGAGAACACGTCAAGGCCGAATTTACATATGCCTGTCCTGCCGGATATATACATATGGCCGGAATGGTCTATATAGCTGTACGAGTTGGAAGTAGGAGTACTCGTTAGACCGTTCTGCAACGTATAAAGCCTGTAATCCGTTACGGTATCGCTTAACATGTCATCGGCTTTGACAACAAATACACCGCATGAAGAAAGTACCCATGCCTCATCGCCGTTAAAATATATATCGTAGTTGTTACTGTAAGGGAACGAGCTTACTTCTTTGATCTCGCCGTCCTTAATATACTGGATCGAATTGGATGAAACGAGCCAGTAAACATCACGTGAACGATCCCTGACGATCCTCATGATCACATCACTGGTAAGTCCGTCGTCTCTTCCGATCCTATGGATATCAAAGTCCTTTATCACATATATGCCGTCGCCGTCTGTTCCGACATATATCTCACCGTCATCGCCTTCTTCCACAGTAAGAAATACCGTGTTCTTGACGCCTTCCGCGCTGTCGACCGTTCTTTGGACTTTGCCGTTTCTTATGATCGCAAGTCCGCCGTTTGTTCCTACGTAAACAGTTCCGTCAGCACCTATCTCTGTACATCTGACCTCATTGCTCGGCATGCCGTTGTCAGTCGTATATTGTTCGATCGTTCCGTCTTTAAGCTGACATATGAGTCCGAGTCCTTCGGTAAAAGTGGATATCCATAATTCACCGTTTGTTCCGGGTTTGATACAGCGAATCCTGGCTTCTCCTATATATTTTGAAAGCGCATTCTCAACAGCCTCGCCTTTGTTGTTTAATACGCGAAGACCGTTATTGGTACCGGCATACATATATCCGTTGTACATACATGTCGCGTTAACGACCGCGGGTTCTATACCGGCCTTGTCAAACATATCGACAAAGCTGTTGGTGACTACCTTCATCACACCGAGGGTAGAAGACGCGATCCACAGGTTTCCCTGAAAGTCGGATGTCATCATCTCTATCCCGTTATTCATCGGGATATCCTCGACCAAAACGAAATTGTTATTGTTATCCAGATAGCCGATCTTGTCAGTCGATGATAACCATATCCTTCCGCAGTCGTGATTGATCCAGTGGATCGACCCTAAAGGATCCGCGGATATTGCTCTCATACCCGCTTCGGACGCGCCGAAATCGCCGTAATAAACGATGCCTTCGGAGGTTCCCATATATATCTTTCCTAAGTTTATGGGATCGGGAAGGACCGTGGTGACAGTTCCGAGGCCGAGATCTTCGCCGTTATAGATCGATTCCATCTCGCAATGCTCTATACGGAATATGTAACCGTTCTTGGACTGTCCGACCACTCGCCCGAGTGACTCCGCATCCAGCTTTAATATCCTGTCCTCGTTTATTCTTTCGTCATCGATGATATGGATATGCATATCGGGATCCGCATAGCAGACACCCGCGGTAGTACCGATGTATACGTTACCGCTTTTGTCTTCCGCGAATACCCTGATGGATGAAGAAGGCAGACCTTCACGATACGTCAGATGTATGGTCTCGTTACCGTCTATGACTACCACGCCGTTGTCATTGGTCCCGACCCATATGCGTCCGAGGCTGTCCTCAAACAGTCCTCGTCCGCTGGTCATACCGTCGGAGATATTCATCTGGGTGAAATTAACACCGTCATAGCGTACGATACCCGCGTATCCTCCGATCCAGACATATCCGTTCTTCGCGCCCAAAACACAGTTGGCGTCAGAAGAAGGCAGTCCGTTTGAAGCATCGTACAATTCCGTGGTATAACCGACATTCCTGATCTGATCCGTTGCGGCGAATCCGCCTCCGATATGAGCCGACTCAGCGTGCGCTGCCAAGGGAGAGATGATCAGGCTCAAAACGATAAACGCGGTAAGCATGACAGCGGTCAATATGATTTTTTTGTTGATCCGGTTTGCAGACAACTGCTGCCTATGCCTCCTTGTTATACTTACTCAATACTACTTTCACTTCATCAAGAGATTCCATGAACACTTCAACACACTTCGGATCGAACTGCGTGCCCTTGCCCTCTTCGATGATGGACAATGCTTTATCAATAGGAAATGCGGGCTTATATACACGCGGTGAAGTCAGCGCGTCAAAGACATCCGCAACCGACATGATACGCGCGGATAACGGAATCACTTCGCCGTGCAGTCCGTCGGGGTATCCTTTGCCGTCCCAACGCTCATGATGATATGCCGCCATGTTCCTGGCTTCCTTAAGATAGTTCTCGCCTTCCACGGAACTGATCGCGTCTTCCATGATCTTTTTACCGGCCGTGGTATGAGTCTTCATGATCTCGAACTCTTCATCGGTAAGTTTGCCGGGCTTATTTAATATCTCGTCGGATATATTGATCTTGCCGACATCATGAAGCGGGGCGCTTCGTACCACGTCTGACATGAATTTCGGTGTGATCTTTTCTATGTAATAACCTTTTCTCTTAAGACCTTCGACTATGATCTTGACATAGGCGGCAGTCTTCTGGATATGGGCACCTGTATCGGAGTCACGGTTTTCCACCATGTCCGCCATCGTGATGATCAGTCCGTCCTGCATCTTGGCTGTAGATTCCGAAAGTCTTCGGATGTTTCTCATCTGTTCGGTCTGTCTGAGGGTCATCCTGCACAATGACTGGTACAGCCGCTCGATTTCATCTCCGGTCCTGACATTCAGGCGTCTGAATCCTTTGACATCCTCATCCATGGCTTCCTGGGTATCCTCACCTTCAGCGAATCCGTCCACACATTCGGTGATGGTATTGACGGGAATGATAATGCTGTATTTGATAAGCCATAGTACAAAGATAATAAGCAATATGAAGAATCCCAGGAACACGGATATCATCTCTACAAGAAAGCTTCTCTCCATATCTGTCAAAAGACCCATGTTAACGTCTGCGCCCGCATAGCAGACACATTTGCCGGAAGAATCATAGACAGGCTCATATGCCGTCAAAAGATGACCGTACTTATCATCCGTAACAATGGGCTCTATGCTTTTTCCTGCCAGAAGATCAGGAATATAATCCTTGAAGCCTTCATCAAACGGGATAACGGTTCCTGTAAGTTCTGCCTCAACATCGTCGGTATCTATATCAAATACGACATGACAACCGTCTTCTTTTATCTGATACACATACAGATAGGTAATATCAGTAGAGCTGTTGAGTACATCCCGTAACATGGACCACGTCTTGTAATATCCGTCCGCGTTACCGCCTTTTGCCAAAAAATCCTCAACCTTGTCGCCGTCTACGATGCTCGCCGCGACTCTGGCTGTTCCCTGGGCGAGCCTGGTATGTTCATTGGTTATGGCTCTGTGGTAGATAGTCATGCCGATGGAAGCCGCCACGAGTGAAGTAGTGATCAGGGATACGCACAAAACTATGATGATCTTGCCGCCCAGAGACAGTAAACGGACACGCTTCCAACCTCTCCAGCTGACAATGGACCTGTCGCTTTCGAATGTCGTAGGGGTCTGTCTCCAGCCCATAAATTCAAAATTCGGATAATATTTCTCGGGAATTATATGCTTAATAAGAAGCGCAAGAAAAACAGTGCCGGCATTGTCGGGCAGATCCATGATGAGACTGGATAAAATATTAGAAGCCGCAACATTAAAATACCCGGTCTCATACAGAATAGCGCTTAAAGACTCACTATCGAAGCTTAAGCTGTCCATGAACCAGGGAATAAATGAGCCTATGCCGCCGCCGATCAAAGTTAAGATGATAACGGTGCCGAATACTTTTACGGGTTTTTTGAACCATCCGTGTCCCGCAAACCAGCTGGCTGCCACGGCTATAAGTACATTAATGACTCCGTAATACAGGGAAGACTGGTCTGAAATGCCTTTGACCAGATTGGTTAAGAGTCCAACCAGTACGCCGGGAAGATATCCGCCCAGCATTGAAACTATAACCGTGCCGACGGTATCAAAATACAACGGCAGACCCAGCCTTGCGATCAGCTGTCCCAATACTATATTGATCCCGATACCCAAAGCACATAAAAGCAACGCTATAACGTTATGCCTGTACTGATGTATACGGGGATTTTCATAATTCTTCATCCCGTCTCCTGCGAAAATTTTTTCTCAATATATTAATATACCATATTTTGACCGATAAAGTCCAAATTTGAACGGGAAAAAGGAAAAAGAAAAAGGCGAAAGTCCTTACTGATAAAGACTTTCACCCGATCCTTTAAAGAAGCGGAGAAGGAGGGATTTGAACCCTCGCGCCGCTATTAACGACCTACTCCCTTTCCAGGGGAGCCCCTTCGGCCAGCTTGGGTACTTCTCCTCGTCGAAGCGCGCTTCGCTTCAGTCGTCCCTCGTAAACTCAGGACTCCAAGCGCTTCGCGGCTTCTCCTCTGCCGACGAAAGCAGGCTTTCGTCGGGTGGGTAAAACGCCAAATATTTTACCCAAACCGAAGCGATTATTAGGTTGTGAAACGGAGAGAGTGGGATTCGAACCCACGTGCCCTTGCGGACAAACGGTTTTCAAGACCGCCTCGTTATGACCACTTCGATATCTCTCCACGTCGAAGCGCGCTTCGCTTCAGTCGTCCTTCGTAAACTCAGGACTCCAAGCGCTTCGCGGCTTCTCCTTTTCGGTCGAAAGCGGGCTTTCGACCGGAAAAAACCGTTTCCGCGGCTTCTCCTCTTCGGTCGAAAGCGGGCTTTCGACCGGATTGCACTGCGGCATCTCCGCTTAAATGCACTAAAGGATTGTAACAAACAGAGGGATTGATGTCAAGACAGAGATAATGTAATATCATTACATGGGTATTCAAGCAACTTATGTTTACAGGGGGATATGAACAAATGGATCAGCAGGTACTTTATTACGGAATATCGGGAAAGCTTGAACAAAAGCTCGGTGATTACATAACCAGGGCCGGCGAACCGCAGGTCATCATAGAAAATGAGGAAAACGTCGAAAAGTACAGAAACCAAAAACTCTTCGGAAAATATGATGTCGTAACGCTGGACGAAGCGCTTGCCCGGTATCCGAATCCGGAGATATGGGTTACTTATCCCAAAGCAATAAATACCGCACGTATGATAGCCACCAAAGTGGATCCCCACAATATCCACTTTTTGGAAGCAGATCTTGAATACCGTCTGGGCTGCGGTTTCCTCGGACACTTCATCAGCTACAGGATGGAGTCGTTTTCTCCCTGCTGTATCGTAAGTAAATATCCTTCAGTAAAAGCTACGGGTTCCGTTGAAAAGCGTCTCGAAAAATGGAAAGAGTTCGAGACTGAACTGATTGACGACTTAAGATGCGAAAGGCCGAACCCCTGCTCGGGCTGTCCTCATCTCGTATATAATTTCTGGCACAAGACCGTCAAGCTTAATACGATCAGCTTCGGATCATGCCAGCCCGGTGATGTATGCAACTATAAGTGCATATACTGTTTTGCGGAAAAGCACTTAAACAATCCCAGAAGCGTTACCGAGGGATATACAACCTACGAGGTCATCAAGACTCTTTCATTCATGCCTGAATTCAAGACTTCCGACATGTGGATCAATATAGCAAACGGTGAATTCACGGCTAACAAGGACTGCGACCTGATGCTCGACGTACTCATGAAGATGCCCTGGAAGACTACTTTCCTT
>JAEEGL014621807.1_pt1 | contig 12327 bp, 10 predicted proteins | sample 9134231 | NCBI WGS metagenome assembly JAEEGL01 (sample SAMN16246548, study PRJNA631951) | gut metagenome | biome: gut microbiome; feature: rumen; material: fiber-attached | host: Bos | place: Iran: Karaj | collected 2018-10 | reverse complement strand
TGATATTTACTTGGCAAATCCGCCGTATATCGGTCAAAAAAATCATAAAGAAATTTTTCACACACTGCGCCAAAACCCACGCTGGACGTTGTGGATGCCTCCTAAAAGCGATTTGTTATATTTGTTTTTCCATTTGGTTTTTGAAATTGTAAATCCGTCCGGAGTAGCAGGTTTGTTGACGACATCTTATTTCGCACGGGCTGCCGGGGCTTATACGTTGCGTAAGCGCTTGCACGAAACAGCGTGTGTGTTACGATTAATTGATTTTGGGGAGGAAAAATTATTCCGGCGCGCAAAAGGCCAACACAATTTAATAACGGTGTTTTCTCCCGGAAAGGACCCCTTTTGCCTGTGCTATACTTCCGGTGGAACTTGTACCCAGGACGAATTGTTTTTTGGGCAGGATTTATTTTTAAACACGCACTTGCAGACGGCTGACTTGCAAACAGCTCTACACAAAATGGCGGGTGCGCCTTACCGTTTGAAGGATGTGGCGCAAATTTCCAACGGACTGATGACGGGGTGTGACCGGGCCTTTGTTTTGACGTCGGAGGAAAAACAAACGCTCTCACTCAACGCGACTGAGCGAAAAAAGATAAAACCTTTTTTCAAAAACTCCGATATTTCTTCTTACGTGGCCGCTGATAAACCGCATTTATATTTAATTGATTTTTTTTATCCCAATGACCGCAATACCGATTTTTCCCGCTACGGGCACTTATTGGCTCACTTGGCCCGGTACAAAGAAAAATTACTGGCTCGTAAACAAAATAATAACGGTATTGATAAACAACTGGCCCAAGGGAAATACTGGTTTGGTTCGGTGCGGCGGCGGATGGATTTTGAAACGGAAAAAATTGTGGTTCCGCATCGCGCTTTATCCAACACTTTCGCCTACAGTAACGGTCCGTGGTATGCCAGTTCCGATGTCTATTTTATTGTGTCGCCCCGTCAGCCGTTTACGTTGTGGTGTCTGTTGGCGCTATTAAATTCTGCCCCTTACTATGCGTGGTTGGTCTATAAAGGGAAACGTAAGGGCCGGTTGTTGGAGTTATATTCCGCCCCCCTGCGGGAAATCCCTATTCCGGCAATTCCTGGGGGCACGCAGCATCGGTTGGAACGGTTGGCACAACGCATTTACAAGGCCAAATTCCGTCGGGACGGGAAGTCGTTTAAGGTTTTACAGCAGCAAATAGACCAAACCGTTTGCGCTCTGTTCGGCTTCTCTGTGCAGGAAATACAGGCCGCTACCTTAAAAACTTTTGTTGACTAGCCCTTGTTTTTTTGATACAGTAAATACATAAGTATCAAATCACTTATTTTGGGAGCACGAACAGATGACAAAAAACCGTGTGTTGCAGTACATCAGTTCTCTTGGTCTTACTTTTTGTTTTATTCTTTTTTTCGTTTCAGTTGGGTTGGCGCAAAATCCTTTGGCGCCTAACTGGAATCTCAATGGCGTCGGCAGTCAAACCCGTGTGCTTGATCATGACTACAATGGTCTCGGTTACTTGATCGGCGGCGGAAGTTTATTCGGGAATGCGAACAACAACTCGTTGACTATCCGCAGTACGGATGGTAGTCGGTTAACGGTTGCTCCAACAAGTGACCCGGATGGCTATTTGAAGGTTTTGCTTAGTGGTACAGATTTTATAGCCGGCGGTGCGGTGTATGATGGGTTGACCAACGGAAATACGTTAACGATTGATAATGTTAACGTGACGGGCCGTACGGCTATCGGCGGTGCCGCGTTGCTAGGCGGGAACTTAGATTTGCGTTTGAGTTCCGGTACAGCTAATTATAACACGGTCAATATTCTCAACGGCTCTACCATTGCGGAATCTCCCGCGGTGGGTATTTCTCCGAGTTCGGGAGAACCCTTTGGGGCGGGTGGATATGTGATGGGTGGTTTTACTAATTACGCTAACGGTCACGCGGACTATAATACGGTCAATATTAATGGTTCTACGGTTACAACCGGGGTGTATGGTGGATATGCCACAGAGCAATTGATAGAAGAACTGGATAGGAATGAAGATGGCATGCCAGAAGCTCCTGTCAGTTTGACGGCCGATTATAACACGGTTAACATTACCGGCAATTCACTTGTCAATGGTATAGTAGAGGGAGGACGCGGCGGAATGAATTCAGTTGGCAACACGGTTGTTATAGATAATTCCAGCGTGAACGGGATGGTACTCGGGGGCTCGCCAGGCTGGGTTGAAAGTGTATCTGGTAGTCAATTATCCATTAATACCATTGCCAACAACACGGTAGTTTTGCAAAACGGTTCCCAATTGTTTGGTTCTGCGTATGGGGCTTTTTCCTTGTCTACCAATGCGTATAATAACGCTTTGTATGTGGACAATTCGTCTCTAAGCGGGGGACGTTTACAGGCAGCCAATGTCGGTTTGTTTTTACATGAAAACACCCCCATTAATGCGGAAATGTCGAGAAATGAATTGTATTTAGGTCACTTTACGGGTGCGTTAGACTTGGACGAAGTCGGAGCAGGATTGAACTGGTCGGGAGTGTCTAACAATAATATAGTAGAGTTGGAAGATCTGGCTAATTTGAGAGTTTCGCGAGGGACAGGGAAAAGCTTTTTGACTCAACGCAAACAAAATGAAAAGGATGAGGATCTTGGCATCGTCGTACCCGATGTAAGAGGTGTATCCCTTGATGTAGCCAGTTTACAACAACAGCGGTTATTTTCTGTCGCTACGGTGGTACAAGTGGCCGACCCATACGGCTTTGCGCCGGAGGGATATACTTCTTGGGACGATCCGGGAACTTTAAAATCTGATTTGGGATTTGTTTACGGCGGTGCGGCGTTTGACTATACCCGTCAGGTAGATACCAGTTTGGAGGTCGGCCCGCAGTTTAATTCTGCAGGTGAATTAATAACGGGTAGCGTTCCCGAAGAAGAAATTTGGGCCAACGGGGGTACCAATGCAGATGGTAACACCATTCATATTGCTAATTCCAACGTAACGGCCAACATCTTTGGCGGTATTGCCGGTGAAATAAAGGAAGTAAATTATTATACATGGGGAACTAAGGATGTGGAAATTCAGGTCGCGGCAGAAGATGAGTACGGAAATCCTATATTGGATGAGAATGGAGATCCTACGTTCACGACCGAGACCGAAACGCACTACATAAAGACGCATGTGTATAAGGATGCGCGAGCTACCATCACAGAGGAGTATGATTGTGGCACGAGTAGAACGAGTGGTTCCACTTGTGTCCTAATAGAAAGCACTTCCGAGCAAGCGGATCCGTTGGATGATGTGTACTCGGCCAGTAATAACACCATTGTGCTAGAGAACTCCCATTTTAGCGGTACGCTCTATGGCGGGTACTTGGTGGGGGCGGACTTGAAGGTTGGTGCCGGTGTTACGGGTGGTAATACAGTTATCTTGCGTGGTAATACCACGTTGGACTATACCGACGAAACAGATATGGCGCTCTTGTTAGGCGGTAACGCTTCCCTTGGGCAAAATACTAACCGTTTAATTTTTGACCGGGTCGGGAATAACGGGGCTTTTGTAACATATAACAGCAAAAGGCAGTTCCAAAACTTCAACCCGATTTGGCAAATCAATGCCGATTGGGATACGCGCATTAACTTCAACTTTAATAATGTGCAGGCGTTGGTGACGATGGACCCGTCATCCATGGGGCAGGAAAATGCCGGCACGGAAATTATCCGTACGCAAACAGCGGCTGACTTGACTCTCTTGCAAAATGGCGAGGTTACCGAAGTATTTGATAACACCCTTGGTTTGGCGCAGAAAAGAGTCGGGTTGTTCACTTATGATTTAACGCCTACTAAAGTGGACGCTACAACCATCGGTTGGGTGATGAGTTCCCGTAAAGACCAAAATAACGCGGAAGTTTACGGTTCCTTGCCGATTGTCGGTTTGGCACTCGTATCCGAAGGGCCGGATATGTTAAGCGCGGCTTTCCAAGACGCCTGGGCGGCGGATGCCGAAAGTAACACGTTTATCAATAACGGCTATCATAAAACACGCTACGAAACCGGTAGCGGATTTGATTTAAATTCTGCCCTGGTACAGGCCGGTTGGTGGAAGAAATTGGCGCCTGACTTTATGATGGGACTCTTTGCCAAATACGTCCACGGTTCTTATGAAACGTACCCGATTAAAGCAGACGGTTCCGCTAATGCCTTTGGCGGCGGGGTGATGATGTCCTATCACTACAGTGATACCGGCCGCTTAGAAGGAAATGTGGAAGTTGGCTATTTGAAAGCCGATTTCAACTCGGCAGAGTTGCTCTCTACGATGCGTACTAAAGGGATGTATTACGGCTTTATGGGCGGTATCGTGGAGCAGCCGCTGCAAAATTGGGAAATCTTCGCCCGAGTGAACGCTTTCCGCAAAGGGGAAGACAGCATGACAGATAGTTTGGGGCAGAATATCAAGTATGAAGCCATGCAGAGTTTAACCCTTCGTGCCGGTTCCGAAGTGGCTTTCGAGAACTGGATGTTCAGTGGGTTAGTTCCGTCGTTGGGTGCGTCCGTCTTGTACGAGTTTGACGGAACGTCTAAAGTAGAAATATTGGATCTGCGCAACAATGACGCCTCTATGAAAGGGCTCAGCGGCCGCGGGCAAGTGGGTTTGAAATACCAGAACGAAGAACTGCCCTTGCCGATCTTGTCTCAGTTAGTGGTTTACGGACAAGTGGGTAAACGGCGCGGCTTCGGCGGTGAGATTAACATCTCCTTCCAGTTCTAAGCAGTTTTGATGAAGAGGAAAACCCCGGTTAAAACCGGGGTTTTCTTTTGTGTAAACGAGGGGTTCTCTTGCCATTCTTTTGGTTTTCATAAGAGGAGAGATCCCAAGTCAAGTTTGGAATGACCACTCATTTGATAAGAGTTCCGTATCTCGTACGGAATGTTCTTTTTACTTACTGACCGCGGATGCGCTTAATGTTGCGTTGGTGCTCGTCGTAATGGCGGGCAAATACGTGCCGTCCGCCCGAATCGGCCACAAAATATAACGCGTTAAAATTAGGAGTGGGCCGTAACACGGCTTGGACAGAGGCCGCACTGGGGTTGCAAATAGGCCCCGGCGGTAAACCGGAACGGCGGTATGTATTGTACGGTGAATCAATCTTTAAGTCTTTAAACAATAACCGTTTTTTCCAATAACGGTTGGAGCCCAAATCATATCCCAACGCGTACTGGACGGTAGGATCGGCTTCCAAACGCTTGCCGATTTCAAACCGGTTGAGGTACACGGCGGCAATTTTGGGCTTTTCGTCGGCCAATACGGCCTCGCGCTCTACAATAGAGGCCAAGGTAAGCACTTGTTGTTCGGTGAGTTTAGAGGGATATTGCGTAAATAACGGACGTATATTTTTTTCGTACTGGGCAGTCATTTCCTGTACTACTTTTTTGGCGGGCATATTCAGTGTAAACAAATAGGTGGACGGAAAGAGGTGTCCTTCTAGTTTTTGTTGCCTTACCATACGTAAAAATTCGTTTCCGTCCGTAATACTGTGCAGGGCCAATTCTTCGGCCATTTCTTCGCTGCGCCAACCTTCCAAAAAAGTAATTTTTTCGTAGTGGGTGCAACGGCCATCTTTCATGCATTTAAGGGCTTGAAATTCCGACATATTGGGTCGCAAGTCAAAAGAGCCCGCCGGCAACCCGCCGTTTAATTTAAGGGCCAATTTAAATAGACTCTGACTGCGGATAATACCCCGGCTCTTGAGTTGCTTGGCCGCGGACGAGCCGCTTTGGCCCGGCGCGATAGTCACCAGTACCGGGCGGCCTTTTCCATCGTTTCTGTAGTACGAAATGCCCCAAATAAGGCCTATCAGTAAAAGTATCCCAATCCCTTTTTTCATGTTATTTAACCAGTTTGATAAAGTGTCGTTTACCGGCTTGTAGTACGTCTCCGTTTTCAAACGTAAAGGGTCCGTCTTGCGCCAACCGTTGACCGTTTAGACGTACGGCCCCCTGTTCAATCAGCCCGCGCGCTTTGTTTTTACTGGCGGCGGCTCCGGCAGCAAACAACACCGCCGATAAGGTGGCTCCCGGTTCCGGGGTGAAAGGGGGGATATCGTCGGGGAGTTCCTTTTTGGAGAACACCTGTTCAAAATGAGCCAACGCGGCTTGGGCGGCTTGTTCCCCGTGGAAACGGGCCACTAAAATTCCGGCCAGCTTTTTCTTGGCGGCCATGGGGTGCATGGCTTTGATGTCGGCCACGTTTTCGTTGGTCAGCAATTCGTAGTACATGGGCATCAGTTCGTCGGGGATAGACATTAGTTTGCCAAACATATCATGGGGTTCATCGTTAAGTCCCACGTAATTGCCGTACGATTTGGACATTTTTTTCACGCCGTCTAATCCCACCAGTAGCGGTACGGTGAGTGCCACTTGCGGCTCTTGACCGTTGTTTTTTTGCAATTGCCTGCCGACGAGCAGGTTGAAAATTTGGTCTGTGCCGCCCAATTCTATGTCGGCTTTCAACGCAACGGAATCCTGCCCTTGAAATAAACTGTACAAGACTTCCAACATGCTAATGGGGTTTCCCGCGGCCAGGCGCTTTTTGAAATCGTCGCGCTCCAATACTTGAGCGACGGTGATTTTTTGCAGTGTTTGCAACAGGTCAGTTCCGTGTACAAAGGGATCCAACCACTGGCTGTTGAAGCGGATTTCCGTTTTGGCAGGGTCTAAAACTTTGAAGGCCTGTTCCGTATATGTTTTAGCATTTTGGAGAATTTGTTCCCGTCCGAGGACCGGGCGGGTAGAATCACGGCCGGACGGGTCGCCGATGGCGGCCGTAAAATCGCCGATGACAAGAACGGCTTTATGCCCGGCGTCCTGAAACCGCCGCATGAGCGACAGCGCCACGCTGTGGCCCAAATGCAAATCAGCACTGGTTGGGTCGCAACCGAGTTTTACGAGCAGCGTTTTGCCGCTTTCCAATTTTTTGGCGAGGTCCGCCTTGGAAACTATATCCACGCATCCGCGTGTTAAAAAAGAAATTTGTTCATCAATTGTCATATAACATTCCTAAAATTGGTTTTGCAGTTGTTGTGTTGTTTGTTGTTGCCATTGTTTGAGTTGTTGGAGGTGTTTTTCGGCTATTATAGGGTTGACGACCGATACGGTTCCCCACAATAGAAAACAAATTACCCAAACAGTTTTTTGTTCCATCCATACAGAATAATAACGTTTATCACTGGTACCAAAACGGTTTTCACCGGAAGTCCCTCTGATTAGTGTCGGAGCAAGGTTTATGAGCAGACTTCCTATATTTCCTATGAAGTGATCTATTACTAAAAACGGTATTACCCACCAACCGGAATAATTCCAATCGTGAAAACGACGAACAAGTAACATTACACTCATCCATACAAAAGGCAACATGGCAAAAAACACACAATCCAACCATACCCCATAATGAGAAGAACCAGGAGAGGGTACGAGAAAACTTGACAAAAAATTTACAACCATAATGAGCAAACTCCAAAACAAAAATTCCGTTCTGTTCGCGCGGCCTTTAATCCACAATAAATGTTTTAACATACATAGCTCCTTTAATTTACGGGTTAATTAACTTCAAAAATTATCAAGGGTTACTTGTTCTTTTTCTTCAAGTGTTTAAATATGAATAAATGAACAGTACAAATCAGCGGTACCAACACATACAATAAGTTGGGCGCTTTTTCTCCCACCAACTGCCACACAAGGCCAATGCACATCAAAAAAGAAAGGAATAGAATACGGGAATCTACGACGTCAACGATTTCCTAGGTGCTTTCGTTTTTATCATTTTCTCTCTTTGTGATGATGTCCATACCTATGGCCAAAAATATAAAACATACGAAAATAAAAATAAGCATATTTATTTGTTTGCCTTTTCAACAATTAACTTGCTTAAATAAAGAACAACAAACGCGAACACAAATACGGCTAGCCCATGCAAAAGAGGATCAGTATCCTCCAGTAGCCAGGAAGCACCGGTAAATACAACACTTATAATAATTGCTCCGGGCAGAGGCTCTCGATAGAATAATATTTTCTTGCTTTTGGGCCATATCGTGATTATAATCAAAGCAATCAATATAGTGATGAATCTTGTCATATATTTATATTATATCAAACCTGTATCACGGGTCGGGTGAAGAAATACAAGATTTGATTGTTTCCCCCGTTAATAAAATTCATACGGATCTGCCGCCAATTTTACCGTTACTTTTTTGGATGACGCAAATGTGTCCAACGCGGCCAGCAAATCGGCCCGGCGCGCTTCATCCGTCTTGAACAGAAGATATTGTTTTTTAAGTGTGTCGGTTCTCTTGGCGCACCATACCGGCCCCAGGATTTCCAGACAGAGAGGCGTGCATAGTTTTTGCAAACGGGTTGTATCGGCCTGCAAAAGGGGCATTTCTTTAGATTTAAGCGTCATTTTGAACAAATGGACGAAAGGAGGATAATGAAAACTTTCACGAAGGGCCGTTTCGGTATCGGCGGCATCCGTATAACTGCCGGCGAAGACGGGGGCGTAGTCGTAGGCGTCTTGGTCGGCGGTTTGGATGAGTAACCGGCCCCCGCGTACGCCCGAGACGCTGCCGCGTAAGTCAAACAGAAGCCGCGTAAATTTTTCCGTGACGCGGTAATCGGTTCCGGCCAGTTCCACTTCGGCATCCAGCACGGCGGCTAAACTGATTTTAGCCCCGCGAAGCGCCCCCGCCGCTACCCGGGTGCCGATAATGATATCGGCTGTGCCGTGCGGTAGGGCGTGTAGGGCTTCAAATCCTTGTCCGCTTTTTGTTTTGAGTGTATCGGATTCCAGCCGTAAGATATTTGCTTGCGGAAAAAGTTTAGTTAAATCGGCCGCGATTTTTTGCGTACCGCCGCCGCGGGATTTAAACACTAAATTGTGGCATTTGGGGCATTCTTGTTCCAAGGATTCCCGTGCCCCGCATTTTTTGCAGACCAAGGTTTCGCCGGCGGTTGTTTTTTCGTGTGCCAACAGACCGCCGCATTTTTTACACCGTGCATACGCTCCGCAATTTAAACACGCATACGCACCGGCATATCCTAAACGGTTGAGTATCAATAGGGAAGTTTCCTTGCGGCGTAAATTTTCGGTCAGTTCGGCAATTAGTAAATCGGATAAAAAGCGCGACTGGGAACCTTTTTTTCCGCTTAGTTTGATTTGCGGGGTAAAACCGTGCTCCGGAACGGGGGAAGTAAAAGGTAAGCGCCGGATTTGTCCGTTTTGGGCCTGTACTTGTGTTTCTATACTGGGAGTAGCTGATACCAACAGAAGTGTGCTTCCGTGCATTTGGCAACGGAAAAATAACACGTCCCGTGCATGAAAATAGGGTTTGTTTTCTTCTTGTTTGTAGTTATCGTCCCCTTCTTCCAATAGGGCCGCTAACCGCAAATTTTTAAATGGCAGCAGTACGGCTGAACGCGTGCCGATGACTACGCACGGACGGCCCGACGAGATCGCGGCAAATTGTTTTTTCTTGTGACTGGTCGGCGTTCGGCTGTGCCAAGCATATACGTTTTCTGCCCCGAAGCGTTTTTCCGCTTCGGCGATCAGTTGGTGAGTGGCAGCGATATCGGGTACCATCAATAACACTTGCCCGTAGCCGTTGAGTGTCCGTGCGGCGGCGCGCAAGACGGTTTCCGTCTTGCCAAAGCAGGCCGGCCCGTCCAACAGAAACGGATGAAATTCATACGCGGGCAAGGTTTCCAAGGTCTGTAAGGCGTTTTGTTGGGAAGGGGTCAATGTATAAGGCGGTTGGGTAACGGACGGTGAAAAATCTGCCGGCGGCGGGGGAAGTTTGACATAAGGAGCCGTTGGAAGTAACGCTCCCAAAATTTGCCCGATGGGGCCGCCCCAACGGTTTTTGATAAATTGAGCCAACGGAAATAAGTCCGAGCCGAACAGCAGTTGTTTATCCACCAAGGAAGCAATTTCTTTTAATGTAACGTTGGAGGGGGCAGCGGATACTTCGGTCACTTGGGTTACAATGCCGCCCGTCAGCACCCGCCCGAAAGGAGCCGTTACGCGCATACCGGGGCGGATTTTACCGGCTAATTCGTCGGGTACGCGGTAATCAAACGTGCGGTCTAACGGCACATCAAATGCTACTTGGCAGAACATAATTACTTGGTGGCACCTTTGAGCCCCAGCCGGGCCATAACCATTTGCAGATCTTTCCAGGCGTCTTTTTTCCAATTGGGGTTACGTAACAGGGCCGCCGGGTGGAATGTGGCTAAAATTTGAACGGGGCGGGGTAGTGCAACACTGTCTAAACGCAAGTTATAGAACTGTCCGCGCAGGGCTCCCAAGGATTTCGCATCCGAAATAAGTGCCTTGGCCGATACGCCGCCCAGTGCCACAATATATTTGGGGCATATGATGGCAATTTGTTGTTCTAAATATTTGCGGCAACAGGCAATTTCTCCGGCGTTGGGGGCGCGGTCGTTTCCGTGTTTTTCGGGGTGTTGGGGGTCGGTCATGGGATGGCATTTGGCAATATTGGCAATAAACACTTGCTCCCGCGTGAGCCCCATGGCAATAATCATTTTATCTAACAATTGCCCGGCGCGGCCCACAAACGGGCGGCCTTGGCGGTCCTCATCATATCCGGGGCCCTCGCCGATGAACATGACGTCGGCATCTACGTTCCCTTCCCCGGGAACGGCGTGTAAACGGGTGGCCCCTAACGGGCAACGGGTACATTGCTTAATGGTGTCAGCCAACGTTTGTAAGGCGGCTTGTTTTTGGGAAGTAGTCATGAGAGTAGAAACCGTTTCTTGTGCCGGGGCGGTATGCCGGGGAGCCAGTTTGTCGGCCCGGGGAAAATCTACTTGCAAGGTGGAATTTTCCGACATGGGCGGCAACGATTGCCGGGTAACGGCCGTTTCCGTCCGCGAAACTACAACGGCCGCCGTTTGTGTCGGGGCCGCCGTAGAAATGAGTTCGTCTTCGTCCTGGGCTTGCAGGAAGTGCTTTAACTCGCCTGCCAGCTGGCGCACGGTAGAAGGTTTCATTATAAGCGCATGGGTTCTTTGGCTTTGCGTTCCGCTTCTAAGCGGGCGGCTTCTTGCGCTTTGAGTTCCTTTTCCAGGTTGTCTTTGCTCACGCGCAGGACATCTTCTTTGGATACGCGGCCCGATAAAATATCATCCAAGGCCACCTTGATGACGACGGCATGCGGTTGGTTTTTATATTCACTTTTTTTGCGCAGTTGTTTAGCCCACATGGAAGCCAACACGACTACGTCATAGCGGTCTCCGTCAAAATTCATCAATTTGGCATCTAGTTCTTTCTCGTTTTCTACGGACATATTTCTCCCTCGTCGTTACTTCAGATTTTTAATCTTTTTTAAATCTTGCCTGGCTACCCGGCACTGTTCCGCCGTTACAATGCCGGCCATATCTTCAATGGCTTTTTTTAAATCGGCATTGAGTAGTACATAATGGTAGCGGTCTAATTCCTGTACTTCTTTCTTGGCGGTTTCCAACCGCAGTTCAATATCTTGGGTGTTATCACGGCGGCCCAAAATGCGTTTTTTTAATTCCTTTAAACTGGGCGGAATAATAAAGACCAAAACCGCTTGCGGATATAGTTTTTGGACGGTACGCGCCCCCTGTACGTCAATGACCAAAATGGGGCAGATGTTCTTTTTCAGCAAATCGTCCACGGATTTTTTGGGAATGCCATAGTACGACGTGTGCACTTGCGCCCACTCCAACATTTGGTTTTTCTTGATGGCTTGTTCAAATTGTTTAATCGTCCAAAAGTGGTAATCCTTGCCGTTTTTTTCGCCTTTGCGCGGGGCACGGGTGGTGGCAGTAACAACACGTGCTACCGTTTTATTACGTTTCAAAACTGCGTCAATAATGGTCGTCTTTCCCGCCCCGGACGGAGACGATACAATTATGGGAAAAGCCCTCATATACCTATTGTAGTAAATAATGGGCAACGGGTCAAACAGCTTACGGAGGGGAGGAAGTTTGTTACTGATAGGAATACCAGGAACCGTTTTCATCCAACGTATTGTTTGTTTCGTTTTGGCAAATTTTCTTGGCTATTTGATAGTAGGAAGAATCCGAGTAGGCGACACAGAAATAATTTTTGTTCCTTACCAGTTTTTTCCATAATTTTCTCTGTATATCGAATATTCTAACAAAAAACAAATCTGTGCACAATTAAAATCGCACTCAGTAACATGTGGAAAACGGGCAAATACGTTATTGGGTGGACAGAAAGGTGTCGGGGAGTAGTGTAATGTTGTTTGAGGTAGAAATCCAACAAGAAAACC
>JAEEGL013309526.1_pt1 | contig 12327 bp, 6 predicted proteins | sample 9134231 | NCBI WGS metagenome assembly JAEEGL01 (sample SAMN16246548, study PRJNA631951) | gut metagenome | biome: gut microbiome; feature: rumen; material: fiber-attached | host: Bos | place: Iran: Karaj | collected 2018-10 | reverse complement strand
GCGGACATTCCAGCAGCAGTTCATCATGAACCTGCAGGATCAGCCGGCTTTGCAGGCCCGCTTCCCGCAGTGCCCGGTCGATCCTGACCATTGCCAGCTTGATGATATCGGCTGCCGTACCCTGCACCGGCGTATTCATGGCCGCCCGTTTCCCGAATTCCCGGATCGGCGCCTTGGGAGAGCGCAGTTCCGGCAGATAGCGCCGCCTGCCCATCAGGGTCTCGGCATAACCCCTGTCTGCGCCTTCCGCTGCGGTCCGGTCCATAAAGCGCTTCACACCCGGATAAGTCCGGAAGTATTTTTCAATAAATGCCGCGGCTTCTTTCCGGCTGACCCCGGTATTCCGGCTCAGTCCAAACCCGCTGATACCGTAAATCAGGCCGAAATTCACAGCCTTTGCCCTGCTGCGCAGTTCAGGTGTCACCCATTCCGGGGGAACATCGAAAATTTCACTGGCGGTCCTGGCATGAATATCCTCTCCCTTGCGGAAGGCGTCAATCAGCGCCGGATCCCCGGAAAAATGCGCCATAAGCCGCAGTTCAATCTGGCTGTAGTCCGCATCCAGCAATACCCAGCCTTCCCGGGGAAGGAAAGCTTCCCGGATTTCCTTTCCCTCTTCCGTCCGTACAGGAATGTTCTGCAGGTTCGGTTCCGATGAAGAAATACGGCCGGTCGCGGTAGCTGTCTGGTCAAAGGTGGAATGCACCCGTCCCTTTCCGTCCACCAGGCGGAGCAGGCCTTCCACATAGGTACTGTTCAGCTTCGTCAGCTGACGGTACCGCAGCAGCGGTTCAATAATTTCCGGAGCGTCAAAACGAAGTCCTTCCAGTACTTCCACCGAGGTGGAATATCCCTTGGATGTTTTCTTTCCGTGGGGCAGGTTCATTTCCTCAAACAATACTTCACCCAGCTGCTGGGTGCTGTTCAGGTTAAAAGGATGTCCGGCCGCTGCAATCACCTGGTCCCGCTTCTCACCGATTTCCTCTGTATATCTTCTGCCCAGATCCCGCAGGAATTCCGTGTTCACGGTAAAACCGGCCTGTTCCATACGGAACAGGACAAAACTCAACGGCTGCTCAATCTCCCGCATCAGCTTCATCATGCCGTCCTCTTCCACCCGGCGCTTCTGCCAGGCAGCCAGTGAGCACAGCGTTCCGGCATCCTCCGGCAGATCCGGGCAGAGGGCGCCGAGACGATAGCTTTTTTCCTGCGGATTCAGCAGATACGCCGCCAGCATGGTGTCCCAGCCGAAGCTTTCCGGAATTCCGGCACCGCAGCGGTCAAGCATATGCAGCAGGCTTTTCCCGTTATGTACAACTGCGTTTCCTTCTTTCAGTTCTTCAGCAAGGCATATCAGTACTTCCGCCGGATCCGCTCCGGGATTCAGCAAATCTCCGCCAAGGACAATATCCGCCCGTTTTCCGCCTTCCCGTGCCAGTGATACTGAACTGTCCGTCACATAAATGCACAGCGGACCCGCATTCTTCGTTTCCGCCAGCCAGCCACTGATTTCCGCACCGGTTGTCAATGCCGATGCCGGTTCAAACCGGATAGCTTCCGGACCTGGTTTTGACAGGGTTTCACCGTCTTCTTCCCCGTTGTCCAGCCGTTTGATAATGCTGTTCAGTTTCAGTTTTGCCAGCGCGGGAATTCCTTTTTTCAGATCCGGCAGAACGCAGGCGCCAAGGGAAAATTCTACCGGCGCGTCCCGGCGGATTGTTGCCAGTTCTTTACTGAACCGGGCCTGGTCCGCAAAAGAAGACAGCTTCTCTCCCAGCTTTCCCTTCACTTTGTCCGCGTTCGCCAGCACTTCTTCAAGTGTTCCGTATTCCTGCAGAAGCTTTACCGCTGTTTTATCACCGACGCCCGGTACACCGGGTATATTGTCACTGGAGTCTCCCGCAAGGCCTTTCCAGTCCGTGACCTGTTCCGGAGTAAAACCGTATTCTTCCCAGACTTTTTCCGGTGTAAACCGGATCGTTTCTGAAATTCCCTTTCGGGTAAACATCAGTTCAGTTCCGCCGCCTACCAGCTGCAGCGCGTCCCGGTCTCCTGTCAGGAGCAGCGGGGACACACCTGCTGCGGCACCTTTCAGGCTCAGCGTACCCAGCAGGTCATCCGCCTCCCACCCCTGAAGGGAAAAACGGCGGATTCCCATTTCATCCAGCAGTGACAGGATTGTGCCAAACTGCTGACGAAGTTCCGGCGGCGTTTCCCGCCGGCCGGCCTTATAATCCGCGTATACTGTATGACGGAAAGTCGGTCCGTGTTCATCAAAACAGACAGCAAGATACTGGACATTCTCCTCCTTGATCACTTTCAGGAGCATGCTCAGGAATCCGTAAACCGCATTTGTATATATCCCGTCTGCGTCCATCAGCGGAAGAGCGTGAAAGGCACGGTGCATCAGGCTGTTTCCGTCCACCAGCAGGAATATATCCTTCAAGGAAGTCCCTCCCTTTCTGTTTCTGTTCAGTTTCTTCATTATAGAGGATGTTGCTCTTTCCTGTCCATTCCTTTTCAAACAGTGTGAAACATGGTATACTTCCACTTGTATATAATGACCGGTTTTGGGAAAGGAAGGGCGTTTCATGGCCTATACTGTCGGAGCGGTTTCTCTGGGCTGCAACAAGAACCGGGTCGACACGGAAACGGCGCTCGGCCTGCTGAAAGAAAAAGGATTTGTAATTACGGCAGATCCCGCCGAAGCGGATATCCTGCTGGTAAATACCTGCGGGTTTATTGATCCTGCCAAGGAAGAGTCTGTCAATACAATCCTGGATATGGCTGAATACAAAACCTCCGGCCGGTGCAGGGTACTGGTGGTCACCGGGTGCCTCAGCCAGCGTTATTCCGGTGATCTGATGAAGGACATTCCGGAAATTGATGTGCTGCTGGGTGTAAATCAATATGCTGAACTGCCTGCAGCCATTGAAAAAGCGCTTGGCAAACAGCGTCCCTGCCTGTGCAGTGATGATTACAGTTACTATGAACATGACCGTGTCCTGACAACCCCGTCCTGGTCCGCCTATATCCGGATTGGGGAAGGCTGTTCCAACCGCTGTACTTTCTGCGCAATTCCTATGATCCGCGGTCCTTACCGCAGCCGGAACGAGGATGCGATTCTCCGGGAAATCCGGTCACTGGCTGCTTCCGGGGTAAGGGAACATATTCTTGTCGCACAGGACACCACCCGTTACGGTACTGAAGATCATCCCCACACTACCCTGCCTGACCTGATGCGTAAAGCTGCAGCTGAAGAAGGTGTGGACTGGCTCCGGGTGCTTTACTGTTATCCGGATGAAACAAATGAGGCTCTGCTGGATGTTCTGGCTGAAACACAGAATGTCTGCCCCTACCTGGATATTCCGGTTCAGCATATCAATGCCGATCTGCTCCGCCGTATGCATCGCCGGGGAACAAGGGAAGATATCCTCCGCTGTGTCCGCGGTGCCAGGGATCGCGGGCTGACTCTCCGGACTTCCCTGATTGTCGGTTTTCCCGGGGAAACAGAAGACCAGTTCAAAGAACTGCTGGACTTTGTGGAAGAAACAGAATTTGACAGGCTTGGAGCGTTTGCCTATTCCCCGGAAGAAGGAACTCCTGCCGCAAAAATGCCGGACCAGATCCCGGAAGAAATCAAGCACGAACGTCTTGACCGGCTTATGACCCTGCAGCAGCGTATATCACTGAAGCGTAACCGGGCACGGATTGGTTCTGTGGAACAGGTACTGGTTACGGATACGGACGGTAAAGGGAATATCCTCGGACGCAGCTGCAGGGAAGCACCTGAAACTGACGGTGAAATATATGTTTCCTGCGGAGATGCCCGTCCGCAGCCCGGACAGTTTATTCCTGTCAGGATCCTTTCCGCTGAAGAATATGACCTGCGAGGTAAAATGCTGTGAATCTTCCCAATAAACTGAGTATTGCCCGGGTGCTGTGTATTCCTGTTATTGTCACTCTCCTGCATTTTCCGTCTAATACCTGCCGGATAATTGCCGCAGTATTGTTTATTATCGGATGCCTGACAGATTTTCTTGACGGCCGGATTGCGCGTAAACATAATCTGATTACGGATTTCGGGAAATTCATTGATCCCGTGGCGGATAAACTGCTTGTGCTTACTACCATGATTATGCTGATCCATTCCGGAAAAATGCCGGCCTGGATTGTCATCATTATCCTGTGCCGTGAACTGGCTGTGGACGGCCTGAGGATGGTGGCGGTAACCAAAGGACAGGTGATTGCTGCCGGACCGCTCGGAAAATGGAAAACAGCCTGCCAGATGGTGCTTATCAGCGCTATGCTGATTCTGAATCTTTCTGTATATGATGCCTGGCCTCTGACAGTCCTTGCGGGAATTGTAGTACTGCTGACTCTTATTTCCGCTGTGGATTATTTTATCCGGAACGGGTCAGTCCTTTCGGAAAAATAACCCTTTCCGGTTTTCACATCCCGGTTTCCACAATCCGGTGAATTTATTGAAAACTGTGGAAGAATATTTCTCCTGTACTGCGTTTTTCCGGAATTACATCCTTTTTCCGCCGGGATCCGATGTTCCGGCCTTCGCAAAAAGAAGGAATTATACCGGTTTATATGGAATATTTACAGGAAACCTGTTAATCTCGCATACGCATATTCACATTTTATCAACCGTAAAAAGACCAGTATTTCTTTTCTGTGGGTGTTCTCCACAGTTTCCACAGGTTCTATTACGACAACGAATTAATTCTATATACCAAAAACATCCCGCGTTATCGGACGAGAAAGGTTGAACCGAAATGATCCTTACCATGAATTCACAGGACCTGCTCGAAGGACTGAACATTGTTACCAGAGCGCTGTCTCCCCGTCCGGCGAAACAGATTCTGGAGGGCGTTCTGATTTCCGCTGAGGACAACAGGGTACTGATGACCTGCTCTGATGGATCTCTGACTATTGAGTATACAAATACCGCCTCAGTTCAGGAGGAAGGCCAGACAGTCCTTCCCGGACGGATCTTTGCGGAAATGATCCGGAAAATGCCCGCAGGAAATGTTACAATTACTGAACAGGACCACCGCTCTGCAACGATCCGCTGCATGAAGAACAGAAGTTCCCTTGCGGTTATGAATCCTGCTGAGTATCCGGAAATCAATCCGATGAAAACAGGATCACTTGTAAAGATCCAGCAGAACAAACTGAAGGAAATGATTTCGCATGTAGTTTTTGCGATTGCGACTGATGAGAGCCGCCAGATTCTGACAGGAAGCCTGCTGGAAGTCAACAGAAGCGAAGCGCGCCTGGTTGCGCTGGATGGATTCCGCCTGGCAATGTATAAACTTTTCCAGCCTTTTGAACTGGCTGACGGAACAGATGTTGTAAGCGCTGTGATTCCGGGAAAAGTACTGAACGAGCTGACGAAGATTCTGCCGGATGATGATGCTTTCTGTTCCCTGTTGATTGACAAGGGAAGAATGCAGTGCACATTCGGCAATATCAGGCTGTCGAGTGTACTGCTTGCGGGAGAATACATTGATTACCGCAGGATTCTTCCTTCAGATTTTAAAACAGAAGCGCTGGCGAGCAAAACAAATGTTCAGGACGCAATTGAACGTGCAAGCCTGATGGCGCGTGAAGGAAAGAATAATCTGATAAAAATGAGTTTCCGTGATGATATCCTGAAGATTTCCTCCAATGCGGAACTGGGAGATGTGGAGGAAGAAATGGAAACTTCACTGAACGGTGATCCCATTGATATTGCTTTCAATGCAAGGTATATAACGGATGTGATCCGGAATGTTCCGGATGAGGACCTGTGCATGAAATTCAATTCAAATGTCAGTCCCTGCGTGGTCGTTCCGCAAAGGGGAGATGATTATCTGTATCTGATCCTGCCGGTTCGTGTATTCCAGTAAGTTTAAAGGACAAGTTTATGAAAACGGCCGTCCGCAATCCGGATGAAGCCGTTTTCTGTTTAAAGGAAAATGCTGATCGAAGAACTGAAACTGAAAAATTTCAGAAATTATCGGGAGCTTACGCTTGAGCCGCATCCCGGTGTCAATTTGTTTTACGGAAGAAACGGTTCGGGAAAAACCAATCTGCTGGAAGCTGTACATTATTGTTCCCTTGGCCGGTCCCACCGGATTTCAAATGATGCCAATGTAGTCAGAAATGGCGAAACGACTGCTGTTTCTGCCGTACATATAAGAAATATCCTTGGACGCAGGGATCTTGCTGTTCGCTTTCATCCGGATGGGACGCAAAAAAAAGAAATATTGATAGACCAGAAAAAAATCAATAAGTTTTCAGATATGATGGGATGCCTTCGGTGTGTCATTTTTTCTCCGGAGGATCTTGGCCTGATTAAGGACGGTCCGTCTTTCAGAAGAAGATATCTTGATATGATGATCAGTCAGATTAACCGGGGATATTTTATTGCGCTGCAGCAATACAGGGCAGCGATGGACCAGAGAAACGCTGTCATAAGAAACATACGGATGAATTCATCCGGTGATCTCACAATTCTATCAGCATTTGAAGAGACCATGGCTGTTCCGGCTGCTGTTATTATCCGGGAAAGAAGAAAAATCATTTCATTATTATCTGATACAGCAAGGGATACATATCAAAGAATATCAGACACAGATGAATTATTCAGGATTATTTACCATACTTCTGTAAAGGAAGAAAAAAATATAGAAGAAACACTCTCCCGTCTTTTTCACGAAAACAGGGAGAATGATATCCGGATGGGATTTACTTCTGTTGGTCCGCACCGGGATGATATTTTTCTAAGTCTGAACAAAAACCAGATGAAACAGTTTGCCAGTCAGGGACAGATGCGAACTGCAGCATTAAGCATGAAACTGTCACAGATGAGGATTCTTCATGATCTCAGCGGTGAAGCGCCGGTTTTACTGTTAGATGATGTAATGAGTGAACTGGACAGAAAGCGCCGGGTATGCCTGATCGGTGAAATAAATGATTTCCAGACATTTATTACCTGTACAGACAGGGATGATGTGGATTGCGGGAAGGTACAAAAAGTGTGGAATGTTTCAGCAGAAGACGGAGAGGCTTCTGTAAAGGAAACTGAATAAAATGTTTCACGTGAAACAATTGATTATCAGGCTGCCAATATAAAGGAATTACAGCATTACAGACGTAAAAATACTGAACAGATAATAACCGGATACCGGAAAAGCGGGGAAATATCATGTTGTGGACAGAAGACCAGCAGAAAGTAATATCATCGAATGCCGGTAGGCTGATCTGTTCTGCTGCTGCCGGAAGTGGTAAAACCGCTGTGATGATTGAACGGATTGCGCGGCTGATCAGGGAAGGTGCCGATCCCTTTTCTTTTCTGGTTATCACATTTACCAATGCTGCCGCGGCTGAAATGAAAGAAAAAATCAGGAACCGCCTGCTGTCAGAACGACAGGATCCTGTAATTGCGGCTGCTGCGGAAAAAGCCGGTGCAATGGAAGTATGTACGATTCACGCGTTTTGTCAGCATCTGATCCGTCAGGAATTCCAGATTGTAGGGGTTGATCCTCTTTTTCAGATCAGTACCGGTGCCCAGAAGGAAAAACTGTTCTTCGATGCTTTTCGTCAGGCCTGTAATGAACTGCGCAGTCAGGAAGATGAAGACTATCTGTTTTTTCAGCAGCAGTACAGCCCGGAAAAAGCCCGTGAGATTGTTACGGAAGTCTGGGAGTTTATTATGAGTCTCCCGGATCCCTTTGAGTGGATGCTGGAAAAAACAGAAGACCTGCCGGTAAACCTTGATCCGGATCATCCATGGTTCAGGACAGTGGCCCGGATGGTTGATGAAAAGATCGTTACGATGAAAATGATCCTGAGACGCCAGGCAGACATGTTTGATGAGTATGAAAAGCAGGATGCCTATCGGGATATATATAAACAGGATCAGGCAATAGTGGATACTATCTGCAAATGGAAGGAAAAAAAAGAAGTTGATCCGGATCAGCTGCTGCCGGATTTTGCCAGGCTTCCTTCATTGAAAAACCTGAATGACCTGGAAGCAGACTGGCGGGATCGTTATCAGAATTTAAGAAAACAACTGAAAGAAGCCTGTGGGGAAACTGCTTTCTGGATCAGGCCTGACCGGGATCGTACAAAAAGGGAATTTTCGGAGATCCGGAAAAGCCTGCGCGGTTTACGGAAAATAACTGAAAAAACCCATCTCGCCTATGAAAAGAACAAGTCTCGTGCGTGTGTGCTGGATTTTACGGACCTGGAACATAAAGCCCTTGCGATACTGAATGACCCGGATGGACGTATTACTGTACGAAACAGGTACCAGCGGATTTTTGTAGACGAATGCCAGGATGTTTCTTCTGTGCAGGACGCGCTGATTCAGGCGCTGGCAGGAGACAGGAATACCCTTTTTATGGTTGGGGATGTGAAACAGAGCATCTACCGGTTCCGTCTGGCAAATCCGAAGCTTTTTCTGGCCAGGATTACAGATGACGGTCCGGAAGCCGGGGAGAAAATCTTCCTGCAGGAAAATTTCCGTTCACGTCCTGAAATACTGGAGACAGCGAATACCGTTTTCCGGGATGTGATGAGGGAGAAATCCGCGGAGATGGATTATACTGCGTCGGATGAACTGAAACCGGGCAGAACGGATTTTGAAAGTACAGTTCCGGTATCGGTGGACCTGCTGAATGTCGCGGAAGGAATGAACCGGCTGGAAGCTGTTGCGGATCATACTTCGGAGCGGATCAAAGAACTGGTTCATGAGCAGGGATACAGATACAGGGATATTGTGATCCTGATGCCGGAAGTCAGCACTGACGGACCTAAAATGGCGGAAATGCTGAGGGAACGGGGAATCGGAATCTTTTTTGACGGGAAAGGATCTTTTTTTGAGCAGCGGGAAATTGAAATTATACGGAATCTGCTGATGCTGCTGGACAATCCGTGCCTGGATCTGCCGCTTCTGACGGTTCTGGTTAATCCGCCTTTTGATTATACGGAAGAAGAACTGAGCCATATACGCCTGAGGGACGGAGGAAAAAAGATTCCGTTCTGGCAGGCATTCAATACAACCGCGAAGGAAGACAGTCCGTTTGGCCTGCGGTGCCGGAAAACGAAAGAACGGATTGATGAATGGCGTTTTCAGGCTTCCCGCGCGCGTCTTCCGGATTTTTTATGGTACCTGATAGAGGATTCAGCGCTATACGCGATTATCGGTGCGACAGACCGGGGCCAGGCAGGCCAGAAAAACCTGAGAAATCTCTGTCTTCAGGCAGAACATGCTTCAGGGCGCGGAATCAGCACCCTGCGTGAATTTCTGGATTTTCTGACAGAACAGGCATCCGGTGGAGATATGCAGGCGGCGGCTTCTCTGGGTGACGGGGATGATCTGGTCCGTATTATGACCATGCATAAATCCAAAGGACTGCAGTTTCCTGTAGTGTTCTGCCTTGGTTTGGACAAGGGACTGAAAGGAAAGTCCGGCGGGGTTGTAAAACTGGACGAGGAACTGGGAATATGCCTGCAGTACAAGGTTCCGGAATGGCGTCTAGCCCGGAATACGGCTGCGGATCAGATCTTTGAGTGGAAAAAAGCCCATGATGTAAAAGCGGAAAAAATCTGCCTCCTGTATGTCGCTGTGACACGTGCGCAGGAAAAACTGTTTCTTGTGGGAACAGATACGGACAGGATACTGTGGCATCTACCGTCAGGTGATCATCGTACGCTTGCCGCATCAGATTACCTGGATCTCATTATGCCGGCATTGCAGGATTGTGAAAAGAAATCCACAACCTTTGCACAGGTCTCAAAGCCTTGGAATATAACGATTTTTGAGAGTATTCAACAGAAAAATGTGGAAATCGGAAAAGATATCCACAACCTGGTACCGTGGTTAAAAACCATGCTTTCAGCGCCGCCTGTGGACGACCTGTGGAAGAATGATTCTGAAGAGAAAAAACGCCGGGAACGGGAAAACAGCCTGAAAAAATACTCCGTGACCGCTGTGCTGCAAAACGCGCGTAACCGGATTTTCCTTGACGGGGATGAGCAGACACCGGAAGAAAAACGAACGCCGGATTATGTTGAACGGGCCATGAAACGGTATCAGATGCCGGACAGTATTCTTTTTGCGTCTTCCGGAAGTAAAGCGTCAGGAGCGCGCCGGGGAACTGTAATTCATCGATTCCTTTCGCTTGTGGACCTGGATGAGGTCCGGAAGCCTGGCGGGACAGATATCAGCCGGTTTGCTGCTATTCGGGACAGTCTGACGGGAGAACAGGTATTTACGCCTGAGGAAGCCTCGTGGATCCGCCTGGATTCAGTCGTGTCATTCTTTACGTCACAGATCGGGCAGAGAATGCTTGCCAGCCGGGAGGTTCACAGGGAATGGGATTTCAACCTTTGTATCCGCGAACGGGGTATGATTGTCCAGGGAATGATTGACTGTGCTTTCCGGGAAGGAGAGGGCTGGATTCTGCTGGACTATAAAACAGACCATATTGAGGATGAAAAGGCCTTTGTGGAAGAATACCGGCCCCAGCTGGAATGGTACGCTGTTGCCCTGCGTGAACTGACCGGGAAACCGGTACTGGAGAGTTGGCTTTATGCACTGTCTGTGGATAAGGCGTTCGCTGTCAGCAGTATATCCTGAGAGACAGGGACGCTGAACTGATGAGGCAATGACAGATAAAGAAAAACAGCGGGATCAACGGTTCTGAGTTCGGTGCTGTTGTCCACAAAAATCAAACAGTTTTTCCACAGGCTGAAAAGCCTTGAGTTATCGGTACTTATAGAAAGCCGACCCACAGAAGTGAGGAATATCAACACTTCTGCGGGTCGGCTTTCTGTTTCGGCGGTTTGTGCAAAACTGTGGAAAACCTGTGGAAAATGGTTCTGTCTGTTGACAGATCATTTCTCCGGGTCTTCAAAATCGTTGTCTGTAAGGAAGGTCAGAGGGAGGTCACTTTCAAGGAAAGGATCATCTTCTGACAGCATTGTTTCACCTTCGTCCAGGGGAAGATCAGAATCCATGTCATTTTCGCCGCCGGCGGTTTCGTTTCCGTCCGACGGGAAAGAGACATTCAGATAATGCTCTTCATCCATTTCGATCTGTATACTGTCTCCATACCCGGGAAGTGCGATTACTTCTGTTGTACGGCAGCTGGCTGTACGGGCATAGTCCATCGCTGTATCCACACGGTGAAAATAATGCATCGGAATCAGGATCCGCGGTTTTACGGTGAGGATGAAATAATTGGCACCTGCTTCAAACATCGTGCCCTGCCGGGGATCAACCGGGAAGAAGGCCACATCGATTTCTTCCGAGGAGAGTGGCTGCACGGCTTTGCGGAATTCAGCGTCTGCCTCCTCGATTTCCTGCATAGTGGATTCTTCACGCCAGTGCCAGAAGTTCAAATCTCCTGCATGGAACAGGCGGATACCGCAGAATTCGACAAGAAAGCTGACGCCCAGGTCTGTGGAATCATAAGCGGTCACTTTCAGTTCGTCTGAAAGAACCAGTGTATCTCCGGGGGCCATGCGTTTTCCCCGGGTGCCTACCGGCATATCTGAGGAAACGATATAGGAGACGTTGCCTGCTTCGCTCCAGCTGAATACTATTGGATCAAGGTGGTCGATATGTTCATGGCTGATGAAAACAAACACGTTTTCATACTGCTTCAGAATATCCGGTGTCAGCTGCCTGTCCGGTGTCAGTTCACCGTGTTCCCCGCGCCAGTAATCAAAAACAGCCAGCGTACGTTCACTCGCAACAGAAAAACCGCTGTGATAATAATGGGTGATTAACAGATTATGTTCCACGAAGACGCGCACCTCCAGGGCGAAACAAATAGCATCCTTTGTCTTTTCTGTCAAAGGGTACAAGACAAAACATCTATCTAAAAGCCGCCTTTGGAGAGACAGGCAGCGAACTTAACTGAAGAGAAGTTTAGCACCCTTTCCCACTATTGTCAAATTATGGTCACAATATCCCCACAGATATGGCTGAATTTTACGAATAATAGTCTTGAATTGACTTCAAATCCCCACTGACAGGCAAAATTGATTAATTATCCGGAATAAAAGAGGTATAAAAAGAGGACCGCGGTGAAGCGGTCCTCTGTGAATTATACCGGTTATGCCCAGGGATTTTCGGTGGGATAGGGCAGATTCTTGGGCTGGTTCCAGGCGATATCCTTTACGCCCAGGTACTTGAATACTTCGAAGAGGAGCTTTCCGCAGTGCGCGAAAGCAACGGCGCCGTGATGCGGATAGCGCTTCTGCACCAGCACGTGGCGGTAGAAGCGGCCCATTTCCTTGATGGCAAAGATTCCGATGCCG
>JAEEGL011809789.1_pt1 | contig 12327 bp, 8 predicted proteins | sample 9134231 | NCBI WGS metagenome assembly JAEEGL01 (sample SAMN16246548, study PRJNA631951) | gut metagenome | biome: gut microbiome; feature: rumen; material: fiber-attached | host: Bos | place: Iran: Karaj | collected 2018-10 | reverse complement strand
TTTAAAAAATCTATTCGTGTTAGTGATTTAGTTAAATATTCAACAATTGAAATGGTTGGCGATTTCATTTCTAAAAAGGAAAATGAAACAGCTTATAAGCTAATGTCTGATTATCCATTAACTATGGCACAGCATGGTATTTTAACTGAGGTTTTAGCACACCCAGATACTACAGTTTATAATCTTCCATTTGTAATTGACTTACCTAAGGATATAGACCTAGATATGCTAATTATAGCTATCAAAAAGGTAATTAATGCTCACCCTTATTTAAAGGGAAGAATTATCTCAAATGAAAAGGGCGAATTCAGAATTAAGAGAAATGATGAAGCTCCTATAGATATTAAGCAAATAGAATATAGCTCATTAAAGAATGGAGTACAGGAATTAGTAAAGCCATTTAATATATTAACAGATGCTTTAGTTCGTGCATATATTATAACTGGAGCTGATAAGAATCAATTTTTCTTCGATGCTCATCATATCATATTTGATGGTGAATCATTAGATGTTTTCATGAGAGATTTAAATGATGCATACCAAGGTAAGGATTTAATAAAGGAAACATATACAGAATATGAATTAGCATTAGATGAAAATAAGCTTCACCAAAGTGATGCCCTTGCAGACGCAATGAATCATTATACATCATTATTAGATGGAAAAGATGTAGATTGCTTATTAGTTAATGATATTTCAACTAATGAAGTAATCAAAAAGAGTATTGGTATTGATGTAAATATTGATAAGAATAAGGTATTATCATATTTAAAAGAAAATAAAACTACTATAAATAGCTTATGGATATCAGCATTAGGATATACATTAGCTAAATATTTAAATAGAGATGATGCCATTTTCGCAACAGTATATAATGGTAGAAATGATTCTCGTGTTAAAGATGATATTGGTATGTTTGTTCATACATTACCAATTGTATGTGAGCCTTTTAAATCAAAAACATTTAAGGAATATGTAAAAGAAACAGCTAATCAAATTCAAAATAGCATGGCTCATGATATATATAGCTTCATGGAAATAGCTCATGATTTTGGAGTTAGAACAGATGTATTATTCGTATACGAAGGTAAAATTGCTCAAGGCTATAAGCTAGGCAATTTAGATATTCCTAATATTAATACTTTAGCAATAAGTGGATTGAAGGCAGAATTATTAATTGCAGTAAATGATAGAGAAGATGGATTTAATATTTTTGTTGAATATAATGGCTCTAAATATGAAAGCTGGAGTATTGAATCATTTATTAATTCATTCGCATTAGTATTTAATTCAATTATTGATAATAAGAATATTAATGAATTATCATTATTAACAAAAACTGATATTGATAATTTAGAAAAATATAATGATACTAAAAAAGATATCATATTAGATGATATTGTATCTGAATTTAATAATTCAGTTAAGAAATATCCTAATAATACTGCAATAATTTATAAAGATAAAAAATTAACTTATAAGGAAGTTGATGAAATAACTAATAAAATCGCATTTAATTTAGCTACTAAGGGTATTAAAAAGGGAGCTGTTGTATCAATATTAACATCTAGAAATGAAAATATGATATTATCAGCCTTAGGTGCTTTAAAGACAGGTGCTGCATATCAGCCACTAGATCACTCATATCCTAGTGATAGATTAAATTATATGATTAGTGATGCAAATGCTAGCATATTAATAGCTGAAGAGGATTTATTAGAAAAAATACCGGATATAAATTTACCTATTTTATTAACAAAGGATTTTAATAAATTAAATGATAAGCCAATAAAGCTTACAGGTCCTACATCAGATGATATATTTATATTATTATATACATCAGGAACAACTGGTATGCCAAAAGGTGTTATGCTATCACATAAAAATTTAGTTAATTTCTGTAGCTGGTATAGACATTATTATAAATTGACACCAAATTCAGTTCATTCAGCATATGCAGGCTTTGGATTTGATGCATGTATGCTTGATTTATATCCTTCTTTAACTACAGGTGCTGCAGTATGTATTGTGCCTGACGAATTAAGAATGAATTTAGATCAGCTAGCTAAATATTTTATTGATAATAATGTAAGTCATTCATTTATGACAACACAGGTTGGTAGATTATTCGCAACCGAAAATGAAAAGAGCTCATTAAAATATCTATCAGTAGGTGGAGAAAAGCTTACTCCATTAAATCCACCACATGATTATGATTTATATAATGGATATGGTCCTACAGAATGTACAATATTCTCAACTGTTCAATTAGTTGATAAATTATATTGTCGTATTCCTATTGGAAGACCATTAGATAATTATAAATTATATGTAGTAGATAAATTTGGCAAAGAGCTTCCTAATGGTGCCCTTGGTGAATTATGGATAGCTGGATATGGCGTAGGCTTAGGATATCTAAATCTTCCTGAAAAGACAAAGGAAGCATTTATTAATAATCCTCTCACAAAGGAAAAAGGATACGAAAGAGCGTATAGAACTGGAGATATAGTAAGAAGATTAAATGATGGCTCAATAGATTTCATCGGAAGAAATGACGGACAAGTAAAAATCCGTGGATTTAGAATTGAATTATCTGAAGTTGAGATGGCTATTAGATCATTTGAAGGAATTAAAGATGTCACAGTTCAAGCATTTGACCTAGAGGGCGGTGGAAAATTCTTAGCCGCATATTTCACAAGTGATCAAAAGATTGATATAGATAAGATTAGAGAGCATATTAAAGCTGATAAGCCAGCTTATATGGTTCCTGCAAGCATTATGCAGTTAGATTCAATTCCATTAAATCAAAATCAAAAGGTTAATAAGCGCGCATTACCAAAGCCAGTATTTAATGAGGAAAGAAGCGAATTTATTGAACCTAAAAATGAAATCGAAAGAGATTTCTGTAATGCATATAAAGAAATATTAGGTATCGATAAGGTAAGTGCTAATGATAGCTTCTTTGAAATAGGTGGTTCATCATTAACTGCTGCAAAGGTTGTTATATATGCACTTAACAAAGGATATCAAATAACATATCAAGATATATTTAATTATCCATCTCCAATTGAATTAGCTCTATATGTTTCATCTAGCCATGAACAAAAAGAGGATAATAAAGAATTCGTAGAAGATGATAATGTAAGAGAAGCATTACAATATAATGATATTTCTCATGTTGATGAAATCACAATTGATAGACCTTTAGGTAAAGTTTTATTAGCAGGTGCAACAGGCTTCTTAGGAATACATATATTTAAAGAATTATTAGATAAGGAAATAGATGTTACAATCTTAGTTAGATCAAAAGATATTTCTCCTATTGATAGAATAAAAGCATTATTGATGTATTATTTTGATTCTCCACTAGATGATAAGATTGATAATCATGTTAAAGTAATAAATGCTGATATTACAGATGTTAATTTAGCAAAAATATTAAAGGATTATGAATTTGATACTATTATAAATTCAGCCGCGGTAGTTAAGCATTTCGCAAGTGATGATAGTATCGAAAGAGTAAATGTAGGTGGAGTTAAGAATTTAATTGAATTAGCTTTAATTAAAAATGCTAGATTAGTTCATATTTCAACAATATCTGTAGCTGGTGAAAATGTAGGTCATAAATTCCCTGATAATTTTAGAATAAAAGAAAATCAATTATATTTTGGACAGGATTTATCAAATAAATATGCAAATTCTAAATTTATGGCTGAACAAGCAATTCTAGACGCAGTAGAAAAGAGAGACCTAGATGCTAAAATTATTCGTGTAGGTAATCTAATGAGTAGACAAAAGGATGGAGAATTCCAAGCTAATAGTGTTACTAATGCCTTCATGAGAAATTTAAAAGCATATAAGGTATTAAAGAAATTCCCAATTTCATTATTAGATGAATCTACAGATTTCTCACCAATAGATGAAACTGCAAAAACAGTATTATTATTAGGTCAGGTACCTAAGAAATTTACTGTATTCCATAGCTTTAATTCCCATACAGTTCAAATGGGAGATGTAATTGAAGCTATGAATTTAGCAGGTATTCCTATCGAATGTGTAAAGGATGGAGAATTTATGCTTGCCGTAAAAGAGGCAATGCAAGATGAAAAGAAGAGCATGATTGTATCATCATTATTATCATATAATAGTAATGATAATTTGACTCATGAATTCATCCAGGGTGATTCAAAATACACAGTAAAAGCCTTATATAGATTAGGATATCGTTGGCCAATTACTGATTTCAATTACCTAACAAATGCGATAAAAGCCCTAGATTCTTTAGAATTCTTCGATAGAGATGATATGTAAAAATTAATAAAAAATATTATATTTGAATTTGTTATTTCTTCTATTTGTCTTATAATATTTAAGTGGAGAGGTGAGGAAATGACGAAAGATGTACTTGATGGAATTATAATATTTTTATCATTAGTTATCCCACTATTAGGCGTATTTGTCTTTTGCTTTTTAGATAGATTTGTCGATAAAAAAAGAAAATGGACATTTATGCTATTAGTTGTACTAGTAATATCATTAATATTCCAAAATTATATAGAATATTATTTAATTGAATATCACGTTAATGTTACGGCAAGAACCTTTATTTCGGTGTATGGATATGATATAAGACCAATTATTATTTTATTATTCATATCCCTAGTAAGTCCTAATAAAAGACATTATATTCCAAATATATTAGTAGCTATAAATTTCTTAATATATACAACTGCATTTTATTCAAATTTAAGTGTATCCTTCACACAGGATAATCATTTTGTTGGAGGACCTTTAAGATATACATGCTTAATAATAAGCTCAATTTTATTAGTATATAATATGTATGTTATAATGAAAGAATTTAATATTGAAAAGAAAAAGAATTTATTAATTCCATTATTTCTTACTTTAATTGTAGTAATTGGTATTATAGTGGATATGTTTGTTTCTGAAACTCATAGAGTAGATTATATTACTATTATGATTGTTGCTGCTACAGTATTTTATTATATTTGGCTACATATTCAATTTGTATATAGACATGAAAATGATCTTTTAGCACAACAAAAAATTCAAATTGCATTATCACAAATAAAACCACATTTCATTTATAATACTCTAAATGCTATTCAAGATATTGAAAATATGCCTGAGGAGGCACAAAAGGCAATTGTAGATTTTGCAAAATATTTAAGAGAAAACCTAGATTTCTTAACAGCATCTAATTTAATACCTTTTAATAAAGAGCTAGAGCATGTATCAAAATATGTTAGCTTAGAAAAATTAAGATTCCAAGATAAAATAAATATTATTTTTGATATACAAGCTAAAGATTTCTTTATACCTTCTTTAAGCCTACAAATGATTGTAGAAAATGCTATTAAGCATGGTATAACAAAGAAATATGAAGGTGGTACAGTAAAAATATCATCAATTGAAAAGGATAATAAATATTATATTGTAGTAGAAGATGACGGAGTTGGCTTTGATGCTAATAAGGTCATTGGACAAACACATTTAGGCTTTAAGAATTCAAGAGAAAGATTAAGACATTTTGTCGATGGTGATCTTATTATTGAAAGTGAAATAGATAAAGGAACTAAGGTTACAATTGTTATTCCTAAGAAAAAGGAGAATAAAGATGAAGGTTATAATAGTAGATGATGAAAAGCATGCTATAAATACATTAAAAAGAAATTTAAATGGTATTGTAGAAGAAGAAAATATTACTACCTTCGACAGAAGTAAAAACGCAATTGAATTTGTTAAAGAAAATGATGTTGATATAGCCTTTCTAGATATAGATATGCCTGAAATGAATGGTATAGATTTAGCTAAAGCATTAAAAGGCTTTAAGCCTAAAATTAATGTAATATTTTGTACAGGTTATTCTGAATATATGCAACAGGCTATAAGCCTTCATGCAAGTGGATATTTACTAAAGCCTTCAGATAAAGAAAAGGTAAAGGAAGCAATTGATAACCTATTATATCCACTAGATCCAATCAAAAACCATTTTTATGCTAAAACATTTGGAAGCTTTGATTTTTATGTTGATGGAGTTCCATTAAGATTTTCAAGATCTAAATCAAAGGAGCTATTAGCATATTTAATAAGCCTTCAGGGGGCTACTGCAAATAGAAAGGAAATATCTGCAATATTATTTGAAGATGAATATAATTTAAAAACTCAAAATTATTTATCTAAAATATATAAAGATTTAATAGAAACCTTATCAGCAGTAGGAGCTAAAAATATTGTAAAAAAAGGATATAACACATATTGGGTTGATGTAAGTCTATTTTCTTCAGATTTATTTGATTATACCAAGGGTGATCCTCAAGCTATAAATTCATATACTGGAGAATTTATGATTCAATATGAATGGGCTTTTTTAGAATAATTTAATAATAATAAATATTCCACATCTATGATGTGGTTTATTTTTTTTAAAAAAAGTTTTTTATATGTCCCATGTTTGTCCCATTTGTCATGCTAGAATATTTGTGAATCAAATACAAAGGTGTTTGAGAAGGAGGGATAAATATGGAAAAAGAATTAATAGTTGTAGCTAAAAGAGAAGCAGCCAATAGAAAACTATATGGACCTATATCGACGTTTATATTATTTAGTTTAGTATTAATTTTAGATATAGTAGTTTATACACTTAATAGAGCAACATGGCAGCTTATATTATTAATTATAGTTGCAGTATTAGATTTACTTGCGTTATTAGCATTATTATTTGCTATATCACATTTAAGCTATTCAAAGAAGGTATTAAATAAACCACTAATTGTATATGATAGCGAAAGTAAAGAATTTATTGTTATAGATTGTTTTTTCCATAAGGAAATAAGAATTAATAAAGATGATGTTATTGAAATTAAGGTCAATGATTCAGGAGATACATATCTTTGGCATAAAAGCGAATCGAGAAAAACATCTACATTTATTGGATATTCATTAAAAGCAAATGAGGATCTAATAAATAATGAGATGCAAAAATATAAAAATATTTATTGTTAAGGGGTAAAAAAATGAAAAAGATTAAATTTTTAAGTTTAGGTGCATTAGCATTAGCAGGTATTACAATTGCAAGCTGTTCTGGCAGCAATAATACAAAAACAACAAAAGTTGTATATGGCTATAATGATGGAGGCAAGATTGCTAAAATTAGTGATTGTGAATTATTATTCAAAAAGGATAGTGAAATTCCATATATTTCTTTAGAAGAAGGAACAGCATTAATGTCCGTTGTTCGTGCTACAAATATGGATGATAAAAAATATAATTATTCATTACAGAAAGCAAATGACAATTATATAATTTCAAATGAAACAGGAGCTAAATGCGTTGTTAATAAAGAAAATCAAACATTAACTTATGATGATTTTGATTCTTTTACTTCATTATCAAATGATAAATATAAGCCATTATCTATTTGTTTTTATAAAGCAGGTAAAAAGGCACTTAATTTAGTATCAAGTACATATACTAAGGGTAAGGAATTAACATTTGATTTAAAACCATATTCAAAGCTTGAAATATTAGAAGATGGCGATAGATTCTATATTCCACTTAGTGTTTATAATTCTGCATTATTAAACACAACAGGTATAAATATATATTTAGGATATAATGGTAAAGATATGTTCTTTATTAATGGAGAATCATTAACAACTACTATTGGTGGAAATAGAAGCGAATCAGAGCTTGGCTCTAAATTCCGTGATGGTGCAGCAAAAGATAGAATAAGCGATGAATTCAAGGAATATAATTATCAAGCAATGTGCTTTGATTTTGATAATTTATATGGCTTAAAAAATAAATTTACAAAATTTGAAGATTTCTTAGTAAGCGGAAATTGTAAGGATGGTATATTATCAAATAATCCAAAGGAAATTGATAATTATACAGCTATTGCTTTAACTAATTTAGTTGATGGCCACTCAGCTTTAACTGGATCATCTTATTTATATCCATATGGAGATGTTACTATTGATGAGACTAAGCTTAATCAAGAAAGATCTAAATGGGACGATGATGGAGAAGCATTAGTTGCTGCAAAGGAAAAAGCTAAAATTACTGATGGTATTGAATATAAAGAAAATACTGCATTCGTATCATTTGCCGGATTTAATAATATTGATGAAAATTTATTATATTCGAGCCAAATTGAATTCCCAGATTTTAGTGATGATTTACCAGGTCTTGATGATATTCCAGGCTTAGATTTTAAGGGTGCTTCAGAAAATCCAGCATTATCAAATACTGCATGCTTATTCAATCAATTATATAAAGATTTAACATCAGATCAATATAAAAATAAAATTAAAAATATAGTAATTGATTTAACAACAAATAAAGGTGGTTCTGCAGATGGATTATTATATGCATTATCAACTTTAGTTGGAAATGTTAATGTTGATATGATAAATCCAGCTAGTGGTGGACATGGAAATCAAGTATTTAAGTCAGATATGAATGCTGATGGTACTATTGATGAGAAGGATAAGCCTTTATGTGATTTAGGATTTAATATTTATTTCTTAAATTCTAAATATTCATTTAGTTCAGCTAACGCAATGCCAGTTATCGCAAAGGCTAATAATTCAAAAATTATTATGCTTGGCGATAAAACAGCTGGTGGACCATGTGCTGCAAGAATAAATATAAACCCAATTGGATCAGTAATTGCATCTTCAAGCTTATCTACAATTGCTACAAAGGTAAATGATAAATATGAGAATATTGATGGCGGTATTAAAGCTGATTATACATTAACTGAAGCTCAAATGCTTGATAGATCATATATAGCACAAAATATAAGCAAATGGACTAACAAATAATAAAAAAAGATTAATATTTAGTTTAGCAGCTATGCCTTTAATTCCTATCCTTGCCTCTTGCAATAGCGGCAAGGATGGAAATGTCTCAAATATTAATAGTATAACAGATAATACTTCAACAAATAGTGAGATATTATGATCTTTCTAAATTATATGATGCTAAAATAATAACTAAATATTTAAAGAAAATATACGAGGGTATCTATATGGAAAACAATAAAATAATTTCTTTAGCACCTAGAAAAAGCGGTGAAAGAAGTAAAAAAAATCAATTATATAGTGTTGGAATTTCTTTTATAATTCTAGCATCAGATCTAGTATGGTTTTTTATGAGAAGATCTAGATCATATCAGGTTGCATGGTGGGAGGTAGTAATTTTAGTAATCTCAGGATTATTCCTATTATTTAGCTTATTAGCATTATTATTTGCATCATCAAATGATAAATTTAATAAAAAAATTGCAGATGAACCATTGATCGCATATGACACTGAAAAGAAAGTATTTATCGTTCAAAGCTTTATTGAAATGAAAGCACAAGAATTTGAACGCGGTATAGTTAAATCAATTTCAATCTCTCCAGAAAGTGATGAAGCTACACTAAATTATACTAAGGACGGTAAAGAAAAATCTTTAATTATTGGCTATGCTACATATGAATCTCAAAACGAAATTAACGATTTAATAAATAAATATAAATATCAATAAAAATAGGTCCAATTGGACCTATTTTTCATAATTATATTGTATAATTATTATTAGGAATGGTGATTAAAATGAAGTTTATTTTCCCAGATTTTAATAATTCAATTTTAAATGTTTCAGCATCTATTGCTTCATATTTAGGCTGTAAAAATGATAAGCCTACATTAAAATTATTAGATGATGAATTATTAAAAAATTATAATAATATTGTATTTATGTGTATTGATGGATTAGGTATTAATCCAATTAATATTAATTTAAATGATAAATCATTTATAAAAAATAATATAAAAATGAAATTAACATCTACATTTCCTTCAACCACAACTAATGCGACAAGATCATTATTATCTAATATGTACCCATTAGAACATGGTTTGTTTGGCTGGAGCTTAAATATCCCTAGCATTAATCAAAATGTAGATATATTTTTAAATGTTGATTCTGCGACTAAAAAGAAGGTTAAAATAGATAATTCACCAATAAAAATTGAACCTTATTATTTTGATAATACTAACACAGATTATGAAATAAATACTGTATTTCCTAAATATGTGGCAGTAAAAAATCAAAAGAATAATCATATATATGAAACAGTAGATGATTTTTTTAATAATATAAATTTATTATTAAATAAAAATAATAAAAAATTCATATATTCATATTTATATGAGCCAGATCAAACTATGCACGAATATGGTGTGACAAGCCCAAAAACTAAACGATTAATAAAAAAGATAGATACTAAAATAAAAGAATTATATGAAAATTCAAAGGATACATTATTTATTATTACTGCAGATCATGGACAAATAGATATAAAAGGATATGTAGATTTTTATAATGATAATGAATTGATGGATATGCTAAAAATATATCCATATTTAGACGCAAGAGCTGTCTCTTTTAAAATTAAAGATGGAATGAATCAAAAATTTGTTCAATATTTTAATAATAAATATAGTGAAGATTTTAAATTATATGAAGCTAAAGAATTAATAAATATGGGTGTATTTGGTCCATGTGGCGATAAAGGATATTTATTAGGTGATTATATAGCTATTGGTACGTTTACTAATAAAATAGCTTTATTAACACCGGAGGCACATAAATTCTTAGGACATCATACATCATTAACTGAAGAAATGCTTGTTCCTTTAATATTATTTAATAATTAATATGCAACATATTTTTAATATGCTATAATATACGTAATAGAATTCGGTTTTAAAAAATGAAAATATTCGGAGGTGTAGCATGAAAAATGTTGCGATAATAGGAATGGGTAAAATGGGCTCTAAATATGCCAAGATGATTTTAACTGATCCAAGTATTGGCTTAAATCTTGTTGCGTCAACAAGAATTAGAGAAAAGAATTTGGAAAATATACGTGAATATATTGGAAAATTTAAAATATATGATTCAGATGAAGAATTATTTAAAGGTCTTGATAACAATGAATTTAAATGTGATATGATCATTGTATCAACACCACATTATGCTCATAAATATTCAGTAATAGAAGGCTTTAAGCGTAATTTAGATGTATTATGTGAAAAGCCTGCAGGTGTATATTTAAAAGATGGAAGATTAATGCTTGAAGCTAAAGGCAAAAATAAATATGGATTTATCTTTCATCAAAGAACATATCCAATTAATAAATATTTATATGATATTATAAAAAATAATAAATATGGAAAAGTGAAAAGAATTAATTATATAGTTACAGATTGGTTTAGAACAGATGCATATTATAAATCAGATTATTGGAGAAGCACTTATAAAACTGATGGTGGAGGAACATTATTAAATCAATGCCCTCACTCAATTGATTTATTATGTTATTTATTTGGTATGCCTAAAACTGTTATGGCTTTTTGTAATGAAGGTAAATACCATGATATTGAGGTAGAAGATGAAGTAACATCATATCTTGAGTGGGATAATGGAATTACTGGTGTATTTATTGCATCTACAGGAGAAATACCTGGAATTAATAGAATGGAAATATCAACAGAAAGAGCTTTAATTACAGTATTAAAGGATAAAATAGAAATATTATATAATGATAATAATGATAAATATTATTTAAGCCTACCTGATGAATCATTTAAGCAAGATAATAAAAAAGAAGTAATTAGCTTTGAAAAGAATGAAGCATATAAAGAAGTATTAAAATCATTTGCAAATAATGAAATAGTAGCTAGTGGTAGTGATTCTTTAATGTCATTATATTTATCAAACGCAATGTATTTATCATCTTGGAAAAAGAAAATAATAAATATATATGATATTAATTCTAAAGAAGAATTAGATTTTGAATTTGAATTTGAATGCGAAATGAAAAAAAGAATTAAGTGAGGCTTTTATGAGATATAAGGATATAATAAAAGAAAAGGATAAAGAAAAATTAAGAAGATTATTATTTAAATATATTGATATAACTAATTTTGATTCATTCTTATATTTTTTAAAAAATAATGATGATAAATTATATAATTTTTTCCTAGATGTAAAGAATAATTTTATTGATTTATATGAGAATAAAGAACCATTAATAATTAATATATCAGATGATAAAATAATAAATATAACTGGTGAAACAGGATCTGGTAAATCTACATATGTACTAAATAATTATAATAATGATAATTATGAAATAATTGAAACAGATGTATTATTTAATGATAATATTAAAGTTAATCCATTATTAACTAAAATAAGAAATAAAATATTTAAAAAATATGAGGATGAGCATTATCCAGGTGGAT
>JAEEGL011426771.1_pt1 | contig 12327 bp, 7 predicted proteins | sample 9134231 | NCBI WGS metagenome assembly JAEEGL01 (sample SAMN16246548, study PRJNA631951) | gut metagenome | biome: gut microbiome; feature: rumen; material: fiber-attached | host: Bos | place: Iran: Karaj | collected 2018-10 | reverse complement strand
GTGACCGACAAGGCCACGGAAGAGATAACCGAGATACTGCGCCGCAACCACAAGTTGCGTGATGCCGACGAGGAACTGGATATAGCCGGTGACGATGACGACTTCAGCATCCGTTCACAGGAAGAATTAGCGACGATGATGAACACCACGACCAATATGCTTACCATCCTTTTGGGTGCTGTGGCTGGCATCTCGCTCATTGTGGGCGGTATCGGCATCATGAACATCATGTATGTGAGTGTGACCGAACGCACCCGCGAGATAGGCCTCCGCATGAGTGTGGGTGCCCGCGGTATCGACATTCTGAACCAATTCCTCATCGAGGCCATCCTTCTGAGTGTGACAGGCGGTATCATCGGTGTGCTGCTGGGGGTGGGCTTGTCGTATGGCATAAACATGCTGGCCAAGTGGCCCATCTATATCCAGCCATGGAGCATCGTGATGAGTTTTGCCGTGTGCACCCTGACCGGTGTGTTCTTCGGCTGGTATCCTGCAAAGAAAGCTGCCCGTCTCGACCCGATTGAGGCCATCCGCTACGAATAGACCCATACCCTGAACAGCCATCGAACGCCATTCATGGAGAAGAAAAAAGGCATACGCAGTTATTCAGTCCTTTTACACCTTGGAATCATAGGTGGAATTTTTCTCATCCCCATCATGTTCATGGCACCCGATGAGAATATCACCCTGATCACCTACCTGCGACGCTCTGTTTTTCCAGCCATTACGGTTGCCGTGTTCTACATCAACTACCTATGGCTGGTACCACATAGGCTGATGAAGCATCATGACCGTAGGTCTTTCTGGTTGTGCAACATAATGATGGTTTGCCTGCTGACTGGGGCCCTGAGTTTCTGGTCGGGGTACATACACCGACTGCATGTGGCAGAAGAGCAAGCCTCCGGTATCCGCACCCTCCCTCCCCCACCTACAGACAGTAGCATCGAAGGTTTCATCATTTTCGGTTTTGTCAGAGACTTCTATCATCTCTCGATGGCTGTGGCTCTCGCCACCGCCCTCCGCATGTCGCGCCGCTGGCTGGAACTGGACAAGCGCAACAAGGAGGCAGAGGTGGCCCTTCGTGAGGCGGAGCTCAACAACCTACGCAGCCAGATAAATCCCCACTTCCTGCTGAACACCCTCAACAACATATACGCACTCATCGCCTTCAATCAGGACAAAGCCCAAAAAGCTGTTCTGCACCTAAGCAAGATGTTGCGCCACATTCTATATGATACGAGCCAAGTGATAAATCTGGACAATGAGGTGGATTTTTTGCACAATTACATCGACATCATGAAGATTCGTATGCCCGAGAATGTGGAGGTGAAGGAACACTTCGACATACCCTCTCCCTGCAGGATACAAATCGCCTCGATGATTATCATCTCGTTAGTGGAGAATGCCTTCAAACACGGCATCAGCCCAACGGCTCCAAGTTTTGTCCATGTGTCATTAGTGGCCAACGAGGAACAAATTGTGTGTGAAATAAGCAACAGCTACTACCCCAAGAGCTCCAAAGACCAAAGCGGTCACGGCATAGGTCTTCAGCAAGTGAGGAGCCGCCTTGACCTGATGTATCCGGACCATTACGAATGGGAGAACGGTCCTACACCCGACAACAAGCAATACATATCAAAATTGACAATCCATGACACTAAACTGCATTATCATTGACGACGAACCATTGGCCGCACAACTGCTTGCCAGCTACGCACAGCGTACACCCATCCTCCATCTGATAGGGACGTACAACAGTGCCGTTAATGCCATTAAAGACATCAAGGAGAAAAAGATAGACCTTCTTTTTCTTGACATTCAGATGCCCGACCTAAGCGGTCTGGAGTTTGCCACTCTCATCCCCAAGACCACAAAGATAGTGTTCACCACGGCCTTCAGCCAATATGCTATTGACAGTTACAAGGTAGACGCTCTCGACTATCTCTTGAAACCCATAAGCTACGAAGACTTTCTTCGTGTGATAGAGAAGGCAGTTACTCTTTTCAGCGAACAAGAAAAGCAAATTGTCTATGACCGCGACCGCTTTATATTCATAAAGAGCGAATACAAGCTTCTTCAGATACGTCTTGACGACATCCTGTTCATAGAAGGCTTGAAAGACTATGTGAAGATATATCTGGAGAACAGCCAGAAATACGTGATGAGCCTGATGAACATGAAAAAGATGGAGGAGAATCTTCCCAAACCCGAATTCATGCGAACCCACCGCTCCTACATCGTACACATGACAAAAGTGAAAATGGTGGACCGTTTCCGCATTGTCTTCGGCAACAACTACATCCCCATTTCCGACAGTTACAAGGACGAAGTGCAGCAATACCTCGACCTTCACACCCTTTCCTAAGAAAACCTTCCGCCGACAAGGACAGTCAGCATACTTATCCTAACTGTCCTTGTCATGCTGCAAGCTGGCACCATTCCAAAGCAAGTCAGCAGGAGAGTCAATCAGCGTGTCTGCGCCATTTTGAATCAGGAATTCCCTGTCGCGGAATCCCCACAATACACTTACACAAGGCAAGCCACAATTTCTGGCTGTTTCAATATCCACATCACTGTCGCCAATATAGACGGCACCGCCGGTTTCTGCATTCAGTTCAGCGAGCGCGGTGAGCACGGTGTCGGGTGCCGGTTTACGTCGCACGTCAGGTCTCTCCCCTATCGCCACATCCACGAGCGGCCCAAAGAAATGGCTGCAGAGTTGCGCTGTAGCCGTTTGGAATTTATTGCTCACCACAGCCACCTTCTTACCATTAGCCTTCAAAGTATCGAGCAGTTGCATAATGCCTGGATAAGGCTTTGTAGTATCGAGTCCATGTTGCAGATAATGCTGTTGGAAAATGGTAAAGGCCTTCATGAAGAGCGGATTATCCTCTCCCTGCGGCACAGCGCGCCGCATCAGGTTTCGCACCCCATTGCCCACGAACTGTCTCACCTCATCAATGGTGCGTTGCGGCATACCTGTCTGCTCAAGCGCAAAGTTGGTACTGGCTGCCAAGTCGCCAAGCGTGTCGAGCAAGGTGCCGTCAAGGTCGAAAATATAGGTATCGAATTGTTTCATTTCTCTGGGAGGAGGGTTATGGGGGTAAGGATTTTAAGGACTTTAAGGACTTTAAGGACTTTAAGGGCTTTAAGGGCTTTAAGGACCTTAAAGACCTTATGCTTTTGTGCATTATCTCTTAGAATGCTCCTGCATATACTCTCGGGGAGACATGCCGTAGAACTTCTTGAAGACAGTGGAGAAGGAGGCAGCATTGCCGAATCCACATGCGTAAACCACCTCTGCCACATTCATATTGCCCTCGGCAAGCAGGTTGGCAGCCTGTTTGAGCCGGATATTGCGTATGAAGTCATGTGGAGTCTGTCCTGTAAGTTCCTTCATTTTCCTGTGCAGGTGTACCCTGCTGATGCCTACCTCGTCGGCCAGGTCGTCGACGATGAGGGATGAATTGGAAATATTCTGGTTGATAACGGTCATCACCCTTTCGAGCAGTTTCTCGTCGGGAGATTTTACGGCCACTGTCTCAACCTTGTCCTCCAGTTTATCATTGCGCGCATACTTCAGTTGGAGTTGTCGCCGCGACTGCATCAGGTTGACGATATTTCGGCGCAAGATATCCATATTGAAAGGTTTCACAATATATGCATCGGCACCTGTCTCAAGCCCCTCGAGTTGGTCCTCATCCCTGTTTTTGGCAGTGAGGAGCACAATAGGAATATGGCTGGTCTGCGGGTTCTGTTTCAGGGTGAATGCCAAGGTATTGCCGTCCATCTCAGGCATCATGATATCAGAGAGCACCAAGTCGGGCTTCACTTTCAGTGTCTGAGCGAGCGCATCCTTTCCATTGGCGCATCCATAGACAGTATAGTCGGCACCGAGTTCCTGTACGAGATAGTTTCGAATCTCATCATCGTCCTCTGCCACTACGATGACATAAGGTCTGTTGCTGTCGAGTTCTGGCATCGGCTCCGTTTCCTCCATTTCCTCCTCGACTATCGTCGGAGTCTGAGGCATAGCCGATTCTTCCATTATTTCCTCAGGTTTGAGATGGTCCTTTCCAAGCGGTATAACCACCGTGAACTCCACCCATGTAGAAGGTTTAGTCCCCTCGGGATAAGCCATCTGCACATTATTGGCTGACACCGTTCCGTGATGCAGTTCGACAAGCGAGCGTGTAAGGTCGAGTCCGATGCCTGTACCCACATTCCGGTCGTTGACATTGGCTGGAGCCTGATAGAAGCGCTCGAAGATTCTCTCCAGTTTGTCGGCAGGAATCGGTTCACCATTGTCGGCGATTTTAATGGTGGCATTCTGATTATCGTGGAATACATTAATGAGAATGACTCCACCTGTAGGTGTGAACTTGAAGGCATTTGAGAGCAGGTTCACCACCACTTTGTCGAAGTTGGTGCGGTCTATCCACACCGGGAGCGCATCGTCCTTGTGATTGAAAAGCAACTCTATCTGCTTGGCCTTTGCCTGGTGTTCGAAGAGGCTGTGGATATCATCCAGGAAACCGACAAGGTCGGTCTTCTGCATGCGCAGTTGCATCATACCCTTGTCAATCTTCCTGATATCCATTATCTGGTTGATGAGACCGAGTATACGTTCGGCATTGCGGCGCATCGTCTCATAAACACTCTTTCTTTCAGGATCCTTGTCTTTCTTGATGAGCGATTGGAGAGGTGTGAGGATAAGCGTCATAGGTGTCCTGATTTCATGACTGATGTTCATGAAGGTACTCAGTTTAGCCTCACCCAATTGTTCGGCATGAATATGCTCCTGCAACCTCAACCGGTCGCGCTCCTGAGCCTTGCGGTATTTGAGATACTGCCAGAGCAACAAACCTATCATGGCGAGATAAAAAAGGTAAGCCCACCACGTGCCCCACCAAGGATGGTGCACCACGACGGTAAACTCCAGCGGCGGTGTGGACAGGTTGTTGTGAATGGCCTTCACCTTGAAACGGTAAGTACCTGGCGAGAGATGTGAGAAAGAAATCTCATTTTGTCCAGGCAACATACGCACTTCCGGCTCATTATTGATAGTGTATGAATAAGAGATGTGCTCCGGGTTGTCGTAGGTAAGGGTTGACAATTGGAGCATGAAAGAATTGTCATGATGGCTCAGATGGAACTTGTTGCTTGCTATGACAGTGGTGTCGCAAATCTGGTAGTGTCCCGACTTGGTGTCGCTACTCACCGGCTCACCATTGAGCATGAGAGCAGTCAGTTTGACAGTGGCATTCCACTTCCTTGGATGCACATCCTCCGGTTTGAACCATGTGATGCCCCCCACTCCGCCGAAGATTATCGATCCGTTTGGTCCAACAGACGAAGCCCCATCGCTAAATTCATTCGACTGCAGTCCATTGTCCACAAAATAAGTATTGGTTTTACCCGTTTTCAGGTCCAGGCAGCACAAACCATGGTCGGTTGAAATCCACAGACGTCCATCGTTGTCTTTTTCCATCGATGCAATTCCATTCTCACCCAATCCCTCCTTGTCTTCAAAGCTCTGCAATTTCTTTGTGTGGAGGTCATAGGAATAGAGTCCGTCGTTGGTTCCTATCCATAGTGTGCCGTCAAATTCCCTCACCATTCTTGCCGGCGAGCCATACAGCAGGCAATTCTCTCCGAACGTGGAGAGCCAGTTGCCCGATGCGATTTCCATACACGACACACCCGTCGTGGTAGCGATATACATGCGCTTTCTATCGGGCGACACCGATATTTTAGAGATATAATCATTTACGATACTGTTCACCTTGTGATCCGTCTCCGCTCCAGGTGTCACTGTATAGGCCCTCACGGAACCATCTTCCATTGAAAGCCTCAGCAATCCGCTTCCCATTGTGCCCATCCACAGATGCCCCCTACCATCGTCTTCCACATCAAAGACACTGACCATAGAGCCCTGCGGCAACTGCTGCTGGTGGTAGGCATGTGATGCCGGTTCAATCCATCCGCATCCTTCCTGATAACTTCCTATCCAGATACGTCCCTTGGCATCCTCGCCGATTGTGAGCACAGTGGAGGGGAAACCCTGCAGATAGTGATGCTCAAGACGGTGGTCGGGAGAGAACTGATAAAGTCCGTCTTTGTCGGTACCCACATACGCCCTACCCTTTGAATCGATATAAGTGCTTGTGACGCACGCATTTCCTATCAGGTTCTGAGCTCCGAGTTTGTAACCCATGTATTTGAATCCCGGCGAGGAGTGCGGATGCATGTAGAGACCCTTCTGCAACATGCCAATCCACAGATTTCCACCCTTGTCCTCAACCATGGAAACCACTTTCGACAACGAAATATCGACATCCCTGCTTACGTAGGGATTCATTGTGATCTGGTCGGTCTTCGTGTTGAGTATACCGATACCGTTTCCATCGTAGCCAATAAGCAGATTTCCGTCACGATTGCAGAAAAGAGCCGACACCTGTGCGTTGCCGACGGTCTCAAGTTGCCTGAACTCACCTTTCTCCAGTCTGAACACACCCATCCTTGAGGTGGCAATACAAATACGGTGCTGCTTGTCCTCAACGATGTGCGACAAGGTTGACTTGTAGTTGTCCTCTATGAAATACCGCTTCACAATCTTGTCTTTCTCATAAACGAGAAGCCCCAAGTTGTTGGTTACAATCCATAGCCGTCCCTGATGGTCCTCCATCATATCATTAACGGTATTGATGCTTGCCATGTCGCCACCCAACTGTCTTGCCAACTGCGGTTTCTCTATTTCCAGCACGCCGTGTCCAGATGTGCCCACGAGCATTCTTCCATTCTTCGTCTGCAAAAAACAAGTAACATAGCAAGGCACCTCATGCTGATTGAGGTCCTTGACAGTGACCGTTTTAAACTGATTTCCGTTGTAAGTCTGAAGAGCTCCATACATACCCACATAGAAGAGACCGTTTCGGTCTTGCACGATACAGTTCACATAATTGCTCGCCATTCCGGTAGAATTGTCTTTTTTATAATTGTGAAACTTGTATCCATCGTACTTGTTAAGGCCGTTTCGTGTAGCCACCCAGATGAAACCATCATTGTCGAGGTATACATGGCTTACGAAACTGCTTGAGAGATGGTTGTCGGCCCCGAATAGTTTGCCGTTTTGAGCCATCACGGGCGTAGGAAGCCCCATCCACCATAAGATGGAAAGCAGGCACATGATGATATTAGGTATCAGACGATAATTAGGTTGGTTCATACTTCATTTATGCATAGATAGGACAAAAGTAAACAAATTTGCAGAATGCACCAAATTTTTCGGTACATTCTGCAAATATGTTTACTTATTGTTCCCAAAAAGCCTTTATTTCCTCATGAAAAAAAGAGGAGATGGTTTATGAGGAAAAGTAAGGAAGACTTACTTGAAGATATGGGGGATAAACTCAGCGAGTCCGCGACGCCATGTGAGCCACTCATGTGCGGTACCCTTCGACTCGCTTGACTCGACATTGATGCCCAGTTCTCTCAGATTTTTCACTATCTCACCGCTTTTTATGAAGTCCTGCTCACCCCAATTCATATACATGTAATGAATCTTCTTGTTGAACTCATCAGCATTGGCAAAGACACCGTTGTAGGCCGTCTTCACATCGATACCGAAGATAGCGCCGCTGAATGTGCCAAGCCATGCAAACTTGTCGAGGTTAGTAAGCACGACATCGAATGTCTGGTGGCCACCCCAGGAGAGTCCTGCCATGGCACGGTTCTCACGGTCGGTCTTTGTACGGAAGTTGGCATCGATATACGGGATGAGGTCGTTGAGCAACACAGGATAGAAAGAAGCACCATACTGGCTGATGCCCGCCCTGTTGTCACCACCTCCGAAGGGCGCCTTGATGTCGCCGCTCTCCATGACAACAATCATGGGTACAGCCTCACCCTTGAAGATAGCATTGTCCATGATGTGCTGCATGTGACCCTGTTTCGACCATCCGGTCTCGTCCTCTCCCATTCCGTGCTGGAGATAAAGCACAGGATAGCGTTTCTTGGCTTTTGACTTCAGCTCATACTCTGCCGGAGTGTAGACCATGGCATGCCGCCACACTTTCTGCTCGTTGCTGTAGTAGTAGATGCTTCTCACCTGACCGGCGGGAACGCCCGGCTGCGGACGGTAGTAGTCGCCCTCGGCACCTTCTGGAATCTCGATGCCTCCCGCCTCGCGGTTGCAGCCGAAGAAGGTCTCTGTGGCAGGATCGATAAAGTTGACACCGCCTATGTTCATGAAATAATAGTGGAATCCCACGGGCAAGGGGTCAGAGACCGCCATGTAGCCACCCTTTCCGTCGGGCTGCATGTCATACTTTTTGTTGCAGATATCCACTATCACCTTGCCCCGGGCCTCGGGAGCCTGCAGGTAGAAATAGGCACGCCCCTCCTTGTCCACTTTCGGGAACTGGTTTCCGGGCACCGTGGTCTCGGCGAGGAAGGCATCCGCAGGAACCTCAATTTTCTTAGGCAGGTCGATGTGCGGCCGCTTGGGCTCGTAGCCAAGGAAACGCGCCACGGCCTCACCATAGCGGCAACCCAGTTCGCGATAGCCTGCAGCGTCGAAATGCAGACGGTCGGGACCATTGCTGCAGTTGTCGGAAGAAATGACCTGCGCAGTGTGCAAGGTGAGCGGCAGTTCGTCAATTTGCTTCTTACATCCGATGCAGACCCCCTTTCCGTCGGCCTGCGCAATGTTGCCGGCATACAGGTTCACCTCCTCGGGTTTCAGTTTCAGGTCGCTGCAGAGGTTGTCGTACACCTGTTTCACCATTCCAGCCCACTTGGGGTCGCCGGTGTTCGTCTCACCCTGGTGCATCAGAATGCCCTTGATCACACCGTCTTTCTGAGCTTTTTTGGCCAGTGTGACCAGCCTCTTGTAAGGATTGTTGTCGTAAGCCTCAAGCATGCCTTTCATCCATCCCGGAGCTTTCTTGAGATATGCGGGAATACTGTCGGGCAGGAAGCCCTTGATGTCGATGCCGCCGATGGCCACGTGGATGACACCAATCTTGATGTTCTCTGGCAAGGAGTTGACGAGGGTCCGTCCAAACCAGTCGGCGGGTGTCAGTCCCGTGTTGGGCCTGCAAAGGGGCGGTGTCGCCTCGCACCATTCTCCCATTTTACGTCCACGCTGCGGATCGTCGACAGCAGGCATCAGCAAGAATCTCGGTCCTGCACTTTTCAGGTCCTGTGCCTCTGGCTTAGCAGCCCCTTCCATGTTCGACTGTCCGAAACAAAGGAAAATATAAAAATTAGGGTCGGGTTGCGCGCACATTTTTGCCACCGCCAAAACCAGGAAAGAGATAAATAAAATAAGTTTTTTCATATACATTTGGTTTAAAAAATTACAGACAAAACCGCATAAAGCCATCGTCAAAGAAAGCCGACTTCACAACGTCAGTTGATGAAAGCCTATAGCCTGTTGAGCAATCTTCATTGTTGATATATGACGCAAAGATAAAGAAAAAAAAGAGAATACGAATTTTCTTACGTATCAAATAAAGATAAAAGAGTTACAGCATAAGAAGATTGTAACAACAGACAAAAATGATGTAACATCATTATTTGTATGATATAATGTTTATTTATATTTTTGCAAATGTAATCATAACAAAAGAAAAAAGGTAAAGAAAATGGTTTGTAGTTAGTTTATGCATTTAGGTTACGTTTTAGACTATCCTTAAAATCTTCGTGACCTTAGAAGAGGCTAAGCTCTGTTTCCTCGTGAGAGGCGACAGAGCTTTCTATAAAAGGCAAGCATAAACAGAGACTCAATCCAAGAACAGTCAGACGAAACAGGAAGGCAGGGGACATACTCCTGTTTTATGTCTACTAAAAGCGAATAAAAAAGCTTCACCCGTTTTTCGCAAATTTGCAACCGAATATAAGTATTCAACATTTATGAGACAACTTTTTACTACATTTCCGGCCATGCGTTACCTGTCGGCTGCCGTACTGCTTCTGACAGGCGTCATGACAATCGATGCCGCCAAAGTCGATGTCACCGTGGGCAGGAGCCGCTATCAGACAGTGACCGGTTTCGGAGCAGCCTGCTGCGACGGCGCCATGTGCCCCTTCGGCAATGACACCATACCCGTGACATTGCTCTATGGCCCCACATCAAAGATTGGACTGAACATTATGCGTATGGAAATATCGCCGAACTTTATCGGCGATGTCGTTGTGCCAGAGTGGAACTACTGGGACTCCCCCTACGACTGGAAAGGCTCTTTGCCTTCAGCAAAGATAGTCAAGCAGCGTGGCGGTATTGTTTTCGGCACCCCTTGGTCACCCCCCGGTGAATACAAGACCAACGGCACGGCCCAGGGAGGCAACGCCGAAGACCAGGGCTACCAACGCGGTGAGCTTCGCACCGACTGCTACGACAAGTTTTTCCCCTGGCTGAACACCTTTTTGGAGTATATGAAGGAAAACGGTGTGGATGTTGACGCCGTGTCCATACAGAACGAGCCCGACTGGTGGGTCAACTATTCAGGCTGTCTGTATACCCCCCAGCAGCAGCTCAACCTGGTGAAGAACTACGCTCACATGCTAGACCGTGAGAAATACAATGGTGTGCGGCTCATCAGTGCCGAGCCTTTAGGCTTCGACCCCACCTATTCAAATATGCTGCTGAACGACGCAGTGGCACGGGAACAGATTGACATCATAGCGGGGCACCTTTACGGTCACCCACCCTTGGGAAATATGGCGAATGCCTCCGTACTGGCCGCAAAATACGACAAAGAGGTATGGATGACCGAACACTCGGTGACGGACAATATTGACCATCTTCCCAACTGGCACGAGCAGCTGCTCTTCGCGGAGGAAGTGAACGAGTGCATGCTTTCCGGCTGTACAGGTTATATCTACTGGTATATGCGTGCCCACTGGGCTTTTGTTGGCACCGGCGAGGCAAAGTACAATCCCGGCAACGCCAAGAACAAACTTCTGCCACGCGCCTACGTGATGTCACATTTCTCCAAGTATCTTCCCGGCGCAACACGCATACATACCGCCTCCTCGATAGCGACCGCCACCAACGCCCTGTTTGAGAATTCCGCCTACATCAAGGGCGACTCACTCATTGTTGTGGCTATCGACACCACCCAGAACGGCCGCGACATGTCACTGAAGTTGCCCTTCTATGTGAAGAGCTGCACGCAGTTGCTTTCCACCGGCAATGAGCCAGAGAATCTTTGCCAAGAGAAGACCATCGACATAGAAGAGCCCGTCAACAAGATTGTAATTCCCATTCCCCCACGCAGTGTGAGTACCTTTGTCTTTATGCTTGACAACGGTTCCACTGCAATCGACGAGCTGGACGAGATGACGGAAGCCGAGGTAAAAGCCTATTACGACCTACACGGACGCAAGCTGGACAAGCCACGAGGTCTCTGTATAGAGAAATACACAGACGGTTCATCCAAGAAAGTGTATATCAAAGACTGACTACAGCTGATGAATAAAAAGAAAAGAGGGCGTGCCAAAATTGAATGGCACGCCCTTATTTTTGATTTCGACTGGTGGTTTCACTTTGTCAAATTCTTCACGTATTTAACCGGTTCGCCCTCTCCTTTGAGAATGTCGGCAAAGGTCTGCGGCTTGATGGTGACGGGCCCTCGCATGAATTCCGGTACATTGTAGCACCTCATGAACTGACGGTGATAGTCAGGGTTGGCACTCGGCAGTTCGAAAGGCTTTGTGAAATGTCCGTCTTTGCCTATGTGTGCGAAGAAAGGCCTGGTAAAAGTGCCGTCATCACGCCGGCTACTGAACACGACCCATTTGCCATTGCTCGACCAAGAGTGATAGCTTTCGGTGTCGTGTGAGTTGATTTCCTCTACTGCCCTTGCCTCTCCTGTCTGCAAGTCGAGCATCCAGAGGTCACCATCATGATGCCAGATGTGGAACACGCCGAATTCTGCGAGCGCGAACATCAGGTATCGTCCGTCAGGTGATATACGCGGCAAGGTAGCGCTCTTGCCCAAGCTGTCGGCGGAGAACACAAGTTCGCGCGGTCCAAAAGCCATTGTTTCCGGGTCGAAGCTCTTACGATAGATGTTGTATTTTATTTGCCTCGAGCGCCTGATAATCTCCTGGACTCTTGAAAGGGTTGAATCCTTTTTCTCGTAATGAGCACTGCAATAATAAAGCGTCTTTCCGTCGGGAGCCCATGCCGGGAACACTTCCAGTTCGGTAGTGTCGTTCTCAAGGTTGGTCACCTCACCCTTGATGATATCGTAGGCAATGAGGTCGCTCTGTACATCGTAGACCTCAATCTTGTTATGGTGTGTGGTGTGGAAACTC
>JAEEGL017336631.1_pt1 | contig 12328 bp, 15 predicted proteins | sample 9134231 | NCBI WGS metagenome assembly JAEEGL01 (sample SAMN16246548, study PRJNA631951) | gut metagenome | biome: gut microbiome; feature: rumen; material: fiber-attached | host: Bos | place: Iran: Karaj | collected 2018-10 | reverse complement strand
TGGAGAAGGAGGTATTATCAATGGCTACAACGACAAAGAAACCGGCAGCAAAGAAAGCTGCTACAGCTAAGAAAGCAACACTTGCAAAGAAGGCGACTGCAAAACCTGCAGCTAAGAAGACCACAGCTGCAAAGAAAACGACAACTACTAAGAAGGCGGCTCCGGCAAAGAAAACTACGACAGCTAAAAAGACTACCGCTACTAAGAAACCTGCTGCTAAGAAGACAACCTCTTCTGCTGCTTCATTAAAGCTTACTGCTACTGAGAAGAAGCTTGTGGAGCTTTACAGGGCTGCAAACGCTACAACAAAGAAAGAAGCAATGGAAGTCTTAAAAGCAGACAAGAAGCCTAACGACAGCCTTATCGAAGCTGTTCTTGCGAACAAGGATCTTGCAAAAACTCTGAACACACTGTTCAAAAAGAAATGATAAAAGATCTGTATTTATGATATCATTATCACGTGGCGGCAACTTTCCGCCCTTCCCGGTGGGCTTATTCCTGCCGGATAATATAAAGACCATCGTGCACCAGCCTGCATGATGGTCTCTTTATTTCTATGAGCAGTTAATCTTAGTTCCGGCCCGGATATCTCCGACGGTCTCCTTTCGCACCCGCATGTACACCTTCTCGATTTCTTCATACGGAAACTGAATAAATGCTTTACACAGATCGTCGAAGCCCATTCCGGTTCTGGCAAGATTTTCTATTGTCCTAATGTCTCGTTCTGATAATTCTTTACCCATACTACACAGTTTACCATATTACTCGAATGATCCGCAAAGCAAAGCTTATAATCACCAAAATGATTTATTGCATATCATAGGTTAAGTAATGGTATCATTCGTTATTGCAGATCTTTTTGCTTCTTTCACGCTTAGAAGTAACAATAAAATAAAGTCCCATTGCAACGACAATAACACTAATTATTTGCGAAGTGGAAAACAGCTTGTATTGCCCCCTATCAAGATCATCTCTTAGTAGTTCAATAAAGAACCTCATAACCCCATACAGTAGAATATATAATCCAAATAGAGTTTTCCCGCTAGGATGACCTTTTCTTCGATATACAAACAGAATGATAAATAGTACCAAATTGCCTCCCGCCTCCAGTAGTTGTACCGGGAAGCGCGATACTTCACTCAATTTCGGCTCAATTTCATTATATGGAAAGTGAACTGCAAAGGGACCTGTATATGGAATTCCATAACAACATCCCGCAAAGAAACAACCAATTCTGCCGAACATGTGAACAAAAGGTATGTAGGGAGTCATTAATTTTGACAATCCACCGATATCTACTTGATATATCCTACAGTAAACTATCAATCCTACCACTGCGCCGATTAAACCACCATAAAATGTCAAGCCCCCAAACAGATAGTTGAGAGCACTCATTATATCCAATCTCCATAATTTGACAAAGGCATCAAAGTGCAAAACAATGCGTGGAACTTTGCTAACAAAATACATTAACTTGGCTCCCACTCCTATACCTAGGATCATATAAACTGCAGAATAAATAACATCCCACTTATTTACTCGATAAAATAAAGCGGAGCGCATTGCTATACACACTGCGCCCGCATATCCAATAAAAAACATTACCCCGTATGTAGGAATTCTAATACTTTCAGAGATTACTATATACGGATACATTTAATTCCCCAAACTATTGAGCAGATCGTCCATGGCATTATTGTACTCTTTCATCGTTTCATCCATAGCCTTATCGTATTCTTTCATTGTTTCATCCATAGCTTTATCATACTCTTTTAAGCTTTCATCCACTGCTTTATTATAATCATCTGCTGCTTTATCTATTTCGTCTGTAAGAATATCTATTTGCTCCTGAACCTGCTCCGTTGCCTCGTCAGCTGCCTTCTTTGCAAGACATGACGATCCCACGCATCCGAAAAAACCATATCCACACGAGCACGCTCCACAAAAAGTACATGCACATGCAAAAATAGCTCCGAAGATCAATCCAAGAAGAGAACAAATAAACGCAGGTAAACCTTTCTCTTCATTTGATCTTTTACGAACGTTAATACTTAATACCAGACCAACAATACCCAGTGCCAAGGCTATCAGCGCAACTATAGTACCAAACATCGTGGCTCCAACAATTGAAAGAACCAAAGAAATGATACCAATAGCCAATGAGGGGCCAACATTCACGTCGTTAGAACGATTATAGTCATCTCTCCTAGGCTGCCTCTGTCTCGTAGTTTGTGTAGTATTGGGAACCGGGCGGCGAATAGGCTGCTCAAATTCCGATGTTATTGGAGTTCCACAATTCGAACAAAACTTTTCTCCTTCCGGCACATCATATCCGCAGTTCTTACAACGCATATTTTTATCCCTCCTTGTATAATGCTTATATGGTTATATTATAACCTGTTTTCAAAACATCTACGATAACCGAACCTCGTTTTTATTGTAACGCTTCCAAGTATTTCTTTTCTATTCGGGTCATCGTCTCAAGATATAAGTATTGTTGTTCTTTTCATAATACTATTAACTCATTCTCCATGATTACTGTTAGGTCTGTAAACATTCAGAACTGAATAAACAGCTATTGGGCCACAGTAAGCATCTTCTTTTCAACTCTTGTTACTACTTCCATATAATACGCATAATCCGCTGCTGACATGCTATTTGTATCCATCCCGTTAATCTTATCCGCGAAATTTGCCAGTCGAGTTAGCATATCTGTATAGTCAGCAAGCATACTGATAGCATTACCAGGGTCGGAAGAATACTTTTTCATAAACGCAATATACTCGTCAATAAATGCCTCATATTCATCCAACGCCGCTTTAAGATTAGGATCAACACCACCCGTAGCGAGTTTCGATGAATTATCACTATTACCGGTATTACTACTACTGTTCACGCTACTCCCTTGACCACGAAGATTTGCCGACGTAATTATTCTATCAAACTCACCAATATAGTTTTTATTCGATCCAGTAGTTTCTGCCAAAAGTACGCAATAAACATTCCCTGAATACAAATCCAATGAGCCCACGCATAATCCTTTGGCCTCCCCAATCTCATCATTTTTTACAGTAAATGAATACTTTTTAGCCTTCATATCTGCTATTTTGCAATCTGAAACAAATTGGATATTCTCACCGTTCATGTTCCTTAAACCGCCAAGTATACACTCTTCAAGCGGCTCATCTAACATACTGTTGATCTCATCCATTTTGCCCTCTACAAAGGATTTATTGTCATTTAATAGCGAAGATGTTGCTCCTCCATCGTTATATACCGGCATAGACAAGAATATGAGGATCGCTCCATTCTTTCCATTTTCAACAACATAAACCTGTCCGCCATCATATCCAGAATCCTCAGATTTATAATAACCAGGAATAGTAAACTCGCAGTCGGCTATTTTAACCTTTTGATCCGGCTTGTTAGCATTCATCAGTCCAAAAACCCCATATAAGATACAGAGCAGTATAACCAGAGATGAACTCACAATTGCCGCTATCGCAAACCCTCGTAACTTTGCTCTCATTATCAAGGCAACTACGCCGAGTATTAGACATACCGTGGCAACAATAGCGATAATAGTAGGATTCTCAAGATATAAACTTCCTATACTGGCTATAATTGCTATTATGGAGATAATCATCCACAATATTGATCTTGGCGGCTTATCACCTTTAGAGATGTTTCTGGCCGGTTTAGTTTTTCCCCTATGCTCCTTCTTCTTTCTCGGCGGCTCTGCATAGTCTATTTCCTCAAACTCATCATCTTCGTCTATATCAAATGTCTTTTCAACAGGCGCTTCAAACACGGGAGTCTTAATTGTGACAGGATTTTTTGCCTTCTCAATGACGTCAAGCATTTCATCATTTGAGAAATTGTTCCATTCATCAACAGTTACACCTAACGAAAGATACTCTTGCCCACAATCAGGGCACTTAAAACCTCCCGCTTTACTCTTAAACGCTTCAAACTTGTTGCAATTTTTGCAAAAGAAAATAAACATCCGATACCTCTCTTCAGTGTTGAATTATGCTCAAAAAAAACGCACTACTGTACAGTAATGCGATCTCTCCTTACACGAATCCCTTCGTCCCCCCCTAGTCGCATTATACATGATTTTACGGCAAAAACCAACGATTAACGCTTAGATTAAACCCTTCTGGCCACAAGTAAAAAGCCTATTCCGGAGAGCAATGCTGATAAAGATCCTACTATACATGCCAACCCAATATCTCCGAACATCATAAGCCCCATGACTATTCCAAGAACTCCAAGAATAATAAGTATGATACCTATTGCCTTCATATCACATGCTCCTTTCTATTAAAAACCATATTCCTTTAACATATCCTGAACCTGCTGGTTATAATCATCCATTGCCTTGTCCAGCTCTTTGTTGTACTGATCCATGGCTTTGTTCATTTCTTCGTTGTATTGCCCAGAGATGTCACTCGATATTCCAAGATCGTCCATCGCTTGTTGAACGGACTTTGTCTGGCTGTTCATTGCACCGGACATATAAACACTTTCCAGTTTTGTTCCATAATCCATATATACGCTCTCAAGTTTTGTGCCATAGTTCATGTATTCACTTGAAGAACCGCCCCTTTTTACACAAACGTCCGCCATTTTGCTGACGCCTTCCGTGCTGATTTCGGCAAGCCGCGAGACTTTGTTTGAGCAAGACGTTGCAAGTGCATCTATACTTTTCCCACTTGAAGCTTCGCTTTGAAGTTCTCCCTTTGCAGTACTGTAATAGTCTGCAAGTTTTTGGCAGTATTCGTTATAGATTTGCTCATATGTGGATAACCCTGCTGTAGATGTTGCGCTTTGTGATGGAGTCGGAGTCGGAGTTAGGCTTATTTGGATATTATTAACTAACGTCGTTTCTGTGTTGACTTGTCCTGCCGAGCTTGCTTCACTTGTGTCTTGTGCCAGCAAACTCCCCTGCCTTGAAGTCGTTGTGTCTTCTCTTTTTTCCTCTTGGCCACTGTCCGACCCGTCTGTTTTTTCCTCATCCTCAGAAAAAACGCTAATATCAAGTTCATTCTTAGATCCTGGGACCTCTTTTATATCAGAATTATCTTCTGATTCATTAACAACAGGAATGGTATTGCTTTCTTCCATTCCTTTTGAATTCCCTTGTTCACACCCCGACATCATAATACATACAATCGATATTAATGTTGCGTATAATACCTTCCGCATTCTAAGCCTCCTTAATCCTGAACACCACTTGACCTGAGTGGTTTCATATTATTCGACACAAGCAGTTCATTTATGTCAATAATAGTTCCCGGACGTTGATTAAAACAAGTCATAATCAGGGCATCTCTCGGATCTCTGGCATAAAGCGTGTCCATACGATAGATCTTTAATGCCTGCTGAACCTCGGCAAGCGTAAACTCGGCTGCATAACAGATCCGCAGGATAATATCTCTTTGCTTTGTTACCTTCTCCTCTGTAAGAAGCTTATATCCATATCCTTGAGAAATATCTGCATTTAACAGAACATTTTGTTTCTGCAGATGCTTCTCTTTTAGTTTTTCATTCATATAACGCATGAAATCTCGATCATCAGACAAGACCTCATCCTTATTGCCTTCCACATATTCCATCAGTTCTGATGGATGGGTATGCTCGAGCATTTCCTCCAGTTCCCTAGTCTTTTTTTTGTACATTCTCTTCCCCTTTGCTATACTAATATCTACAGGAGTACGTTATGTTTGATTCACCGTTGCCAATTTCATACTATAAGGAAATCGCCGATCTCAACAAAGAGCATGGAATAACCATAGTTCAGCATTGTGAAACAGGTAAGATTTACTTAAAAAAGACCATGCCTGTTTACAATCTTCTTGTATATGAACATCTGTATTTCAACCCTGTTAGGAGTATTCCGCGCATATACGCGATGTATGAAAAGGACAACTCGCTAACAGTAATTGAAGAATACATACCCGGTGATACTCTTCAGGAGATCCTCGATATATGCGGTCCATTTGAACCTGGTGATGTGGTTTCCTATGCCATTGAGCTATGTGACATATTGACATCTCTGCATACCAAGGATCAACCTATAATACACCGTGATATAAAACCATCAAATGTAATGATAACCGAAGACGATCGATTATATCTTATTGACATGAACGCAGCCCGCCTAATGAATCGTGACAAATCACGAGACACGCGCCTTATCGGAACAGAGGGCTATGCTGCTCCTGAGCAGTTCGGTTTTGGTGAATCATCACCTCAGACGGACATATATGCTATGGGCACCCTAATGACATCCCTCCTTACCGGGGACACCGATGTAAATCAGCTTCCCAATAACAAACTCTGTTCCATAATAAAGAAATGTTTGGAAATGCGCCCTAAGGATCGGTATTCCTCTGCCGAACAACTTCGTTCACGCCTTGTTAAACTCAGGTTCTAGATAATTATAACAACTAATTTCTGTTTTTGCTCCCACCATAGCAGTGGGAATTATGAGGTTTCAGGAATGCATATAATGAATTGCCCGGTCTGTGGCAAAAGAATCCCTATAAACTCCCCTCAGTGTCCGGAATGCAACATTAATCTGACAGAATACAGTCAGGATAATAACTATTCAAAACCCCGCTTTGGCAAACGAAGCGTGCTTCTTATTGTTATATTAATGGTCTTTCTCCTTATCATAGATGTCGGTATATACTATATGAATAATATCGCCAATACTTCCTCCGAATCGCCTATCGCAGAAGAATCCCGTTTATCCGATAGCTCACCCAACACCTCAACTACCCCTTCAACAGAACCCACTTTAGTCCCGACAGACACTTCTGGCCCTGTAGGTGTATACAGGGGAAACGACGGAAACATTCTTGTTTTGAATGAGGATGGTTTTGCTTACTATTACTGCTCAGATATTGAATACACAGAACTCAAATGCCCTTGGGAATATAAAGACGGCCGACTTAACATACAGTTCTACAAAATGCACTGTGTAGCCTATTCAGATATCGATAAGGAAAACTTTTCTGAGATACTACTAAGAGCCGATAGTCAGAACTGGAATGACGAACTGCTCAAGAGACTCAATGTTTCACCAGATACATATTTGGATCGTAAGGTGGAATCCTGTAATCCCAGTGTTACGGTAAACTCTGATGGGAGCATGTTTTTTGTGCTCGATGGTGTAGCATTTACCGTTCCAAAACAGTATTGGACACCTCCGGATAGTGTTGAACTAGGTGAAAATGTAGTGGAGTTTGTTGACGCAGATATTGATTCGGACTATGTTTCTGTTCTTTTTTTCTATAAAGACGACTCACCCGCAGAAGAAAACTTCCCTTCTCGCTTTTTGAATGGCGTCAAAACAAACAACAAGTCCAACATAGATGTCGCAGGCCGAAATGCAACCACATGTGATATTAAAGGGACATTCAACACAGGATTCCCCACTCTTTCAGGAATCCCGCAGACAGGCACATTTACTACAATTCCCAATCCTGATGGGGAATCTGTTTTATATGTTCTAATGCTTCAAACGGAAAACCGGGATTTAGATAACTCCGATTCATTCACAGACATATTAAACAATTCTTACTAATCTATAATCTTTACTTCAGCTATAAGCTTATTCAAATCTGATTTATAGTCATGACTCGTTTTAGCCGAAACCCTACAATTAATGCAAACGAAATCCTTGCCCTTATTATTGCCCAATACAATCATATATTGATCTGTAATCATGCCTTCTCCTGAATATTTGAACTGGAACGAATGACAAAAACCTTCTTCAATCGATTCATCGCTCTCATCGACAAACTCATAACCTTCGTCATCACTCATACCATTTCTTATAGTTTTCATAGATTCTTCAAAGAATTGTTTATACTCCGAATCAGAAAAGTTCGCAATGTCATCAACTCTTCCGTTTTGGTATATTTCCAACATTCCATCGCTTGAAATGAACCGAACATAAGCAGTAGGATCACTTCCATCAACATCTTTCTTATTAAAGAAACCAAATGAATTGGGAATGGTAAGATTATAACGCCCTATGGAAAACGACTCCGTGTCACCAAAATCCGTTTCACGGCAATCTTTTGAGAAGTCCAGATTAGTTCTGTGTAAATCAACATGATATTCCACATCATCGCTATAACGCACAAATGAAATAATCCCATTGTTATATGTGAAATCCTTTGTTTCATCAGATGAATACAATGGATAGTCAGTATCCATTGATAAATTGTTTGTAGAAGTCCAAGAAAAGGAATCCTTGCCCTCTTCAACCGTATAATCTCCAAACCGGTATGGCGTATACACCGTAGGTTTATCCGACACAAAATATATTCTCATTTCACTGTCAGTTATATAAGCTGCAACGCCCGGCTCTCCATTCTCTACGGCTCCATCACACCAATTTCCAGTTAAATCCCACGCGGGTTTCTCCTGTACCTCCAGATTATCCTCAACTTTTATCTCTTCTCGGACATCATTCTGCCCTTCTTGTGTGTCTGAATCCTCAGATAAAGAAGAAAACATTCCAATAAGTTTTCCTATAAATGAGTTGTTTTCTGATGCACTATCGCACCCACCTACAAATAATAATGCAATAGTCATCACTACAACAAAGATGGTGTTTTTTTTCATTTTTATGCCCTCATTACACAAAAAACCATTGCAAACATACTGTCGCAATTCTATTTTTGATTATATCACAGAAAACGTGCGATCTTTCGAGAACAACAAAGAGCTCTCTGCCCGCCTGATGATACGAACGGACCCGGAGCTCTTTTGCACGTATCGATTTTGACAACTTGAGTATATACAGATATAAAATTACTGTAAATACTTTTAGTTTATTAAGCTAGTTCAGACAACGCTTTCTTCAAAAACAGGATCCCTTCTCCGATGAAATCAGTCAGCCATCCCGGCAGGATCACTATCGCAACTGATATACCAAGTGCTGTTGCTATCTGATACCAGGCATTGAACTCACCGAATACCCAGAAGCAGATCGTAGCTCCGAATACGAGTACTCCGAACAGCCAACCTATCCCTGATATCACGCTTCCAAAGAATGACAGGATGAAGTATATGACTGTCAGCGGTATCTGTATGATCCTTATAAGTGCCTTAAGTGGCAGTTTCCCAAGTGCTTTTGCTGTAATCATGATTCTGTCCTTTCCAAAATGTGGACAATTTGTCCACATTTTCATCCGTTGGTTGCTATGCTTTCAAGTTCATCATACGTATAACCGTTATAAGTCTCAGGTTCTTTGGGCTTTTCAGCGTTTTCGATATGATTGAACTCTGCCTGGTAGTAGCTGTCTATCGTGGTCTGCGCATTGAAGATCGTTGCCTTGAGATAAGCCTTGATATTGGTTATCCTGGTTGTATTCTTATTCAGGCACTCAAGCATGTATTCGATATGCTTTCTGTGGATCCTGATGATCCTCTGTTTAACCATCTCCGAGCTGTATTCATTGCCGGATATCGCCTGTTTAGGAGCTGTACAGAGCATCATCTCAACCATCGTCTCCAGGATCTCATCAACCCTGCCCATATCATCCGGATAGTCATCGCACAGGCTGTCGTACTCTATCTGTTCCATCAGACCGGTTCTAAACACCATAGAGCCATCAATCTCATCAATCCTGCCCTCTCCGACAGTCCTCACAACACGCCTTTTGTAGATATTCAGGTACACGTCATCAGCTGATGGATTAGATTGAGTATTATTATATTTATTATCAATACTCTCTTTCTTACTATGCCCCGTAAAATCTGCGGTTTCATAACCCCCACTTTTTACGGTTTCATAACCACCAAAATCTGCGGCTCCATTACCCCCAATTTTTGCGGTTATGTTGATTTTACTGGCTTCGCTGGTACCATTTTCTGGTGGTTTTGAAGGTTTTTTCGGTGATCCGAGTTTTTTCGAGTAATAACTGCCGTCTCCATTACCGCAATTTTTGGTGGTAATGAAGGCTTTATCTCTCAGATCCGGAGATATGAAGTTCTTAACGTATAGAACATTACCCTGACCCAGACCGACCTTCAGTTTCTCAACCAGTCCGATCTTTTCGAGTTCATTCAGGTACTTGGTCGCCGTATTCTCTGACAGATCAAGATTTGTCATTATATCCTTTATCTTGTACCTGATATAAACGTGATTGTTCTCATCGATCCATCCATGCTTTATTGAATAGTTCATACGATCAAGCAACAGGCCGTATAGTACCTTTGCACCAAGCGATAGTTCCTTGAACTTTTGATCAAGAAGCAACAGTTTCGGGATACGTATGAAGCTGAACTGGTCTCCCTCGGCTCCGTAATAATAATCAAATCTGTTCTCACTCATCCGCCAAGTCCCCTTCCTGGCTTCTCTTCCACTGTTCCAGCAGTTTCATTACGACCTCTTCGATATCCCCCATCTCATAGTGAGGCGGAAAGAATCTATCAAGCTTTTTCTCTGAGAGAACCAGCTTCCTAGCCTTCTTCTTGTAATTGCTCTCATTCAGGATGTATTCCGTAACGTCACGTGTAAGACCCTCTGTTTCATTTACAGCCTTAAGTCTCTGTATGAGCGCAGAGGTGAGCGTTCCTCCTAAAGCAACGAATTCATACAGCCAGTCCTGCACATCAGCATTAAAAGAGCATATTTCAAGTGCTATGCCCATGGGGATCCTCTTCTCATCCACAAAATCAAGCAGATCAGGGATCAGTGCATTGAGTGCCAGATATCGCTGTACAGTCCTTCCGGAAAGGTTAGACTCCCCACCTACAAGCTCCCTATTTCGGTTTCCCTGAAGCTCACCCCACTTGTGAAGCTTCGCTATTGCATCCATCTTCATCTTCAGAGATTTTGCTCTTTCACTCGGATACTGGAACTCACGCTGTATGTTCGCGTCCACCATGAGGATCGTGGCTTCCTCATCATTAAGTTCACGTATAACAGCAGGAACGCTAGTTAGTCCTGCTTTCTTCGCTGCATGAGTCCTTCTGTGACCGGAAATGAGTTCATATCCATCGTATACAGGTCGTACGACGATCGGAGACAGAATCCCGTTTTCCAGAATGCTCTCAACGAGTTCATCCATCTTCTCGTCGTCCAAAACCTTGAACGGATGATTTTCGAAGGAATGGAGCCTCTCTATCGGTATCTGGGTAATCCCTGCTTTCCGCCTCTCCTGATTCTGATCGAGCAGGATCTCGTCATATGTATTGTCATGGTTTATATCCAGTTTGATCTCTTTCTTTGCTTTAGCCATTTGCAAGCACCTCCTTTGCGATCGTCATGTAGTTTTCAGCTCCCGTACTGCGTTTGTCGTACGAATGGATGCTGACGCCTTCTGAAGATGCTTCTGCCAACGCAACGGCATTTGGTATGGAGAGATCATATATATTGATATCCTCCCCATACGCTGCCTGAACCGCTTCTTTGTTCCTTCTTGCATTATTGAAACGGGACGTGTCCATCGTGAACAGTATCCCCTCAATGGTAAGTTCAGGATTGAATCTGCTTTTGATACTCTTTACGCTCGTGATTATCTCCTGCAGACCGTCTATCCCGAAGTATTCCGGCTTGGTCGGGATTATTACCCCGTCTGACGCCGCCAGAACGTTTATATTCATCATTCCGAAGGAAGGGGAGCAGTCTATAACTATCACGTCGTATAAGCCCCGTATGCGTTCTATATAGCCCTTCAAAACAAGTTCGGGCACTTCTGCAGCATCGAGAGCGATTCCGCTGATAAGTTTGTTTGCAGGAATAATGTCTACCCCTTCCCCGGAATGAAGAATTGCTTCCGTGGGATCATAGTCAAAACCCATGATCTCGTTCTCAAGCATGTTCTTGAGTGTTATCTTCTGGTTCTTCTTAAATCCGAACCCTATGGTAAGATGCCCCTGTCCATCCGAATCAATGGCCAGAACCTTCTTACCAAGCTTGGCAAATGCCGCCGACAGATCTATTGCCGACGTGGTCTTGCCACAACCACCTTTGAAATTAGCAATCGCGATAACCTTACTCATTGTTTTCCTCCCCTCTTATCTCGATATCCGAGTACGCCCTGTAATACTTCTTTGTTCCCTTATTTGCGAACATTTCCGAGAAATTGATGACGTTGCACAGTCCCAGTTCCTCACATCTGTCCAAAAGCTCGTGAAAATGGCTGATCTCCTCCGGTGTGGACTGCACCCTCACCTTGCAGATCTCCTGATAAGGTTCCCGCGTTCCCGCACCTTTCGCTGTTTTACTCATTACTCTTCGTCTCCCTTCACTAAGTATTTTTCCCTGAAATAGGGCTCAAACGTATCCATTTCTATC
>JAEEGL017274159.1_pt1 | contig 12328 bp, 9 predicted proteins | sample 9134231 | NCBI WGS metagenome assembly JAEEGL01 (sample SAMN16246548, study PRJNA631951) | gut metagenome | biome: gut microbiome; feature: rumen; material: fiber-attached | host: Bos | place: Iran: Karaj | collected 2018-10 | reverse complement strand
CCATGTGCCTGCGCTCTCTGCAGTGCTGATGTACTTGAATGCCACCTTCACTTTCTGGCCGCTGTAGGCGTTGAGATCGAAAGCATCCTCCTGGAATGTCCATGATGCGCCGGCGGGACGCTTGTTGGCAGTGAGCTGTTGCCAAGTGGTGCCGTCGTCGTTGCTTACCCAAACCGTCATCAGCTCTTCCACCTTGCCGTCGCCAATCTTATTGACGGCCTCGTCCACTACGAGCACCACCTCGCTGGCTGCTGTAAGGTCGATTTCGGGTGATACGAGCCAGCTCTCGGAGGGATTGTTCTTGCTGCTCTTGTAGGCGCTGGCCACCCAGCCGTATGAGCCGCTGTTCGACCATACTCCTGCCAGGCCGCTCTTGTCCTGAGCTGTCCAGCTGCCTGTGCCTTGCGTGAAATCCACTGTAGCCATGCTGGTTTCGGAATTTCCTCCGTTCCCTCCTCCGTTTCCCGGCGTGATATAAGGGGCGGGCACGTCCTCGCAACTTGCCAGGGCGAAGAGGCCCATTGTGGCAAGTGCCATAGTCTTGAGAATCTTTTTCATTGTCTTATATGCGTTATTTGTTTATTATTCGGTTTTGAGGTCGCTTTCGGTGCGCATGAGAATCTGCCATGTGCTGTTGAAAATGGTGCATACGCCGTAGATGTCGGCGGGCCCATTGGGGAGGGGAAGCGAGGCAAAGTCGCTGTAGGTGCTGGTGCGCAGGACAACCTTGTTGTTGCCATTGACGGTGCGGTTGGCGCAGTTGTTGCTCAGCGAAACCGAGCCGTCGTCGGGAGCCAGTGTCTGTGTGCCGCTGCCGCTGATGGTGGCACCGGAAATCTTCACGATGCGTCCCGTTTGGGAAAGGGCATCCTTGTTGGCATCGAACTCGATGGTATCTACCTTGGCGCTCACCTCTGTGTCGGCCACGAGGCGCACATGCTGTTTCCAGACTTCGAGGTCCATGCGGCCGATGCCGCCATTATAAAGTGAACCTAACTGGGCTTGCTTGCCGTAGCCGCCGATGTAGAGACCCTTGAGGTTGATGAGCAGTTTCTGTCCCACGGGCAAGAAGGCTTCCTGGTCGGTAGCGTTGATTCCTACAATGATGCCGCCCGTCTCGTCCTGCACGGAGATTTGCTTGTAGAGGTTGCCGCCGGCGTCGTTGCCGTTCACCACCACCTGCAGCTGTACGTCCTCGGTAATCTCCTTTACGCCGTTGTTCTGGATAGCCGAGCTATTTGCGGCTTTCAGCTGCTGGAGTGTCATCACCTGAGCGGCAGGGTATTTCTGTATCTCGTTATTGCCATAGGGCGGATTCTCGAGAATGGACTGAGGTATGTCCCATTCGCCGTCCATGCAGGCCGTCAGTGTGAGGCAGCCCAAGGCAAGTGATAGAAGAATCTTTTTCATAATATATAATAATGTATAAGGATGAGACGTGTTTAGAAGCGGTAGTTGATGTTCAGCATGCCGTTGATGCCCTGTGCATAGTACTTCTTGGGATTACGCATGAAGTTGTATGTGCGGGTGTTGATTTCCTGATCCTGCACGCTGTAGTTCATACGGCTTTGCTCGTAGCCGCCCGTCGTAATCTTGGTGTTGTTGGTGATGTTGGTGAGCATCAGGTTTACGTTCAGCGGGTGGTGTGCGATGCTGAAGGTGTGTCCGATGCTGGCATCCAGCATGAAGCCGCCCTTGCCCTTTGCCTGCGACGGGATGGCGTAGATGTATTCGCCAGTGGCATTGTCGAGGCTCGCTCCGTTGTAGTTGTTGTTTGCCCACAGTTGCTGTGTGCTCTCGAAACGGGTTACGGGAGTGTAGGAGAGATAGATGCGGTCGTAGTAGTTGCCCGTCAGGTTGAGGTACCAGGAGCGGCCCACACGATAGTTCAGCCCGAGGCTGAGTGCGGTGAGGGGGGTGCCTCCCTCGCGCATGCCGCTGTTGAAGCAGCGAGTCGCCTGCATCGTGCCTTCGTTGCTCAGCATGTAGCGCACATCGGTGTCGCTGACGTACTTGGCATCGCAGATGGTTCCGATTAGGTTGATGTCGAAGCTGCTGGTGACGCGGAACTTGGCTCCCAGCTCGGCGCCGTAGTAGTTCTTCTCCACGCCCGTCATGCTTACGTAGGTGAAGCTGTTCTCGTTGTCGTCGTAGTAGTTCTGCCACTCGGTGCCTTCGTAGGTGTGCGTGAAGTATCCGTTCAGGTTAATCTTCAGCCAGCTGATGTTCAGCGAGTAGTTCAGCTCGGCGGTCAGCGCCTTCTCGTTCGTGAGGTTCTCCACGAAGTCGTTCATCATCTCGGGGCTCACGAAGGCGGTGCTGGCCTGCGGGGCGCGGGCCTCGTAGCCGACACCCATCATTACAGCATTGCCGCGACCCAAGTTCAGCGTATTTCCCATCTTGAAGCCACCGTCGAGGAAGCGGGCCGTGCCGCTCTTGCCGTAGCTGTAGTCGGCAAACAAACCATTGCGCATGTTGCCGTCGCGCCACATCTGCTCGCCGCCAATCTTCGCGTTCAGGAAGGTGTGGGCGATGCCTTTATCCACTGCGTATTGTGCAAAGGCACCGATGCGCTGTACGAAGATGTTGTAGTCGTAGCCGAAGCGGTCGCCCTCGCGCACCTGACCGTTGCGGTTGTTCAGGTCGTACTGCACACGGTCGTCGCTGGCGGGATAGGTGCCGATGGCGTAAGTGTTCAGATTGTGGAAGTTCTCGGCGCCCAGCAGGTCCTCCATCGTCTGATAGTGCATACCTTTATTGCTGGCGAGCTGAATGCCTGCCGTGAACTTGCGGTTGTTGTCGATGTTCCAGTTGAAAGTGCTACCGAGGTTGGTGGCCAGATGGTCGTTGTGGCGCGCCTGTATGTAATACATTGCATCGGAACCTGTACGGTTCAGCTGCTGGTTGGCAAAGTAGAGGCCGTCGAAGTCGATTTGCCTGTTGGCACGGCTTGCTGTCCAGTAGTTGTAGCTGTTCCAGTAGGCATCCACATCGTTGTTCGACCCGTCGGTCTCGCCCCATACGTCGTATTTGTAGGAGGGGAAGTTCTTCCAGTAGTCGGGTGCGGGATTCGTGCCGTTGTAGTTGAGCTTCGTGCTGCTGTACATAGCGTATTTCACGAACGCACTCGTGGTGAGCTTCATCTGGTCGTTAATCTTGTAATCCCAGGTGAGCAAGGCTGTGGGCTCGAAGTTGTTCACTACGCGACTGCTGCGCTTCTTGCCGTCCTGATAGCCCCAGTAGGGGTTGTACTGGCGGTTGTTGGCGAGCCAGTAGGCCTCGTCGGTCGAAGCACCCTGCTGTGCACGCTCTGTGGGGTTGCCCCATGTGGCCAGGTTCAGCGAATGCTGCGGGTTGAAAACCTTCTGTGCCGAAAGGAAGTAGGCGAGCGAGTTGTAGAAGGTTCCCTCGACGGCCGCCGTCTGCATGTTGGCCCAACGATAGCCCACGGTGCCGAAGAAGGCCCAGCCGTTTTCGCGCAGACCCGAGCCGAAGGTGTACATCCCGCGCAGCGTATAGTTACGGTTCGCGCCCGAGAGCGTCACTTTGTGGCCTCCGGGGTAGTTGCTCGCGCGGAAGTCGTAGTTGTTGCTACCTCCGATGCCTGCCATCGAAAAGCCGTTTGCCTCGAAAGGACTGCTTGTCTCGATGTTGCGCGTCGCATCGTTCATGCCACCGATGGTCGAATAATTAAACTGGCCGTTCTCGCCGTTGTTCACCTGCACGCCGTTCATGTAAATGTCATTGTAGCGACTGTTGTAGGCACGGAACTTGAAGCGGACCGGACTCCACAGATATCCCACGTTGCTCGTGTACACATTGGTGTTCGAGTTCACCATGATGACATTCTGTGTCATGTCGTCGTCCTCGCCCAACTGCGATTCGGTGAAGACAAAAGCAGCGTTGTCCTGCTTCAGTTCCTTCTCCGTCTCCGTGGTTGGAGTCTGGGCATAGCCTAATGACGCCGTCATACACAAGACTGTCATTAGCTGAAGCTTTTTTCTCATACGGAAAGATTTAATAATTAAAGTTTGGTAGGCAAAGGTACGAATAAGCGAGCGAAATGCAAAAGAAAAACGGCTTTTTCTTTTCATTCCCGAGCGAAAGTACCTTCGAGTGAAGCTCAGAGGTCACACATTTGGAAGGAAAATGCGGATTTTCCTTTGCCATTTCGTGCTTTTGCGTTATCTTTGTCCTGAAAAAATGTTTTAAGTGACCAAATCAATGAAAAAACTTGCTATTTTGCTGGCGGTAATCGTGGCCGCTGTCATGCTTTTAAAGGCACAGGGACAAAAGCAGTATGGCGTTTATTCCATCGCTTTCTACAATCTGGAGAACATCTTCGACACGATTCACGACGAAGGGAAGAACGACTACGAATTTCTGCCCAATGGCACTTACCATTGGAATAAGATGAAGTATGAGCACAAACTGGCCAACATGTCGAAAGTGCTTCTCGATCTGGGTACAGACAAGCTGCCGGGTGTCGGCGCTAGCATCATCGGTGTGTCGGAGGTGGAGAACAGCCGCGTAATGGACCACCTTATTTCGCAGCCCGCTATGCAGGAGCGCGGCTTCAAGTATGTGCATATCGAGGGACCCGACAAGCGTGGCGTCGATTGCGCTCTGTTGTATAATCCAAAATTCTTCACTCCGCGGAAGTCCTTCCTCCAGCCTTATGTGTATGAGAAGCCCGAGGATCAGGAATATACTACACGCGGCTTCCTCACCGTACAGGGCACGCTGGCTGGCGATCCGCTGACGGTTATCGTGTGCCACTGGCCCAGCCGAGGCGCTGTCAGCTACTATCGCGAACTGGCAGGCAAGCAGGTGCGCGCCCTTGTCGATAGCATCCAGAATGCCGACCCCGAACAGCGCATTGTCGTGATGGGTGACATGAACGACGACCCCGACAACGCCTCGATGGCGAAGTGTCTGCGCGCAAAGCGCAAGATGAAGGATGTAGGCAAGAACGATTTTTTCAATCCCTGGTGGAACGTACTGCGTAGCAACGGACAGGGCACCCTCACGTATCAGGGCGCTTGGAACCTCTTCGACCAGATTGTCATGAGCCGCAACTTGCTCGACCCCAAGGGGAAGAAGGACTACAGCCACCTCACGCTCATCAACTGGCATATCTTCCGTCGCGACTACCTCATCCAGCAGACAGGCAAATACAAGGGGACCCCCCTGCGCACTACCGCAGGCGGTGTGTGGCTCGACGGCTTTAGCGACCACCTCCCCACCGTTACCTATCTCGTCAAGGAAATGGGAAAATAAATGCAAATTATATGCCGAAACGGTTGTCATGTCGGCAGAAATGTGTAACTTTGCAACCGGTTAAAAAGATGGGACGGCAATCCCTCCCGACAGGAATTATTGTAGTTTAATAAATAAATAAGGTATTATGACAAGTTACAAGGAATTAGGTCTCGTGAACACTCGCGAGATGTTCAAAAAGGCAGTGGCTGGCGGCTATGCTATCCCCGCTTTCAATTTCAACACACTGGAGCAGATGCAGGCCATCATTCAGGCTGCCGTCGAGACCAAGTCGCCTGTGATTATGCAGGTGTCGAAGGGTGCGCGCAACTATGCGAACGGCACCATCCTGCGCTACATGGCACAGGGCGCTGTCGAGTATGCAAAGGAACTCGGATGCGAGAATCCGCAGATTGTGCTCCATCTGGACCACGGTGATACGTTCGAGCTCTGCAAGGACTGCATCGACAACGGTTTCTCGAGTGTAATGATTGACGGTTCGTCTCTGCCCTACGAGGAGAACATCGCCCTGACGAAGAAGGTGGTCGAGTATGCCCACAAGTACGATGTTACCGTCGAAGCCGAGCTGGGCGTGCTGGCAGGCGTCGAGGACGAAGTGGCCAGCGAGGTGTCCCACTACACGAAGCCCGAGGAGGTTATCGACTTCTCGACCCGTAGCGGTTGCGACAGCCTGGCTATCAGCATCGGTACAAGTCACGGTGCATACAAGTTCACTCCTGCCCAGTGTACACGCGACCCGAAGACGGGCAAGCTGGTGCCTCCCCCATTGGCATTCGATATCCTGCACCAGATTGAGGAGAAGCTCCCCGGTTTCCCCATCGTGCTTCACGGTTCATCGAGCGTGCCTCAGGACGAGGTGGATACCATCAACGCTCACGGCGGCAAGCTGCCCGATGCAGTCGGTATCCCCGAAGAGCAGCTGCGCGAGGCTTCGAAGAGTGCTGTCTGCAAGATTAACATCGACTCCGACAGCCGTCTGGCCATGACCGCTGCCATCCGCAAGCACTTCGACGAGCACCCGGGTGACTTCGACCCTCGCCAGTACCTGAAGCCCGCTCGCGAGAACATGAAGAAGATGTACATCCACAAGATTGTGGAGGTGCTGGGTAGCAACGACAAACTCTAATAATCTTATTCCTTTGGAATCGACGTCAAGAAAGCCGGTCGTCTATGCGCGGCTGGCTTTTCTTTTATTCCCTCTTGCTACGCTCATCGGCTATCTCCTGACGCGTAGCGCCGTGTTGTGTTCATCGACCACGCTGCTCTGTCTGCTCATCGTCCTCTTGGTCAATGTTGTGCAGCGCCGCGAATGCAAGGCGTGGTGGATTGTGGCAGCTTTTTTCTTGTCCTTTGCAGGCGACTTCGTCCTCGGCAATTGGGGCGGAGGCTTTCAAGGCTTCATCGGTGGTGTGGCTCTTTTCTTCCTGGCGCATCTCGGGTACATAGGCTACAGCCTCTCGCGCGGACGTTTGGTGTGGCTGCTGCTTCTTTTACTTCTGGTGGTCTTCGGTGCCTACCATCTGATACTATTGCATCCCGCGATTGGGAACAATATCACCAGTGCGGCAGTCTTGGCCTACATCATCGTTTCGTGCGTCTCATTGTCTGCGGCAGCAGGAGCCGGAACTACAGCAAGTAAACTCTCGCGCTTGCTTTACTTTTTGGGCATTGCAAGCTTAGTTTTTTCGGACCTCCTCATCGCTCAGAAGAAGTTCCTGCACGAAGGCAGCCTCTACGCCGTGATGATGCCCACCTACTTCGCCTCACAACTTCTCGTCACCGCTGCCCTTATCAGAAATAAGAATTAAAAAAAAACTTTATCTACTCCCTCCCCTTGGGGGAGGGATGGAGAGGGGTACTACACTACAATGAAACACTTCGCCATTCTCGCTCTTTCTTTGCTCGCACCACTATGGTTGCTGGCCGAGGGGTTTCGCCCCGTTCCCTTCGATGCCCAATTGATGCAGGGCACGCTCGACATACGGCTGCGACTGAACCAGCAGCGACTGAACGAAGAGAAGTACCAGCCCGACCACGTCTTCTTGTCGATGGCGCAGAGCGGCGGATGGCCGGGTGATACGGAGGGGCGCACCATTCTGGCGCTGACGCTTGACGCCCAAGCACTTCATTCTGTATCGAACAATCTGGAGGAAATCCTGCGCCGGCTGCCCTCCCATCTCAACGAGCGCGGCTACATGGGACCCGTCTTCGAGGGTGTCATTCACGAACAGCAGCTTTCGGGCAACGGATGGATGTTGCGCGGCCTGTGTGAATACTATGAATGGCGCGGCGATACTGCCACACTCGGCATCATTCGCCGCATGGCGCGCAACCTTTTCCTGCCGTGGAAAGGTGAATTCTCGACATATCCCGTGGGAACAGGGGAACGCCTCGAGAATGTCGGTGCAGCCTCGGGCGAGACTGTCAGCCAGATAGGCCGCTGGCAGCTTTCGAGCGATGTGGGCTGCCTCTTCATCGGTATGGACGGACTCATTCATGCCTATGCGGTAACTCGCGACGAGGAACTGCGGCCCGTCATCGAGGAACTGATAGATGTCTTCCTGCGCATCGACCTCCTTGCCATCAAGGCACAAACCCACGCCACGTTGACGGCCCTGCGCGGCCTGATGCGCTTTGCGGCGCTGACAGGTGAACGCCGATATATCGACGAGACCGTCAAACGCTTCCACCTCTACACGCAGTACGGAATGACGGAGAATTTCGCCAACTACAACTGGTTCTGCCGCTACGATACTTGGACCGAGCCCTGTGCCATCGTCGATAGCTATCTGCTTGCTGTACAGCTGTGGCAGCAGACGCGCGAGGTGGCTTATCTCGAATGGGCAGAGCAGATCTACTTCAACGCGCTGTGCCATGGGCAGCGGCGCAACGGTGGATTCGGCTGCGACAACTGCGTCGGCAAAGGAAGCGGCACGCCCAACCTGAAAGTGAACATCCCCGAAGCCCATTGGTGTTGCACCATGCGCGGCGCTGAGGGCTTGTCTTCTGCCGCACGCTACAGCATGTTCCAGCACGGCGACACGCTCCTCTTTCCCTTCTATCGCCCTGCGACTTTCAAGGCCAGCATTGGGAAACAGCGCATCGAGATTAGTGAGCGGACACGATATCCCTTCGACGGCAGCGTGCAGTTCTCCTTCTATATGTCCAAGTCCAGCCGCTTCACACTCTGTTTCCCCTGCTATGCTTGGATGCAGGACATCGAGCTGCTCCTGAATGGTAAGCCCGTAAAGGCTGAGGAGCAAGGTGGCTTCCTTGTGCTATCCAGAAAGTTCCGTATGGCCGACGAAGTGGAGGTGCGCTTCCGTCTTGCCGATCGCGACCTGCCGCTCCTCAATGCCGAGAATGCCTTACCGGGCACATCCCGTCGTATTCAGCATGGCCCGCTACTGATGGGACGTCGCGAAGGCGCCGATGCCCTGCAACCCGTGTGGCATCTGATGGAGACCTCGGTGTGGGAGACAAGCGACGAAGGCTTGCGTATCCTCTTCCCCTAAAGCGAGACATATAACGAGCAAGGGCAGCATGAAGGTTTTCTCCTCGCATGCTGCCCTTGTTGTGTGGTGTCGTTTGGTTTGTCCTTACATCGGACGAATCCAGATGTTGCGGAAGCTGATAGCCTTGCTGGGGTCGCCGTGCATCTGCAGACGGATGGGGCCGTCGCCATGCTTCACCGTGCGGGGGAAGCCGATGTACTCGGTGGTGCCCACGATTTCCGTGTGGTTCTGCAGCACTACGCCGTTCTGGATGACAGTGACGTAGGGATGATAGAGATACGTGCCGTCCTCCTTGAAGATGGGAGCCGTGTAGATGATGTCATAGACGTTCCATTCGCCGGGCTTGCGCATCACGTTCACCAGCGGAGGCGTCTGCTTGTAGATACTGCCCGTCATACCGTTCACGTAGGTCTCGTTCTCGAAGCAGTCGAGAATCTGTACTTCGTACATGTCCTGCAGGAAGACGCCGCTGTTGCCGCGTGCCTGGCTCGAGCCCTCGATGTCCGTAGGCACACACCACTCGAGGTGGAGTTGGAAGCTTCCGAACTTCTGGCGTGTCACGATGTCGCCCTTCGTCTTATCGACCGTGATGATGCCGTTCTTTACAATCCATTCAGCTGGGCCGTCTTTACCGTTGGTCCATGCCGAGAGGTCCTTTCCGTCGAAGAGGACGATGGCGTCGCTGGGAGCGGTGTTTGTCTTGATGTCGCCCGGGGTGACAATCTTCGGCTGGGGCGTCCAGTATTCAGACATGCCGGGTCGCATGGCTTCGGGTTTTGGATACTCTTTCTTTTCTTGTGCACTCGCGGTGCAGGCGATGGCCAGTGCCATCAGGAAAACAGTTTTTTTCATATCGATACTATTTAAAGTTTAAACCTTGAACCTTTGCACATTAATACTTCCCCCCTGGAGGGGTTGGGGGGAGAGGCTCCTTATTCCATCACGTCCTTTGTGCCGCCCGTCGTCTGGAAGAAGGTCACCCGCGTGGTGGTCTTCTTGTCGAAGAGGGTGCTCGACAGAATCTCTACCGCACCGAACTGACCCATAGGTGTTTCCAACTCGGCATACGTCTTCTCGCGCGAGAAAATGCTCAGCTTCACGCGCGCAGGTACATTATAATAAATACCCCGCTCAATCTTTTCCTTCTTCTTAGCCACTTGCTCGTCGGGTTGCGGCTCGGGAAGCGTTTCCATGCTCTTCACACTGATATAGATGGGTTCGCCTGCCAAGTCGTCGGCATCGACAGCGCCCAAGTGTTGCGAGAAGCGCATCAACAAGTCGCGCTCGGCTTCCTTCGATGGGCTGTAGTTGAGGGTGAAGACCTCGGTGCTCGTCTGCGTGGTGCCGCGGAAGAGCGATTCGAGCACATTGGCTTGCTTGTCCAGCTGTTCGAGCATCAGCTTCAGCTGTTCGCCGTCCTTGGGCGTATTGTCAGCCTCGCCGCGAATAAGCGCATTGCGGCTCTCGCGGATGTCGTAGATTTCTTGGGCACAGAGTTCGGCCATCTTGGCGGTGCTTCCTGCAGATAGCATCTCCTGCGTCATATAGTTACGCGGATTGGGCAGTGGCTCGGCAGCAGTGCCTTGGGGCGGTTCGGGCAGTGTTTCCTCTTCGGCCTCGGTGTTGATGCTCAGCAGGATGCCGTCGGAGGACAGTCCCACGAGCGGCGCTACGGTCTTGCTCTTGAGGCGGATGCTGTAGGCCTTTGTCTTGTCGGGCATACCGTAAGGCTCCATCGTGATTTTCTTGATGGTCCATGTGGTGGATTCGGCCTGCGGCACACCACGCAGACTGAGATACCGCTCGGCATATTTGTTGAAATCGCCAGGGCGAGTGACTGTTTTCTCGGCCACCACAGTCACACGTACTGCGGTGCGGGGCAGATAGTAAGCAATGCCCTCGAGCGTCGAGCCGGGGACAAAGGGGGTCACATCGGTTTGTGCTTGCAGTGCCGTCCAACCGCAGCAAAGCATTGTGGCAAGAAATAGTTTCTTTATCATCTCGGGTTTTCTATTTGTCTTTATTCTTTTCTCACGGCGTCTCTCACATGTCGGAATGCCTGAGGCAGATAGCGCAGGATGTCGCGTGCCAGCATGCATTCCTCTTCCATCTCGCGAGCAGCATAGTCTCCCGCAATCGCATGCAGCCAGACACCCACCACCGCGGCCTCCGCTATCGGATAGCCTTGTGCCAGCAGGCCGGTGACGAGGCCGGTCAGTACGTCGCCGCTTCCCGCTGTAGCCATCCCTGCGTTGCCGAACGGGCAACTGGCCATCATGCCGTCGGGGAAGAACAGCTGTGTGGGGTGTCCCTTCAGAACAACTGTCAGGCCGTATGCCGTCGCCAGTCGGCAAGCGCTTTCGCTCAGGTGCTCTGTCGAAAGGGCGAACCCCTCGGCCAGATGACGCATTTCTCCTACATGCGGGGTGAGTACGGCGCGCCCCTCCATCAGCTCAGCCATCTCGGGACGAGCGGCAAGCAAATGCAGCGCATCGGCATCGACAGCCAGCGGCACACTGCTTTGCTCAAGCATTTCCTGAACGACGCTGGCAGTCTCGTTGCTCGTGCCGATGCCCGGGCCAATGCCCATCGAATGATAGCCTGCGAGGCGTTCACGCTCTGTCTCGTCGCGACCAGAAGTCCATAGAATCGCCTCGGGAACAGCCGTATGGAGCGGGATGCGATTCGACTCGCTGGTGAGCACAGTCACCTTTCCTGCACCACTGCGCAGGCATGCCTCAGCCGCCAGCATCGCACAGCCCGCCATCCCCGTACTCCCTGCATAAAGCAGTGCGTGCCCCATCGTGCCTTTGTGTGCATCGCGGGGGCGAACACGCAGCATCGCAGCAATCTTCGGCAGGCTGTAATCCGCATTCATGTTGCAAAGATAGTGCAAACGAGTGGAATGACAAAGGAAAAACTCGTTTTTCTTTTCATTCCCGAGTGCCGCCTATCCTCGACAGAAGGTCAGAGTAGTGCAAACGAGTGGAATGACAAAGGAAAAACTCGTTTTTCTTTTCATTCCGGAACGAAAGAATCTTCTTCCTCGCGCGAGCGTATAACAAGGATATAATCTTCAAAAAAACCGTCAAACCATCACATTTATGCAATAATAAATTGAATGAAAAGAGGTTAGAAATGTGACGGTTCGTGTGAGAGATGGGTGAAGGGTGATGGTTTTAACGCTTTTTCGGCCATAATTCTGTAATTACCTCAGCATTTTTTTTTCGGTATTTTTTGTGCAAATCGGAGACCTTCACAACCATTCTGTCATCAAACGCTTGAGCAGGCGGGAGTTTGTGCCACGTGTGGCATTTGCTTGTGCCACGTGTGGCACAGGCTCGTGCCATGCATGGCACAACCTCATGCGACGTGTGGCAAGCCGCCTCTCACTCCCCCACTCATTCATTTGCTCCCTGCATGCGGGTGGACAATTTCGTGACGCTGGTAGTCGTAGAGGGTAAGGCGACGGAGATGGTAATAGGCGAGCCAGTAGTTCTGAAGTGAGGCAATCTGGTTCTGGCGGGCGGTCT
>JAEEGL016808530.1_pt1 | contig 12328 bp, 9 predicted proteins | sample 9134231 | NCBI WGS metagenome assembly JAEEGL01 (sample SAMN16246548, study PRJNA631951) | gut metagenome | biome: gut microbiome; feature: rumen; material: fiber-attached | host: Bos | place: Iran: Karaj | collected 2018-10 | reverse complement strand
GGTATAAGGCGGTCAGAAATATAAGTGACTGTCCCCTCCTTATTCAACCGTACCAGGCGTCCGCCTATGTCCAAAGCAAAGGAATCCTGTATTTCCTCATTGCAAAATACTGCGGCATTGGTGGTACCCCCACCAATATCAAAATTGATAACCGCTCCTTCCCAAACCCTGGAAGCAGCTGCGGCTCCGGAGCCGAAACCCGCCAAAACGGATTCCAGATCCGGACCGGCCTCAGCCACCACGAAGTCACCTGCTTCTGCTGAAAGGCCCTCCAGTGCCTGCTGGGCATTTTCCTTACGGGAGGTTTCTCCAGTAATGATTACAGCTCCCGTGGAAATATCCTGACGACTTATTCCCGCCTGCTCATATTCCTTTTGCAAAATGGACCTTAGAGCGGGGATATCAATATGGTTATCCGCCGTCAGTGGGGTAAAGTATATCTTACTTTTATAAATTATCTCTTTTTCCTTGATGCGGATTTCGGGAACCGCCGTATAGGATATGTTTTCCAGCTTTATGCGGCTGAATATCACCTGTGAAGTAGTGGTTCCCAAATCAATTCCCGCATTTAGAATGATCTGCTCCATAATTTATTCCTGATCCAAATCATCCATAACACCAAATTCTTCTTCATATGGACGGATATGCTTATTGCCGTGGATAAAGTAATATGCAATAGCCACTGCATAGATACCAGCCACATAAGGAAGAGCATCACTAGAAGCCATTACCAGACTTACTACACAGAAAATAGCCATCACCATGCTGATAATTGGAATAATAGGATAGGATACGCGGAATGGGCGCTTCAGGTTTGGTTCCTTGCTGCGCAGAATAAACAGGGAAATCAGAGAAGTAACATACATAACAACAGATCCATAGCAAGCAATGGTGATTACCAAATCAGTAAGACCAGTAAGTGCTGTAAAAAGACATACAATACCTGGCAGAATCAACGCCCATACAGGGGTATGATGCTTTTCATCAATATGTGCCAGGAACTTTGGCAGATAGCCGGTACGGGCCATAGCATAGGTCTGACGGGAATAGCCCACGATAATACCATGGAGAGATGCAATCAAACCGAAAAGACCAATACCACTCATAAGAAGAACCGGCATGGAACCATCACCATATACAGAAGCCAAAGCCAATGGCAATGGGAAATCAACAGCGGAAACAGCCTCAACATTACCAAGACCAGCAGTAAGGAACAAAGTCAATGCTGCCATAACAAGCAGGGTAGCCATACCACTAAGAAATCCCTTTGGAATATCCTTCTGAGGATTTACCATTTCCTCAGCACTCATAGCACCACCCTCGATGGCCAGATAGAACCAGATTGCAAAAGGAACAGCTGCCATTACACCACTGAAACCGTTTGGAAGCAGTGGCTCGGACATTACCAGTGCAGGATCAAAATGAGGGGCTGCCAGGAACCAGTACACCACCAAGCCGAGGAGGGCAATTACTGTTACAGCCAGCTCAAAGGTGGCAGAGGTCTTCATTCCCAAATAATTCAGGAAGATGAAGAAGAAAAATGCAGCCACAGTTGCCACCATTGGGTCAATCATCGGAAGCAGGGCATGTACGTAGCCACCTACAGCCAAGGCAATGGCAGGTGGGGCAAATACGAACTCAATAAGACAGCTGATACCATTGAGATAGCCGCCAAACTTACCCATGGCACGACGGGCATAGGCTGATGGACCACCGGCATGTGGAATTGCTGTTGCCAGCTCCGAATAGGACAAAATAAAGGTTACATAGAAAATAGTTACAGGTATAAGAGCCAATGCCAGACCCATAACACCACCCTCGGCAAAGCCATAGCTCCAACCGAAGTAATTACCGGATATTACAAGGCCTACGGCCAATGACCACAAATGAATAGGCTTTAACACGCGACTTAAATCTTCTTCCTTCTTTGGTGCTTCCATGACGGCAGTACCACTATAATTCATGCTCATACATATTCCTCCCTTACTCTTTGCTTCAAACAAAAAAGCCGCCAAAGTTTCTCGTCAGAAACTTCGACGGCCCCATTGCCAAGCATATAAATATAATACCTTAATAACTGCACTGACAGAAAAAGCTTCGCCTTACGGCACCAATGGCACCGAGGCGAAGCTTCATTGCTAGTCAGTATCAAGTTATGGGCTTAATATAAACTATTATTTTATTTTTGTCAACACTTTAAACAAAAGATAATTTTTATTCTTCATTATCACTGGCTGCCAGCTTCTCCTGATATGCGGCAATAGCCTTGGACTGTACATCCTCAGGAGCCTGATCGTAGCGGGAGAATTCATAGGAGAAATCGCCCCGGCCACCAGTCATGGAGCGAAGCACCGTACTGTAGCCATAGAGCTCCATCTGCGGAATCTCCGCTTCAATAACCTGCTTGCCATTCATCGGGGTCATGCCCATTACACTACCCCGACGCTTGTTAAGGTCACCAATAACATCACCTATGTAGGAATCTGGAACAGTAACCTTCAGCATTACAAATGGCTCCAGCAGAACTGCTCCAGCCTCCATAATGCCCTTCTTGAAGCACTGCTCTGCTGCAATCTTAAAGGAGTTCTCCGAGGAATCAACGGAGTGATAGGAACCATCGTAAAGAGTGGCATGAACGCCAACTACAGGATAACCTGCCAACGGACCCCGCTCACAGCCTGCGGCAATGCCCTTTTCAACTGCAGGGAAGAAATTCTTTGGTACTGCACCGCCCACAACCTCTTCATCGAATACATAAGGGTCATTGGTGCCAGATGGGCCGAAGCGCATCTTTACATGACCGTACTGGCCGTGACCACCGGTCTGCTTCTTGTACTTAAATTCCACATCAGACCGTTTCTTGATGGTTTCACGGAAGGCAACCTTTGGTTTCTCTGTCTTAATCTCAGCCTTGTACTCATTAAGCAAACGGGACTGGATAATTTCCAGGTGCAGGTCACCCATACCATAAATCAGAGACTGACGATTTGCATTATCACGCTCAAACTTAAAGGTCTGGTCCTCAGCGGCAATTTTCTGCATTGCCATGGCAATCTTATCCACATCACCCTTCTTAACTGGCTTCCATCTCAAGCAGGTATAAGGAGTAGGCAAATCCATCTTGGCGTAAACAACAGGATTGTTCTTGGTGGACAGGGTATCACCTGTCTTAATAGCCGTCTGCTTGGCCAAGGCACCCAAATCACCGGCATGAAGCTCCGGAACCTCTGTAGCCTTGTTGCCCCGCAGCACATACAGCTTACCAATCTTAAACTCGTTGCCGGTGCGCACATCATACATCATATCGTCAGCCTTAACTACACCGGAGCGAATCTTTATCAGACTGTAAAAACCGATAAATGGATCAGCGATTGTCTTGAATACGAAGGCAGTCTTTGGTTTCAAAATATCAAAGTTTGCCTCGAAAATCTCATTGGTCTGGGCGTTGATACCGGACATTTTGCGGTTATCAGCAGATGGCATATACTTTACAATATCGTCCAGCAAAGTATATACACCGCGCTGAGCAACACCGGAACCGGACTCAACTGGAATAATGGAACCGTCGGAAATGGCATTTCTTACTGCCGCACGAATCTCTGCCTCAGAGAAGGAATCACCTGATAAATAACGGTCCAGGAATTCCTCGGAGGTCTCGGCAACAGCCTCCATCAGAGAATCATTATACTGATTCAGATAGCTAACGGAATAATCCGGAACCTCTTCCTCCACTGCCTCTTCCCCCTGATAACGGAAGGCCTTTTTCTGAATAACATTGATATAACCAGCCAGCTTCTCATCTTCACGCAATGGCATATTGAAAGGTGCGATCTTCTTGCCGAACATAATATTAAGATCATCCAGCACCTGACGATAGGAAACGGAGTCAATATCCATATCAGTGATAAAGAAAATTCTTGGCAGATGGTATTTCTCGCAAAGATCCCAAGCCCGCTCCGTACCAGCTTCTACACCGGCCTTGCCGGAAACCACAATAATGGCACCGTCTGCCACGCTCATGGCCTCATTTACTTCACCCTCAAAATCAAAGAAGCCAGGAGTATCAAGAACATTGATTTTGAAGTCATCCCATTCAACAGGAACAACTGAGGTGGAAATAGAAATCTGTCTTTTTACCTCTTCCTTGGTGCAGTCGGAAATAGTGGAGCCATCCTCTACCTTACCTGGTCTTGAAACTATTCCGCTAAGATAAGCCATTGCTTCAGCCAGGGTCGTCTTTCCGCAGCCACCATGGCCCAGCAACACCACATTACGAATTTTGTCAGTAGTATAAACCTTCATGTTAACCCCTCCAAATTCTCTTAGAAGCCTCTCTCAATATCTTATTAATAATCTTTAATTATCCCCTTTATTATCGAAGCCTCCTCATAATAAAATCTTATGCTTTTAATATTCTCTAATTTTAGCCAAATTCCTCTAATTGCAAATATAATATTAATTTTTCATCAAATTAATGACAGAATTCAGCTTTCATTTTAGTTCTTTAAACCTATCCACAGCTTAAAAGAGTATTTTTTTACCCATAAATAGGTTATAATGAAAAGCAAATATAGTATGAGAAGGGTGACTAATGTGGAGAAAACTAGCAAAACCTATCAGGCATATATTGAAATACTCAAGCGTGAGCTGGTACCTGCCATGGGCTGTACCGAGCCTATTGCCATTGCATATTGTGCTGCCAAGGCCCGTGAAGCATTGGGAAAGCTGCCGGACAGAATTACAGTAGCTGCCAGTGGCAATATCATAAAAAATGTAAAAAGCGTTATTGTGCCAAATACTGACGGCCGCAAGGGTATTGAAGCCGCCGCTGCTATAGGTGTGCTGGCTGGTGATGCCAATGCCGCTCTGGAAGTAATTGCCCATGTAAAGCCGGAAGAAAAAGAAAAATTGGGAAGCTACATGGATAACACTGAAATCCATGTGGATGCCGCCCAGTCAGAGCATGTATTGGACATTATTGTTACTGTATGGAGCGGAAGCGATACCGCTGAGGTTCATGTGGTAAATGAGCACACCAATATTGTAAAAATCTCCAAGAATAATGATGTCCTCTTTGAAAAGGAAATCGTGTATTCTGTGGATACGGGCAAGCCGGATTACGAGTGCATGACCATTGAGGATATTTACGATTTTGCCATGACCTGTGACCTTGATGATATCAAAGAAACTATTGATCGTCAGATTGCCTACAACACAGCCATTTCCGATGAAGGTCTAAAAAACAACTATGGTGCCAATATCGGCAAAACCCTTCTGAAGTCTTATGGAAACGATGTACATGTCCGTGCCCGTGCCCGGGCCGCCGCTGGCTCCGATGCCCGCATGAACGGCTGTGAAATGCCGGTTGTCATCAACTCCGGCAGTGGAAATCAGGGCATGACCGTTTCTCTACCGGTTATTGAATATGCCAAAGAGCTTGGTTCCTCCCAAGAGGAGCTGTATCGTGCCCTGCTGCTCTCCAACCTGGTAACCCTACACGAAAAGGAGGGTATTGGCCGCCTATCCGCATACTGCGGTGCCGTAAGTGCCGGAGCCGGGGCAGGGGCTGGCATTGCATGGCTTTGTACCAAGGACTACAGTGCTGTAATCCATACCATTGTTAACGCCCTTGCCATCACCTCCGGCATTGTCTGTGACGGTGCCAAGGCCTCCTGTGCCGCCAATATTTCCGCTGCGGTGGATGCGGGCATTATGGGCTTTGAAATGTTCCGCAACGGACAGGAATTTTACGGTGGCGACGGCATGGTGCTGAAGGGGGTTGAAAACACCATCAGAAATATCAGCCGTCTGGGCCGTATAGGCATGAAGGAAACGGACAAGGAAATAATCAAAATGATGATCGGACAATAAGTCTTTCCCGTAGAAAAGCAGGGCTGTCAATGACAACCCTGCTTTTTTGTTCCTACACTAAGGCGTATTTGAGTTTAATATTCCGTTGGAGTTTTCGGGTCAGGCATTCTGCCGCCGTATGTAACTCCCTGGCCACCATTGTATTTCTTCAAAAGCTCATGGGTCAGCTCCCGCCATTTGTGGAAATTATTAATGGCATTTTTCTCCAGGGCAGCAGCGAACTTCTCCCGACTGTGGCCATTGTAAGACTTGACCAATCCCAAAGATGTTTTCTCCGAATCCTCCACGGCCTTGCTGACCATCGGTGACATAATATTGAAGAACCCCTGATTCAGGGCCATAACCTCGTTGGAGGCCCAATACAGTTTGTCCGGATTGTAGGTATCCCGCAGGGCCTTGTCATAAACCTTTGGAAGCTTGCCCACAGTAAGAGGTATGAAAGGATTTTCATACGGAGCATTGGTGGAGAACCATACCACCGGTGATGGCAGGGACTCATTGAGCTGCACAATGTGGGTATAAGACGTCTTGGCGGAAAGAATGGAACGCTGTCCCTCCTCCACCTCATAATGATAAGGTGAACCATAAAGCCCGGACAGAGGGCCCCTGGACTTATCATATTCTGTGCCGGCATAATAGTTGCGATACAAACGGGCCAAATCCTCCACTCCTAATTTCCTCTCAGGATGAATGGACAAAGGATATGTCTTGGCATCCCAGTCCGCCACTCTTGATGGCAGATTACGGGATGGAGCCACATCGTTCATGGCACTCCATACACGGCGCTGGGAATAGTATGGATGGTGGAATTCTCTTGACTCCATGGATCGTACCCAATCCAGATTTCCATTTTCATCATAGGCTGCCCATCCGGCATCCTTTATCATCTGAGGCAGCTTTGGATTAAAAATCTGGTCAGGATTTCCCTCTTTAATGGCACGAATTCTCAATTGATTGGCGGCAATGAAAAAGTCTCCGTCTGGAATCCTCTCCGCAATCCAAAAGCCTCCCTTTCCCCCGGGAGCCGGCTGCATTTCCAGCACCCAGCACTCATTTTGGTCAGCCACCGCCAAGGTTTCTGCAGTACCCCATAAACCATACTCATCAATTAGACTGCCCATCAGTTCTATGGCTTCCCGGGAAGTCTTGCACCGTTCCAAAGCAACACGGCTCAGCTCTGCGGCGTAGAAAATACCTTCCCCTTCCCGATAAGGTGCCTCCGGCAAGTGAGCGGACATATCGGTGCATTCACCAAAAATCAGCCCGTGCTCATTGGCCACGCCATAAGCCGCATCCATATAAGCATAGGTGTGCTCCACCTCCGGGATGTAGCCAATAGGCTTTGTCTTTGGACGTCCCGGATAATTATAGTCATCGCTGCGCTCCGGGGCCACCAGATTTGGCTGGGCAAAACAGTTATAGTCTGGCATTTCAGTCAATGCAGCCGCTGATGGATACACTGGCCGCATACTGCCGCGTGGATGGTCCTTGGCTGGTACAAAGGCAAGATTCATATCACTGCCAAAGGCATCATTGGAGTGTGAAACAATCATGCTCCCATCCTCGGAAGCCCCCTTGGTCACCACCATTACCGTACATGCTTCCGTACTGGCTCCCAGAAGCATAAGTGCAGTCATTCCTGCTGCAATAGTCTTTAACAATATGGTCACCTCCTATAAATTTAATCCTAAAATTCCGGGTACATATGCTGTATACGGGTACACTTCTACACGGGAGGTAGTATTCCTGCAAAAAAATAAAAAAAGCGTCCTGCTTGCACAGGACGCCATGTTTCAATATTACCAATACATATTTAAGAAATTGCCCATATAAGCATAGCCATTCATGCGTGTCATGGCACTGCTGGTATAAACCTGAGCCGTCTTCAGCTCCTTGCCAAAGAGGGACTCAACAGATGGGAACAGCTGATCCTTCTGGGCATTAGCGGCACTGATGTGTGACTCGGTCTTGCCTGCTAAGCCATCCTTGCCCATGATACGGGATACCTTATCCGGAGAATTGGTAATGGCATTAGCCAGCTTGTCCTCATCTACGGTAAGACTGCCATCCTTGCCAACACTAATACCAATACTGTTATAATTTGAAGCACGATAAGAAGTATCAGCAAACATCTCACTTACCCGGCCCATACGCTTGGAAATAGCAGCATTGTCCTTCATAAAGCTAACAGTGTCATTGTAGCTGCTTACGAAGTCCTTTACGCTCTTCAGGGCAGTCTTCAGACCATCGCTCATCTCGGTCTGGGTGCTGGTAGTGGTCTTGCCGTCCTTATCAGTGGTGGTAACATCCTTCGTTGTCAAAGCATCCTTACCCACATTAAAATCAGTGGATTTCAGAGTCTTTAAGGACTTGGAAAGGTCATCCATCTTTGAACTGAAGTCCTCGTTGAAATCCTTTCTGGTGCTTTCGTAGGAAGAAAGCAGCTCCCGGGCACTTTCCTTTATACCATAAATATCAGCAGCGTTGAAGCCAACACCTCTACTGCTCTGATTATTGGCATAATTGTTCCACATTGTGGAAATGGCATTATTCTGATTTGCAGACTTTTTGCCACCGGAAGAAATGCCATAATTCTGAGTAAATTGGCTAAAACTGTAATTATTGTTAATCATAGAATTAATTGTCATAGCCATAAGTCATCCACCTTTCATCCTTGAAACCTCATACATCCTATATAGCAATAACAAAGCGCACAATTTTCCTATTGTGATTTTATCATATTTTAGCCTTTTTGTCACTGTATTTTAAATAAGAAGGGAGTGGTCATATTTCTGCCCATTCAGCTTCCTTAAAGCCCACCAACACCTTATCATTGGCAATTAAAAGGGGACGTTTTACCAGCATCCCATCAGTTGCCAATAATTTTAACTGTTCCTCCTCACTCATTGAAGGCAGCTTATCCTTCAGCTGCATTTCCCTATATATCATGCCACTGGTATTAAAGAATCTCTTTAATGGCAGTCCACTCTTTTCATGCCATGTCTTAAGCTCCTCATAGGTAGGATTGTCAGTAGCAATATTTCTTTCATTATATTGCATTTTATGTTCCTCCAACCACTTCCTTGCCTTCTGACAGGTGGTACATTTTGGATAACATATAAACAGCATGTTAATAGCCCCCTTTACATCAGTACACATTTCTACTCCATCCTATTCTATTTTCACTACATCAATCCCTTCTGCCACGAAAAAATCCCGCAAGAATTTCATTACAATTCTTGCGGGATTTTATTTTACTCAAACTCAATAGTAGCAGGTGGTTTGCTGGTGCAATCATACATTACACGGTTTACACCCTTTACTTCGTTCACTATTCTGTTGGTTACCTTATGAAGGACCTCCCATGGAATCTGGGCACTTTCAGCAGTCATAAAGTCGCTGGTCATTACAGCTCTAAGGGCAATAGCATAATCGTAGGTTCTGAAGTCACCCATTACGCCTACGGAGCGCATGTTGGTGAGAGCTGCAAAGTACTGGCCAAGATTCTTGTCCACCCCGGCCTTGGCAATTTCCTCACGATAAATTGCGTCAGCATCCTGAACGATTTTAACCTTCTCAGCAGTTACCTCGCCAATAATACGAATACCAAGGCCAGGACCTGGGAACGGCTGACGATTTACCAGATATTCCGGAATCTCCAGCTCACGGCCGGCCTTACGAACCTCATCCTTAAAGAGAAGACGAAGTGGCTCCACAATTTCCTTAAAGTCTACATAATCAGGCAGGCCGCCTACATTATGATGGGATTTAATTACTGCAGACTTTCCAAGGCCACTCTCAATTACATCCGGATAAATAGTACCCTGTACCAGGAAGTCAACAGCACCAATCTTCTTGGCCTCTTCCTCAAATACACGGATAAACTCCTCACCGATAATCTTACGCTTTGCCTCTGGCTCAGTTACACCCTTGAGCTTTTCATAGAAGCGCTCCTGGGCATTAACCCGGATAAAGTTCAAATCATAAGGACCATCTGGGCCAAAAACAGCCTCCACCTGATCTCCCTCATCCTTACGGAGAAGGCCGTGGTCAACGAATACACAGGTAAGCTGCTTGCCAATAGCCTTAGAAAGAAGAACAGCTGCCACAGAGGAATCTACGCCACCGGAGAGAGCACACAATGCCTTGCCACTACCGATTTTTTCCTTCAGCTGCTTAATAGTAGTTGCCACAAAGGAATCCATGCGCCAGTCACCGGCACATTCACAAACCTTGTAGACAAAGTTACTGAGCATCTTGGAGCCTTCAACGGAATGAAGGACCTCTGGATGGAACTGTACAGCATAAATCTTACGCTTCTCATCCTCCATACCAGCTACAGGGCATACAGGAGTATCAGCGGTGATCTCAAAGCCCTCAGGAGCCTTGGCAATATAATCCGTATGACTCATCCAGCAGATAGTCTTGCTGGAAACGCCATCAAACAATTTTGAAGAAGAACTCTTGATAGCAACCTCGGTCTTACCATACTCACTTACAGGAGCGGTGTCTACCTTACCTCCCAAAAGATGAGCGATGAGCTGTGAACCATAGCAGATACCCAAAACAGGCACACCCAGTTCAAAAATTTCAGTGCTAATGGTAGCAGACTCAGGTTTATAAACGCTGTTTGGACCACCAGTAAAAATAATGCCCTTAGGGTTCATTTCCTTAATCTTCTCAATACTTAAAGTATTAGGGTGAACCTCACAGTATACATTACACTCACGGACACGGCGGGCAATCAGCTGATTATACTGACCACCAAAATCCAATACCAGTATCATTTCGTTTGCCAAGAGCTTTAGCCTCCTTCAATTTTAGTCTAGAACATTATACCCCAGTTATACAAATTTTTCCATCCTAAATGGAAAAATAAAGGGGAATGCCTTAGGCAATCCCCTAAAAAGTCATTATTCTTCCTCCGGCCACTCCTGACGATAATCCTCAATGGCATCTCTGGCAGCACTGTAGTCAAATCCCTTGCCATACATATACTGCTGCATCTTCCGAAAATCAGCCCCGGGCTTAAACTTGCTTCGTACTACCCGGCCTGCCTTTTCAAGCTCCCTAGCATATATGTCATCAGGGACACAGGAACGAACCAGACTACTGTCATAACCCTTTTGCATCAGCTTTGCGCAAATCTGCTTCACACTATAGCTGGAGGACTCATACAGGTATTCAAAACGCCTTCTGCAGCCCGCCTCGTCATCTATATAGTGCTTGTCCTGAAGCCACTCTATAGTCTCCTGGATTTCTTCCTCACTATATTCCTTTCGGGTGAGCTTTTCTGTAAGCCGTCTTATGCTTTGATCGCTTCTGGACAGCAAATCCACCGCCTTGGCCTTTGCCGATGGCTTAGGTCTATTTTTGCCACGGGAGGTTCTATTAATCATCACTGCCAGCCTTAGACTTCTTGCTTGGTGAGGTCAGCTTCTGTAAAACCGCTTCATCCTTCAGCATTTCATGAACCTTACCTTCTATTTCCTCAAAGAGCTCTGGCTGATTTCTCAAAATCTCCTTAACAGTGTCCTTACCCTGACCCAGGCGAGTATCATTGTAAGAATACCAGGAGCCGCTCTTCTGGAGGATTTCCAAATCAGCTGCAATATCTATAAGGCTGCTTTCACGGGACACACCTTCACCATACATAATATCAAACTCAGCAACTTTAAATGGTGGAGCCACCTTATTCTTTACAACCTTGACTCTGGTTCTGTTGCCCAATACATTAGTTCCCTGCTTGACAGTATCATATTTTCGTACATCAAGACGAACAGAGGCATAGAATTTCAATGCACGGCCACCAGTAGTAACCTCAGGGTTACCATACATAACGCCGACCTTCTCACGAATCTGGTTAATGAATATAGCCGTAGTACGGGACTTACTTATAACACCTGTAAGTTTACGCATAGCCTGACTCATAAGACGAGCTAAAAGTCCCACATGGGCATCACCCATTTCGCCTTCTATTTCAGCCTTTGGTACCAAAGCCGCTACGGAATCCACTACGATAATGTCGATAGCACCACTGCGAACCAGCGCCTCAGCGATTTCCAAGGCCTGCTCACCGGTATCCGGCTGGGAAATCAGCAAGTTGTCAATATCTACACCCAGCTTCTTTGCATATACAGGGTCCAAAGCATGCTCCGCATCAATAAACGCTGCAATACCACCGTTTTTCTGTGCCTCCGCAATCATGTGCAAGGTAACTGTGGTTTTACCGGAGGATTCTGGGTCGTAAATCTCAATTATTCGTCCACGAGGAATACCACCAACCCCCAAGGCAATATCCAATGGCAGAATACCAGTAGGAATAACCTCCACATTCATGTTGTTGGCAGCATCACCAAGACGCATAATGGCACCCTTGCCATAATCCTTCTCGATCTGCTTCAAAGCACTTTTTAACGCTTCTTCCTTCTCCATCAATTAATATACTCCCTTCTAT
>JAEEGL016750289.1_pt1 | contig 12328 bp, 4 predicted proteins | sample 9134231 | NCBI WGS metagenome assembly JAEEGL01 (sample SAMN16246548, study PRJNA631951) | gut metagenome | biome: gut microbiome; feature: rumen; material: fiber-attached | host: Bos | place: Iran: Karaj | collected 2018-10 | reverse complement strand
TAAAACTCGCCGCAAGTACGCAAACAAGTGATGCAATAATAACTTTTGAATGCATTTTTAGACCTCCTTTGCAAATTAAAAGTTAGAACTACAATATTCAGACTGATTTGCTTAAAAGGCATAATGAAAAACGAATCGTTATTTCTGGTTTTCTTTTGTTTTTCAACAATTTCATCCTTTTTTAAAATCTCACATTATCTAAGACAGCAAACAGTCTTTTCAAACTATTTTTTGGATTCTTGCTGAAAACAGGTGCACCAGTATTTTCGAATCAATAAATCTACATTCAGTCTAACTTTTTTAAATTATTATTCAATATCTACAAATTCGTTACATTGTCACACAAAATACTGATTAAATCTGATTTTTATTGAAAAGTTTACGATTTCGTTAAAAAGTTTACGATTTTAGACAGTGTCATACTAAAAAGATGACATCCACCAATATTACACAATATCGGTTTTTGTCATCATAATTGACAAATAAAAAGGCGGATTCACTTATTAATAAATCCGCCAATGATTTAGCTAATCATGTAGGGGTGGTTCAATATATGGAGGCAATTCAAACATCCATATGTTTCTCCATGTGTTAAAATGCGTTTCTTCTGCTGGGTAATACTTTTCGAAATAGCGATTTTCAATGCATGTATGTATTAATAAGCCACATGATATATCATCGAATGTCGCACAAGTAATAACGAGTTCTCCGATTGCCGTAATCACGTCGCTGATTTCATATGAAAACTCACTAAAATGTGGTTTTTCAAGCAAATTATGCATATAGTCAACGCAGTCCATAACTTGATAATCGAGCCACGACATATTTGGTACATAACTGTAAGAATTGTAGGCCGCATAGTAAAATTCGGTATCATATAGTAGAGCATTGTTGAACATAACTTCACAGAGACGCTCAAACTTACTGAAGTAATTCGTCATCATTGATAAATCCAAGACCGAACACGTTACATATGTTTCCCACCAGTCGGTGCCTTGATATTCAAGCACATAGCTCCATGCAATAGTATCCAAAATAGTTTCCGTATCTTCATCCATATACAAGCTTGGAAGCCATTTGTCATAAGCCCAGCCACCATCTGGTTCAAGTCCCTCAGAAGCAATCATATAATTAAAATAATGGGAATTAAACTCGGCAACATCTTGCAATTGCATTAAGCACGCATCATAGCCAATAAATTCCAATTTATCAATATTGCGTTGAGTAAAAACGTTTTGAAACGCTTCGTTCGCTTCTGAATTGAGCAACTTGTCGCCATTGAAATAAGCATCGGCACAAACACCTCTCAGTGCGTATCCATGATTCCACAAGATAACACCTGTTTTTTCTGCGGGATACTTTTCGAGACCCCAATTTAGGAACGATTCGAACGTTTCAGATTCGCCCATATTGGCAACTCCTAATTCATAGCAGTCTTCTTCTGGGACTAATTCTCCGTTCTTGATGTGGAAGCGCCCAGCCATCCCGTTTGATGGAATGCATTCAAGGCCCCAATGCCAGCAACCGCCTGTTTGGATAATCACATTAACATAATCGGATTGGTCACCAACGCTTAACATTTCCTGAATGTCGGCAGTTGCTTCTCCGTAAATATTCCCTTGATAATACTCGAGAGTAGAGCCACACATATATATCATGATAGTCCATTTGGCTATGTCACTTTTTGCAGAGATACCTTCTCTAGCCATTAGAGTTTGGAAATCATTTACTGAAAAGGAATAATCATCATATTTTAAAAGGTCTTCCAAAAATCTGCATATGGATCTATGGCCATCTTCATTATTTGTTAATAAATACCACATGTTAGTGTGATTTAAGGAAACATGGTCGTCTTCTCTATATTTGTTATCAAGCATTTTTACCAATAGACCCGTGACTCTAGATTCGATACCTTCCCCACCGGAAATATCACACAAAGCATCATCCGGATAGAGATTATAATCAGCAACAATATTTCTAAAATCGTCTTGATATTTTTCGTCTCCTACACCGTCGAAATGAAGGATACTAGTATCATACATTTGAGACGCAACGGCAAAATATGTGGCTAGGCCTTCCGAAAAAGCCAATTCAAGACCGTCATGTAGGCCATATCGATTCACTAGATTTTCATTGATATCGTGTGGCATTTCATTTGGAAATTTTCTGCAGAGATTCAAAGTGTCACAAATATAGTGGCCGTATTCGTGATTCAAAACGTCCCAACTTGCATAATCTTCTTTTTGAATCATTATCATTTTATCTTCATCTGAAGAAGTATATGCAGAATAGACCGCTGGATACGTTGTGGTAATTGAATTCATCGTATGATTAAAATCTTTGCAATATGTATAAGGCAAGAGTTGAGCTTGGCTTATTTCAAAAGCGTCAGCCCTATCGCTTAATCCAGAAGTAATTATCACATTGAAATTAATTGTTTTATATTTTGATAATTTATTACGTGCCGGCAAAAAACCTCCATATGTATTAGATGGAGTGTCAGCGTAGCAATAAGAGAAAGTTATTCCATTATTGTCTTTAACAACCGTTGCCTTGCTTTCGGAATATACTCTGAATTCAAGACTTTCATAATACATAGTCTTAGCAAATTGACTACCTACAGTAAAAACGCATTCACCATTAGAATCAGTGTAGTTGTCTGGGGTTGGATTTCCAAAAATATTCTGTTGTTTATTGAAATCAATCAAGTCTGAACCAGCATGTGAAAAAACCACGTTAGCGCCATTTACTGGGTAAATATGATTATTTTGGTCTTTATATTTTACTTTAACCTTTATAATCACGTCTGTTTTTGTGCTGCTTGAATTCTCTTTGGAAGAGCTTACATTCCAATCGCTTCTATTGCCATATACAAAATCGTTGTATCTTTTGATTGCGTTGAATTTGCTTGAACTATTTGAGTCTGGTGGATTGAAAGGTAGATTAACCGATGGAGTAAAAGTGCTATTACCAATAATAGGTTTTAGATTGCCTGGAAACGGATCGGCTACTATCGGTTCCAATTCACCAAGCGAATTGTTCAAATTGGGATTCAGTAATTCTCTTTCTTCATCAGTCGCCACGAATGATAAGAAATAGAGTGATTTTGCGGCATCTGAAGAAGTAGCAGAAACACAGTCGTGCACACCATCAGAATAAATAAATAGTGTCGCAATTGCGTCTGGATTGTTATCGGATTGATAATTATCTAATGATCCAAACGATAAAGAATAGGCACCGGCAATTTGTGGAGTTTTGACCAAAACTTGAACTCGCCCATCATCATCAACATTTTTAATAACTTCCAGTAAACTGTTGCTTCTTTCTAAAACAACAAAATCATCAAGTTCTCCATCATAGATGTACTCAGTGTCGATGTAATCACCCGAATCAATCACATTTTGTTTGATTGTAAAATAGCCACGGCCGACACTAGGTGCGCAATTAATAGTCGTCCTTCTTGCATCGTAGTTTACAGAACAAACAGCATCGTTTGCAGTTCTACCGCAAAATGTACTCGCTAGCAAGCAAGCAAGTGATGCAACAATAACTTTTGAATGCATTATAAAACCTCCTTTGCAATAAAAGTCAAAACACAAACAAACTGTTTTAAAAAAGAATGCAAATAAAAGATGCATCCAGTTTTCATATGCTTTTTAGCGAATAATAAAGCACTAAGCCAAACAGCTATATTTTGTGCTTGGGATTTTTAAGAAAAAACAGGATGCACCGCAGTTTTTTATCTAAAAATCTCTATCATTAGTTTATTTTGTTTTCGTCTTTTATCAATAAAAATCAAAGAGTTACATTGTCACGAAAAAAAGTTTGGCTGAATCGAGATTTTGTTGCTTTATGTAATAAATTTATAATTTTTGAGTTAAAATTATGTTTTTTATTGGGCTAGTCAATAAAAAATGGTGACTAGACCGATATTTACACTTAATCGGTTTTTGTCACCATTATTTAATATGTTAGTTTATCTATCTAATTTTGCATTATGATATTGCGCCAAACATAAAAATCTGTCTCTTCTAAATCATCATTAGAGTAGTTGTAGTGAATTGTGAAGCCGTATGCTGTATGCGAATTAGCTCCTGATCCAGAGTACACTACAAGCCCACTAGCATTTTCTCCTATCTTTACATGTCTAGAAGAGTCTGGGATATCATTATATTCACTTGGGAAATATCCAAGTACGCAATCTACAATTCCAATAAGTGGGTCATTTTCATCGCATCTATCCTCAAGTCGTATCTTCAAATCGCTAAAGAATCGGTAAGCGTCTACTATGTAATAATTTGTGAGACTAGGACTATAATCACACGAGTTCATATGCATACCAATATTTTCGAGAAGAAATGATTTACCAAATCTATTCCGTACATGAGAAACAAGGTTATCAAAAGCTGCGTGATAAGAAGACATTTTGTTAAGATTCAATACTGATAAGCATTGCTCCCAGGTAGCCTCACCGTTTTCACAAAATTTATCGACCATAGATTTAAGAATAGTCAACGTTTTTCTGTCGCTGTCAATTCCATACAGTTTACGAACCCATTCGCATCCATTTTCGACACCACTAATCATTCTTTCATCAACTTCTAATTCTGACGCAACCATATAATTAAAGTATCTTGAATTGAAACTTGCAATATCTTGAACAGCCATCAAGCATGCTTCGTAAGAAATAAATTCCAATTTATCGGTCGGATTATGGCCAAGAACATTTTCTAAGGCTCTGTTTGCTTCGGCGTTTGTTAAAGAGTCAAAATCATTGTATGCATCGAAGCCATCGTGTACGTTGTAAGTGCTTGAGTCGAAGCAAACTCCGTTCATAGCGCCACCATGATTCATTAGAATTACACCTGTATATTTTGCTGGGTAGTAAGTTAGTCCCCATCTTAAGAAAGATTCAAATGTAGATGACTCGCCCATATTAGCTGCATCATCAAAATACTCTGGTCTGTTTGGCTCCTCACAAAGTTGGTTGTTTACGACATTATATCGAGCAATCCTTCTATCTGCAGGCCTTAAATTGTTAGAAATGTATTCCCAGTGTGTAGTACCACCAGCTTCTATAATAATATTCACATCATCTGGTTGACCTTGGACTTCTACAATGTTGCGAAGAGCGTGTGAAATACATCCACCAGCATTTATTCCAACAACTGGATCTTCTAGGGTACTACCACAAGCATAAATCATAATGGTCCACTTCGCTCTTATAATAGTAATGTGCTCGCTTTCGCAAATGGCTAGAATTTGTGAACTTTGCTCTTGATTTTGTTTGACGATTGTATTGACTAAGTCGGAAATATCACATATGTCACTATCACTTATTGCTGCCCACATTTTCGAATGATTAATTCCAAGAAAGAAATTAATCTTAAATAAAGCACTGGTAACGCTTGCCTCAACACCTCCACCATATTCTCCCCATGTGCCGCCATATTCATAAGCAGAATAATTGATTGAAATGTAATTAATTGGATCAGTATATAAGCAATCTGCAATACTTGCGCAATAGGAATTCGAATTAACACGTTCCGCATAGTCTAATTGAGAAGCAATAGCGAGATATGTTGCTAATCCTTCAGAATAAGCGTATTGCTGGCCGGTTTTATTTCCGAATCTAACAGTTAAATCTTCATCGTATCTATGTTTAAAGCCTTCTATTGGACTGCAACATAAACCGAGTTTATCACAAATATAATGTGCATACTCATGTTGTACTACATCCCAATTGTTAGAATGGGCTTTTTTGAGACTAACAACATAATTACCATAATCATAATCGTTTGATAAGTAAGTTGTTCTTTGGGTAGGGAATAACGTTCGGTTATTAGGAATGGTAATACTATTACCGTCATTAGACATGTAATATTTAGCATATTTTTGAGTAACAAGTTCTGCTTGTGCAATTTCATAAGCTGCTGCTCTATCACTGCGTTCAGGATAGATTCTTACCTTATATTCGATTTTCTTTAAATTGAATAAGTTGGTAGATGATGAGGCAACATAGAAATAAGGATATTCAAAACCATAGTTATCTCTAACAATTGAAGCGGCTGTATCTGTGAAAATACCTAATTGGAGATCGCCTAATGTTTTATTGAATGTGTTTACAGCACTCATGGAGATTGTGTAATCGCCATTTGCATTGGTGCGGCACACACCTGAAGTGATTTGACTACCTTTTGAAAATAGTTTTACTCTAGCACTTTCAACTGGATAAGCTTGTCCATTGTTATACCATTCAACGTGAACTTTGATAGAAAGATTCGAACCGTAGTCATTCCATCCGCTTCTTGATGTAGTGGTACGAGTTGTTGTTATGTCACTTGTTCCTGTTCCGTAGACGTAGTCGCCATAGTGTTTGATAGCATTAACGGATGCGTTGGAATTAAGGGTAAAGTTATTGCCCCAATATTGAGGGTAGTAACTCTTTTCTGAGCTTGTTGCTATTTGCCACATATAATATTTTGCACGTGCGTCATAGTAAGAAGCGCCTGAGGCACAAGAATAACTACCGTTTGTATGGATGTACATTCTAACCATTTCTTTACCGTTTTTGCCGAAAGAAACGTATGTCTCGGTAATGCCGCTAGGGAAATTAACATAGGCACCTAATTGACCATTCGAGAAATAAAAGAAAGAATCAAATAAGTTGTAAGGGTCGTTAATCACCTGGAAGCCCTGACATATTGAGTCAGTGTAATAGAGATTAAAAATAACGGTGTACGATTGGTATTCGGTATATACAATCTTGTCTTCTCTGAAATTAATTGTTACGCCGTCTTCATTTGGAGCGTTGTAACAAGCAGCTTTTTCAGCTCTTATTTCTTGAGCCTTTGTGACATTTGCAGTCCGAGTATTGCCAAAAGTTGCCGCAAGTATGCATGCTAACGATGCAATAATAACTTTCGAATGCATTTTTTACCTCCTTGCATATAAAAGTTTGAAGCACGAAAAAACGTGCATTTTTAGTGATTTGTGTAAGAAAATATGAATCCCCATATTTTCGAGCAATAAATCTACATATAGTCTAACTTTTTTAAATAATCGTTCAATGATTACAAAAAGTTATAACTGTCAAAAAAGTATTGTATACATCTAGTTTTTATTAAAAATCGCTGATTATTGCCTGATTGGTGGCAAAACGCGGTTTACAGAAAAACAAAAAAGTAAAGAAAAGACAGGCGGGTCTGAACCCAACCTGTCCTATCTTATAAACGCTATTTATTGAGCGTTGATGAATAAACTTCTCCAATTTTGGAAATTGGTTTCACTTTGTTCGTATCTTTGACCAAGACCTTCGATCCAAACATGTATGGACATACCAGTTGCAGGGTTATAACCGCCCATACCACCCGTAGTGTCATTAGCAACCACCACATCGTCATAAGCATTGATAACTGAATTAATTGATGAAGTTAGGTTGTAGAATGCTGGTTCATTTCTTAATTTTACTAAGAAATCTCTACCATCGATGACGCCATGCGCTGAACGAGAAGTACCACCACCATCATAGAGGCCAGTACCAAATTGCCAACTATCATTAATAGCGCGTTTTAAACTTTCGAAATCATTAACCGCAGCAATTTGTGATGCTAAGTTTTCAAATCTGGTATAGTATGTGCTCATTTTAGATAAATCTAAAACGGAAAGAGTTTGACCCCATCTTTCGTTGCCATTCATGCTGATATAGTTATCAACGATTGAATTCAAGATAGTGAGGGTATCTGCTTTGTTATAGACATTGATTAACCAATCGGATGACCAAAGTCTATCAACTTCTTCTTCCTCGGAACCAACCATATATTTGAAATATCTAGAATCAAATTCAGCAATGTCTTGGACTTGCATTAAGCAAGCGTCATAGCCGATGAATTCTAATTTTTGTGTTGGGTTTTCTCCTAAAACGTTTCTTAAAGCTGTGCGAATTTCAGAATTGAGTAATGTGTTGCCTTCGAAAGCGTTATCAATACAGATGCCTTCTAAAGCTTGACCATGGTTACGGATAACCACACCAACCTTGTTAGCTGGGTAATACTCTAAACCCCATCTAAGGAAGTCTTCGAATGTTTGTTCGTCACCCATGCATGTTCCTTCTGGTAAAACTTCGTTAAGGACATTGTTGAGGCCTTCATCATGAGAACGCACGACGTGACCACCATCACCTGCTTGGTAAATGATGTTTACATCAGATGGAACAGGAATGTTATCAATGACACTACTACCATATGGATGTGTGGCCCAGCATGTTGTGCAGTGATAATACATGATTGTCCATTCACGGACTGGTTGAACTGGTTGTGCTTGTTTATACACTTTTAATTCATAGTTAGCATTTTCCCAATCGTATTCTCTAACTTGAATGAAAACCATGTCACCACTTACTAATTGTTTAACAATTTTAAAGTTATAACCTTGACCGTCATCGTCATTACTGAATGGGGTCGCATAAGCTGGAACGTCATTGATGTATATAGTGCCAAATGTATCACTATCACCAATTGTTTCAAAAACGTATGTTCCTGTTTCTTGTGGATAGAAAACATACCAGTTGCATTCGTTAGTTTCGACAAATCCGTCGTAATAAACATCTGCTACGATACGTTCACATTCAGCATTGTTTGAACAAGCTGAACAATGAAGAGTTTCGTTATGGCCGTGGCCATATGGGTATAAGGTATCATAAACGTGTTCTTCTAAACGGTATCTGCCACATGCGCATGTTGCTCTATGATAATGTCCGTTAACGTTTTGATAGTCGCTAAATGCATGTGGTTGTAAATAGTATGATCCACATGAACATGTACGTTTGTGGTATGTTTCGTTATAATCCGATAGTTGATTGTAATTATGGGTGTGAGGATAGACTGACACTGAATAGCTAGCAGCATTCCAATTGTATCCTCTCACTCTTAAAAAGACGCGTGTAGTGGATGAGAAAGTATAGGTAATTTTGAAGTTGCGGTTGGCACCACCATCATCGTTATATGTAGTTCTAGCAGTTGGGTATTCACCGGCATATAACTCACCATATGGATCAGAATTTCCAGAAGATTCAAAAGTGTATACTCCTGAACCCGCTTCAAAGAAGTACCATTTAGCTTCGCCAGAAGCAACATATCCAGAAACTGAGTAATTGATATCAAGCGGCGTCACTTCGACGTTAGTGTTACATACGGAACAGTGAATCATGTCGTTATGACCATGACCGTATGGATAATAAGCGTTGAAAACGTGTTCTTGAATTATTGTGTTGCCACAACTACATGTACCTTTATGACGGCCATCATTCAAATATTCATATGTGTATGAATGGACATGAGTAGCTTTAGGCTCTATATCCTTAATAATGTCTTTAAGACCGGCTTCTTTAGGTTTTGTTGAAAACTCGATATTTTCATGGTTGTCATGATTACAAACCATGTTTTCTTCCTTCGCATTAATTGTTTTTTGATTGGAACCGATTGAGACGGATAAACCAATCGCTAAGCCAAAAACTAGGGAAGCAATTATAACTTTTGCGTGCATCTTTAGCTAATCCTCCTTTGCACAAAAAGCGTACTCGCGTTTTTTGGTTGCTTGGTTAAGGAAGGTACACTGAAAACAATCCGTTCATGCCCTAAAACCATCTAAATAGATAGTTATTAACCAAGCATTTTTGTTTGGCGATTTCAGCATGAAAAAAATTGATGCACCAAAATAATTTTTTGTTTTGAAATCTACTTTCAGTCTAACTTTTTTAATTGTTTTTTCAACAAATATAAAAATGACAGTTGTAACTCAAAAAGTAATGATTGAATCTTAATTTATTCAAAAGTTTACGATTTTCGCTGAAAGTTTACGATTTTAGACATTGTCATAATAAAAATGATGACTGAACCGAGGTTTACACTCAATCGGTTTTGTCATCATTATTTTGTTTGATTTGTTAAGAATGTATCTAACTATTTACCAGCAAAGAGATCTGCTAATTCTTTGTTGTTGAAGTTGTTAGCACCATATGTTTCTTTGGCGTATCTTAAGCCATATTCATAATCTTCTTTGGTAAAGGAGTTTGTGGCTTCGTTAGCAAAGATAACTTCATAGTTGTTTTGATAAGCATCAGCAGCGGTATGTCTGCAGCACATATGTGTGTGTAAGCCAGCGATAACAACTGATGTAACACCTAATTCTTTGAGTAATAAGTCTAAGTCTGTTTGGAAGAAACCAGAATATCTTCTCTTTGGAACAATGTAGTCTTTAGCATCAACTGGTAATTCTGGGATAATTTCAGCACCCCATGTACCTTTGATAGCGTGATCGCCCCATAAATTTAATTCGTTGTCGACACCCTTGTAGTGGCAATCGTTGCAGAAGATAACTGGAACGTTATTCTTTCTAGCAATTTCTAATAATTCTTGGGTTGGTTTGACAATGGCTCTAGCGTTATCGCAACCGATGACACCGGTAACGAAGTCGTTGAGCATATCAACCACTAATACTGCGTATTTCTTATTCATTTCTTTAGTCCTCTTTTAAACACATTGGCTATATTTTAAATATAACTAAGTAAAAATCAAATAATTTTTAACAAAAAAGGCCACGATTTAACGTGACCTAGTTTTGAAATAAGACTTACCTATTAGAATTCACCTGTAAAAATTGGAGTGAATGGAGGTTCAATGACATAGAAATCTTCGTCTCTTGTTAAATCGTGGGTGCCATTATAGAACGGATCGATTGGTGGGAAATACTCTCCGCATTCTTCTCCACCTATCGCACCTTTTTCTCTGCTAACTTGGAAGAATTTGATGTCAGCATCACTACGTAGGACGTATTTTTTGTGGTTATGGTAATAAGACAAATTAGCTGGATCATAGATAACGTCATCGTTTGCGTCTTTGTTTGTAATTTCTTCAAATCCATAAATATTAGCAAATGACCATGTGCCATCACTATTTTGTCTAGCGAACTTATAATCGCTTTCCCATTCATCAAAGAGATCGTCTTCTGGTGCAACGATCAATAATGCAACTTTATAGCAACCATCATCAGCTAAATCGTATTTACCAATTTCTTCGAAAGTATAGCCTTCGCTAGTTAATCCACCTGGAGCAGCGTCAGCTTCAGCCATTTCAGTAATGAAATCAACATCGTAGTATTCTGGTTCGTAGATGTAGTCATCGAAATCTTCGTGGGTGTCTTCACCTGGTTGATAATTGGAACCTAATTCGGTTGTGTCCAAGGATAGCGCGTATGTATAGTCATAGTAATGTTGATTTTCTTCTGGTACACCCATATGGAATTCATAGCCATTACTTGGTAAATACTCGCCTTGAACTGGTTTCACGAAGACTTCTTCTAAATACATGACAAATGGATTAAAAGTGCCTATTTTTGCGATTTTTCCGAAAGGTCCGGTATTCAACACTGAACTTGTATGAATTCTTACTCTACTAACAGGAGTAGCAAACTTATAAGTGATGATAGCGGTTCCTCTGCTGAATTCGGTTTCATGTCCAACGATTAAATTATTTAGGTGTCTCATTTTTTGGTTCAAGCCACTGATATCAGGGAAGTATTGTCCGTTTTTAAAGCCTTGAACATATAAAGCACCTTTAGTTAATTCATAAGCGCTAGATGACATCATACCTGAACCATCGTTTTCGTTGACTGATAGGATGATTTCTGTGATTGGGCTCAAGAAATTGTATTCAAGATACGCTTCACTTGCATGTTTGAAGTTTGTTATGAACATAATTCTGCCTGATTGACTATCAGTGTAAACGTTTGGAGTTTTTCTCACTTTGAAATCAAAACCATTTTGTGTGGTTCTATCTACAAAGTCTGCGGCATAAGTATTACTTCTTGTTGGGAAACCATAATCAACAGGATTAATTCTTTGATAATCTTGTGTGTCACTAATACGAGTTGATTGATTGTAAACTTCATGCTCGTGAAGAATGCTATCAGAATATGATGTTGTGATATCAACATCAAAATCAACCATTCCATATTGATTGACAATATCTTTTGCTGTTAAAGAACCGAGAATCACCGCGTTGTCGCCAGTATTTGTATTTTGGATAATAGCGCCTGTTTCTCTATCGCGGATTTTAACTTGATAAGAAATAGATGAGGCGGCACTAAACCAAATTTCATCCTTTAAAGAATCCCAAGAAAGAACTGGTAAGATTTGCGGTTCTTCTGGATCGTATTCTAATTTGATATTGAAAGGAACGGCTAAAGTTTTAAGACTCACTGGAACAACATTGTTGTTTTCATCCATTGTTACATAGTTGTTTTGAACTCCAGTAAACACGTTATATTCTGG
>JAEEGL016277217.1_pt1 | contig 12328 bp, 10 predicted proteins | sample 9134231 | NCBI WGS metagenome assembly JAEEGL01 (sample SAMN16246548, study PRJNA631951) | gut metagenome | biome: gut microbiome; feature: rumen; material: fiber-attached | host: Bos | place: Iran: Karaj | collected 2018-10 | reverse complement strand
TTCTCAATTACATTGCTGCTCTCTGTTATCTTCTCTGTAATTGTTTTCTTTATGTCTGTGCTGTTTTTCTCTGATTCAGATGTGATGCGTTTTTCGCTTTCAAGAATTTCAGATGTTACAGTGTTCTCACTGTTCTTGATCTCTGATGTTACATTCTTCTCACTGTCGTTAATCTCAGTCGTGATTCGTGTTTCGCTTCCTGTGATAAAATCCTTGACCTTCTCAAAAAGGTTTTTCTCTCTTTCCACAGAGTCGGATGAAAGCTTATCAATTTCTGACTTAATATCATCTTTACTCTTTTCGATGCTGTCCTTGATGTCCTGTGTGTTTCTTGCTGCATCGTCCATGATATCAGCATCACCCACCGTAATGGTATCAACGATTTCCTTACGATTATTTAACGCATCATCTGTAATATCATTCTTGGCATTTTCAATATCTGCCTTGATTTCCTCTGCCTCATCCTTGGCTTCTTTCCTGCTTTCAAGGATTTCTCTAAGGATTGTCTTTTTCCCTTCTGCAAGAGTTTCTTCAAGAGCATCAAATCTGCCGTTCATATCATTCTCCAGTGAACTGATATCTTCTCTGAAGCTTTCAAGAGTTTTCGCATGTAGTTCTGTCATATCCTCATCCATATCCACAAGCGTTGTGGAAAGGGATGTATACTTGTTATCAAGGCTGTCACCTAAAACTTCGTTTCCTTCTTCAGTCACCTTTTGAAGTTCAAAGATAAGCTTTTTGTTATTTTCCTGTGCTTTGGCATAATCACTCTCAAGAGTCTTGATTTCATCAAGAGTTGCCTCAAATTCTTTTTCCAGATATTCTCTGTCCCTGGTATTTTCCGACTCAACAAAATTCCTGAAGGAATCAAGCTTAGTAGTTGTCTTCTCCACATCAGAATGTACATCGGAAAGATTTCCGTCGAGCTCCTCTATCTTCTCCATAAGCTCTGCCGAAAGCTTTTCGGTTTCAGTGATTATTCTCTCGGTGTCGCTCTTAATTCTCTCAGTCTCAGTGTGAGTCTTTTCAAAATTGTTTGTCATAGTGTCAGTGCTGTTTGTATTGTTTTTCTCCACAACACTGCTTAAACTATCCTGATTGTCAGTTATCATCTTATCAAGCTGCATAAGATAATCGTGGATTTCGCCCAGCTTATCCGCCGTTAATTTGTTGTTTTCCTTTTCGTTTTCCACGAATTCTTCTGTCGCATTTGCTGCCACAACCGGCGTGCTGATATAAATCAGTCCCCCACATAAAAGCACCGCAATAACTACTGCGATTGCAACAACAATTGTGTCGTGTCTCTTCAGTTTTCCCAATAGGAATTTAACTGAATTGTTTGTTCTTTCCTTTTTCCTCATTTACCTATCCCTTTCTTTACACCTTCATTTGCGGAGTATAATCAAAGACAGGCAAAAGACACAAATAAGCCGCATCCTTGTAATACTGCGCGTATAAAAATATTTGTGGAAAATCATTGAGAGAATTCTCATGATTTACTGCCGACTGACTGTCGACGATTCTTAATTATACATAGGCAAAAAGAAATGTCAAGAACAAATATTAAAAATTTATAAATTAAATCAAAGAATCAATTCTCTTATATACAATTCCACCGATAATCCCGATCAGGATTCCGGAAAAGCACCCTGAAATCCACAGCAAAGGAAGGTACCAGGCAATAGCTGTGGTATTCATAAGAATAACCGCCACAAGAATCTGACCGATATTGTGAGAAAGCCCTCCCGCAGCACTTACACCCACCACGCTGAATTTGCCTGTCTTTTTGAGCAGTATCATCACTACCGTGCTGAGCATGCCACCGGTAAGGGAAAAGGCCAGACTCATGCCATTTCCGAAAAGAATCGAAACAATTACTATTCGAACGATATTAATAAACATAGCATTTCCGGGTCCCAAGGAATAAAGTGCCACCAACACCACAATATTGGTAAGTCCCAGCTTCATTCCCGGAATAGCCGCAAAAGCAGGTATCTGCGATTCCACAAAGCTAAGGATAAGCGCCAGCGCCACCAGTATTCCGATCGTTGTGATTTTCTTTGTATTCATTGATATTTAGCCCCTTTTATTTACTCGAACTGACTCCGATAAAGTCTGTAATAAGCACCTTTTTTCTGTAAGAGTTCATCATGGTTTCCCTGCTCCACAACATCCCCATGTTCCATCACCAGAATGTTGTCGGCATTCCTGATCGTTGAAAGTCTGTGGGCGATGATAAAGCAGGTTTTCCCTGCCATCAAAGCTCTCATGGCCTTCTGTACCTTTCTCTCTGTCGCAGTATCCACATTGCTGGTGGCTTCATCCAGAATAAGCATGCGGGTATCGTAAAGCATAGCTCTGGCTATTGTAATGAGCTGCTTCTGACCCTTACTGATATTGCCGCCATCCTCGCTGATAACAGTATTATACCCCTGGGGAAGTCTCATGATGTAGTTGTGGATATGGGCTGCTTTCGCTGCTTCCACAACCTCATCCAAGGTTGCATTTTCTTTTCCGTAGGCAATATTGTCAAAAATAGTGCCGTTAAATACCCATGTATCCTGAAGAACCATGGAATAGCTTTTTCTCAAACTTTCCATGGTATAATTTCTGTTCTCAAGGCCGTCCACACATATCTCGCCCTTCCAAGGGTCGTAAAAACGCATAAGAAGGTTGATTATGGTTGTTTTTCCTGCGCCGGTATGTCCCACAATCGCCACTGTTTCACCGGGCTTTGCCTCCATACAAAAATCATGGAGAATGGTCTTTTTCTTAAGATAACCGAATTCCACATCTTTGGCTTCCACAAGTCCCCTGGCAGCTTCCAATGTAGCAGCATTCTCAATATCTTTTACCTCTTCAAGCTCATCCAGCAGCTGGAAAACACGTTCCGCCGCGGCCAGAGCACTGAAAATCTCATTGATTATATTGGATATCTCGTTTATAGGGCCGCTGAACTTACGGCTGTAAAGGATGAAGCTTGAAATCTGTCCAAGTCCAACTATATTCTTCATGTAAAGAAGAGCTCCCCCAAGTCCGATGGCTGAAAGCCCGATATTGCTGATCATTCCGATAGTGGGCCCCATGGTCATGCCAAGGCCGTCAGCATCTCTATATGCTTCGGCGGCATTTCTGTTTATCTCTTCGAATCTCTCGCAGACATAGTCCTCATGGGCGTAGGCAAGAATTGTCTTCTGTCCGGTGAACATTTCCTCCGCAAAGCCATTCATCTCGCCGTAGGCAAGGCTTCTCACCCTGTAAAGGGGCCTTGTTTTTTTACTCATATATCTTGTGAACAAAACAGAAACCGGTATGGTAAAAGCCATACAAAGAACCAACGGAAGAGATATCATACACATCATAAAAAAGCTTCCCACAACCGTCACGATGCTGGTGAGAATCTGCACAATATCAGAGGACAAGCTGGTGGTGACAACATCTATATCATAGGACACACGGCTGATGATATCCCCTGCCAGATGCTTATCAAAATAGCTGACTGGAAGCCTGGACAGCTTGTCAAACACATCTCGCCTCATATTTCTGGCGACATAACGTCCGACATGCATCATTCCTATGTTTACCAGGAACGATAAAATATTGCTTCCCACATAGACCAGCAGCATCAGAAGGCCGTAGTGAACCACCAGGTCCATGTCCACCCTGCCCTTTCCTGCGCTGGCTGCAGTTATGGCTTTTCCCGCAAAATCAGGTCCCAGCAGGTTTCCGACATTGCTGGCAAAAGCGCAGATCAAAAGCAGAAAGAACAAAAAGACGTACTCCATCATATATTTGAGCAAACGTCTCAGTGTCTTTCCGGCATTTTTTGGTTTTTGTTTTTCTCCGCCTCTATCTCCCGGTCCCGGCATTATCTTATCCTCTCTTAACTGGTCTGCATCTCATAAGTCTCACGATAAGCGCTGCAATTTTGCATAAGCTCCTGGTGTGTACCAAGACCGATACATTTCCCGTTGTCCATTACAAGTATCTTGTCCATATTCATAACACTGCTCACCCTCTGGGCGATCAGTATAAGTGTGCTTTCTCTGTGATTATCCTTTATCGCTTTTCTCATGTCTGAGTCGGTTTTGTAATCAAGCGCGCTGGAGCTGTCGTCCAGGATCAAAATGTCTGGCCGCCCGGCCAAAGCCCTGGAAACCAAAAGTCTTTGCTTCTGGCCGCCGGAAAGATTGGCACCTTTGATATCTGCCTGATACTCCATCTTGTTATCAAGACCGTCAATATACTCAAAGGCCATAGCATCTTTGGTTGCAGCAATCAGTTCCTCATCCGTGTGCCCCCTTCCGAAATCTATATTGTTTCTTAGAGAGTCCTTGAATACCATGTCATTTTGAAAAACAACGCCAAACTTTTTCCTGAGTTCATCTTTTTCAAAAGTCCTTACATCTCGACCCTCAATGCTTATTCTGCCCTCATCCGAATCATAAAAACGCATCAATAGATTTATGATGGTAGTCTTGCCACAGCCGGTAGGTCCGATTATCCCAAGGCTCTGACCTTTTTTCAGAGAAAAACTCATGTCATCCAGTGCCTTCTCTCTTTTTCCGCCCACAAATTTCTTGTCACCCTTGCTTTCTTTTCCATAGGAAAAGCTCACATTTGAAAACTCGATATAGCTTTCGGAATCAGTTTTTACAGCTTCCCCCAAAGGCATTACCGTCCACTCGTTTCCTTTACCGATAACCGCTCCTATTCTGTCGGCACTGGCGCTGGCCTTGGAAAGACTCATAAAGATTCTGTTAAGCCCCATTACTCCCATGGTTATCATATTAAAGTAGGTCAAAAAAGCCAGTATTATTCCGGGCTGCATATTCCCGTCATTTACTCTTTTTGCACCGTATATTACAACAAGTGTCAATCCAATGTTCAGGCACATCTGAATGAAAGGTCCCGGAATAGCCATAAATGTTCCTGCTTTGATATCGCTTTCTGTCATCTCTTCGTTGGCTGTTTTGAATCTCTTTTTCTCATACTCCGATTTGCTAAGGGCCTTTACAACACGGATTCCGGTTATGTTCTCCCTCATGATCCTGACAACACTGTCAAGCTTTTTCTGTACTCCCGTGTACATGGGAATACCCTTTGAGGAAACCATAAGTACCACCAGGATCAGGAAGGGAAGCATAAAAATAAGTATCAGAGAAAGATGCCAGTCCATAAAAAGTGTCATTATGACTCCGCCGAAAAGCAGCATGGGCGCCCTGACACAGAGGGACTGAAGCTGTTGGACACTGGCCTGCACATTGTAACTGTCTGAGGTCATACGGCTTATAAGACTGGGAAGTCCGAACTCGTCGAAGCTGTCCCCGGAAAGATTTGCGGTTACCCTGAAAAGATCCTGTCTCACATCATAGCTTACTCTGTGAGCATTATTAATTGCTCTTCTATTGGCATAAACATTAAGCTGTCTGCACAAAACAGAAGCCACAAACATGAGAAGCCCCCACAGCAATACCCTTTGCAGGTCTTTGGACGGGACCACATAATCAATCATATATTCTAAAATATAGGGAAGAGTCAGCTCAGTCATTGTACCAATGAGCTTAATGAAAACGGCCAGAATAATAGCGAATTTATATTTCCCCATGTATCTGAAGATGAGTTTCATTTGAATCAGTAGCTCCTTTGTGCCTTAGTATGTCTTAGTGTCGTATTCAGTACTGCTACCGTCCTTGCCACCTTTTATCTCGATGACTACCCTATTGGGGAGACAGATTATAGATTGTCCCACATTTCTGATTTTTCCCATTTTCACACACAAATGGTCGGGACAGGATGCATTCAAAAGAAAAGCGGATCCGTTTTTTATCATAAGGAGGTTTGTTCCGCCATTATAGCCATCAATTTCATATTCTAAATCCTCATCCAGAGAAAAAGCGATCTGCTCAACACCGTCAACACTGACAGATACTTTATTTCCACCGGTCTTTGTTACAAGAAGCCACATGCTTATGACAGTAAGTCCCAAAAACATCCCCAGCAGCAAAAACATATCATTTCTATTAAAAAGTCTCTTTTCCATCCGCACTCCAACAAGAAACACTGTAGTTACTGTTCAATTGTCAGTCAATAGTCATGTGCAGGTATAAATGCTTGTTTTCGTCTGCGCTGTAATTTTCTAAAACTCATCTTGAAAGAGAGCCTTCATCTCAGCGTTGTTCGGAACACTCAGGCTCTCTTCCAATCTTCGTTTTGAAAATTATCATGCTCGTACAAGAACTGCACATTTATGCCTGCATCATGATAATCTGCCTGGCAATCGAACAGTAACATATCATAAACTTCTTATAGTATAAATCTTTTCATGGGGAATAACTATCTATTGCTGATGATTTATTTCTTAATTACTGTTCAGGCAGAAATGCGCAATTGCTACGGGCACAGAAGGCAAAAATTGTGTTATATACCCAACAGCAATGCTCCACTCCTGGAACAGGTAGCCGAAGATTGATGAACAAGTTCATTTGCGCAGTTCATGTACGAGCACGATGATTTTCAAAATAAAAAAATGGAATGGAGGTCGACTGTTCTAAACAACGCTGAAAGGAGACCTACATTCCATTTTTTATTTTAGAAAATCACGGCGCAGACGTAAACAAGCAAATAAACCTGTTTATCAATCTGCTGCTACCGTCCGGTTAGTCATCACACTGCCTTGATGGCTTTCTTTGGACACTTCTCTACGCAGGTGCCGCAGTGAGTACATTTGTCCTGATCAATGTGTGCCACATTGTTCTCAACCGTTATTGCACCGGCAGGACAATTCTTCTCGCAGATATGGCAGGCGATACATCCCACCTTGCAGTATCCGTTTACTGCTTTACCCATATCCTGAGATTTGCAGGCAACAGATTCCTTTGCATCGTAAGGAATCAGATCGATGAGGTGGCGGGGACAGATGTCAATACACTTGCCACAGGCCTTACATTCTTCCTTGTCAACTACAGCTATTCCATTCACTACGTGAATTGCATCAAACTGACAAACCGAAACGCAGGAGCCTCCTCCGAGACATCCGTAGGAGCAGGTCTTGGATCCGCCGCCGGGAGCCTGCATCTGAAGCCTACAATCGGAAACTCCGTCGTAGTCGTACTGCTGAGTGGCTTTTTCACAGTCACCGCCGCAGTGAACAAATGCTACCATTCTTGTTGCCTCGCCGGCCTCAACACCCATTATTCCGGAAATAGTTGCAGCTACGGCAGCTCCGCCCACGGGACACTGATTGACTGCAGCTTCACCTTTGGCAATGGCAGCGGCACATCCGGAGCATCCGGGATATCCGCAGCCACCGCAGTTATTACCGGGAAGCGCTTCCAGAATAGCGGCTTCTTTTTCATCTACATCAACATGCAACTTCATGTCAGCTATGCCAAGAATTATACCTATGACAATTCCCACGCCGGCAACAACACAGGTTGCAATGATTATACCAGTAATCATAGTCTATTCTCCTTGTATTATTTTATCCGCACTATCCGTTACTTCAGTGCTGAAAATCCCGTAAACGCAATAGCCATAAGCCCCGAAGTAAGAAGTACCAGCGGCATTCCCTTGAAAGGAGCCGGAATGTCATTGTACTCCATCTTCTCACGAAGACCAGCCAGAATAACAATTGCGATGGTAAATCCAACTGCTGTGGCAAAGCCGCAGACAACACTCTGGAGGATTGTATAGCCGTCTGTAACGTTGTTAAGTGCTACACCAAGAACCGCACAGTTCGTTGTGATAAGAGGAAGATATACACCCAGAGCCTGATAAAGAGATACGATGTATTTCTTGAGGATCATCTCAACAAACTGAACCAGCATAGCAATTACAAGGATGAAAACTATTGTCTTAAGATATGAAAGATCCAAAGGATCAAGGATAAACTTGTAAATAAGACTGGTAGTAAGAGATGCCAGAGTGATAACGAATACGCAGGCACCTCCCATTCCAAGTGCCGTATCTGTCTTCTTGGAAACACCAAGGAAGGGACACAGACCAAGGAACTGGCTTAATACTACATTATTGACCAATGAGGCTGATATCATAAGTCCCACAAGATTGATGATCGTTTCCATAATTATTCAGCCCCCTTTCCGGCTTTATCAGCCATAATCTTGTCTGCAGCAGCTTCTTCGGCTGAACTGCAGCACCCTTCCTGGAATTTGGAAGTATCTTTTCCCTTGGCTGCCATATTGGCCTTAATCTTGTTCATAATGGCAATAAGGAATGCCAGAACAAAGAACGCACCTGCCTGCTGGATAAAGATGCTGATGGGCTGATACCCTGAGAGAAAAGCACCAACAGCTCCGGGAACCACTGTACCCTCACCGAGAATCTGAATGTCAAAAGCCGTTCCGGCACCTACAAATTCTCTCACAAGACCTATAACGGTGATGGCGCAGGTAAATCCGATTCCCATTCCGATTCCGTCAAAAAACGAAGGAATGATTCCGTGCTTGCTGGCGTAAGCCTCCGCTCTTCCGAAGATGATACAGTTAACAACGATAAGAGGGATGTAAACGCCCAGCGCCTTGTTAAGGGTTGGTACATAAGCTTTCATAAGAAGCTCAACTAGTGTAACGAAGGAAGCGATAACAACAATGAAAGAAGGAATTCTGACAGTTGAAGGTATCGTCTTTCTAAGAGCTGAAATAACAGCATTACTAAGGGCCAAAACAAAGGTTGTGGCCAGTCCCATTCCAAGACCGTTTATCGCTGAGGATGTAACAGCCAGTGTGGGACACATACCGATCATAAGTACAAGTGTAGGGTTTTCAGCAATGAGACCGTTAAAAAATCTTTCAGCCGGAGTATCCTGCTTAAAGCCCAAAGCACCTTTTTTTGCTTCTGTGCTCATCACTGTCCTCCTTTCGCCAATGCATTTTCAAAATATGTCACTGCAGCATTCACGCCTTCAGTAACCGCTTTCGAAGTAATAGTTGCACCTGAGATTGCTTCTATCTGAGTTTCGGCATCTGTCAGCTGTCCGTTCTTTACAACTGCAAACTGCGTCTTAAGCTTGTCTACAAACTGGGGAACTATTACCTTTTCTGCATTCATTCCAAGTCCGGGAGTCTCAGCGATTGAAATGATTGATATACCGTTTATATTTCCCTCATTGGTGATACCTACAGTGTATTCAATGAAATCACCGTATCCCTTTGATTTAACCTGGATAACATATCCAACCTGATTTCCGGAGGCATCCACAGCACTCTTTACACTCTTTACTGTAACTCCGGAATGCTCTGCTGCCACAGCCTCAGCCTGCGCTTCGTCAAGGGCAACATCATCAAAGGTTGAAGCGGAAGCAAATACAGACTGATTTGCCTTATCCTGGGCAAGCTTATCCTGATAGGCAATGGGGTCCTTGGTAACCTGATAAACGATTCCCAGAAGGACACCTGCAACAAGTGTAATCGCAAAAAGAATAAGGGCGTTTTTGATCATGCTTTTTGCATCATTCATGCTTTTTTCGCCTCCTTCTTTGCTGTCTTCTTAATACCGAAAGCTCTGGGAATAGTGAACTTCTCTATAAGCGGCACAAGGAGATTGCTGATTACAATGGCAAAAGAAACGCCTTCAGCATTGGCGCCGAAAATACGAAATACACCGGTCAAAAGTCCCAGGCACAGTCCGTAGATAAATCTTCCAATTGGAGTAATGGGGCATGTAACATAATCTGTTGCCATAAAGAAAGCGCCCAGCATAAGTCCGCCGCCGGCTATGTGAGCGGAAATGTATGACCAGTTAAAACCATAGCCACCAAAGATTCCAACAAAAAGAACAAAGGTTATGATGTAGGTAAACGGAATCACATAATCGATTACTCCCACAGCAAACAGGATCATTGCTCCGATGGCAATGGCAATCATGGAAGTCTCTCCGATGGTTCCACCGGTTTTACCTATGAGCATATCCATAACATTAACTTCAATGCCGTTCTTAAGATTTGCCAAAGGTGTTGCACCTGTATAAGTATCTGTAATGAAGTTGGTCATAAGCGCCGGGAAAGAGATTACAAGAAAGCATCTTCCACCCAGTGCAGGGTTCATGAAATTCTGTCCAAGGCCGCCAAAGAGCTGTTTTACCATGATGATGGCAAAAATACCGCCCAGCACCGGGATCCACCACGGCACAGTTGACGGAAGGTTCATTCCCAGCAAAAGACCTGTGACAACAGCTGAGAAATCCCCAATAGTTATAGGCTTATGCATGGCCTTCTCATAGATAAATTCAGAAAGCACACAGGAAGCCACTGAAAGTAAAAGTATGATCAGTGCACTCAATCCAAAATTGTAGATACCAAAACCGGCTGACGGAAGCAGCGCTATAAGCACCCATAACATGATGTTGGAGGTAGTTGTCTTGGATCTCACATGCGGATTGGATGACACTCTTCTTAACTCACTCATTTAGAATCGTCCTCCCCTCACTTTTTCCTCTTACCGAGCTGTATTTTTCTCATTCCCTTAATGAGCTGTGTAAGCTGCCTTCTGGCAGGACAGATGTAGCTGCAGCATCCGCACTCGCAGCACTCCATTCCGTACATATTAAGGAAAGCCTGCTCATCGTTATGTTCTACCGCATCAGCAAGGTTCTTGGGAACAAGTCTCTCCGGACATGCCTCCACGCAGCGTGCACAGTTGATGCATGCACTGGGCTCAAGCTCGGAAACCGCATCCTTACTAAAGCATGTAATTGCCGATGCTGTCTTGGTGGTGGGAACATCCAGATCAAAAATGGCAAAGCCCATCATAGGGCCGCCTGAAATGAGCTTGGCCGGTTCTGTTACAAATCCCCCGGCATCATCAATAAGTTCCTTATAGTTGGTACCTATTCTGACCTTATAGTTTCTGGGATCCGCAATGGCATCACCGGTTATGGTAACGATTCTCTCCATGAGAGGACGTCCCTCTTTTACCGCTCTGCATACAGCACAAAGTGTATCTACGTTGTCCACAATACATCCCGCATCGGCAGGAAGCATGGAGGAATTGATCTCACGGCCTGTGCAGGCATAAATAAGCATTCTCTCAGCGCCCTCAGGGTACTTGGTCTTAACCTCTTTTACGCTGATCTTGTCCTCGTTCTTGGTGAGCTCTTTGAATTTAGCAATACAGTCCGGCTTATTATCCTCGATAGCCAGGATACCCCGGGCATTAGGGAAAATACTGACAGCAATCTTAAGCCCCTCCAAAAGAAGCTCGGGCTCTTCGATCATTCGTCTGTAATCGGAAGTAAGATAGGGCTCGCACTCGGAACAATTGGCAATTACATAGTCAATCTTGTCCGGTTCCTTGGGTGCGAACTTCACCGCAGTAGGAAATCCTGCTCCTCCCATACCTACCACTCCGGCCTCTCTGACAGCCGCAATCTTGTCCTCAGGAGTCATTTCCTCGTAGGGCTTAAGTGGTTTGAATTCAACTTCTTCGTACTTTCCATCGTTTTCAACGATGATGCTCTGACACATAGCACCGGTTGTAAGTCGTCTTGGCTCTATGGCCTTAACAGTTCCTGATACGGTTGCAAAAATATTGGCCGAAACAAATCCGCCTGCTTCCGCAATCTTCTGGCCTGTAAGAACATGATCGCCCACCGCCACAATCGCTTTTGCCGGAGCGCCGATGTGCTGTGACAGAGGATATACCAAATCCCCTTTTGGTAGCACTGATTTTATGGGCTTATCCTTAGACAATTCCTTGCCTTCATATGGATGGATTCCGCCCGCGAACGTACCTCTTGCCATTTCCTACCCTTCTTTCAATTATTTTTAGAAAATATTATCTCAAATGACTATTTGAGAAAGATAAAACCCAACATTAATAGTATACTCAATTTTGTTTAAAAATTCCATATTGAGCGACAATTATGCAAGAAAAAAAGCTGTGAAGAAATGAGAGTTTTCTCACTTCATCACAGCTCATTGACTTTATTTTCTCCACCACCATCTGAAGCCTTTGTAAAGCCACGGGGACGGTTCATCTCAAATTCTCATATGGGTCTGTAATTCGCCTTTTTATTACCGGGCATATTATGCTGCAGCAGATCAGGCAATAAACCGAGCTTCCCATAATAACAGGAAGAACAATCGAATATGGCAGGAATGCAAGAATAAAAAACAGATACAACAGTGATGTCATTAAGAGCTTAATGCTACTCTTCCATTCAAGGAAAAGGAGTATTGCTGCATTTCTGATAATTCCGGAGATTCCAAGCTCAAGGTGAGCGCACATAACAGACACCCACTGGCTAAGGACAATGCCTATACCGAATATCCCGGCGCCGGCGCCCATAATGATCATATAGGACATATCGT
>JAEEGL016120671.1_pt1 | contig 12328 bp, 11 predicted proteins | sample 9134231 | NCBI WGS metagenome assembly JAEEGL01 (sample SAMN16246548, study PRJNA631951) | gut metagenome | biome: gut microbiome; feature: rumen; material: fiber-attached | host: Bos | place: Iran: Karaj | collected 2018-10 | reverse complement strand
GCGCTTTGGCACCCCTGAATCAGTAGATGCTACGGTGTAAGGTCCATGGGACTCGTTCACAGGTCAACGGTTTTAGTTCGCAAAAGCGTGAGAGGATAGGATAGGGGAGATGTTGAAGCTTCTCATGATGGTAAGGCAGAGTTGGAATGGATGAAAAAATTGTCTTAAAAAGAAATATTTAAAGAAGATGAAAAAGATATTGATAACTGGCAGCGCAGGCTTTATCGGAAGTTACCTGATGCAGCGCCTGCTGAAAGAAGGATTACAAGGAGAAGAGGTCAATCTGGTGGGCCTTGACAATATGAACGACTACTACGACCCGCGCCTCAAGGAGTATCGCCTCAAGGAGATCGACAAGACCGCCGTGGGCAAGCCATACCGTTTCGTGAAGGGTGACCTCGCCGACAAAGCTCTCATCGACCGCCTCTTCACTGAAGAACAGTTCAATATTGTGGTAAACCTGGCCGCACAAGCTGGAGTACGCTACTCGATTGAGAATCCCGATGCCTATATCCAGTCGAACATGATCGGCTTCTATAATATCCTCGAGGCCTGCCGTCACAACCCAGTAGAACATCTTGTCTACGCCTCCTCATCGAGCGTTTACGGCGGCAATAAAAAAGTACCTTTTTCTACCGACGATCGTGTGGACAACCCCGTATCCCTCTACGCCGCCACAAAGAAAAGTAACGAACTTTTCGCTCACTGCTATAGTAAACTCTACGATATCCCTACTACTGGACTTCGTTTCTTCACTGTTTACGGACCGGCAGGTCGCCCCGACATGGCATACTTCTCATTCACCAACAAACTGCTACGGGGTGACACTATCCAGATCTTCAACTATGGCAATTGCCGTCGTGACTTTACTTATGTCGATGATATCGTCGAGGGCATCATCCGTGTGATGGCGAAAGCACCTAATCGCCAGAAGGGCGATGACGGGCTCCCCCTTCCGCCCTACGCAGTCTATAACATCGGTGGAGGACAACCAGAGAGCCTGCTCGACTTCGTGCAGATCCTGCAGGAAGAACTTATACTTGCAGGTGTGCTGCCGGAGGATTACGACTTCGAAGCCCACAAGCAGCTCGTGCCCATGCAGCCCGGTGATGTGCCCACTACTTATGCCGACGCCACTGCCCTCGAGCATGACTTCGGCTTCGTGCCTACCATTCCCCTGCGTGAAGGACTCCGCCGTTTTGCCCAGTGGTACAAACAATTTTACACTGCGCAGAATTAGAGTTAGATAACTATGTTTTATTAACTTATTGTTCTGCAAAACATTGGCAATACGTTAGAGCCGTGTGCTTACACTGTGTACATAGGTACTTGTATAGTTTCTCTCACTTATTGTTTTAGATAATGGAAATGATCTTTGGGAGATTGCGGGTCAAGTCCGCAATGAGGTGTACAGTTCACTCTTCACTCTCAACAAATGATCAATTTAAAAAATAATCGGGTAAAAATTTGGTGGGTTCAGAAAATGTGTGTACCTTTGCATCCGCAAATGAAAAGGACGGGGTGTAGCGCAGCCCGGTAGCGCACCTGGTTTGGGACCAGGGTGTCGCAGGTTCGAATCCTGTCACCCCGACATTGAGAGATGATCTTTTAGGTCATCTCTTTTTTTATCATTTAGAGAGAATATGTCAGTAGTTAAGTGGATTGGAGGAATACTCGGTTTTATGACGGCAGGTCCGCTCGGGGCGCTTGCCGGTGTCGTTATCGCCTCTTTCTTTGAACAGACGCTCAACAGTTTTGCCGACGGTGGCAGCGATGGTAGTAATGGCAGTTATCGCAATACGTACGAGAGCAGTTATTACGACCGCTATGGCCGTCAGAGTAGGGTGAAGATGGGTCAGCGGAACAGCTTTCTGTTCAGCATCCTGGTGTTGGCTTCTTACATCATCCGCGCCGACGGCAAGGTGATGCACAGTGAGATGGAGTATGTACGACAGTTCTTGCGCTCCAACTTCGGGCCCGAGGCGGTGACCGAGGGTAACCAGATATTGAATCGTTTGTTTGAGGAACAGAAGCGGCGTGATGCCCAGCAGCCGGGCAGTTATCACAATGTGGTGATGGAGTGCTGTCAGCAGATGGCGCGTAACATGTCGTATTCGCAGCGTCTGCAGATGCTCTCGTTCCTGGCTCAGATATGCAAGTGCGACGGCGCTGTGGTGGCCGCGGAGATCAATGCCCTGCGGTCGGTGGCCCGTGCCCTGCAGTTGAGTGACGCCGAGGTTGACTCGATGTTGAACCTGCAGGATGCCGGCACGAATGTGGAGGCTGCCTACAAGGTGCTCGAGATATCGCCCAATGCCACGGATGACGAGGTGCGCAAGGCCTACCGTAAGTTGGCCCTGAAGCATCACCCCGACAAGGTGGCCACGCTCGGTGAGGATGTGAAGAAGGCGGCGGAGAAGAAGTTCCAGGAGATCAATGCCGCTAAGGACCTGATCTATAAGGTAAGGGGAATGAAGTGATATGATCGACAGTGCCGTTTTTCAAGGGAAGAAAGCCCGTTATTACACGTTGGGATGTAAGCTGAACTTCTCAGAGACCTCTACGTTTGCGAAGATGTTGCAGGAGATGGGTGTCAGTGAGGTGAAGGGTCAGGAGCAGGCAGACCTCTGTCTGATCAATACCTGTAGTGTCACGGAGGTGGCCGACAAGAAGTGTCGGCAGATAATTCACCGGATGGTGCGTGAGAACCCCGGTGCTTTCGTGGTGGTGACCGGCTGTTATGCCCAGTTGTCGTCGGAGAAGATCGCGAAGATTCCCGGAGTGGATCTGATCTTGGGTGCCGACGAAAAGGCCCAGCTGTTGCAATACCTCAATGATGCGTGGGTGCAGCAGGAGCAGCAGGAAGAGCGTGAGGAGCAGGTATACGTCAAGAAACTCAAGGATATTCGGTCGTTCGCGTCCAGTTGTTCGCGCGGCAACCGCACCCGATATTTCTTAAAAGTGCAAGATGGCTGTGACTATTTCTGCACCTATTGCACGATCCCCCATGCCCGTGGGTTCAGTCGTAACCCCTCAATTGCCAGTTTGGTTAGTCAAGCTGAGGATGTAGTGCGTGAAGGTGGTAAAGAGATTGTGTTGACGGGCGTGAATATCGGTCATTTCGGGAAGACGACCGGTGAGCGTTTCACTGATCTGGTCAAGGCTCTCGATCAGGTGGAGGGTATTCACCGTTACCGTATCAGTAGTATAGAGCCCGACCTCCTGGAGGATGAACTCATCCGTTATTGCGCCGGGAGCCGGGCGTTCATGCCCCATTTCCATATCCCCCTGCAGAGTGGGTCGGATGCTGTCTTACAACTGATGCACCGTCGTTATGACAAAGCCCTGTTCGCCCATAAGATACAGTTGATCAAGGAGTTGATGCCCGAGGCCTTCATCGGTGTGGATGTGATGGTGGGTACGCGTGGCGAGACCCTCGAATGCTTTGACGAGTGTTACGAGTTCCTGCAGTCGTTGGATGTCACGCAGTTGCATGTCTTTCCATACTCCGAGCGCCCCGGCACAGCGGCCCTGAAGATCCCCTATGTGGTGCCCGAGGTGGAGAAAAAACGGCGCAGTAAGCTGTTGCTCGACCTCTCTGAGGAGAAGACCCACGCTTTCTACCAGCGGCATATCGGCATGGAGGCGGAGGTGCTCTTCGAGAAGGCCGCCCGTGGTAAGGCCATGCACGGTTTTACGAAGAACTATATCCGCGTGGAGCTCCCCCCTGCGGAGGCTGATCCGGCACTCGACAACCAGTTGGTGAACGTGCGATTAGGCGAATTCAACTACAACCAAACAGCTTTGAAGGTATGTGTAAGGTAGCCATAGTGATATTAAACTGGAACGGTAGGAAGATGCTCAGCGAGTACCTGCCCACCGTGATCGAGTATTCCAAGCAGGAGGCAGCGGTCATTGTGGCCGACAATGCTTCTACCGACGATTCGTTGGCGCTGCTCGAGGAGCGTTTCCCCGAGGTGGTGCGCATCCCCCTGGAGAAGAACTGGGGTTTTGCCGATGGTTATAACAAGGCCTTGGCCACGATCGACGCCGAGTATTTCGTCTTGCTGAACAGTGATATCGAGGTGACGCATCATTGGTTGACTCCACTGATAGAATACATGGATAATCATCCTGAGGTGGCCGCATGCCAGCCCAAACTCTTATCAATCTTTAATAGAGACTCTTTTGAATATGCTGGGGCCTGCGGCGGGTTCATCGACTATTACGGTTATCCGTATTGCAGAGGACGTGTGATGGATACGGTGGAAACCGACGAGGGACAGTACGACTATGTGCAGGAGTTGTTGTGGGCTACGGGTGCCTGTATGATGATCCGTTCGAAGGACTACTTCTCGGTGGACGGCCTCGACGGACGGTTCTTCGCGCATAACGAAGAGATCGATATGTGTTGGCGATTGCGCCTGAAGGGCAGGAAGATCGTGTGCATCCCCGACAGTCAGGTGTATCATGTGGGTGGTGGCACACTGCCCAAGGATAATCCCTTTAAGACGTACCTTAATTTCCGCAATAATCTCACGATGTTGTATAAGAACCTGCCTGAGAATGACTTACGGAAGGTGATGCGCATGCGGTGGCTGTTGGATTATGTCGCCGCGTGGAAGTTCTTGTTGTTGGAGCGTCATGTGGGTGATTTCAAGGCCGTATACCGTGCTCGTCGGGATTTCAAACGCTGGTTGCCCGAGTACAAGGCGGTGCGTGAGGAGATCCAGAGGACTGCCCTCACGACAGATATCCCGGAGCGCACCCGCTTCAGCATCCTCTGGCAGTATTATTTCCGGGGGAGGAAGAAGTTTAGTGATTTATAGTTCTTTTTCTCTGTGCCGCCAGAGAAAAAGGAACCAAAAAGAGAGCTCGTTGCACGCTCCGGTCAGAACAAATCCGACTCTTCAAAACTGTGCTGCGGAACTCGCTTCGCTCAAACAGTCCTCGCACTGCCTAAAGGCACCGTTTTTCAATCGTCGCATTTGTTGCCTTCCCTCTCGCTATCGCAACTATTTAAGGTCAAAGGTCGAAGGCTCCCTTCCCTTTAGGGAGGGGCTGGGGGTAGGCTTTAAATCTCATGTCGCCCCTTTGATGGGGCGAGCATACCATAATGTAAGAGCGACGAGAAGGAGCGGTTACATCCCCTCCATATAGGGGGAGGCCTTGGAGGGGGTGGATGCTTCTTTGCTTCTTTCTTCGCGCCGAAGAAAGTAAGAACCCTGCATTAAGGCCGCCCCTTATCAAGGGGCTCTAAATCTCTAGAGAAAAGTGAAATATCTGTCTATAAGAAAGAATAAGAAAATGTATAGTTTACTTCAACAAGACATAAAATACATTCCGGGGGTGGGGCCCCGCAGAAAAGAGATACTACAGAAAGAACTGGGTATCTCTACGTTTGGTGACCTGTTGGAGTACTACCCCTACAAATACGTCGACCGTAGTAAGATATACTGTATCAACGAGTTGTCGGGCGAGATGCCGTTTGTGCAGATCTGTGGAAAGATTCTCAGTTTCGAGGAGTTCGACATGGGACCTCGTAAGAAACGGGTGGTGGCGCATGTCAGCGACGGCACGGGCATCGTGGATCTGGTATGGTTCGTGCGGGCTCAAAGGATCTCCTCGAGTTATAAGGTAAACACCGACTATATCATCTTCGGCAAACCCACGGTGTATAACGGCCGTTATCAGTTTGCCCACCCGGAGATCGAGAAGGTGCAAGACCTGAACCTCTCTGAGATGGGTATGCAGCCGTATTATGTGACAACCGAGAAGATGAAGAAGGCAGGTATCACCTCGCGCACCATCGAAAAGATCATCAAGTCATTGCTCGAACTGTTGAAGAACCCGCTTGAAGAGACGCGCCCCGCCTTCATCACCAGCCGGTTACGCCTGGTGTCCCGTGATACGGCCATGCGGAATATCCATTACCCGAAGACCCCTCAGCAGGCAGACTACGCGCGACAGCGACTGAAGTTCGAGGAACTCTTTTACGTACAACTCAATATCGTGCGCTACGCCTCCGACCACCGTAGGAAATACCGTGGGTATATCTTCCAACATGTGGGCGACTACTTCAATACTTTCTATCGCAACAACCTGCCTTTTGCTTTGACGGAGGCGCAAAAGCGGGTAATCCGTGAGATTCGTAAGGATACGGGCTCCGGCAGACAGATGAACCGACTGTTGCAAGGCGATGTGGGGTCTGGGAAGACGCTCGTGGCCCTCATGTCAATGCTCATCGCCTTAGATAACCAATACCAGGCATGTATCATGGCGCCTACGGAGATCCTGGCTGAGCAACACCTCGCCACCATCAGGGAATTCCTGAAGGGGATGGACATCCGGGTAGAACTGCTTACCGGCATCGTGAAAGGCAAGCGGCGCCAACAGGTGCTCGACGGGGTGCTCAACGGATCGGTGCAGATTCTCGTGGGTACCCATGCAATCATCGAAGATACGGTGCAGTTCAACCGACTGGGCATGGTAGTCATCGATGAGCAGCACCGTTTTGGCGTGGCACAGCGTGCCAAACTATGGAGCAAGAGTGCTAACCCGCCGCATATCCTCGTAATGACAGCCACGCCTATACCCCGTACACTGGCCATGACGCTTTATGGCGATCTGGATGTGAGTGTCATCGACGAACTGCCGCCGGGCAGAAAACCCGTGGTGACCGTTCATCAATACGACAACCGCATCGCCTCACTCTACGACGGCATCCGTAAACAGGTGCGACAAGGACGACAGGTATATATCGTCTTCCCGCTGATCAAGGAGAGTGAGAAGAGCGACATGAAAAACCTGGAGGATGGATACAACGCATTGTTAGAGGTGTTTCCAGAGTTCCGACTTAGTAAGGTGCACGGACAGATGAAACCTGCTGAGAAAGAGGCCGAGATGCAACGCTTCGTTCGTGGAGAGACGCAGATCCTGGTGGCCACCACGGTGATAGAAGTGGGCGTGAACGTGCCGAATGCTTCTGTCATGGTGATCCTCGATGCCCAGCGTTTCGGACTGTCGCAGCTACACCAGTTGCGCGGTCGTGTGGGGCGCGGCGCCGACCAGTCATTCTGGATCTTAGTCACCAAACCACAGTTGTCGAAAGAGACACGCATGCGTATCGATATTATGTGCGACACGAACGACGGATTCCGCATTGCCGAGGCCGACTTAAAGCTTCGCGGACCAGGCGATCTGGAGGGAACACAGCAGAGTGGCATGGCGTTCGACTTGAAGATTGCGGACATTGCTCGTGACGGACAACTGGTGCAGTTGGCCCGTGACGAGGCGCAACGCATCATCGAGGATGATCCCGACTGCGTAAAACATGAATACCAGTTGCTGTGGCAGCGTCTGGCCGCCCTGAAGAAAACCAATATCAACTGGGCGAGCATTTCGTAGAGTTCATGGTTTAGAGTTTAGAGTTTAGAGTTTAGAGTGTAGAGTGTAGAGTGCATAGTACATAGTGTAGAGTGTAGGGTTACGTCTCGCTCTCTTTGTTACCACCGCCTTCGGCGACGTTGCGACAAGAGAGCCATGACCGTTGGTTCACAGTTCATTGTTTAGAGCTTCGCTCGGGGACTGGCTCTTTGATGTGCCTGTCCCCGCCAATAGTTTCTTCATGGTGAGCTTTCTTCCTCATTACATTCTTCCCCTCATTGCGGGCTTGCCCACTCATCCCGGACTTGATCCGGGATCTCCTGCGGAGAATAACACGGATGAGATTCCGGCTCGGAGGCCGGAATGAGAGGAGCAGCGAGAGCAGAGTCAAGCTTGCTTGAACTTTGCCGAGTCGCGACGATATCGCTGAAGGCAATGAGAGGAGCAGCGAGGGCAAAGTCAAGCTTGCTTGTACTATGCCGAGTCGTGACGATATCGCTGAAAGCAATGAGGGATAGCCTTTGACCTTTGCCTCCGGCGATCTTATGAATTCTCAAAACTGTTAAATAGACCATAAAACTGTTAAGAGATAGACTAAATTGCAAATAATTTTGTTATATTTGCAGTCGGTTAATGTGAAAATAGGCTCTTTTTTGTATGAGAGTCATTTATACAAGACCGTATAACAGATGTAATCACTTGATAATCATCTGTTTCAGGCGTAAGGGAAAATGCGCCTACAATGTTTAACAAAATAAACATCTATGCAACTAAAGAAAGTACTTAAGACATTTTCTATAGCAGCAATGTTGTTTGCTGCTGCTACACCTGTTTGCGGACAAGACCTGTTAGCTCGTCAGGCACCGGTTGACCGTAAGATGAAAGCTTTGGACACTATCGCATTGCGCCATATCATCGAAAGAGAGATGGCTGGTAATCCTTCGGCACAGTTGTATTCCGAGTGGAGTAATAAATATGCTCATCAGGCTACCGCGCTGCCCGACTCTTTCACAATCGACCTGCGTCACTTCGCTATGCCGACAGACAGCAGGGTGATTACCAGTAACTATGGTCGTCGTTGGGGCCGCATGCACAAAGGTATCGACGTAAAGGTATATATCGGTGACACCATCCGCAGCGCTTTCGACGGAAAGGTACGCGTGGTACGCTACGAGGCTGGTGGTTATGGAAACTTCGTGGTGATCCGTCATAACAACGGTTTGGAGACGATCTACGGACATATGTCAAAGCAGTTGGTTCGTGAAAACCAGCAGGTACGTGCCGGTGATCCTATCGGATTAGGCGGAAATACCGGCCGTAGTACCGGTTCTCACTTGCATTTTGAGACTCGTCTGTGTGGCGTAGCCCTCGACCCTGCATTGATGTTCGACTTCCGTGCGCAGGATGTGACGGCAGATTTCTATACCTATCGTAACAAAAATAAGAACAGACGTGCTTTCGTTAACGACATCGCCAGCACATCAAGTGAGGAGTTTGAGCCGGCAGAAGTAGAGGATGTAGCACCTGTGAAGGCTACCAGCACGCCCGTTGCGAAACAGTCAACGAAGAAGGACAATCGTGATAATGCCCGCTTCCACAAGGTGGCTAAGGGTGAGACCCTCTATTCTATTGCTAAGCGCAGGGGCACTACGGTTGATAAGTTACGTAAGATCAACCATCTGGGCAAGAAGGCAAGCATCCGTCCAGGACAGATACTAAGATTCTCTTAATATAGTGATACAATAATGAATAAGATAGGGGTGGCGTTGGTGCTGCCCCTTTTTTATAAAAGGGTCTTTTGCCTAAAATCTTTTCTTTCTTCATTTCTTCGGCGCGAAGAAAGAAGCAAAGAAGCATCCACCCACCCCAAGGCCCCTCCATATATGGAGGGGATGCAACCGCTCCTACTCGTCGCTCTTACATTAATGTACCGCTCCCTTATCAGTGGTCGCGGTCTTGTTTTAGCCCCACTCAATCTCCCCGAGGGGGAGGAGTCCATGGGATTCCCGCTTATGCTCTGTCGCCCCTACGGGGCTGATTGATTGGTATACGGGGCTGACACCCCACGGGGGCTCACGCACCCCGTCTATGCTGTTTCGCCCCTAAAGGGGCTAACCCTAAACTCTAAACTCTAAACTAATTTCCTGGAAATCGCCCGAATAACAAACCACGCGTGCCAACAGATGGTGGTGAAGAGTCCGTAGTGATGGCTCATCACTTGGAATCGCTCCTTCAGTGAAGCCCGGTGATGACGCGTGGAGAGCCCTTCTTTCAGGTAGTTCGCCAGCACCATGTGCGTGTTATGCAGCGCCAACCCTTCCTTCTCGGCCCTTCTCATCACACGTATACACCAGTCGACATCCCCCGATAACCTATACCTTATATTATATGGTTCGGCCTGCGCGATATCCGTACGGGCATAGAAAGCCTGATGGCATACCAGCATCCCCTTTTGGAAAGACCGCCAAGAGAGTTTCTCTGGTGCTGACAGATGGCGCTTGCCAAGGTACTCTCCTTGCTCATTCACCACATCGGTATCGCCGTAGATCACGGCCGGCAGCAATTTCTCATCCAACTGCTCTGCCACCTTCTGCAAGGTATCTGCAGCGTGGAAACAGTCACCGGCGTTCATGAAGATGACATAATCACCGGTGGCACGCTTCAACCCTTTGTTCATCGCGTCATAAATACCCGAATCCGGTTCAGAACTGACAATCACCGGGTAAGGGCATTGCTGTCGGTAAGCATCCACCATCTGCAGGGTAGCATCGGTAGAAACCCCGTCGATGATCAGATGTTCCAACTGCTGATAAGTCTGACCGCCCACACTGTCTAATGTCCTTTGTACACAGTGGGCGGCATTCCAGGTGATGGTTATGATAGAAAAACGAATCATAGCTGTTTGATAACGACGGCAGGATTGCCTGCCACAACACAATTGTCCGGTACATCATGGAATACGACGGCACCGGCAGCGATCTTCACGTTATTGCCAATATGTATGCCACCGTATACCGTTGCCCCTGTATAAATGCTCACATGGTCACCGATGACGGGTCGACCGCCCTTGCCATTGCCCAACGTAACCAACTGCAGACAGTAGAAATCACTACCTATGCGCTCGGCATTCAGATAGGTAGCATAGTTATGCTCAAAATGAGCCCCCGGCCCGATGCTCGGGCACCAGATATTTAACGTGCGTTCCGGAGGTAGCAGCCACTTGATAGGCGCTGCCCAGTATTCACCGATACGGTAGTAGAAAAGATTTCTGAACACACGTTCGCGTGTGCAAGCCTTAATGAAGTTTAGCACAGTAGGACGTCTGTCTTGCACCTTCATCAGGTCAGCGTCTATCTTTTTCCTCTTACATATATATATAATAATGTGAGGTAGCATCCTGATGGTAGAAGCCGTGAGTATACAGGTTTGTACTATTGGATTCATCGTCTATATTCTACGGGGCGGATCGCCTCATTATACACCTTAATATATTTATTGGCAACGCTCTGTTGTGAGTAATGAGAGGCCACCTTTTTCAGACAGTTCTTGCTAAGTGATGCATAATCGGCTTCGTCGAGCACATAACGGATGCCATGCGCCAAGTCGTCTGTCTGTCTTACCTCTGCCACATAACCGTTTACCTGATGGTCGATCATTTCCGGGATACCTCCTACGCGGAATCCGACACAGGGCACTCCGCAGGTCATCGCTTCCATGATCGTATTTGGCAGGTTGTCTTCAAGTGAGGGCAACACAAAGACATCGGCGGCATTATATACCTGCACAATGCGCTGTGGGTCACTGACATAGCCCAGCGGATAGGCTGGTATAGCCAACTGCGACGCCACCTCTTCGGCATGTCCGCCCAATATGGCCACACCGGTATGCTCCTTAAACGAGGGATCTGCATCAGCCAATCGCTGTATGGCCTCTACAAAGAAGTTCATTCCTTTACGAGGATCGGTCACGCGCTGTGACACAAAGAGGATGATGCGTTTATCCGTCGGTAACGATAAAGTCTTGCGTGCCAACTGTTTATCCTGCGGACAAAACTGTTGTGAGTCGATGGCGTTGGGGATGCTAACGATCCTTTGGTTCTTCAGCAGGGCACTCTTTCGGGCCTCCTCGGCCAGCCATTCACTGCATGCCACGAGGGTAATGCGCTTATTCTCATACATCTTCTCCTTGCGTTTCCACACACGGTGAGAGAGATCGTTCTTGCCGGGAGAAGGCAACAGCGGACAGTCTTGACAAGCGGAATGGTATTGCTCACAGCCACGGGCATAATGACAGATAGCGGTGGCGGCCCACAGGTCGTGCATCGTCCATACCACGGGCTTCTTCTCGATGATCTTCCGGATATCCTTCAGCGACAACATGCCTTGGTTGACCCAATGCAGGTGGATCACGTCAGCCTCCTGAAACTCGGGCAAGCTGGTGATATCCGTGCCGCTATTGGCGATGTCCACTTCGAAGAGGCGTTTCTTCTTCAGGTGCATCGACAACCAGATGCAGAAGCGCTCCCACAGGAAATGCCACTGTTGGCGCCAGGGGTGCTTCAGCCCTACCACCGTCAGCTTATCGGTGCTCTTCTCTTTCACCAACATCTTGGCCTTCACACCGTTATTGTTCAGTGCGACCATCAGTCGGTTGGCGGCCACGGCGGCACCACCCGTATTCTCACTTGTATTGACGATCAGAATTCTCATTTTCTTATTCTTTCTATATAGACAGATATACCACTTTTCTCTGGAGATTTAGAGCCCCTTGATAAGGGGCGGCCTTAATGCAGGGTTCTTCCTTTCTTCGGTGCGAAGAAAGAAGCAAAGAAGCATCCACCCCCTCCAAGGCCTCCCCCTATATGGGGAGGATGCAACCGCTCCTCCTGTCACCCTTTTAAATAGGTACCCTCGGACCACCAAAGGTCCGGCGTAATGTTTTT
>JAEEGL015103026.1_pt1 | contig 12328 bp, 2 predicted proteins | sample 9134231 | NCBI WGS metagenome assembly JAEEGL01 (sample SAMN16246548, study PRJNA631951) | gut metagenome | biome: gut microbiome; feature: rumen; material: fiber-attached | host: Bos | place: Iran: Karaj | collected 2018-10 | reverse complement strand
ACCCTTCGCTTGCGTACATGTCGGCGTCCAACGAAGTGACGGGAATCGCCGCCGATTTCATACACAAGCGCGAGGACTTGCTGTATGTGGACGACCCGGGCGTCGTCGCCGTCGTGAAGGGCCAGGCGTTCAGCACAAACCTGGTGGCGACCTTGATTTCGACGCGCTCGCTGCCGACGGTTTCCGTCACCGGGCTGCCCAACGGGCTGAAGTTCGACGCGAAGACATTCGTCCTCTCCGGAACGGTGGGCAAGACGGCAAAGGTCGGCTATGCGTATGCGACGGTCTCCGCGAAGAACGCGAGCGGCTACACGTTTGTCCGGGTCGTCACGTTCGCGGTGCTGGAGAACGCCACGGGCGACCTCCCAGAAGAGCCGGTGCTGGCGAATGACGCCAACATCGACTTCTCCGACCTTGACAGCCTTACGACCGGCGGCTATTATCCCGCCGAAGGCGTCGCGGCGGTTGGTTTTGGCGTAGGTCCCGCGACAAACGGCGCCGACGTGACGGCCATTGCGGTCTCGGGGCTGCCCGCCGGGATGAAATATTCTGTTGACCTCGAAGATGGATATGGGACGGTCGTGGTATTCGACACGCCGAAGAAGCCCGGACGCCATACCGTGAAGGTGCAGGTTTCGTATTCCGACCGCAAGAAGGCGAAGAGCGAATATGCGTTCACCGTGGAAGACGGCGGCAGCGGATGGCTGGACGTGGCGAGCTTCGACGCCGCCTTGGGTACGGTCTCGGGTGCCGGCGTATATGCATCCGGCGCGTCCGTGAAACTGGGGGCCAAACCGGCGAAGGGCAATGTGTTCGCCGGCTGGTACGAGGATGAAGACCTGCCGTTCGACGTCATTGCGGCGATGGATGGCGTCGATCCCCGCACGGCGGCGGCGTCGTTCGTCTTCAGGAAGGGAATGTTCTTCAATGCCCAGCCGATCGTATTCGGCGATTTCATCGCCAAGACGGAAGATACCATAGCCATCGAGGGGCTGGACGACACGTGGGAGATCGATCCGACGGCGAGTGGTGAACAGCCGTTTACGGTCACCTCGGCTTCGCTGCCCAAGTTGACGGTCTCCGGTCTTCCGAAGGGTGTGACGCTTGATGCCGCGCAGGGCCGGTTCGTGTATTCGGCGGCGTCTCAGGCGCAGATTGTTTCAGGGTACTATACGGTAACGCTCAAGGCGGTCAACCAGTCGAACGCCTCGGCTACGGTCAAGTTCTCCGTGTTCGTGGCGAACAAGACGACGGATGCGATCGGCGGACTCAACCCGGACGCGGACGCCTATCCGCTTTTCGCCGGCGTAACGCTCGATCCGGAGCTGATCCTGGCCGAGGTTGATTCGTCAAACGGCTGGAAGCTGGCCGCAAGCGGGCTTCCTGCCGGGCTGAAGCTCGTGCAGGACAAGGCGACGGGGGCGTATTCCGTGACAGGGGTGCCGACCAAGGCCGCCACGAACACGGTCACGTTCACGGCCACGAAGGGGAAGGAAAAGGAGATTGCGACCCTAACCGTTGGCGTCTCCGCGCTTCCTGCCTGGGCCAACGGCACGTACGATGGCGCGTACTGCACGTTTGCCGAAGGCGAGACGAATGCCACGGGATCGGTGAGCCTCACGGTTTCGACGGCGGGCAAGGTGTCTGGCAAGCTGCTCGTGGGCGGCAAGTCGTATGCCTTCTCTGCGGCGGCATTTGACGGATACGATGCCGACTTGGGCGTCTTCACGGCGATTGTGACCATTCCTTGGTCAAAGGCGGACAAGGAGGAGTTCCTCCTTTCCGTGGGTGCGGATGAAAATGGTGGCGGTGTCGTCACGCTGGAGCCGACAGGCGATGGCGCGGTTTTCGCGGAGGCCGTCCAGAACGCCTGGCTGCGCAAGGACCCGTCGGCCCCGGCTTTCGCGACGGGCAAAAAGCAGCCGACGCTCGCCTTGGAAAGCGGCGTCATCTGCAAGTTCGGCGCGAAAGGTGTCGTGACGCTTTCGGGGAAGGTCGATGGCGTGAACGCGAACGGCAAGTCCCAGGTCCTTCTTGTAGGCGAGAGCGAGGCGGGTTTCAAGGCACAGTTGGTGATCTATCTTGCGAACGCCAAGTTCGCGGGTGGCGCGCATTGCGAGGTTGTGGATGTCGTCCTGAGCGATACCGATGGCGACGGCGCCATAGACCGCGTAGCCCATGCGGACCTGTGAGCGAATGCGCTAAGCGAAAAAATGCCTTTTTCGGTTGTGCCTTCGGCGGGCATATGCTATAATTCGGCTATTTCTGCAGCAACCCCAAAAAGGAGACAAAGGAAAATGAAGAGCATGCTTGCACGACTGTCGGTTCTTGCCTGTCTGTTGTGCGTCAGCGGCTACGTTGCCGTTGCCGGGGATCGGATGGAAACCCACTATTCGACCGTGTATGGGAGGGTCGGCGAATCACTGAAGAATCCGGACAACGAGCTTGACTTTGTCGATATCGACTGGGCGGATATCGACAACTATGCCGGCGAGGATTTTGGTGAGGCGAGTTTCACGGTTGACAAGACGACGCTCCCGAAGTGGCTCAAGTGGGAGAGCGTGACGACCACGAAGGACAAGAACAAAAGGGTCGTCCGCAATCCGGATGATACGACATGGTGGTATGCCGACGGCGGAAAGTACTATCCCATTTCCGGCACGCCGACAGAGGCGGGAACGTGGAACGTGAAGGTTACCGCCCAATGGAGCGATGGCGTTTCGGAGACCGTCACAATCGCGATTGTCGTCAAGGACGTTCCCAAAGTGGTGTTTGACGCGAATGGCGGCAAGATCGGCACGCAGACGAAGGAGACGCTGGCGTGCGCCGGCGACGAGGAATCCGGATTCGTCTACGCCATGCCCGATGATCCGGTCAAGTCCGGCGTCGAATTCGACGGCTGGTGGACGGCGAAGGAAGGTGGTGCGCTGGTCGAGTGGGGCGACGCGTTCGACCCCTCGATCTTCGCGAATCCCCAGACGCCCACGCTCTACGCGCAGTGGAGCAAGGCGCGCAAGATCACGGTGTCGGGCGGATTTCTGGATGACGAAACCACGTCACGCAGCGGGCTGTATCGCGGCGCTGAAGTAGGCGCGTACATTGACGAGAAAAAGCTTTACGACACGAGCAAGAACGAGGTCAACGCCTTCGTCAACTGGTCATATACCCCGGCGACGGCGGATCTGGGCGAGGGTTTCGATCCGTTCAGCACGGACGTGACGGTGATGATGCCGAATGCCGACGTGAAGCTGACTGCGAATTACGTGAATGGCTTTGCGGGGTATCTTGTCGGAAATGAATCCGTGACGTCCATTTATGGTGTTAGCGACCAGGGTGATTTCTATTGGAGCATCGACAATGGCAAGACGCTCTTCCCTTTCGGTGAGCAGCGTATTCCTGTCAAGGCGGGTTCGTACACCGTGAAGTTCTACGACAAGACCGGGATCTATCGTGCGTCCGACATGAAGATAACGGTGGCCAAGCGTGGAACCCGCAAGGAGGGCGGCAAAACATACTACGACGAACCAGTGGAATATCCAATTGAGCCGAACTTCGTTCCTGTCATCTATTCGACAGAAGTGAAGTTTGACGCCAATGGAGGCAGCACGTCGTGTGCCTCTACCTTGATGCTGCATGAATGTTCAATTGACTCCTTGCCGTCAGCCTCCCGCAAGGGATACGTGTTCGCTGGCTGGTGGACGGCGAAGGACGGCGGCACGCACGTCGCCGCAGGCACGGTCTTCGACCCCTCCGATTTCGCCGGGCAGAAGACGCCTACGATCTACGCGCACTGGCTCCAGATCAAGAAGCTCACGATGAAGGACGATTCCGCGCACGCGCAATGGGCTCTTGAAGAAGAGAATTTCGAGGATCTGGAGCTGTATTACGAGATCATGGACAGCCTGTTCGTTACGTATCCAAATCTCGTGGATGGCGGAAGTCTTGAAGGCAAGGGCGTGCTGGAGGTGCTGTCTGGAGCGAAGGTTTTCGTTTCTGTCAACGAGTACAGCGTGGACAAGAGCGGCAAGGGACTCGCGTTCCAGAAATGGTCCGTGACGCCTTCAAAGGCAAATCTCGGTTCGCAATTCCGTGTCACCTCCAATTCCACCGAGTTGACGATGCCGTCCGAGGACGTTACGCTTCAGGCGTCATACATTGATGACTCGACGAGCTGTACCTTGGAAGCTCGTGCATACGCGGACCCTGTCAGTTTCTATGACTTCGATGCGGATGAGCCCTCCTATATCTATCCGCCCTATGCGGCCTTTGAATGGAGTCCCGACAACGGCAGCACGTGGTACAAGGTCTCTCCGGCAAACGGCGGCTATGACGAGTATGGGAACGAAATCATAGGCGAGACTGCCTTGCTCAAGCCGGGAACGTACACGGTGACCTGGCGGTCGACCGATCCGCATTGGATCGCATCAGAAACCAAGACGAAAGTCGTTCTGGAAAAAGCCAGCAGTTGCTGCGGCATTAGTTCGGGATGCTATCAAACACGCCGCCCGTACAGTCAATTCACCTATGTCCCAGAGGTTGTCGTTGACGTCCTGACCTACTCGGCGGAAGAGTGGGACTATGTCGAATCATCCGCCGGCGGAACGGTGACGATGAATCCGAAGGACGGACTGGTACCGATCAAGAAGACGATTACGCTTACGGCCAAGGCGAACAAGAACTATGCGTTCCAGGGCTATGCGTTTGGTGGACAGTGGTGGGCACTCTCAAGCGACTTCGTCTATGACCGTTTCGAGGAAACGTCTGCCACGTGGAAGCTGGAGAACTCTTACTATTACTATGATTATTCCGGCGACGCGTGTTTCTCGTCACAACCGACACCTCGGTTACAGTCGTACATTGATCCAAGCGATCACAAGGTACATATAGTTGCCTTGTTCAAGGCGCTTGCCGATTATTCCGAAGACGATATCGAAATTGGAGGATTCTCGACGAGCAATGGCGGTTCGTACGAAGTCTCCAACAATGTTGTCAACGTCCGTGCTGTCGTCGGTTGCGCGATTGAGAATAGCCTCTATAGCGTATGGACCGCATTCCCGCTGACCTACAAGATCGAAGGCAAGCTCCCGGACGGACTTAAGTTCGACGGGAAGACCGGTGTGCTCTCGGGTGCTCCGAAGAAAGCAGGGAATTTCCCCGTGAAGATAGTCGCTAGCGATCCGGCCAAGAATTCAAAGACGCTGACGGTCAACATCAGCGTGGCAGAGCTTCCCACGGAGTATGTCGGAGAATATCGCGGTACCGTGACGGACGGATATTCGATTTGCAAATCCGAGTGGAATGAAGACCTTGGATACTATGAATATCATTCGGAGTATGTTTCGGGACAACAATGCGGACTTCTTGAAATGACGGTCAAGGCCGACGGCAAGGTGTCTGCAAAGGTCATTACGCGCCAGGGTTCGCGTTCCGTCTCCGGAGCGCTGGAATGGCGAGACCCCGAGTTGACGTATTTCAACTACTACGGTGTCGAGGATGAGGGCGAGGTGTCGGAATTTCGGTTCTGGCATACGGATGCGAAGGATTCTTCGTGTTGCCACGTCAATTTCCGTTCGGACGGTACGATTGACGGAGAGGTCCGTTCGTACGACAAGATCGAGGACGATCTGGTTGGCGGGAATATGGCAGGCCTACGTCAGAACAAGGATTTGCTGGCGGGGTCGAACTTCCTCGACAAGTACTACACTTTCGCTTTCTGCGCGAAGCTGCCGGCACAGTCGGGCGATAGCGATCCGTCGCCTGAAGAATCCGAAATCGTGTCTGGTTACGGATACTTGACGATCAAGACCGACAAGACCGGCGCTGCAAAGGTTGCGGGGCAGTTGCCAGACGGCGAGAAGGTGTCGCTGAGCGCGCTTGTCATGCCGTTCGAATACGAGAGCACGGAGGGGGTCGGCGCCCTGCTGTATCTTTTCGCCTCGCCTTCGTCCTACAAGAAGCAGGATTGGTTCGTGACCACGCTGACGCTTGATGCGTACGGCAACGTCACGACCGACGAAGGGGCTTGGACAATTGCGGACGTCCTGTCTGACGAGGTCTGTTGCGGTATTTCAGAACCCCTATGGCGAGACGCGACGCTCAGCGGCACGGGCGCCCTGTACAGCGAGGCCAAGACGCTTGAGGGTTTCTATTGGATGGCGTCCTGCGCCTGGAGCAACAAGGTGCTGCTGGAGTATTCCTACAAATATATGGAGGAGAACGAGGACAATCCGAACAAGCCATATTCCTGGACGGAATATGACAATACGCTCGCGACGAACTTGGATGGCTACTTCTTCAACGTTGAGGTGAAGGGCGACAGCAAGGGTGCGATTTCGCTCGTCGAGAAGAACAATGCGTTCTCCATTTCCTTCACAAAGGCGACGGGCATCTTCTCGGGCAAGGCTACGGTCAACTTCGATTACTGGCCGCCGAGCTACAAGCAGAACAGCAAGACCAAGGAAATCGAGTGCGTTCAAACCTTGAAGCATGCAACGGCTACGTTGCCTTACGCCGGCGTGATGATCGACGACGGCAAAGGCGGCTATACGGGTCTCGGTTCCGCCGTGCATACCTACAAGCATACGTATTGGGACGAAGATGATCGTGCCAAGACGGTCACGGAGAAGATCACGTTGCCGGTCTCGCTGGACCCTCCGTCGAATGATGAGCCATAACCGAAGTCGATAATCGGTCTGGTCAACGCGGTGTTCGTTCATTTCTGGGCGGGCACCGCGTTTCAGCTTATGGTATAATGTTCACGCATACTGCAGGGAAGGTAGGTCGCCATGACAAGAAGGAAATTGATTCGATTACTTATGCTAGCCCTTGCGACGGGCGCGACGTTCGGCGCGTACGGCAAGAGCTTCTCGCTGGACTTGCGCAGCCCGCGGCAGGGCGGCGCGCGCGCGAAGCTCCTGACGGCCGCGCCTGCGCCGGACGAAGGAACGCTCCGTTCCTTCGATCTGGACGCGGGCGTGGCGGACGTCGGGGCGGTCGCGCTCGGCGACGAGCTGACGTTTGCCCTTTTTGACGACGTGACGCTGACGCTGGTCCTGAAGGAGAAGCTGCCGACGCCCCTGGGCGGCGATGCGTTCCTTGCGGAGGTCGCGGGCTACGAGGGAATCAAGACGGCGGTCGTCCTTCGCACGGCAGACGGTCTCACGATCGACGTGCAGGATTTCCGCAACAGGAAGTACTACAAGGTGCTGTCCACGCCGGACGGCGTGAAGGTACAGGAGGTGGAGGCGAAAGGGGGCGCGTGCGGTTGCGATGTGCGAACGCCTGTCCTTGCGTCCGTGCGCAGGTCCGCGAGGAAGACCCATGCGAACGTATCAGCGGCTCCTGCGGCAAAGTCGCTCCTGGGCGTACCCGACGGCGGGGCGGAAGAGACGTTTGTCGATATCTTGGTCGCGTTCGACGGCAACGCCCTCTCCTGGGCCAGAAAGAACGGCGGCGGCTTGACGAATTTTGCGCAGACCGCCGTGCAGAAGATGAACTTGGCCATCGCCAACACCGGGTTGGACGCCTCTTTCCGTTTCAGGCTTGTGGGTGTGGTTGGGGTTGCGGCATCTTCTACCAGTCTCGATTATGCTCTTGACGCGGCCTGCTATGGATGGAATGGATGGGATGCCATTGGCGAGAAACGCGAGCGGGTTGGCGCGGACATCGTGACGGTTCTGGTCGATACGGGCTCGGCCTACGGTACGATTGGGCTGGGCTACAGCCTATACGACACCAACTTCGACTTGTTTTCCGAAAGCGCCTACAACGCCTGCGCCATACGCGCCGTCGCCCAGTCCCACACGATGACGCATGAGGTCGGGCATAACATGGGCTGCGGGCATAGCGATCGCCAGAGGTCAAGTCCAGGCCCGCAGCTGTACAACTATTCCAGGGGCTACTATTTCTCCGTTGGGGGTGAAGGCTACCATACGATCATGGCCTACGACAACGAAGGTCCCAGGGGCGACGAGATCGAGGTGCCGTACTTTTCGTCGCCCAACCACAAGTATCGCGGGGTGACGGTGGGCGACCAGACGCACGACAACACGCGAACGCTTGCCAACACGTTTGCCGCCGCCGCGAAATGGCGCGAGGCGACGGGGGCGGACATCGACGGCGGCGGAATGGACGTGCCGCTCGAATGGGTGACGTCGCGCAACGCGGCATTGGCGCGCGCGCGTGCCGAAGGGAAGAACGTCTTCCTCGTTTCCGGACGCGACAAGTGCCCAAACACAATGAGTACGCGCAATTATTCGTGCGAGGTGCCGGACGTGAAACGGCATCTGCTCCAGGACTACGTTTGCTGGTACAACGTGATCGACACCCAGCGCACCGAGTCCCAAAAGTACTTCAGCGGGTACGACATAGGCGACACTTTGCCGTTCATCGCGGTTATCGACGCGGCAAACGATTCCACGCTGGCGGCCGAAGGCGGCTACCATGAGGCGATCGACCTTCTTCTGCTGCTGGGCCGCGCCGTCCAGGCGGTCGCAATCACGCCCGACGGGGGACAGTTCGCCGACCCCATAACGGTGACGATGACGGCCAAATCAGGCGGCGTGATCTACTACACGCTCGACGGGACGTTGCCGGACGAGACGTCGCTGCGCTATGAGAATCCGCTCACGCTGGACGTAACCGCGACGATCTGCGCAAGGGAATTCGTCGACGGCGAATTCGGTCTGCCGGCCAGCGCCCGTTTCGTCAGGGCGTTTACGGAAAAATACGACGGCTACGAGTGGACGGCGAACGTTGTCGAAGGTGGCTGCATCGTGACGACGGTCAAGCCTGCGCCGGCGGGGGACGTCGCGATCCCTGCGCAGATCGGCGGCTTTGACGTGGTGGGCTTCGACGAGACGGTGTTTCAGGACCACCTGAAGATTACGTCTGTCTCGATCCCCGCTACGGTTCGAGATTTCGACGGGTGGTCCTTCTACGGCAGCCGGAACCTCACGGCAATCAACGTGGCCGAGGCCAACGAAAACCTGCTTTCGAAAGATGGGGTGGTGTACGACAAGTATCGGACGACGTTGGTTTGCTGTCCTCCGGGCGTGAAGTATCTTGACATTCCCGAAGACATCAGCGCGATAGGCGACGATGCGTGCGTGGGCTTGTGGAATGTCAAGGAGATTTACATCCCAGCGAATGTGATATCGATTGGCTTTGAGGCCTTCGTCGCCTGCAACGCGCTTACGACGGTTGTGATCTCGGAAGCAGTCGAGGAAATCGGCTATGACGCGTTCAGCTTTTGTCCGAAGCTGGCGAATGCCTGGCTGCCGGCCGAACAGGAATACTACTTCATGGAGTACGACTCGTTCTACAAGCAGGCGGGTAGCGTCTCCCTGCACTACTACTCGGGCAGCGTCGAGACGATCATGGTTTGCTTTGATCCGTGCGACCCTGAGCTTGAAGAGGCGTACCGCACCATTCCATCCATCGACGGGAAAGTGCTGATGGCCATTGGCGCGCTTCCCGAGCCCACCCGTCGCAATTACGCGTTTCTGGGCTGGTTCACGGAACCAGAAGGCGGCACGAAGGTGACGGCGACGACCAAGGTGACCGGGGATGTGACGTACTATGCCCATTGGCTCGCGTTCGCCGTCAACGGCGAGACGTGGGGCTCGGCGGAAACGCCGGCAGGCACCAATGTCCTGTGCGGCGTGGCGCTTGCGTGGCCGATTGCGGCGCGTGCGTTTTCTGACGTGAAGGTGAAAGTGGCGGGGTTGCCGACGGGGCTCAAATTCACGGACAAGGACATCTACAAGAAAGGTTCCAAGACCGACGTCGAGATTCCCGCGAACACGATCTACGGCGCGCCTTCGGCGGCGTCCAAGGTGGACAAGAAAAAAGGCGTGATTCCTTCAGACGTCAAGATAACCGTGACGACGGCAGAAAAGTCGAGCGTCACATACCTGTTGAAGCTCACGGTCGATCCACTCCCCGCCTGGGCGGTAGGCAGCTTCGAGGGTTTCGTCCGGCAGTTCGCGTCCGACGCTGGCGTTGTCTCGATGAGCGTGACCGCCGCCGGCAAGATCAGCGGCAAGATTGCCAACTGCGGCACGAACTGGACATTCAAGGCCGATTCGTTCGCCAATGGCAGCGTTGCCACGAATTTCGCCGTGGATGCGATCGCGACAGCCGGCAAGGAGTCGCGCAGTTTTCAGCTGAACGTCACGAGCTTCCCGACGGAGTACATCCCCGATTCCGCCACGGCACGCGCGGAGGGCGGTTTCGGCGACTTGTCGGCCACGTTGTTCCGCCTGCCGTGGACGGACAAGGACGATGCGGCGCCCAAGGCGTTCATTTCCGCGTATGCCGGTACGTACACGTGCCGCGTGCCGTACGGGCAAGAAGACGACGAGTCGCTGCTGTTGTCCGGCGAGGCCAAGTTCACGCTCGACGAGAAGGGCGTGGCCAAGGGGTCCATTCTCCTGCCGGACGGGACGAAGACGCGGAAGGCGGCGTTTTCGGCCAGCGCCATGACATACGCGGGGTCTATCTACATCGCCATTTACGCGCCCCCAGACGCGAAGAAGGGATACCCTCCGGTCTTCGCGCTGCGCCAGCTCTGCGAATGTTCCGGCCCCGACAACAACGCAATCGCCTACCGCGATCCGGGCGTCCTCGTGACTACGGGGGAGCGCAACAAGGATTCCGGTGCGTCGGGAACGGTCACGATGAACCCAAAGTACGGACAGGCAGCCGCCGGGAAGGATGTTGCGCTCACGGCAAAGGCGGCCACGGGGTCGGTGTTCAGCTACTGGGTGGTTGCCGGAGCCGACACGACGGGACTCGATCTCACGTCGCCGACGATCAAGCTCAAGGCGAACGGAACGAATGACATCTATGCGACGGCGACGTTCGTGACGTTGAGCGAAGATCAGAAAAACATCATGCTCATCGTCGACAACGCGTCGCTTTACGGTGAGGTGAATAATCCCGGCGAGATGAACGTGGCCAAGCGTGTTCCATGTGGCGTTGTCGTGGATTGGGCTGTTCGTGCGAGCGCCTATTCCCAGACCACCATCAAGGCCGAGAAGCTTCCTGATGGCCTCAAGCTTGTCCAGGACAAATCCACGAAGGCGTATTCGGTCGTCGGCGTGCCGACGAAGGCGGGAACGTTTGCCACGAGGTTCACGGTGACCACGGCAGGCAAGTCGAAGGAGACGGTTCTGCTGCCGATAGAGGTCAAGGCGATGCCGGCGGACAGCGTCGGTTCCTACAGCGGCATGGTTGGCGGCTTCGAGGACATGGCCGATGATGACACGTGGCGGGCGTTCGGGATGGTGACGCTGTCCGTTGCCGCGAACGGCAAGCTTTCCGCCAAGGCGACGCTGCCTTCGGGCGCAATCTCGTTCTCGGCGAACGGATGGGATTCGGAGAGCAACGGCTTCTACAGGGTGGAGATGTCCACGAAGGCCGGCGACCGGCTGTTCCTGAAGCTGGACAGCAACCGTGACTGGAAGGGCGCGCGGATCGAGACGCCGGATACCGTTCTCGAGACAGCGAAGGGCGCGTCGTATCTTGTCGTCGCTTGGCGCAACGAACACGGCAAGACCGGCAATATCGCCGCAGACAAGACGGCGAGCGACTTCGTCGCCCGTATTGTTGCGCTGAAGAAGCTGTGTTTCAAGGTGACGGGGGACGCGGAAACGGGCTATGTGTGCGACATGGTTCCGACGACGGACAAGACGGCCAATCTCACGTTGACGTTTGACGCCAAGGGTAACGTGAAATACTCCGGCAAGATTGGCGGCAAGTCGATCAGCGGAACGTCGGTTCTGAACATAGATGGCAGCGACTACTACACGATCGGTGACCTGGTCGTCCCGCTCAGCAAGACGGAAGCACTCTATCTCGCACTCGGCTTCGATCGTGGCGAGAATGGCGACCCGGAGCCGGATCTCGCCCTCTTCCAAGTTGCGGAATAAATAGCATAAAAAATCATTTTTGGGGGCCCCGCGCCGAAAAGGCTTTGGATTTTTGATATAATAGCAGCCGTCAAGGGCAAATGGTGATTGCCTTTTACGTGTGCTTTGTACAGGAAAGGAACGCAAAGATGAAGAAACTACTCGTAGCTCTCGTGGCGGCCATGTTCACGGGTGTTCTGCGCGCCGATCTTACCGTATACACCGAAAAGGTGGACGGCTGGGTATGGCAGTACGAGATCGCGGAAGGCAAGGCACAAAACGTGGTTGGGCAATTCACGTCCAAATATACCGAGCCCAGTCCGCACCTCGTCATCCCGGCGAAGCTCGGCGGAAAGGCCGTCGCCTCCCTTGGCTTATACGCGCTTCAGGGCTATGACTTCACTACGGTGACGATT
>JAEEGL012836861.1_pt1 | contig 12328 bp, 3 predicted proteins | sample 9134231 | NCBI WGS metagenome assembly JAEEGL01 (sample SAMN16246548, study PRJNA631951) | gut metagenome | biome: gut microbiome; feature: rumen; material: fiber-attached | host: Bos | place: Iran: Karaj | collected 2018-10 | reverse complement strand
TAACATTTGTAGCCCAGTTTCTGTCGGTCCACTGACCAGAGTTCTCCTCGTCTGCCCGGTTTGTGAGAACACCGGTTCCGCCTTCACTGCTGTCGGTTATGGTAAGCGTGCCGACATTCAGAATGGCCTGAGCTGACTTGGCCTCCATGACTACGCCTGTGACAGTCTTGCCGTTCAAATCAAGAACCACGTTCTTTGTGGCAGGAATTGTCACACCGGCGTTGCCTACGATTTCATGATCAGCTATCATCACGATGGTTGTCTCTGTACCGTCAGCAGGAACTGCCGCCACAGCCTTTGCGAGAGATGTGTACTTCACATCGCCAATCTGAGCAACATATACAAGCTCACGGCAAGTATAAGCGAATCCGGTCTCAGTGGTTTCTTCAAATATTCCGTATCCTTCAGTAGCCGCTGAGAAGATGTCAGTCTGCTTGTCGGTATAGACGGTCACACCAGGCAATAAGCTTACTGAATAGTCGCCCTTGCTGATTTGATAGTCACCGAATGTCAGATTGAATGAACCGCTTGCAAGCTTGCATTCCACATTCTTGCTCAGGTTGATGTCTTTCAGCACGTCGATGAACTCGCCGTCCATCAGATACTCATTTTCGAACGGAACAACAAACCGGCAATACTCGCCTACCTTGTTTCCGTTTTCCATCCAGGAATAATATACTTCAGCAGTGCCGATCACATATGGATACTCTTCCATAGTCTCTGGCTCTGTGTTGTCAACCAAAGCCTTACCTTCCTCAATTAATTGAGATGGAATTTCCTCTGCGAAATATCCTCCAGAAATGAATCCGTCAAGAACCTTATAATTTGAGCTCAACACACCATAACTGTAAATGCTGCCTTTGAAGAATCCACCTGTGATATTGTAATCCACAGCTGTGAAAACATCACCGCCTGTATAATCATACCATGCATAGGTGCTTCCCTCAACCTTACCGCCGGTAATGTTGACGGTGGCTTTCTTTGCCTGTCCGCCGCTTCCTGGCAACTGAACCCAGAAGCCTGCGTAACCGCCCTTGACGGTACCACCTGAGATGTTTATCGCATTTTCCTTTGTCGTGCTATTGCAGAAGAGACGAACGGCCTGACCGCCGCCGGTTGTTGTCACCAAACCACCTGTAACATTAAGGATTGCGTTGTAGCTTGTGCTGTTGTTGTCAATCGCATAGCAGATATTCGTAACAGCCGTGTTGATAACAGAACCGCCTGCAACAGTCAGCGTACCCGTGTTGGTAATAACATTTGTAGCCCAGTTTCTGTCGGTCCACTGACCAGAGTTCTCCTCGTCTGCCCGGTTTGTGAGAACACCGGTTCCGCCTTCACTGCTGTCGGTTATGGTAAGCGTGCCGACATTCAGTATGGCCTGAGCTGACTTGGCCTCCATGACTACGCCTGTGACTGTCTTGCCGTTCAAATCAAGAATCACATTCTTTGTGGCAGGGATTGTCACACCAGCATTGCCTACGATTTCGTGATTATCAATCATCACAATGGTGGTCTCCGTGCCGTCAGCAGGAACAGCAGCCACAGCCTTGGCAAGAGAAGTATATTTAGCCTCTCCAATCTGAGCCACATATACAGGGTCGCCGATTCCGTGAGGAGCAGCGGTGTCATCAGGATAGAGGTTCTCCTTGCCGACCTTGCCCTCAACGATGAAGTCTGCATATTCATCCTCATAGATCGGGGCGCTGTAATGACCGTCAATGAGGGTGATTTTACCAGTGCCGGTATTCTGGTTAACCAGTTCACCAACATATCTTCCGCTAAGCACGTTGATGTTTCCAGTTGATGCATCATTCTTGCCCAGACGGATCACCTCGTAGGCGGTGAAGTCGTTGCCCTCAAGCGTTAGTTCAGCGCTTGAGTTACTCTTCATACGGATTGCATAGCCGTCATCAGCGACAGCTGAAACAAATTTACAATCCTTCACAGAGTAAGTTCCATTGCCAGTATTGATGTTTATGAAACTTTCACTATTCTCAACAATACAGTTCTCGTATGTGGCATTCGTGGAGCTGGTCATCTGAGCCATACTGTGCAGGTTTGTACCTGTAACATTATTCATAACCAGATTATACGTGTTACCGCCTCCTGAAGTAGATGTGAATGCTACAACATCTAACGAAGAAGAAGTGCTTGTGAAAGAGCAATTGGATATCGTGATATTGTGTGAATAGTTATTACCATTTCTCTTGTATGGTTCAGCAAGATTCTTTACATTAGGAGTAATGATGAAAGATGAAGAAGTGAAGAAATTATCAGTGTTCCCTTCGAACTTGATATTTGTTATTTCCAAAGTTTCTGTACCTGTCGAACGGCCATTACCATCAATGATAATCTGGCCCTTCATCGTGTGGCCACCTCCATCTATCGTAAGATTCAAATCTGCCTTCTGAAGCACACCGGCATATTCCTCGATATCGTCTATCAACTCTATGGTCACGTCACCCGTCATCTCGAATGCAGCGTTAACTGCCTTCTGAAGTGAAGTGTATTTCGTCTCACCAATCTGGGCAACATATACAGGGTCGCCGATTCCGTTAGGAGCCTCAGGAGTTTCGTCCACATAAAGATCCTTCTTGCCGACCTTGCCCTCTACGATGAAGTCTGCGTAAGCGTCCTCGTAAATCGGGGCGCTGAAATGACCGCCGCTGATGACGATGCTACCCGTTGCCGCATCAGTCTTGGTGATGTCGCCAACGTAGGTTCCGCTCTCAACATTGATCGTTCCCGCTGTGGTGTTTGTGCCCTTGCCAAGAACTACAGCGCTGGCTGCGGTGAAGTTGTTCTCTGTAAGCGTAATGACTGCTGATGAGCTGCCGTTCTCGCGTACACCATAGCCGTCCGCATTCTCGGCTCTTGTGAAGGTGTTGCCAGATACGGTGAAATCACCGGTTCCGCCGTTCACGTTCAGGAAGCTTTCGCCCGCGGTCACCATGTTGTTGGTAATCGCACCGCCCGTCGTTCCAGTCAGCTGGGCGAGGCTGTGAAGGTTCGTGCCGGTCGAGCTGTCAATCAAGACGTTGTAAAGACCAGCGCCAGCAGTCGCTTTCACACCAACAACATCAAAGCCCTCCGTATTGGCTGAGGTGCTTGTGAACGAACAATTGGAGACTGTTACATTGTGAGCGTAGTTGTATTTGCCGGTAGTATATATCTTACCGGTATCTTTCGTGCTCGGAACAAGAATAAACGCATCTGTTCCGCTGTACAAGTTAGATGTGTCGCCCTCAAATTTGATATTCTGGATGGTCAAAGTCTCTGTGCCGGAAGCACGTCCGTCACCGTCGATAATAATCTGACCAGTCACTTTGTGCTGACCGCCCTCGACCGTCAGGTTCAGGCCGTCTTTCTGGTGAACAAGGGCCTGCTCTGTGATGTCGTCTATCAGCTCGACAGTCACGTCGCCGGTCATGTCGTGAGCGGCATTAAGAGCCCTCTGAAGTGAAGTGTATTTCGTCTCACCAATCTGGGCAACATATACAGGGTCGCCGATTCCGTTAGGAGCGGCGGTGTCATCAGGATAGAGGTTCTCCTTGCCGACCTTGCCCTCAACGATGAAGTCTGCATATTCATCCTCATATATAGGAGCGCTGTAATGACCGTCAACCAGAATGATTTTTCCGGTTGTGCCTTCAGCCGCATCGTAAATGATGTCACCTACGTATCTTCCGCTCTCTATCGTAAAGTTGTTTGTCAGCTTGGAGCCATCACCATACTGAACGATATAAGGAGCTTCGAACTCATTGTCAATAAGAGTTACGGTCGCTGCAGAGCTGCCCTTCACACGTACTGCATAGTTGTCATTCTTGAGCTTGGCAGAAGTAAACTTGTTGGCAGAGAACACTGCATCTCCCGCATTACCACCACTTATGTTGACGAAACTACCTGCTGCAGAAACTTCATTGCTTGTAAAGGTCATTCCCGCAACAGCAGTCAACTGAGCAAAACTGTGAAGGTTTGCACCTGTGTTGTTCACGAAAGTCAGGTTGGTAGAACCGTCTGTACCAGAATTGGTCTTGATACCGACAACGTCATTCGTTCCTGCTGCTCCTGTGAAAGAGCAGTTGGAAACTGTTATGTTATGTGCATGGTTGTTATGGCTAGGATCGGTGCTGGTCCAGGGTTTTCCAGAATCTTTCGGATTCGGAACAAGGATGAACGCGTCAGTCCCCGAGTAGAAGTCTGTCGCCTTGCTTCCCGTGAAATTAATGTTTGTAATCGTTAGCGTCTCCTCTCCGGTATTGCGTCCCATGCCGTCGATGAATATCTGACCCGTCACGGTGTGCTGGGCACCGTCAATCGTCAGATTCAGGTCTGCCTTCTGCTTTACAACAGCATATTCTGTGATGTCCTCAAGAAGCTCAATGGTCACGTCGCCGGTCATACCGTCAGCCGCGTTAACAGCAGACTGAAGTGTAGGATAACCTATCTCACCAATCTTGGCAACAGGGGCAAGCGGATAAATCTGAACATCGTCCTGCCATACACGGATGTTATCCACACCAGAAGCAGTCCGGTCATCCACCTGAACAAGTGAATTCAAAACCACAAGTTCGGAAGCAATGCTCTCTGCCGGGAATGCTCCGTCTGTTGAACAGCCGTTGATATATACATCATAAGCAAGAACGTTTGAACCGGAAGTAGCCTTTACATTCAGAGCCGCCTTGTTGGCTGAACTGCTGCTGTTCACAAAATTACAGTTGTTTACAGTCACTGTGTACTTAGTGGCACCGCTCTCGTTATAAACATTCAAGAACTTACCTGTCACGGAATTTGTTAAAGTACAGTCTGTATAGGTGACATTTCCTGAGTAAGTCCACATATGGTAGTCACTGTTCGTCTGATTGAACTGACATCCAGTGAAGTTCATGTCTCCATAGGAGAAGAGCTTGCCATTGAGCGTACATCCCTCCATATTGATAGTGCCCGCATGCTGGAAACCGTGATAGTTCTCATTCCCGAAGTTGAATGCAACATTCTTGAATGTGGCGCCATTTGGTATAGAAGCCACATTTCCAGCTGTAGTGTGGTTGAATACCACATCGTCAACAGCACCTTCGATGGTCACATTTTTCGGAAGTCCCGGAAGCGTATAAGTCCCGGCTTTGATAACCTCAATTTTATCACCTTCATTGGCAGCAGCAACGGCATCGTCTATAGACGTATATTTCACATCGCCAATCTGTGCCACATAGTTCTTCAGAGGATAGATTTCCACGCCGTCCTGAGTCACGGTAATGTTATCCACTCCGTCAGCAGTGCGGTCATCAACCTGAACAACGGGGTTCAGCACCACCAACGAGGCTTTCGGATCAATGTTCTCAGCCGGGAAGGCACCTTCTGTTGTGCAGTTGTTAATAACCACATCATAGGAAAGGAGGTTAGAACCGGAAGTGGCCTTCACGTTGAGGGCAGCCTTATTGGCTGAAGCATTATTAACAAAATTACAATTGTTAACAGTAACAGTGTACTTCGTTTGACCGCTCTCGTTATATATATTCAGGAACTTACCTGTAACAGAGTTTGTGAAAGTACAGTCTGTATAGGTGACATTTCCTGAGTAAGTCCACATGTGGTAGTCGCTGTTCGTCTGATTGAACTGACATCCAGTGAAGTTCATGTCACCATAGGAGAAGAGCTTGCCGTTGAGCGTACAGTTCTCCATGTTGATGGTGCCCGCATGCTGGAAACCGTGATAGTTCACATTCCCGAAGTTGAATGCAACATTCTTGAATGTGGCTCCGTTAGGAACAGAAGCTACACTTCCTGCTGTGGTGTGGTTGAATACCACATCGTCAACCGCGCCCTCGATGGTAACATTCTTCGGAAGATTCGGAAGTGTGTAAGTACCGGCTTTGATAACCTCAATCTTGTCGCCTTCATTAGCTGCTGCAACGGCATCGGCAATAGTCACATACTTCACGGTGCCTATCTGAGCCACTTTTTCCACTTCTCCGACTGTCCATGTTCCGTCGCCGTTGTCTCTGGCCACATAACCTTCGTCAACTAAGTCGTGGGTTTCGCCCTTGATTACAACAGCAGATGGATTGAAATGCCATGTACCGGCTTGTATCTTCAAGGTGTAAGAACCCGAATAGTCGTTGATACCGGTAAGTGCGAGGATAAACAGGGAAGCATCTGTATTGGTGACAGTACCAGTCTTATCCGCACTGCTGTCGATGATGGTCAGCGTGTAGTCGGCATTGTTGCCTGCAGCCACACTCGTGACTCCTATGCTTTTACCGTTAAGGTCGAAAGTCGCAACGGTCTTACCATCACCGCCAGTAGCTGTTCCGTTGGTGACGATACCTGCATTGGTGACATCCTTCTGGAGCACGATAACCTTGTTGTCGGTACTGCCGTCAACGGCATAGAAAGCATCATAGACGGTGCTGTATCCTATATCTCCAACCTTTGCCTCAGGATTAGAAACGGTCCCAAGATAACTATATATACGGGTTACTATACCATCAGCCACAGTCTCTTCAACATGGAGTTGACCAGGACTGGTCACGCTGACGCCATATTGTCCACCGCCTTCAGGGAACTTTGTAATGAACTTAGCATTAGCACTTGTAAGTGTGATATTCCCTGTGTAAGCAGAACCTGTAGCAGAGGCATCAATAGTTAACGTACCGTAGCTGAAAGATTTGCTCTCTGTTGCAGTTACACCTTCTGCAAGAATTATCTCGATAGTTCCACTTGAATATTTTGAAATAGCATCATTTGCCTTTTCATAATATACATAATCATTATATTGAACAGACTGATTAGCTGAGAGTAATAAGGTTTTTGTCGCTTTCGCCTCATATACAGCTGGTGCTCCATTGACAACATCAATGCTGGCATCAGACTTAACAAACACCTTATAATTACCAAATACGATACCCTTGTTATTTCCTGGAACAGGAAAAGCTCTGTATGTTTTAAAATGTCCTCCATAAAGACAAGGATCTACTGTAGAAGAAACACGATATACCGTGAACTGAGTTCCATTAAAATATCCAGCATTTACTGTTACCGGACATTTCGAAAGTCCAAAGTTACCATTAAAAATTGGTTCTGTCCCATCAGAACTTTTATTTATGAATACGGATGCACCATTGGCTGTAGAACTATAAGCTGATGTTCCATAAAAAACCACATAACTTGCGTTGTAAGTGCCTCCATTTAGCTCCAAACGGGGACGATACCCCCTACTATCAGTACACTTATTATCCTGTTCGAATAAAACAGCATATTTTCCGCTTGCAGTAATACCACCATTTTGTTTTGCATTAATCTTAAAACCATAGTTCTGATGAATAGGAGTTCCACCTGTCGCATAAAGTCTGAATGCATTGCATCCATTGGCTGTCCAAGTGTAGTCGCCAAGATCCAGCGTCCAGCCTTGTGTGGATTTAGTGGCATCGATCTCAACAGTGACCGTTGAGGTTGTCGTTACATTATCCAAAAGTGTCAGGGTTTTTCCTGGTCCCCATGCTGCTACGGCCTCTTCAATCGTAGCATACTCCGTGCTGCCTACCTTGGCAACATTTCCGTCGTCGCTTTGGACCACCCGGGTGACATGTGCCATCATCCCCAGACTCGCCAGAAACGCGACTAATAGAAAGGTTAATTTTTTCTTCATAAGGTTAAGTTTTATAAATTAATTTTAAATTATTGTTATTCAACATAGTAGTCATATCATAGACAATTGCAGCCTGCATCCCCACAGACTGTCATTCAAATTTTATTTCATCAAATTCTTTCTTTCTTAGTCAGCTAACTGTTTTTAATAGTTGTTATAATGTATAAACTTATCCACATTCATCCATTTCTGGATTAAGTTTTCCCCTAAACCCCTGTAAGAAAACGATATATGATTTCCCCGTCATCTCACCATACAGTTTACAAGAAAACCAAATGCAAAATTAGGAAAAAACCACCGAAAAAAACAATAAATATGCTGATTTTGGAATCGTTTTTTACGGAATGAACTGTATTTAACAATATTTAACATAGTTAAAGGTGTAAAAATGCACATTGACTGCGAAAGAATGCATCGCAACTATAAAGGTGTAAGATAGACACTTATTGTGGTTTTTGTGGGTCGGTCATTGTGCGATTCAGAGAGGAGGTACTGCAGACGAAAGAAATCGCTTCGCAGGATTCTTTCGCGACTCGGCATAGCTCAAGCAAGCTTGGCTCTGCACTCGCTGCTCCAGAATCTCGTCAGCTCCTAAAAGCCGAGTAGGACGGTATGTTCTACCGGCAGCACATAAAATTTACGTTCGGGCTTGAAGTCGAGCATCCACTGGTCGATGATGATATGGTCGTCGAGCGCCTTGACGGTGAGCGTATGCGGCCCTTTCAACACGTGCACAGGCGTGCGCTTCAGTGCCTGACCGCGGAGCACGCTCAGCTTCCAGAACTCCGAGCGGTATTTCTCCTTCAGCGAGATCACCACCGGCTCACCGCCGTCGATGCTGACGGCATAGCGAAGGTCACCCTTGTCGTTGGGCTGTGTGGGAATCATAGCAGTGTAGAGTATAGCCTCACCTTCGCGTGCAGTGGTGAAGCGATAGGTCAGCTCACCCCCTTTCGGCAGCGGCACGGCATGCAGGGAATGACCAAGCATCTGAACCGGCTCCACGCTGACCGTCGCACCATCGAAACTGTCGGCATTGCGTGCCACATAATCGTCGGAAACAGGCACCGCCGACGGCTGTGGATAGCGGTGGTAGTCCGTCATGGGAGCTTCGTCTGCTTTAAACGGCAATGAAGGCTCGCCAAACACAAGCAGACCACGGGGCGCCATGCTCATCAGACCGTTCCATTTTCCATCTGCCAACTCATGATTATAATAAGCGGTGAGCCGCTCAATCTCACGGTAAGCGGTCATTGAGCGGGCGGCAGCATCACGGCGCTCCTGTTCATCAGCACTGCAGCGGGCTATCTGCGCCTCCAGCTGCTTCTCCGCCATCGCCGCGGCAGCACATACCGGATAGCTGACAGCGGCGAAATAAGCGTCCTGGAGTTCCGGGCGGATGTCCATGCTCACCTCCTTCACCGTCTGGCAAAGAGCCGCAAAACGGTTGACATGGCGGTCGAGCTCGTCACCGAACTCCGTCGGCGAGAACTCCGTGTCGGCCACTGGCGACCATCCACGGGCATATTTCCGCTTGTCAAGCTCCACCTGACACCAGCCCATGAACTCCGGCTTTCGGATGTCACAGAGGCGGTAGAACTCACGCATCGCCGGCGCCAGCCGTTTGCCGGCGGTCTCGTCGAACTGCGTGCAGAGCCAGCGCTCCAAGTGAGCATATATAGTGTTCGGCCTGACTGCATTGATATCCCATGCCATGTCGAGGAAGAACTCCAGGTCGTAGGCAGCCACTTTCGGGTCGTGCACGTTTGCAATCCACAGCCTGCGGGCGTTATGGTCGTAAGCCGCCTTCATTTCCGAGTAAATCAGTCCGGGCTGCGTGGTGGTCAGCCAGAGATAGTCGTGGGGACGGCCCCAGTAGGACAGATGGTAATACACACCCCCACCCCCGCTGCGCCGCTGCTGCTCCGCATCGCTCAGGCGCGTCATATAGCCATAGTTGTCGTCGCACCACATCAGCGTCACGTCGTCGGGCACCCTCAGGCCGCTCTCATAAATCTCCAGCACCTCCTTATAGGGGATGAACACCTGCGGGACGGTGGTCTCGTCCTTACAGATATAGCTGGCGATAAGCTCACGCTGGTCGTCGATCACACGCTGCAGACCGTTCAGTTTCTCCTCTGCTGTCTTCACTCCCTCCATCGACCCGTCGTGGATGCCACGCATTCCGATGGTGTAGAACGCCTCCGAACCCGACATCTGTCTCAACCGATCCGCCCAGTAGTCACGCACCTGCTCACGGTTGGTGATATAGTTATAGGCACCCCGCTCCTTCACATCCCACTCAGCCACGTTGTTGCGCAGCAGCGGCTCACAGTGGCTGCTGCCCACCACGATGGCGCAGGAGTCAGCCACCTCCTTATTGCCTTTCACGGTGAAGAAACCGGGAGTGCCCTCGTGCATGGCAGGCCATATCATGTTGGCGCGCAGACGCAGCAGCAGCTTGAATATCTCCTTATATGTGCGCGGACCGATGGACCCTTTACGGCCTATAGGCTCAAACGTGGTTGACGACCACTGACGCAGGCTCCAGTCCTCGTCGTTGATGAAGATGCCACGGTAAGCCACCGACGGCTTCTGGAACGTCGTGAATGAGTCGTCGAGCGTCAGCCGGTCCTTACGCTCCGGAATCACATCGCCCCACCAGACCCACGGCGACACGCCAGCCATACGCGACAGCTCCAGCAGTCCGTAGGCACAGCCCCTGCCGTTGTTGCCCGCCACGAGCACCTTACCTTTGCTGACACCAATCCAGAAAGCGTCCATCGACGACATCAAGTCCTTCACCGGAGAGCCGGCTTTCGCGAGAAAACCCGCCGCCTTCTTGTCGGCATCCAGCTGATACACCTGAATTGCCCCTTTTTTATCAGCAACCGCTTTCTTGCCAGTCACCATAAGCATGTCGCCGCTGAACATCTCAGCAGCCACCTTCACCACCGGAGCAACTGCTCCGTTGAGGTTATAACTCACAGGGTTACCACCATCGAACCATGTAGCAGCAAAAAATGGAATTGTCAGCATGAACAATGCTGACAATAATGTCAGTCGTAGTTTTTTCATAAGGCATGGGTAGTTTTCTTTTGTGCAAAGTTAAATAAAAAAAAGAAAATAAGCAAAAAATAAAAGATTTTCAATAACTTTGCATTTTGGAAATGAGAAGATATTCAAGTTTCGGAAGTAAAAAAGGGAGTAAAAAAGGGAGTAAAAAAGGGAGTTATAAAAGGGAGTTAACGAGCCTGAGGCTCGTGGACGATAGTTTTTCCAATGATAAATCGAGATTAGAATCACTCAAAAATAAACAGAACTTAATAATTATCAGTTTTTTCAAATACTTGCGAAAGTTGAATAAGATATTATAGGATGGGATAGGATTTTATAGGAGATTATAGGATATTATAGGATTTTATAGGAGATTATAGGATGGGATAGGAACTCTTCTTAACTCTAAACTCTAAAATTTAAACCAAAAATGGCTTTTCGTCTCATAATTCTTTTTCTGCTTATCTTCGTGCAGTCAAGCCTCAATGCACAGACGAAGGCAGAACCCCTCCCTGCCCAGGTGGGAGTCATCGACGAGCATATCAGCAAAACGAAAATCTACAGCCGTCGGCGCAGATACCCCGACGGCAAGACGGTCATCAACAGGAAACTGCGGTTCAACAACAGCATCACGCCGCAGGGAATGGCGATTTACGGAGGCAGACTTTATCAGTTCCGCAACGGAGGCTACTGCCAGGTGGTGGATATCGCCACGATGCGGCAGGTGGAGAGCTTTTACATCCCCATGTCGGAGGCACCTGCCTATGCCAACGCCATGCACCTCGGAGCCGTGGCGTTCAGTAGCGAGTATTCCGATGAGCCGGGCTTTACAAAAGAAGAGGGAGGGCTGCCCTATCTCTACGTGATGCTCGGCGACACCCGGCTGTCGGACAATGAGAAATACGGAACCGTGGCAGTCGTCGACATCAACCACAACTACAACATGCAGACCAACCGCATGACAGGCAAAGGAGAGCAGCTGCGCACCTGCCGGCTCATCCGTTATTTCAGGCTGAAGATGGGCGGGCTCATCTTTCCCAACTTCATCGCCGCCTTCGACTTCGACAACGGCAAAGGCTGGGTGTTCGGCTACGACGAGGAGAAGAGCAGCGGGGCGACAGCCAAGCAGACGGTAGATTTCATCGTCAGGGAGTTCCGGTTTCCCCAGAGCGGCGAAGGCGACGTCACCGACAGCATCCGCTACGACAGCGGACGGTTCACAGTGGCCGCCCGGTGCGGCAACCTGCAAGACTGTGTTTTCCACGACGGACTGATTTACCTCTCCTGCGGCGGGTCGGAAAGCAAGCAAAACCCCATGGACGCCCACATCGCCATCTACGACCCTACCCTGAGAGCCATCACCATCAGACACAACTCCGGAACGAAACACGAATCGGAGGGCATCGACATCCACGACGGACACATCTACCAGACATTCCAGATAGACCGTTCCGACATACGGATTTGCAGAACACCACTTAAGGGTACTTCTATAAATTAGTTTTTATTATTTCATGGGTGCTCTATTGTGCTTCGACGCTTTACGTTTCTTGGCGGCATCTTTGTCCTTTTGCCTTGAACCATAGCTCGCTATGCTTCTGCGGCTGCAAGAACAAATCT
>JAEEGL012604660.1_pt1 | contig 12328 bp, 20 predicted proteins | sample 9134231 | NCBI WGS metagenome assembly JAEEGL01 (sample SAMN16246548, study PRJNA631951) | gut metagenome | biome: gut microbiome; feature: rumen; material: fiber-attached | host: Bos | place: Iran: Karaj | collected 2018-10 | reverse complement strand
TTGTGTAAGACTCATCACAGCATATTTGATTGCTTCAATTTCTGCTGAACTTGTACCACAGGTAGGACAAGTGTCTTTCTCGTCACAACAAGGCTGCGAATTTTCATTTGCAATGGCAATCAAAACTTCAGTAGGACATTGAGTGAAGTTTCTGCCAGTAAGAGTTTTTACTAACTCTTCCAAACCAAGTTTGTGAATAATTTCATAAGCTTCCATTCTGGTAGCACCAGAAGCAATATGTTTGTCAGTCTTAGTGATTCTGAATACCAAGTTGTTGGTGGTAGTTCCATTATAGGGAACATCATGAGGAAGAATAGCCTCATCTCTAGTGAACTCAGTATGAGTCAAACCTTCTTCAATAGACTTGTTAGTCAAATCAATACCCTTTGCGGATAATTCTGATTTCAATTGGCCAAAAGTTGTGGCTTCAGTTTCAAGTACAATTACTCTTTGAGTCTGTGAATCTACGATTGTGAATTTTTTCATTTTTAAACATGTTTAAAGTTAATAAATTGGTAAGGTTAAATCAAACTATGAACAATTTCTTTAAATTTTTCCTTACCCATAATTTTATATAAATCTGAAATGTCTTTTCCACCTTCAAATTGTGGGAGTACTATATTGGTAAATCCAGTTTTTTCTGCAAGCACTTCAGCATCTTTTAACCCTTGCTTGTCATTGTCAAGAAGGATATAAACATTTTTATAGCGTCTTTTAAGTTCATTTACAGCAGTATCACTCATACCATATGCTTCACCCTGAATGGCCAAAGCAGGAATACCTGTATTTGCCCAGAAACATAAAGCATCCTTCAATGATGAGCAGATTACTATCTTATCACCATATTCAGGTACTTTTGTCCATAAACTTATCACACTTCTGTCATGCTTGTTAGCCCATTTTCTACCTTGTTTGTTAAAAGGCTGGTAGATTTTAAGGGTAACTTTACCCTCTTTCCTTTCAACATAGGCATAGGCATACTTGTCAGCTCCAAATACTTTCCTTATTCCATCCATTACCACAATTTTATGTGATATAGGATAAACATCGGCATATTTAAGCCATTTTAACGGAACACCATAGGATTCCCAGTATTTTATATCATAATCCTCCCAGTTTCTAACTTTACATTCAAGAGTAACATCGCTGTTACTGGTTTTATGGAATATATTATTGTACGTAGTTTTTTTGATTTGAATGCTGTTATTAGAAACATAATCATTATCAATTCTATGGAGAGTTTCCTTAAAGGAACATCCCCATAGTCTTGATAACAAATCGTATACACCACCCCTTTCTCCTGTTGCCATATCTACCCATCTGACAGTTTCACCATCAGAGGAATATATGCCAAAGGAAGGTCTGTTGTCTTGTCTTAAAGGACTGTGAATAAAACATGGGATTTTTTCAACTCCCAGATAATGTGAGACTAAGGAGGAATCAGACACTTTCGATTTTATTTCCTCCAAAGTAACTGATTTTTCTCCTCTTCCAAACATTATTGTTTAATTTAAAGGTTTACCAAGGCAAATCATTTGCACCAAATGGTGTCTCAGCTGATTGTTCTTTTGACAAATCAGTGCTTTCAACCTTATACTCATGCAGTTCATAGCAATCAAACTCACTGTTTGCAAATGCTCCATTGGATTGGGCATCTTTAATTGCATTGTGCAGTTTGGTATAGTCTCTTGCACCATTTCTCAAGAACATTCTTGTAAATACAGTCTGATACAATTTACCACTGTCATCATGACGAATGCCATAGGCCAGTTTAACTTTGTTATTAGGCTGCAAATTTACAATATTTTTCAATTCGGTGACATTACCATTGAAATAATCTGGTATATGTTCCAAAAGTGCCTCACTATCTTTGAGTTCACTCTCAGATTTCATAACCCATTTTCCATCCACAAACTTTTGAGGAGCAGGAATATTCAAATAAGAAATAAGAAAATTCACCAAATCTTCCTCACCAACATATGCTCTACGGTAGTTGCTGCTAATATTAGCAGGACCACTTGCATATTGGGGAATTGCATTTGCTTCAACCTCTTCAGGAGTAGCCCATGCAGTTCTGCCATATTTGTCAATGATTTGATATTTGCCTGAATTGGCACCTACTCTGAATTCTTGTCTGAGGAAGAATACCACTTTAGTTACAAGGTTTACACCTTCATACTTTTCAGGATCAGCCTTGACAATAAATTCAATTCTTACTTGTTTTACTGGTTTCTCACCCTCAGTCATGGAAGTATATTGAGGTTCATTCTCAATGGTTCTTCCATAAATTTTCTCCAATTGTTCCTTGTTAGGATTAACTGCCAATACATAAGAGCTTCCAACTCCTTTGTATCTTTTGATTTCACCAGTTTCTACACTTTGTTGTCCATTACTAAATGCCATAGTTGTTTAAGTTTTAATAGTTATTAATCTAAGAATTCTTTTTCAATTTCTGCAAATGATTGGTCACAAGCCTCTTCAGCAACTGCTACAGGCTCTGCTGTAATTCCCTGATAGTCAGTAGAAACACATCCTAAAGTCGTACCTTCTTTACTGACTTTTTGTGCCTCAGGAATAACTGTTTCAGGATACTTCAGTTCCCACTTTGTAATCTTGATGGGATTACCCTGTTTGTCAACCTTACCTGTGTCAACAACACTACGTTTAATTAATTCTTCAACACCAAAGCCTCCAGTGGCTCTTCTGATGTGTCCATCCAGACTTTCAATCTGGTCATTCAAGCTTAAAATTTCTGCTGCAATAGCAGTTGCATCAGCTTGAAGCTTCTGTTTTCTTCTTACCAAGGGACTTACCATCTGGGCAGTCCTTTTCAAATTGGCAACGAAGAACTTGTCAAATTGTTTTTTGCTCATAGTTTTTATTAGATTTTATAATAATTTCTAACAGCATCATCGACTAATTTAAGGCTGTTAGGGATTTCAAAAGAATTATTTAATTGTCTGATTTGTATTTCCATATAAACCCACCACTTTGTTTATATTTCCCCTTTAAACAATGTACTATATTAGCCTGATTTATATTTAATTCATTAGCTGCAAATACAGCTGACCTGTATTCTTTTAAAAAAACACCATTCAAAGTATACTGAAGAATAGGTCTATTATCTGTCGTGGGTGTATTAGCATTACAGCATGAATTTTCAAAATGGTTTACCCAACGTAAATTATTACTATTATTATTTGTTTTTACACCGTCTATATGATCTATAATTTTTTTATTATCAGGTTTTGGTATAAAATGCTCAGCAACAAGTTTGTGTATATAATATTTTCTTCTATTACCTTCTTTAAACAAATACACACAAAAATACCCGTTATGTTTATTAAGAGCTGGAACAAGAATTTTTGATTTACAAATTTTGTGAACTCCACGAATAATAATATCTCTACCTAAAGATTTTACTTTTCCAGTATTACTTATTAAGTACAAAGTTTCATATCCATTTATAGGCATCCAGATCTCCTTGTCATTCATAATATTTATTTATAGCATCTACCACAATACTTAAATCGTTAGGAATCTCATTAGGAAGAGCATCCAATACTCCTAGAGAGTCTTTTGCTGGATATTCCCCATCAAATTCTTTTACAAATACTTTAATAGGCTGTTTTGTCTCTGCGTTAAAAGTTTGCTTACCAAATAATATAATATCAAAATTACCCTCAGGAGTGATATAGTCATCAACCATTTTTCCTGTAGTTTTAAATTTATATGATATAGAATCACCATTTTTATCTTTATACTCTTCATAATGGGCACAGCAGATTAGATTTTTATCTTCTGGAACTTGTTTCATAGCGTTAAATATAAGCCCCATGCCATATCCTATTTGTTTTGGAGTATCCCAACCGCCTTTCATAGCATTAGCCATATAAAAATCTTGTGCCAAATAATTAAAATCATCAACAATAATATTTTTGTATGGAGACTTTACAAGGGCAGTTATTATATCAGCCACTCTTTTAAATCTTTCTATACCTGTAATATTATCTACTTGTACTCTATTACCAGTATTTAAATCTTTAATTTCATTACTGCTAGTTAATTTAAATTCTTTATTAGGAACACCTCTACCGATACATTGGATAATATAAGTGTCCTTAGGATTTAATCCTTTAATGTTTAATTTTTCTCTACCACAATAACTTGTAGTTTTTCCAAATCCAGATTTTGCTAATATTAAAATTTTACACATTTTAGTTTAATTTAAATTTATCTTTTATTTTTGCAATAACCATCATTATAGGAGATGACGGTATTCTTTTCATTTTATTTCTTTCTTCTTCAGCAAATTTATATACATTTGTTATCTCTGATGAAGTTGGCAAAGGAATTTCTATATAAGAGTTTATAGCACCATTGAAATATAAAGGACACAAACCATTAGCTCTGCCTTTTCTTGCCAATACTATTTCAAGAACTCTGAAAGAATCTTTCATTACAGAAATGTTATAGCCAAGATATTCAGGTAAATCAAAGGCATTTGGATTGGTTATACCTAATAGTACAGTACAATCTTCTCCAGGTCTTTTACTATCTTTAAGACCATCTTTTGTTGGTCTGATTTTATTAGCTTTAAATGCCTCAAGATTAGTAGTTTCCATATTCTGTTGCTGTATAAGGACAGGAGTTACTTTATACCTGTTTCTTAATATTACAAAATACTCAGATAACTTTTCTATTGTGGATTTCAAAGTCATTCCCCTTTCTTCCTGAAGTAATCCTGCATGGTCAACAATAGGAATAATATATTCATTTGGATTATCTGGAATATACTCCTTAAACTTCTTTACCATTTCTGTTTTGGTATTACCATAATCATCTGTATAAGTCACTTCTTTTTCTTCATATTCAGTTTTTCCATGTTCATCAAGGTAAGATTTCACTCTTTTCCATACACCAGTAGGATTCCTGTCATCATAAAAGGTGACACATTCTTCAAAAGTATTTGATATTTTTATAAATTCTTCAGAATCCATAATATCCAAGACTTCTTGTGGTAAAGGCTTTCTTTCATCCACACTTTCCAAGTCTTCAGGACTTATTGTTATTCTTCCTTTTGTAAGATAGTTAAGTACAAAAGAGTAAAATCTTAAAGTAATGTCTTCCTTTGTTTCCTCTAAAGGAAAATACATTATTGTAGGCTTAATCTGGTCAGGATGTTTCAAATAATAGAAAATTGGAGTAATAACAAACATAAAATTGGTAAATTGGGTTTTTCCTGATTTGGTACCACCAGTAACCACATAATAAAATTTCTTTCTTACTCCAGGAAATTCACTTCTAAATCTTGATAATTCTGAAGGAATACAATTTACACCACCATTAAGTATTACATTTCTTGATTCTATTAAAGATTCTTTTATTTCTTCCCTCAGACTCATATCAAATCTCCTTTCTCACGCCTGATTACATCTTCCTTATTTTCCATAAAACTTAACAATTCAGAACTTTCTTCTCCTGTTATTTTATCTTTCTTACTGATAAAATATTTTAATACTCTCATTAGAGTATAATCCCCATTAAAGGAAGTAACATATCTTCTTGTAGCATCCAACACTTCTTCTTCATTAAGTGTTATACCAGTATTTTTTACTAATGCCCTTAGTCTTTTGGCAATAATAATCTTACTGTCTCTCCACATACAATTAGTTCCTTCTTTTCTTCCTTTAGGAAATAATTCAATCATTTTTGCAGCAAGAGAGTCATATTTATCTTCTGTTGCTACAGATTGTTTGAATTCACTATCCAGCATCACACTTTCAACCAAATCAATTCCATTTTGACTTATTGTATAACTGTATTCACCTGTTTCTGAATCATAATCTGTAACTAAATATTGTTCTTTGACTTTTTCAAGTGTTTCATCTGTAATAGGACTATCAAAGTAAAGAGAGAGGAGATAACATAGTGCATCTATGTCTATTCCTTTCTCTTTACATATTTTAGTACTTAGACAAAATTTCATTTGTTACATAATTTTTCAATGTACTTGTTTTCTCTTGAAATACAATTAATTAGGAATTCCTCTCTTTTTTCAAGTTTTATATATTCTCTGAGATGCTCATTGAATATACAATCATTGATTCTTAAGATTATTTTCCATAATTTTCTTTCAACTTTTGCTCTTGCTATTTTAACACCAAGGTCTTGGTCATACTCGTCTTCCTTATGTCTTTCTGTTTTGGCCCATAAGGTTATACGATTGTTATTCCATTGTGTTGTATAAGGTTTTATTACCTTTAAAGCTTCTTTTCTGGCTTGTCCACCAAAAGGAATATAAATATCATACACTCTTTTGACAACAGTTATTTCATTGTATTTTTCAGTAGCCTCTTTAAAGATTTTCTCTTCATAAACTGGCCTTACAAAATCTCGTTTTTTCATATTTTAAAATCTTTTAATTCTACAATTTGTACATTTTCTGAGTTGTATTGGATCATCATTTTGTTTACAATCTCCTCATCTCTTGTATTTTTGAAATAAGGAATTATAATAATGGGTTCTTTATGCCTCAATAATCTTCCCAGCTTCTGGACAATCATCCTCTCAGAACTGTTTAATGAAGCATAAATGCCTACTTGACAATTAGTTAAGTTTACTCCTTCATCAAGCATATTACAAGCTGTAATATGTTTTATCTTTCCTTTATTAAATTTATCAAGATTTTCTGATGAATTGGAGTTTTTACTATTGATACAATATTTCCCTAATTTTTCTGTCTGTTCTATACCATTACAGAAAGTAAGGGTTTTAACATCTTTTAATGATGTTAATATTTTTTGTACTGCATCAGTTTTCTTGTCACTTAACCATTTCAATCTTTCTCCACATTTTCTCAAATAAAGATTCTTATAGATTTCAACAAACATTTTGTTTTTATACCACAATATAAGGGAAGACATATCATCATAATATTGTCTTTCTGTACATTTTATTATGATTTTCCTGTCTTTTTCCCTATGTTGGTATCTTTCACTATACATAATGGTTATCTCATTCTTTTTACCTTTATTCTTTATTATTTCATGATTATAGATTGTATTGTCAAGTTCAAGTGGGATAAGATATACTTTAGGGTCAGGCAGTATATCCTCTTCAATAGCTTCTCTTACACTTATCCTTTTAATTAGTAAGTCAGGAAACAATCTTGTGATTTCATATCTTATATTCCTGTTTACTGTAGCAGAAAGCATTATAGAGTGTTTTATTTCAAAAGACTCCAATGCTTCCCTACATCTTTCAGACAAGTGGTGTACCTCATCAAATATGACAATATCCCATTTTCCCGCTTTTTTGGGGAATGAGACATAAGTCACAAATGTAATAAATGGGAGATACTGCTCATAGCCCCATTTTATGATTTCATCCTTCCAGTTTTGAATTAATACAAGTCTCGGAATGACAATAAGAATTTTAACTTGTTTTGGTTCAATCAAGGATTTCATCTTTTCAAGGGCTATGAGTGTTTTCCCATAAGAGGTTGGAAGCAGTAGAAGACAATCTTTCTTTTCTGTGGAAATAATTTCCTCTATAACCTCTTTTCTCATAATTAATCTTTAAAGATTACATAATCCATAAGATAGCCTCCTTCCTCCTTTGCAAATTGTTTGAGATGCCATTCAACCTTTTCTTCTTTAGTCATGGCTTTCCAACAAGCAATATCTGCAAATGATTTGTTGGAGTAATCTTCTTTATCTGTTGCACTTAAGTTCTTTTTGTCAAACTTATAGCCTTTTGGTGCTCTAAATTTGGCAGGAACTTTAGTAATCATCTCCCAATATGCTTCTTGGGAAATTCTTACTACTTTTTGTGCAGGTTTACTCTTTCGAGTTTGTACAGTATAGGTTTCTTCCTTACCATCATTATCAATGGTAAGTTCAAAACTATCATGCTTGTAGGGGTCTGGACCTTTAGCCCACATATAGACTGGATTACCATTCTTATCCATAATCTGTTTGCCTGCATTTTTACCTCTTTGAATGGTAAGAGGGGTCTTTACTCTGGTCTGACATTCAGACTCGTTGTACATAATTCTTCCAGGCAGAGAAATAGTACAACTAATTTTCACTTCGTACATAATTAAAATTTAAGTTTATAATGATAAATTAAAAATATCCACAATAATATAAACGCACCACTTGATACTATTGCAGATATATCTTTAAGACAAATTCCTATTACTAATAGTGCTATATTAAGTGATATGACTATAACTAATGCTATTTTTTCTGCTTTTGTCATGATTATTCCTCTATTTTCCTTTTTAACTCATACACATCAAACACAGTCTTCACTGTCTTGTAGAATTGTATGTTGATAAACTGAACATAATCCTTATTCCTCTCCAACATATATCTCAACCTCTCAACAGCAGAATCAAAACTGTCATATCTATTGGTTTCTCCACAACCGTTCCCACAGCCAGAATATCCCGTTGTATTCTCGTATTCAATGACATATTCGATATGCTGTTTTTTGATGAGGTCGCTTTCATCCAAACTGTCAGATTTAAGTTTTTTTCTTCCTTCTAATGGAATACCCATTGTCATTGATGTTGTAATATTTATAATCTATTTCTCCTGTCATTTTAATTCCTTTATTTCCTTTTTTATATTTTTTATATTCTCCTTTATATAATCTAATTTAACCAGCATTTTATCACACTTACTTATACTTTTCTCAATCAATTCTTCAGGAGAAGTTGAATTGTTATTACCTTGCTTTGGTTGTAGCCATACTCTGTCTTTTAGTGATTTGAGCCAATCAATATTAGATTTGATTATTCTCTCAAAATGCAACCCTTTTACATTTTTACCTGCTCTAAAATTCTTAAACCCACATTTAAGGTCTTCACATATCTGTTCAATTCTTTCTTCATCCTCTTCACTCCACTCGGAAGGCTTCTTATGATATAGTGCATTAACAGCTTCTATTGCTGTTTGATGCTCAGTAATTCCATCATCACTTTGATAACCTTCAACTTTTCCAAAAGTCTTTGCAAGAATATCTATTGCATAATATAGACCATCATTGTGATAGCAATTTTGTTCAGATTTTACAGACTTCGGCTCACCTTGCTTTTCAAGCCAAGCAAGAATGTCTTTTGCAAAAGCATATATGTCATAATCTCTATTTGGGAGATTAAATTCATAATCTTTTGCTTCTTTTTTAATTTGTTGCATAAATTTACGCACATCTTCATCTTTGGATGATTTCAAAGCATATTCTTCTTGACCTTGCTTTTCAAGCCAATGTTTTCTTTCTACTCGTATACCTTCAGATTGCAAGCTATAACTAAGTTTTGGCTCATAAACAATTACTCTGTAATTCATAACTTTATAAAATTATATTCCAAATTAAACCATGGATAACCAGATACTTCACTGCGTTCATTAAGAAATTCTTGAACACCTTCTATGTCATTGTCAGAAAACACTTTTCTGTCAACTTTATAAAGAGGTCTGCCACCTCTTGAGCTATCAATGTTATAACTACGTTCTATTATTATCATAACTCTATCTTCTTATTAATTTTACACAGTCTTAAAGCGTGCTGTAATTCGTGAACATAATCACATTTGATATTAAAACATTCAGAGTCTTCTGAATCTACATCAAGTAGTAATCTATTGTACTTGTTGTAGTCAGCGATAGTGAGATTATACCTGTCTTTCTTGTTATCCAGTTCATAACATCTTGCATGAATTCCTGGAGGTGATACAGATTTAGTAAACCCATTCTTTTCAAGGATTTCTGAAGTTATTTGAATAGGTTCGATTTCATCGTACTTTAGTTCTTTAAATGAATAGACGTCAAGGTCAGCAACGTATAATTGTTTAATTTGACAATTGCCATCATCACCTTCTTCTTTGTCAACTAATTTTGGGCAATGTACCCAATCACCTATCATCAGTTCTTCTGGTTTCATTTGTTTTCCTCCGTATCTTTTAAATTGTCCCCTGTTTCTATTACTGCGTGATAAGCCCTTTTTATAAACCCTTTGGACTTTAAGGCTGCTAGTGAACGATATACAGTTCGTTCAGACATATTAGTAAGTTTTGCTATTTCATCAGTTGTCAAATAGCACACTGTATTGGTGTTATTTTCAAAATTCCATATTGCTGCGTAAACAAATAAATCATTACCTTGTAATCCAAGTTTCTGCGTCATGAAAGGTTTAATGACGATTTCTAATTCTTTATCTTTGTTTGTCATTTTCTATTTCTCCTAATATTTTATTTTGTGAATATTGATTTTATTCTGTCGAAAAAAGTGACCTTTTTCTTGAAGAACTCACAGTCCAAATTGTCTTTATTCCTATTTATAAGTGCCCTTGCATTATCACAATCCTCATAGACTCTTTGTCCTGTAATAACATCAGTCTTAAACACACAAGCACAGCGAGGAATCAAATCATTGTTAAGAATATAGTGTTTGCAGACTATGCAGCATTGTATTTTCTCTTTTTCTGCCATATTCTATTCCCCCATTAAATAGTCCTTAACTAAATCTGTATTTTCTTTTAAGAATAAATCTCTTTGTTTTTCAGTGTGAAAGGCTAGAAAATGATAAGTATTATTTAAGCATGCTTTATGTATTATTGATTTTCCTAATCTAGATATTACATATTTATCAATTTTATAAATACCCCACTCTTCATCAGTAATTATACCTCCAAATCTTTTATCATTAGCCATAATTTGACTGATTTGAGCCATTGCTAATGCTGATTTGGCTTGTTTTTCAGTAGCAAAAAGAGCCTTACCACCAAGATTATTTGACCAGTTAGATATTTTTCTACAGACGATACTATAACCACTTGTAGTTTCTTGGTTATATCTCCAAGGTGTAACCTCTTTCTTTTTGAATTTAATACATTCAAAGGTTGAATTTTCCTTGTCTATTTCGTACCCTTCTGGTACATTTATTTTTATCTCTTTTGTTTCCATATATAAAATTAATTTAAATATTTGTTTATTATAGAAGTTAATTCCTTTTCTATTATAAAATAATGAAATAAATCACTTCTTTCATTAAAATTTCCATTTTTATCCTTTTCTAATACAGTTAATAATTTGGTATTTCCAGCAAATAACATTTCAAATATAAGTAACGGATCTTGTACCTTAAATGGGTAATTTGTCCATCTGCAACAATGTTTGCCCATTTGTACTGCAACTTCGCAATAATATTGTTTGTGTTGAAAATACAAAACTGGTATTGGAAAGGCTGGATTAGTCATATTATTGTAATGCTTGTTAAATAGCTTTTGTATTCTTTTTTGTTTCATAATATTAAAATTAAAAAATAAACCCTATCAGGTATAATTCACTCAGGAATCTGGCAAATTATACCTGACAAGGTGTAAAAATGGTGTTGAAGTGTCTGCATACACTTCGTACAAACTTATTAACCCCCAAACTAAGTTCATAACACTGTCCTTCAACACCTTAAGTGGAGGTGAGGGGAGTCGAACCCCTGTATTCCCATACTGTTGTATAGAAACTTCTTACATGCTTACTTATTTAAGGCATAAGTGCCAAAAAAGTTTGGAACATTGGCTCCACCAGTCTGTTTTACACAAACAGACAAACTCTATGTCTTTCCATAAGTCCGTATAGTTTCTGTTCCCAAGTACTATACAAACTCGGTCATTACGCAGCTATTAAAGAAAATTCTTCAATAGTGCTGACAGGTACAAAATTATAAACTTTGTCCTTTCTTTTCTGCTATTTGAGCATAGCTGCCTTGCATGATTTCCATACCCCATCTATGAGAGGCAAAACCAAAAACACCCCCAACTATTTATTGTTCAGATTCAAAATCAGTATGACCTACCTTAGTGTAATAACTTAAATTATCCACTTTAGGTTTATCTTCGTATATAAAGTTTCCATATTTATCACAAAATCTCCATTTGTAATATATTCTGTCACTTTTTAATCCCTTTGCTTTATCTACAATAAGCAAATAATTTATTTTTTCTTCAAAGGGACAATCACTGTCAACAATAGCTACAATATCACCAATTTTGAATTCTTCTTTTTCCTGTTTTATGCTTTTTGGTTGCAAAAATACAAAAAATACTAATACTATTGCTACAAAAATTAATAATAAAACTAATAATAACATATTTTTAGATTTTAAATTCATAATTTTATAATATGTTTTGTGTTATATTCTAAAATCTTCTGTAATAACAGGTTCATGGTTTTTCTAGATGGTCTTTCAGCATCCCATCTATAGAATTCTTTATCATTTACTTTGATATAGCCTCTACTTAGCCATGCATACCACTTGTTAGT
>JAEEGL017376709.1_pt1 | contig 12329 bp, 17 predicted proteins | sample 9134231 | NCBI WGS metagenome assembly JAEEGL01 (sample SAMN16246548, study PRJNA631951) | gut metagenome | biome: gut microbiome; feature: rumen; material: fiber-attached | host: Bos | place: Iran: Karaj | collected 2018-10 | reverse complement strand
TTTGGCACATGCCGTTATTATTCACGTTCATGTTTAAATCGTTTCTATTCATATCTGTAAATGTTTTAAATTGTTATTACTCTAATTAATTTCCGATACTATAACGGGTGTATAAAGATAGGGGGCGGGGTGTTATGCTATAGTGATGATAGCTGGGCGCAATTCGTTAACAGTGGTGCCGCAAACTATATCCTGATATTTGCCACCTTCGCCGTAGGTGCAAACAATATCAAATCGCAGCCGTCCAGCTTTCCAATAAACGTTATCTACCTTGCACAGTGCATAACCCTGAGCGTTGGCACCACGCTTGCGGTTTTCGCCCTCTATCAGCTCGGTAAACTTGTAATATACCCGTTCGCCACGGATAGGGCAATAATCATTTGTGGCCTGATCCATAACGTAGCTGATAGCATCCTGGGACACGGGTTCGTAATTAGCGTGCAATTCTTCAGTTGTTATTATGTTCTGATACTTTTGCCCGTAGCGATGCAAATCGGTTTTGCCGTCGTTATATACGTGGGATATCATCCAAACGGTATTATCTTTGCGGTTGCGAACATAACAACCAATAGTTATATCCTGAGTATTCATAATGATGCAAATTTAAATGTTTTACTAATCTGTGATATTCTCTGTAACGTATAACGTATAGGGGCTGTTATATCAACCCGTCCTTGTGCAGCTGCTGTTTGTAGCGGCGATGCTCGCGCTGCACCTCGGCCCACTGCTCCTTGGTGTACTTGTAGCGGCCCTCCTGGCGATGCTGCTTTTGTAGTGCTTTATTCTGCTTTTCCTTTTCGGGATCGAGCACAAAGGTTATCAGTCGGCGCGATACGCCAAACATGGCGGCTAATTGCCGTTGCGAAAGTCCTTCTTCTTCGCGCAACCAACGGATGTATGCTTTCTGATCTTCAGTCAGCTTGCGGCGGCGGTCGTGCTGGGTACCTTCAATCTTAATCTTTTCTGATTTGTATGGCATATCGCTCAAATTTTTATAGGGTTAATAACGTAGGTTAGCTGGGATTAATACTTCACTAACCAATGATGTTTCTCGTCGCGCTGTTTGGCCGTGTTGGCCTCAGTCAGGGTAGCGCACACGCCCACGCAAATGGTGCCCGTGGCTGCATCCACTATATGATAGGGATAGTCAGGATCGCCCGTGTTAACTATCTGCAAGCGCTGCTGGTGGCCGGTAACTACAAGCACGGGCGATGTTTTACCACCCCAGAATATTTCGCGGTCGCGCTTGTAGGCGGCACGCTCGGTGGCGTGGGTGCTATCATATTGGGGTGTGGTCCACTCCAGCTTGTTTGTTTCCTTATTGCGTTCCAGGCGTGTAGTAAACACGTGGTATTGGTTGCGGTCAGTGCTGGGGGCTGCTGATACGTGATCGAAACATCCTGACTGCATGAACATGCAGCCACGGCGTGTTTCAGCTGTTGTGTCCTTATTGGTGTTGATGTAGGCGTACCAGATAGTTTTTACGCCACTCAGTATTTTCTTATCCTCGATGATAGCGGCGTGCTGCTCGCCCTTATTTTCTATCATATAAACCTCGTGCAGCTGTATTTCCTCGTATTTCATATCTGTATTGCGTTTAAATTGTTATTACTCTAATTAATTTCCAATACTATAACGTAGCCTCCAGGATGTAATCTACCATACCACGGCGGATGATAGGGCGTAATGCTGCTGGGGTGTAGCGAATGATATGTTCGTCCTCGATTATATCATCAACCTTAATGCAGATTTTTCGCCAAACATCCATGGTATTTTTGCCCGTGCGGTAATCCTCGTACAGAATATCCGTGCAAACATCCTCTAACCTGCGGCGGCGCTCGCGCTCAGCAAACAAGCTGTCATACCACTGTGTAAACTCACTCAGGCTGCCAAACGATCCGTGAAATACTTTCTCGTACAACCACACTTTCAGCGCTTTTTCGTCGTGAAATTTGCCGTAGCCCTCGTATTCTTTGGCGCTTATCTTATCATCGTAGATATCCACGCAGAAACGTAAATAATGGCCAAACTCTGAAAGATAATCTATTATATAATCCAGCTTGTTGTTTGGGATGTTAGCTGCAAACGTTTGTTTGCTATTATCGTTTGTCATTAATAAAATCTGATACATAATACTTATATTTTAAATTGTTGATAACTTTGTGGATAACTTATAACACGTAGGGGATGTTATTTCTCAGCTTGTTTGATTTCGGCTGGGGTAAATGCAGCAAGCTGCATGATGCCATTAAACTTGATACGTGTTTCGTAGGTAAATTGGGGCACGCCGTTGGCGCCTATCTCAACGCTGATAGCTGTTATTTTTGACGTGTGCGTTTTGCCGTCGTCGTCGCAATACCACTTAACGCGATCGCCCACCTCGTAGGGGCAAAGAATAATGCCGTGGGGCTTTTCGCCCAGATCCTCAAATATAGTGCTCCAGCGGTTGCGTGCTGCATCATCCTTTGTCCAGGGATGTTTGTCGGGCTGATAGGGCCATGCGTGGCCCGTGTTGCCCTGATTGTTAGTGATAAATCCGCAAGCGTAAATACTATCATTGCCTGGCGCTTCGTACTCACACATATACACACGGCCTTTGGTGTACGATTTGCCTATATTTTCCTTGCACTTATAAAGGTGCCCTTTTATAATCTTTGGTTCCATATCTTTATTGTTTTAAATTGTTATTACTCTAATTAATATCCGATACTATAACGTAGTGTATTATGCAGCTGCATGATGCTTTATCCACGAGGCGTATTCTTTCTTGTTCAGCCAACGGGCTAAACCGTCCTGGGGCGTTACTATCAGCCCAGCATCAATAGCATCCTGATATTGTTTACTCAGCCACATAAAGCCGGGATCCATATTGCCTAATATGCCGTGTACCCGTGTAGTGCGGATGCTTAGGCGGGTGTAAAGGTCCCAAAGTGATTTAAAATCTTTCTTATACAGATTACTACGTGGGGTAGTGAAAGCATCCTTAATAAGATCGCGCACGTCGTCGCCGTATTCCTCAGTATATAGTGCTGTTTCGTCGGCATCATCCTTTGTAACTATCACGAACTCGTAGGTATCAACCTTATACATGCTAAAGTTTTTGGCAGTAGCAAGCGCGGCGCGTAGTGTTTCAACGTCGTTTTCCAATATATGACCGCTTATACTCTGGGGATGACAATACAAATGCTGGGCACCCTTAACAAGCTGGGGGCATCCGTCGTAGTCTTGTTTTTTGCAACAGTCCTCCAGGTCCCAGCCCTGGGCTATCAGTATAGCCGTTACCTCGCAATAGTAAGCTGCAATAGCCTCGCGGCGGCGGGCACGTTCCACGGGATCGGTACTATACATATTGTAATCGTATAGGGGCACTGTAACGCGGTAATACACGTTGCGCAATACGTCGCGGCCTCGATACTGCATAACGCCCTGGGCGTTTGTAGTAATATTTTCATTAATAATATTCATATCTTTATTGTTTTAAATTGTTATTACTCTAATTAATTTCCGATACTATAACGCGGCGTAGATAGCGCGGCTGATAGGCTGGCGGTGCTCAGTGTTCGACATCCAGCCTCCAGGATGATTAAAATGCCGCTCTATATTTGTTTGATAGCGCTTATGTATAGCGCACACGCGATCAATACGGGCTGTAAGCTCGTTGCGGTAACAATTGCGCTCTGCATCCCAATCGGCAATTGCAAGTGCATCAAATATTCTGTTCCACTGTGCATAAAGATCGGCTGAAGATTTGGCCGTTTGCTTGCGCTTATTCCAGCCCACGGGCATACATGCAGCCGTGACAATATTGCGGGCGCCCTCGGCCAAACATTTATCCAGATAGGCGCTTTCCTCGGCGGCGCTGGGGCTGATATACTCAGTACCGTTCAGGCGCGATTTGTGGATCTTGAATATAGTGTGCTCGTTACTACGGCTGTTTCGGCTGAATGATAGCTGATAAATGCCGTTGTGCTGCAATACGTAGGCGCTAACCGATGCAGTCTTTTTAAAAGCAAGTGCAGCAAGCGACATGCCCGAAGCGTAGTCCTCGGCTTGTTGCTGGGTACACCAACAACCGGCTGTGATAAACTTTACCAAATCGCGGCCCACGTACAGCGCAAAAGCGTAACACTTGCGGCCCGTTTTAGCCTCGATAACATCGCTTTCAGGATCCAGCGCGGGCGCCGGTATCACTGCATCATCCTTAGTCCATTGCACGCTACAAATATAATCGCAGATTTCAGGATTATAATCCTCGTGCTTGATATAATCGCAAAGTGCGCTTATAACATCGGCCTCGTTTCCAGCATCCAGCGCACGGGCTACAGCCATATAGTCTGGGTTATCTGTATAGTCCTGAACGTAATCGTACAGATTGCGTGCCACATACTTATCGCCGTCTTTGCGGTCTAAAATCAAATCTATCAACATAATCGTAAATTTTTAAATTGTAAATTCCTTAATTTCTCAGCTATTCTATAACGTAGGGGCGCGGTCCTAATTCAGGGCGCGGCAATTGTCGATAATCTTTTGTTCCCAGCCGTCGGATACCTTACTTTGATGCGTGGTTAAAAACTCTATCAATCCAGCGGCACCCGATCGGGCCTGAATTTGTGTGCGCTGTATCTTTATAGCCCACTCAAAATTATCTTTCACGCTATAAACGTGCCCGTTCAGGCTGATATAGGCATTATCCACGCTTGCGGCGTATTGATACTCGGTTACTGTTTGGCCGTTGGCAACGTGCCGTATTTGGCCCCCAGGCTGGGGCACTTGCAGCCACACTGTTTTAACCACGCGGCGCGTTTGGGCATCCTGAAAGCGGATGCAGCTTGTATTTACATTTTTCATATTTCCTCAGTTTTTAAACATTTCTATAATATACGTTTATCTGCGTTTCGGGGCTGTTTTTAAGCACGGCGGCACGAATAGCGGGCAAAATCTTTTTCATGCTGGGGCGCAATACTATATTAGAAATAACAGCAGCAGCCACGCCCACGGCCAAATCAGTTTCGCTATACATTACGGGGCAAATTTCGTAAATAGCGGGATCGTCAAGCCCTAAAATATCATCATCCAGGGCGCCGGCGTTCAGGCCGTCAAGAAACTGCGTTTGCTGTTCCTCAGCCGTGGCCGTGTGCAAACTTTCATCAATTGTATTTTCAAAAAAGTAATACATCGACGCGCACAGCTGGGCCGTGGCCTGATCGTAAATACTAAAATCAACGGTAAACATAAAGCAGTGATTATTTTTTGAGTTTATAAAATGCCTAATTTCTCAGTATCGCTATAACGTAGTAAATAGCGCTAAAACAGCGGCGGCGGGGCCTACGGATGCAACGCAAACAGCGGCCACGGCGGGCACACTAACAGCCCCAGGCGCGGGCGCCGGTACACTATCAGCGGGCACGTTATCGGCTGGGGCGCTTTCAGGATCAGCGGCGGGCGCTGCACTATCATCCCCAGGCGTGGGCACGCTTTCAAGCTCAGCAGCGGGCACGTTATCGGCTGGGGCGTTATCAGCGGCCACGGGCAAAGATACGGCCACGTTTATACTATCAGCAGCCACGGCGGGCACGCTATCAGCTGCACACGTTTTCACACTATCAGCAGCAGCCACGGCCACGGCTGGGGCATCCTGAACGGATGCAGCAGCACGGCGGGCACGTTTGGCGCGTTTCTGGGGCGCTGGGGCGCTTATTTTCTCGGATGTGGGCACACTATCAGCGGGCGCGTTATCAGCAGCCACGGCGGGCACACTATCAGCAGCGGGCACGTTATCGGCTGGGGCGCTGTTAGTATCTGGGGCGCTATCAGCTGCACACGTGGGCACACTATCAGCGGGCACGTTAACCGATCGGGGCGCGGCTGTTATCAGCAGCAGCACGGCGAAAACGGCTACAATTTGCCAAACGCGGCGGGCACGTGCTGCAAAATTTGCAGCTATCAGCAGCGCGGGCGCTGCACTATCATCCCCAGGCGTGGGCACGCTATCAGCTGCACACGTGGGCGCTGATATACTCGGAACGTCGGCGGGCGCTGCACTGTTATCCCAAATTTCCGGCATGATAGCGAAAACGGATGCAAACGCGGGCACACTATCAGCGGGCACGTTATCGACGGCCACACGGCCAAACGTGCGCGTTTCTGGGGCGCTGTTTGGATCGGCCACGGGCACGGCGTCGAGTGTGCGCCCCGGTACAAATAAACTATTAATTATCATATCATCGGCTACGGCACGGCTAAAAACTATATTTATCAATTTTTCAGCTTTATAAATTGCATACCACGTATTTTTTGCACTAACAGCCACGGGCAAAGATACGGCCACGGCTGGGGCGCTGTTTGTATCTGGGGCGCTATCAGCTGCACACGTGGGCACGCTTTCAAGCTCAGCAGCGGGCACACTATCAGCGGGCACGTTATCAGCAGCAGCCACGGCAAAAGCTAAACGCGCTTTTTCGGCATCCTCAGCGCTTAAATTTTCAAAATAAGCGGCGTTTATTTCGTCGGCATCCTCAGCGCTCAGCAGCGCGGCGGCATCCTCAACGGCGGGCACGTTATCAGCTGGGGCCACGTCCAAATAATAGGGCGTTTCAAAATCGGCGTATCTTTTAATATATACGCTATTTTCGGCGCCCGTTTCTGTTATCTTAAAATCGGGGGCGCTATCTGGGGCCGTGTTGGCATCCTCAACGCTTGCAAGCGCGGCGGGCGTGTTATCGGCACCCAGGGCGGGGAAATTGCAAATATTTAAAAGATCCATTTCGGCGCCGGCGGGGGCTGTAAATTGTTCATTTTCCCAGGGCGTCGAGTCCAAAAAGATAGGCATTAAAAGCGCGAAATAATCAGCAGCGGCAAAAATCACGGGCGCGTTATCATTTTTTAAATACATTTTATCAGCAGCCCCAACGGCGTTTATTGCCGTGCCGTCGATTGCAACGGTAAACGCAAACGGCACGGGATCGGGCAACGCAATTTTATATAATTTCGTTTCTTTTGCTGTTTTTTCGTCGTCGTACTCAGCACGAAAACCGATAACTTGTATTTCAGCGATCCCAGGAACGCCCCGCAAAATAACAGTTTTTGCCGTGGTTTTATCCGAAAACTTTGCAGCGGCTAAAATAGCTTTTTTCATTTCCTTAAAAGCTGGGCCGATTTTAACGGCGCCGGCCTCAGATACTTTATTTAAAACACTAAACCACGCGGGGAAATGATAATAATCACAAACGGGGCGCGTTTGTGTGCCGTTGACGGCGTTTCCGTTTGCGTCGATTTTTAGAGTACCTTTGCCCGATTTTAACAAAATAGGATCTATCAGCCACCGCGTTGGGGCGCTGGGATGCGTCGGAACGTTGGCGGCGGCATCCTGATTTATATACATATCAGGAACGGCAACGGCTGTTAAAATTTTGCCGTTTGCACCTATCAGGGCGCGGCGATCGGTATCAATACAAAAATATTTTGTAGCTGTCAAAAGCTGATCTTTTTCAGGCGTCAAAGCATTAAAAATATTTTTTGCTATCTGGGGCACGCTGAAAGAAACGGCCACGGGCGCGGCATCCACTGTTTTTATAAACTCAGCACGCGCGGCGGTATTAATACCCCAGGCCGTTTGCATTTGGCCCAAAATGTTAAATATATCGCCGGCGGCAAATTTGCACGAAAAACCGTCAAACTCAAAATGAATAATTTCGTTTTCGTTCAGGCCGTCGAAATAAGCGGCGCCCGTTTTCTTTTGCAGCTTTAAAATATCATTTACAGTATATTTGCCGGGCTGCAAATACGGCATGTTATTTTTAAATATATCGGCGGCGATCTTTGCCACGGCGTTATATATTGCTAAATCTTTTGTGTTCATAACTTTTGCGTATTTAATAGTTATTACTTATTTTCTCGGATGCTTAAAAGCTGGGGCGCTTATTTGGCCCCACGCTGGGCGGCGTACCAAAATTGACGTACTTTTGAACGGCCCAGATAATTTTGGCCTGAGTACTTAAAATTTTTGCGTATTTCATCCACTTTATTTATTTGCGCGTTATTGAGTGAAAAAAAATCTTTTTTTAAATCTATACCGGCGGCGCTGATCGCGGCGGCAAATGCTTTATTACGTGCCATATCTTTAAATTTTAAATAGTTATATTATTACATCCTAAAAGCTGGGGCGCTGCACTCTATCAGCAGCCCCAGGCGTGGGCGTTTAGATCGCTTTATATGTGAAATTATTATAGATATAATGTAGCACATCATCGGCGGCGTTGCAATACTTTTTATATACGGTATCATCGGACCATTTTTCGCACTTAAAACCGCACTTTAAAAGTAATTGACGTACGCGAAAATACGACGTTTCCAAATTGCCGTACCAAATAAATTTGGTGCCGGCGTGTCGTACCGTGCCCCACGTTACAGTAATTTCTGGGTCTTTAATGTAGTGTTCCACGTTTTTAAAATAATCCGTTTCCGTTTCGATACGTTCCAAAATATCGCCATAAATATCGGCTAAAAGATTATTATAAGCCGTTGAGCTTGAAAGCGGCAAAGTATTTTTTAAAGCGTCGAAAACGTCGGCAGTATCTTTATAATTGATAGAGTGAAAAACAAAACCGCCCCCAAACGCGCGGCAATTATAGCGGCGGGCGTACCCAGATAAACGCAGGGCCGCTAATTCATACGCTTTGAATACGGGGATCGCTTTCATTTCCTCAGCTGTTAACATATCAGGAAAATGGATAACATAACGGGCGTTTCCGTTTATATCATATTTTGGCAAACGATAAAAAGTATATTTATTTCCGTTTGTGCTAATTACTTCGAAAGTTTTCATATCATTAAAATATTAAATTGTTATATACTTATTTTCTCGGATCCTGAACGGCCCCAGGCTGGGGCGCGTTCAAGTTTAGGCGTTTTTAATTGTAACTTTTGACACGTTGCAACCGTTAATTAACAGATCATTAATAATCTGCGCGGGCTGTGTGGTTAAAAGCTCAGCCATACCGGCACCCAGGCAAAAAGATAAAAGAAATACTTTTGTTTTCATATCTGCAAACGTTTTAAGTTATTATTAATTATTCAAACTATACGGCGTAAATTTCGATATTTCGATCCTTAAAACCGTTTTTAATATAGAGCGCTGCACGCCAATTTTGACCGTTACCGGCGTCGGCGCACGTGTAACCTAAACGGATAAACAACGCGCAAATGTTATTATAAACAGTTATTGCAGCGCGGGCGCTGCTGTAAACGTGGCCGTTTATACGTTCGCCGGTTGTAATTACTACGTTAAATTTTTGCTTTTTCATATCTTTAAACGTTTTAAATTATTATTCTGCTGCAAAGATAGGTTTTATTTTACTAACTTGCAAATAAAATAGATTAAAATAAACAATTATTTGCATTAAAACCTATCTTTTAAACTATTTTAGCAATATAAAAACGTTTAAACGTACTTTTTAGCCTATCAGCAGCCCCACGGCGGGCGCTGCACTCTATCAGCAGCCCAAACGGCCCCGTTTGGCCTATCAGCTGCACACGTGCTCACGTTTACACCTATTATATATATAGGGATCAGCGGCGGGGCACGTTATCGCCTGGGGCTGTTATGTATCTAGGGCGCTGCACTATCATCCCCAGCGGGCACACTGTCAGCAGCGGGCACGTTATCGCCTGGGGCGCCTGGGGATCATCGGCACGGCGGGCCGTGGGGCGTGGGGCGTGGGCATTATCCCCAGCCAAACAGCCCCAGACACACATGAGGCGGCGCCAGTGCGGCGGTGGTCGTCGTCGAGATACAAAGGAATCACTTTTATTTTGGGCGGTCGCCCAACGATATAAGGTATCTGAAAATCAGTAAGTTAGATAAACGGCTTGGGTGGCCCTGTTTTTCCAATTTGCTGACTATGATTAAAAATATGCAATTATTTTAGCTAAATATGCAGGTTTAGGCGGTGTGTTTAGTTAAAATTTAACGTTTAAGGTGTTAAATTTGTGCCTCGTCGAGTATTTTAGTTATATTTTCATAATCTTCGTATGATATTTCTATCAATCTGATGCCGCGTTTGCGGCACTCGTCGCGCAGCGTGCGGTCGCGCTCCTGTTGCGCTTCAAGGCTCCAATTCTTACAGCGGCGAAAGTGCGGCACATCTTCATAGTGCTGCTCGCCATTATACTCGATGATGATGCGACGGTCGGGCAGATAAAAGTCAGGCACCAGATAAGCGGCTTTGCACTTAGGATTATTGTGCTCCATGCGCATAGTACTATGCTGGAACTTAATGCCGCGAGCATTAAGCCAGAGGAAGATTTCGGTTTCGCCCTTAGAATAGTTACAGATGGGGCAACCGCCATACTTGCGCAAGTGGGTATCGGGTGTTACAGGGAACCAATAGTTATGCTGCAGGCAGCGGATTTCTACTGGTGTGTCGTTATTAACATACTGCGATGGCACACGTGAATAGTCAAACAGGCTGGTGCCGTACTTTTTTTGCGACTTGGCAATAAATGTGGCGCAGCGCTGCTCTACTGGCTGATGCCTGCCAGCGCACTCGCGGCATTTGCAGCCTTGCAGTATCAAGTTAACAAGCATGGGATGCCAATCGTGATCGGGGTTAGGACAATGAACCATTACAGTACTTCTACTATTAACTATATTCTCTATACCTTTATACATATAGCCCTCGCCCTGCGCCTTTGGCGCTTCGACACGAAAGCGGGCTTGTAGGTCGGCTATGCGCTGCTGCTCACGCTGCTCGTTTTGGTGTTTCCTCTCAGCACGCTGCAACTCGTGGCGGCGCTTGGTTTCTTCTTTTTGCTTTTGCAGGTGTACTTGATATGCTTGTCTGCGCTGTGCTTTTTCCTCTTCTCTTATGCGTTTGCGCTCAGATTTTCTTTGAGCCTTCTCCTCGTCGCTTAATTTGTTGTGGCTCCTTATCTTGCTTGCATGATTCTGCTTGGCATTCAATTTTAGGTGTATCTGCCAGTCGGTGCCATATTCGCATTTGTGCAGTTTCTCTGCAGCACAGATAGGGCAACCAGTGGGTTTTATCTTGCCGCCAGGTTTTATCAAATGGTTTTGCGCCATAGCCACGCGAAAGTGATGGTTGTGCTTGGGGCAATATATGGTGATGGGTTCTTTGTTGTTGGTATATACGCTATCAGTATAGTCGTAGCGGTCGCCCCAAATGGTGCGAGCCTGTGCTACGAACTGTTCTTTAGTCTTTCGTGTATCAGGCCGCTCATAGGTAAGTCCGTCCTTACCTACATATTTCACCATCTTATAGTTGTGCTTGCGCACAATCATCTCGTCGAGTTGTTCCTCCGAGAAAAGGTTTAGTTGAATTTTCATATCTTTATCGCCAAATTGTACTGCAAAGATAGGATATTTTTGCCGAAAAATACAAAGAATTGCGCTAAAATAGGTTAAAAAGCCGCAAAAATTGGCGCATTTCTTGCATTTTTGACAGAAATATTGTACTTTTGCGCCATAAAACCTATTAAATAGCACGAATATGGATATTTTAAAAGTAATACAGCGCTACGGCCATACCACCTACACTATCGCTAAGGCGATGGATGTAAAGCAGTCGAGCATTAGCAACATGATTAATGGCAACCCTACTATCGAAACACTACGAAAGATAGCTAAGGCTGCAGGATGCTCGGTAGCCGAGTTTTTTATCGACGAACTGCCCGACGACTTTGATCTGAGCGCTTATCGCCAGCCAAAGCCACAGGTTGAGCCCGAATCGGCTCCAGGCGTATTGGTTTGTCCGCATTGCGGCGCTGGTATTTCGTTCACAGCCGTGGTAACAAGCATGCCAAAGGCTGCAGAACCAGCCAAAGAAGAGGAAAAGGAGGGAGATAAATGAAACGAGCACTGATATATATAGGTGTAACCGTGGCCATGCTGGCATCAATAGCCGTGGCTGGCATATTCGGACCGCTGATAGTATCGGCGGTGCTATCGCTGGCAGCGCGGCGATATCAGAAGGCATAAAAAAAGCGGCTCCATTAAGAGTCGCTATTTTTATTGTCTGCTTGCAGCAGGGGTTGCACCTCCTCCCACGGGGCTATCTCCATCGCAGAGGTCTGGGGGTCGAAGTAGCCAACGGCGATAAGGTCGGGTTTGGCCTGCTCGCTCTCACGAATGATGAAGAACTCGAACAGCTGCACCTGCGGGGGCTGCACATCGCTCTCCATAATGCGTTGGCGGGCGGCGAGGCGGATTCTTTCAGCATCCGTCCTCGTTAATGGAGGATTCTGGCCCTCGCTGGCCTTGCGCACGGCAGCGAGCTCTTCTTTCTGAATGTACTGCTGCCAGGCATCGCTAC
>JAEEGL016758437.1_pt1 | contig 12329 bp, 10 predicted proteins | sample 9134231 | NCBI WGS metagenome assembly JAEEGL01 (sample SAMN16246548, study PRJNA631951) | gut metagenome | biome: gut microbiome; feature: rumen; material: fiber-attached | host: Bos | place: Iran: Karaj | collected 2018-10 | reverse complement strand
CGCCTTTGCTGTGCGCTCTTCAACGCTGTACGTTTCTTTACGTGGCGTCAGAACTTCAGGCGTAGCACGCTCAAATTCTGTCTGCTGATTCATGTCGGCTATAAGCTTTGCATCAGGTTTGAAGTTAATCCTCTTTATGCGTACATGCCTGTAGTTCGTCTTTTGTGAATTTCCGTCTCCACCTTTCTGCTGTTTTGCCATCGCTTTCTCAGATGGTGTGCTGGTATCGAAGCCCAAAGACAGAGAAAACAGTCCAAGACCGTCAATCTTGATGGTGTGTCCCATTGGCATCCAGGTTTTCATAGTCTGTATCAGGGCGTCCATCACTCCCCTGATTATGCCGTCAGATATAGAGCCTGCATATAGGCGCATGTGTTTGATCACTTCGTCATAGTCATGCATTGTGTAGGTTTGCATCTTTGGAAAGACAATCTTCTTGCCGTCAGTCATCTCTTCAGGGAGTTCTTGTAAAATGTAGTTTGCCATAGTTCCTTTTTTATTTTAGTCGTTATTAAAATTTTTCTCTCACCCTATATATTTTATGTTTCCGCACCGCGAACATATGTTCTCGCACCGCGTACAGTAGTTTCTGCGCCTCGTACAGTTGTTCTTGCGGCGGAAATATAAAATTTCCGCCTGCAAAAATAAAAAAATGTTTTGACATAACAAAAAGTTTTTCAGGCTTTTTTGTTTATTTTATGGTATTTCCTTGTAGATATGAAAACTATTTTGTAATTTTGCACCCATGCTATGTTCGTAGTGAAAGTGGTTGTCAAAGTTAAAGAATCCCCAAAAGAAGAAAAGCAAAAAGTATAAAAACTATTGATACCTCAATGCGATTGCTTGGTCGCATATACTATTTGGACGAGATAGATAGAGAATTGTCCTGTGGTATGAATGGTATGAAAAGAGTATATTTTAATTAAACATGCGTTATGTCAAATATTCAAGATGTAAGACTTATTGAGCTCCCTCGATTTTATGATCCTCGTGGGAATCTTTCATTCATTGAGCAGTTGAATCATATTCCATTTGAGATAAAGCGAACATACTGGATATATGATGTTCCTGGTGGTGAGGTAAGAGGTGGACATGCCTTCAAACAGAACCAGGAGTTTATCGTAGCTCTATCAGGCGCATTCGATGTGATTGTTGATGATGGAAATATGAAGAAGAAGTTTACATTGAGTCGTTCTTATTATGGCCTATACGTTCCTGCAGGGTTGTGGCGTGAGATGGAAAATTTTTCTACTAATTCTTTGGCGTTGGAATTTGGTTCTCTACATTATGATGTGAATGACTATATTCGTGATTATCAAGAATATCTAACATTGAAAGATAATGGGAAAATATAATGTTTTTGATTGTTCAATAATAGAACTTAACCGTCATCATAGTGATCGTAAAGGTAATCTTTCGGTGGTAGAGAATGGAGTGACTCTTCCGTTTGACGTTAAACGTGTATATTACCTGTATGATGTTCCTGGTGGCGAGGATCGTGGTTCGCATGCTCATAGGGATTTAGAACAATTGATTGTTGCAGCCAGCGGTTCATTTACTGTTACACTTGATGATGGGAAATGCAAGCGTAGCTTCTTTTTGAATAGACCAGATCAAGGACTTTATGTGAAGCCCGGGATGTGGCGTGAGCTCACAGACTTTTCTTCTGGAGCTGTTGCATTGGTATTAGCCAGTGATATTTACAAGAAAGAAGACTACATAAGGGACTATGATGAATTTCTTGAGTTCCGCTCATAAATAACAAATTATAGATTGTCGTTTAAAATACATTTATCAAATGATACACCAATTAGCTGATTGTATGAATGAAAACGTGCCAAAATCAACAAATATTTGGCAGTTTTGCGTGATTTTCCCCAGGTGTACAATTGGTGAGAATTGCAATATCTGTTCTCATTGCCTAATAGAAAACGAGGTTGTAATAGGTAATAGCGTTACTATTAAGAGTGGAGTGCAGATTTGGGATGGTATTGTTTTAGAAGATAATGTTATGGTGGGTGCTAATGTCTCTTTTACAAATGACAAGTTTCCAAGATCTAAAAATGAAAATTGGGAACTTTTAAGAACGAAAGTATGTAAGGGGGCTACAATAGGAGCTGGTTCGACCATACTTCCTGGCATCACTATAGGTGAGGGCGCATTTATTGCTGCGGGATCTGTAGTAACCAAGGATGTTCCTGCAGGAGAATTGTGGTTGGGTAATCCAGCAAGGTTTTATAGAAAAGTGGATTTTTGAAATATATAATAAAGAGAAAAATATGAATATTCCTTTTTTGTCACTAAAGGATGTAACTGCTCTTCATGGTGCAGAAATTAACGAGGCTGTGACCCGTGTTGTAAATGGAGGATGGTATCTTCAAGGTAAGGAAAATGAGAAGTTTGAGTCAAACTATGCTAGTTTTATAGGAACAAAGCATTGTGTTGGTTGTGCCAATGGCTTGGATGCTCTTATATGGATATTTCGTGCATATATCGAGATGGGGGTAATGAAACCAGGAGATGAGGTGATAGTTCCAGCCAATACATACATTGCAACCATTCTTGCCATAACAGAGAATAATCTGGTACCAGTGCTTTGTGAGCCAAAGACAAACACTTTGGAGATTGATGAAGAACTTATTGAAGGACTGATTACACCAAGAACTAAAGCCATAGCCGTAGTGCATTTATATGGACGAATAGCTTATACAGAAAAGATTGGCGAGTTGTGCAAGAAGCATAACTTGAAATTAGTTGAAGATTGTGCTCAGAGTCATGGTTGTAAGTTCAAAGATGGACGTGTAACGGGTTCAATAGGTGATGCAGCTGGACATTCGTTCTATCCTGGTAAAAACTTGGGCGCACTCGGTGATGGTGGAGCTGTGACTACTAATGACTCAGGACTGGCTGCTGCTGTACGTGCTTTGGCTAATTATGGCTCTCAGAAGAAGTATGTGTTCAAGTATGCAGGACGCAATAGCCGTCTTGACGAAATACAAGCTACTGTACTGGATGTGAAACTAAAGTATTTGATACAAGATAATAAACACAGACAGGAAGTGGCAAAGATGTATTATGAAGGAATTAAGAATCCACTCATAACTCTTCCTGATCGCCTGGATGATGCCCAGAATGTATATCATTTATTTCCTGTGCTGGTAGGAAATGGCAAGCGTGATGCGCTTCATGATTATCTTGAACAGAATGGCATAGGAACTGTATGTCATTATCCTATTGCTCCTCACAAACAGGAGTGCTATGCGAAAGAGATTTGGAATTCTCCACAGCTTTCATTGCCAATCACGGAAAGACTGGCAGATGAAGAACTTAGTTTACCTATCGGACCTGCAATCACAAAGGAAGAGGTGATGTATGTGATTAAAACTTTGAATGAATTTAATTCTTGAAATGGATACCTGTAATATCATAAAATATTATAGGAACTTATGCACAGGCAAGGAGTTCCCCTTCGCATCCTCATTGGATGAAATAAAAAGAAGTTTTCCCAAAGATGTGGAAATCATTGAGGCCATAAAGATTAGAAGAGCCTTTTCAGAATACTCTGCATCAGCAACACCTGCAGAATTACAGTATGCAGATGAAGAATATTCTTATAAAGCCATTTTCAGAGATGTGTCCTGTTTCGCTAATTCGGATGTTATACTTTTCAAAAACAAGAAGATATTTAGTGAGGTAAAGACGTTTAAGAATTTTAGAAATAAAGCCAGTTGTGAAGATGGCTATATTTTGATGGATGATAAATCTTCGTGGCATAGAACTGAGATACCCCAAGCAACTGATAATATAGAAAAGGGAATATTTTTTACAGGAACCTATTCTTGGAATTACTATCATTTCTTTTATGTAGTAATGGCAAGAATCCTTAAAACTTATGATATTCCAACAGATGTTCCATTATTAGTTGATGAATCATGTGGATTTATCAGTACATACAAGCAGATTCTTGACATTTGTAATAAACAGCATCGTAAAATCATATATCTAAAAAATAATGTAAGATATAATGTTCACGAACTGTATTATATTTCATCCCCATTGGTTATTGTGCCAAATGTTATGCAGAATGTGGTTTATACACCAGATTTTGCACAATATGATGTAGATATTATTAAAACTTTTAGAAAAGAGTTATTGCCTTTTAAGGACCAATCCCGTAAATATCCCAAAAGAATCTTTATTTCGAGAAAGAATGCAAGTTCACGTCGCAAATTTAACGAGAATGAATGTATTATGTTCTTGAAACAATATGGTTTTGAGGTTGTTTATCCCGAAACAATGTCTTTTATAGAGCAAATAGCACTATTTAGTTCCGCTGAAACAATAGTAGCAGGTTCAGGAGCTGCTTTTACGAATCTATTGTTCTGTTCAAAAGGATGCAACATTATTATCATTATAGGATATCATTATCATCTTTCATTTTGGCAGACATTATCATGTATAAATGGGTTGAATCTGTATGAGATTAATGATCCGAGCAAAGGCTTTTTAACAAAGAAAAATAAACCTTATGATATTCACAAAGACTTTGTTATTGACATAAATGATTTAAAAAAGCTAATTGAAAAGTTCGGTTATGAACCCACTTATAAATTGCCAGATGTTACTGTGTCAATATTGACCTATAATTCTGGGAAATATGTAAGGGATACTCTTGAGAGTATTAAGAATCAGACATATCCTAATATTATACTACAAATATGTGACGATTGTTCTAACGATGATACCCTCGCAATATGTAAGGGATGGATTGAGATGTATGGAAGTCGTTTCGTTAAAACAAAAATAATAGAATCAGAGAAAAATACTGGTGTTTCCGCGAACTGCAATAGAGCTTGGGATAATTGTAAAACGGAGTATTGTAAGGAAATTGCAGGAGATGATATTTTGTTGCCTAATTGTATTGCAGATAATATGGCTTACGCATTGGAGAATCCTGATGCTAAAATGATATTTAGCAAAATGAATGTTATTCCTTGTGATAAGAATGCCGATGAAAATACCAAGAAAAGATATGAGGAATATGTAAGATCAATTGATTACTCTTTCTTTAATTTAAGAGAGGATGAACAAAAGGAAATTCTTAAGACAGGAAATCATTTGTTTGCTCCTACTTTGTTTACAAAGATTAAAGATGTCAAGGAGATGGGATTAAGAAATGACGAACGTATCCCAGATATAGAAGATTATCCGAAATGGATAAATGCCTCAAATTTGGACATCAGATTCCACTTTATAGAAGTTCCAACTGTTAGCTACCGTTTTCATAATAATTCAATCAGTAATGCTCCATCGTTGAGTTGGAGATATAAGCATAATCTGCAACTAATTAAGAAATATTATGGTACTATAACGGAGAGCGATGATGAAAAAGTATCGACACAGCCATCATCCACAAAGCAGGAAGACAGAGAAAGAACAGAGAAATTTAACTTGATGCTTTCTTTGGATAGGACAGTACATAAGAATAAGAAACATTTGATGGTTATACGTCAATTAATTGTTCTATGTATCTTGCTGTTTTTCTCTCTTGTTATAACCTTAATCAGTCTGTTCTCATGTTAACTATAACGATTCCTGTATTTAATGTTGCTGAATATCTAGACAATTGCCTATACTCTGTTGTTGGACAAACATATAGGGATATTGAAATTATCTTGGTTGATGATGGGTCAACAGATGGCAGTGAAAAGATATGTGATGAATGGGGTAAGAGGGATGAGCGCATAAAGGTCATTCACCAACAGAATATGGGACTTTATATGGCGAGAAAAACTGGAGCTGAAAATGCTAAAGGAGAATATGTACTCTCAATTGATGCGGACGATTGGATTGATAAGGATGCCTGTGAGCAAATATTCACTACAATTAAAAATACGTCTGCAGATGTTATCCAATATGGACTACAGGTGGAATATAAGGGACAGGGCAATTCTGAGGCGTTATTTTATGATAAGTGGTTTAATGTACATACAGACCATATAGATGGAAGTGATGAGATGCTAATATCTTGCTATGTAAGAAAAAATATACCTTGGAATGTCGCTACGAAAGCAATTCGAACAGATATTCTCAATAAAGCATACAAGTATATTGGTGAGCACAAAATTAATCAATTGGAGGATTTTCTGACTACCTACTGCGTTTTTTTATATAGTCATACATGGCATCGTCTGGAGGGAAAATTCTATCATTACCAACTTGGCACTGGTATGTCCACAAATAGTAAGCCAATGTCTCTCGAAATGTTAAACCGGACACAAGGCTACTTAACTGCATTTAAGGGACTTGTGAAGCAGGTTACATCAGATTATGCAAAAGATACGGTCGCATATAATGTTTTGGTTAACAAAATGTGTGTGTATGTGTATGCTGAGAGGCATGCGCAGTTGCAGCGTAACAAGTTATATCCGATGTGTACCCCAAGTACTTATGCAGGTATTAGCACATATGATGCCAATATCAGTTCTGCAACAAATTTTGAATACATTATCCAAAAGACAGTCGCAGTTCATTTGCATATCTTCAGTAACAAAGCGCTGGAAGAATATAGAAAATACCTTAAGAATATCTCAGTTCCTTTTGACTTGTATATATCTGTGTCATGTATGTTACGTAAAGAGAGAGATAGAATTCGAGATTTTTTCTCGAGTATTGATTCCGTAAAAGATATTCGAGTAGAAAGAACACTTTGTTGTAGGAACGATATAGTTCCGATATTTTGCTCATTCAAAGAGGAAATAATGAATCATGAAATAGTATTGCATATGCACACGAAAGTCTTTTCTGGACAGCCTCTATTAGACCTTCAGGGAATTAAAACATTGATGCTTATGTTATCAGAGGATGCCAATATGATTATTCTTCCAAAGCATATGCGTAAACAGGAGGGGGCTTTGCATACATTCTGGGCAAGAACCAAATTTTTGAAACCCATTTTCGACATATCTATATCTTATAAAGATTTATTAGGAATATATTTTAACATAAGTAATAGGTTTGAATATTTATTAGAAGATCTGCTATTTCACAATAATAATAATGAAGGAAAAATATACGTTGCACACTCTAGCCAAAATGAACTACAAGATGCCTCATCGTAATCATAATAATAAAAATAAATTAAAAATTGCAGTTCATTTGCATGTTTTTTATACTGACTTAATTCCCTCCATAAGGAAATCGCTCTGTAACATTCCTGAGCCGTTCGATTTGTATGTTTCTATACCAGAAACGATAGATTTCGATTTTCATGGTATTAAAGATACATTGGCTGAACTTGAAAATGTGAAGGAACTTGTAATTGAAAAAGTCCCCAATAGGGGAAGGGATATAGCTCCGATGTTATGTACATTTAAAGAGAGACTGAGTAGCTATGATGTTTTTCTTCATTTACATACAAAAAAATCTCCTCACAATAACGCATTGTCTGGCTGGTTCCCATATATTTGCAGACATCTACTACCTCCTCATCGTACAAAAGTCATTTTGGATCTTTTGTCTAGAGATGTTGGAATGATAGTCCCCCCAAACTATATTTGTGATCCATCTCCCGATGGATGGGGACGAGGCAATATTGAAATTGCCCAGCAGATTATCAATCGCAGTGGATTGGATATTGACTTGCGAAGCAGGTATCCAAGTATAGATTATCCACAAGGTTCTATGTTTTGGGCACGAACAGATTTTTTAAGACCTCTCTTTGATATCCCATTCACATATGAGGAATTCCCTAAAGAGCCTATTGGTGTTGATGGCACAATTGCCCACGCATTAGAGCGTCTGTTTTTTATATGGGGAACTGAAAGCAGATTGGATGTTTACAGGGAGTTCGATAAAGAAGATATTGAGAGAATTCAAAAGAAATATGATGAATTGCTTAACAAGAACAAGATCTTGAGCGAAAAGAATGAGAAACATCTGAAAACAATTCGCTGGTTAATTGTTTTTTTCTGTCTATTGGTTTTAACAGCCATATTTTTATTTAGCGTGTTATTATTTTAGATTGCTAATGTAAATGTATAGAAAGTCAGTAACAATAGCTGTACATCTTCATGTATTCTATTTTGATTTGATACCTCAAGTCAAAGGGTCTCTTGGGAACATACCTCAGAAATTTGATCTGTTTGTTTCTATTCCAGAGATTTTGTCTTATAATGAGGCTAGTGTAAGAGATGACCTTTCGAGTATTTCGAATGTTGGTGATATCTTTATTGAAAATGTACCCAATAGGGGGCGCGATTTAGCTCCGATGCTATGTACATTCAAGGAGAAATTATGTCAATATGATGTGCTGCTCCATATACATACGAAGAAGTCCCCTCATGATAAAGATTTGGAAGGATGGTTTCCTTATATATGCAGGCATATATTACCATCCAAGTACACTTCTGATATTTTAAGGATGCTTGCTGATAATGTTGGAATGATTTCTCCCCCTGATTATGTTTCAGATCCAGCATACAATGGTTGGGGTGATGGAAATATAGAGATTGCTCAGCAGTTAATAGAACGTAGTTCTCTTAATGTTGATTTGAAAAAAGACTATCCATTTGTGGATTATCCTCATGGATCTATGTTTTGGGCTAGGATGGATTTCCTTAAACCACTTTTTGATATGTCCTTTAGTTATGAGGATTTCCCTATGGAACCAATAGGAGTAGATGGAACAACGGCACATGCTTTGGAAAGGTTGTTCTTTGTTTGGGGAAATGGTAGTGGAAAGGAAATATACAAAGTATATTTTACGGAAGAAGAATATCTGTGTCAACAGCGATATGACAGACTTCATGAGAGTTTAGTAATAACACAACAAAAAAATAAAAAACACTTGAAGCAGGTACGTATCCTAATTTATCTTTCCTGCTTATTGGGCGTTATTGCTGTAGTCTTACTGTTGGTTATGTTGTTATAGAAAACAATAAATGTTTGTAAACAGAAAAATGGATATGCTAGTTTCCGTTATCATACCTGGATATAATCATGCTCCATATCTGAGAGAACGTATAGAGAGCGTACTGAATCAGGAGTATCCTGATTTTGAGGTGATATTGCTGGATGACTGTTCTACAGACAATAGTGCAGACATTATGCAGGCTTATGCCTCAGGCAAGTACAGTTGTAAAGGGAGAGATGTCCGCTTTGTGGCAAACGAAAGTAATTCGGGCAATACATTTAAGCAGTGGGCGAAAGGAATGTCTCTTGCAAAAGGAGAATATATATGGATTGCAGAAAGTGATGATGTTGCCGAGCCTTCTTTCCTAAGAGAGTGCATGGCTCGTCTTTTGGCTAATCCTGATGCTGTGGTAGCATTTACGTGGAGTGATATGATTGGGCCTGATAGTAAGGTGCTTGACCGCTCATGGGATGAGACTTGGCGATATAAAGCTCCTGGAGTTTATGAAGGAGGGGAATTCTGCCTGCATCGTATGGTGTATAAGGATTTGATGTACAATACATCAATGATGGTTTTTAGAAAGAAGTTTTTCAATAATATATCGAATCGTTATTTAAAATTCAGACATTGTGGTGACTGGCTGTTCTGGTTTGAGATGTGCATGCAGGGCAAGGTGTGTGAAGTGCCGCTAAAACTGAATAAATTCCGCCAGCATCCCCAGAAAGTTAGTAATGACTCGCGTATTACTGGTATGGATTTTGAAGAGATGGCTGAGATTCAGACAATCATAAGTGATACTCTGAATTTGTGTTCTTATAACAGAAAGTGTCTCAGAGGACGTCAGACAAAACGTATTGAAAAAGCACTTAGACATAGTTCTGATGCAACATATACAACATATGTAAAGGAGCTAAAGGAAAAGTTTCCGCATATATATGGTGGAAATACTTTTGATAAGATATTATATACTATCGACAAGGTGTTAAACCTCTCTCATATGAACAAATAAAGATAATGTAAAATACATAATTCTTATTACGTGAAGATATTATTTGTTATAAGTCGTTTCCTTGATGGCGGTATAGACACTGTTCTGGTGGAATACCTCAAGAATCTCAGTAAATATACAGATTACGAGGTGTCGCTTGCTATTGGTATGCGTATGGAGGGACACGAGGTGTTCATAAATCGTATCCCACCTCAGGTTAAAGTTCATTACCTGGTCGAAAACAGTAAACTCTTGGGCTACAAGGTAGGTAAATTGGAAAACAAGAAGAGTTTTTTGTATTCGATATATGATGAGATGGTGCTTAATCCTATTCGTAGGAATGTTAAGACCAAGAATCTGAAGCGTTTGGCTCAGGATAAGGATGTGGTGGTAGATTTTGACTGCTGTGCTTCATCGAGTATGTCAGCACTGCCAAAGAATATTCTGAAAATAACTTGGTTCCATTTTTCTATTGAGAAATATATAGAAAACTCGAATACCAATAAGTGGCGTCTTTATGAGAAGTTCTCCCGTTACGATAAAATCGTATTGATTGCAGACGGTATGATAGAAGAGGGCAATGTGATGTTCCCAAGTCTTCGTCGTAAGTTTACGAGAATATATAATGCGTTGGATTTGGAAGTCCTCAAGAAACGCTCATTGGAATCGATAAATGATGAGCGCATAAAGGAGCCTTATATACTTGCTGTAGAGCGTCTGGAGGAAAGCCAGAAGGATTTGACCACTCTTATTAAGGCATATAAAAAGCTTTCAGACGAAGCTGGGGATAAGAGAATTCCGAAGTTGTTGATTTTGGGAGAGGGAGCTAGTCATGAAAGACTTGCGAATCTGATTTCGGAGTTGAACCTTGATGGAAGGGTGGTATTGATGGGTTTTGCCCAAAATCCGTATCCATGGATGAAGAATGCTCAGTTTATTGTTCATAGCGCTAAGTTTGAGGGCTTTGGCATGGCATTGGCGGAATCTTTATTGTTAGGAAAATTCGCAATCAGTACAGACTGCCCTGTAGGACCTCGGGAGATATTGAATGGTGGCAAGTCTGGTATATTGGTACCTGTCGGAGATGTTGATTCAATGGCTGCGGCAATGCGGCAAGTAATTGAGAACCCAGACAAGATGATGCCATATTTGGAGGATGCAAAAACACACTCACGCCTTTTCCTGCCAGAAGAGAGTATCAAGGCTTTTTCTTCCATTCTTGACAGTAAGGAGAAACTTGTCGTATATGGTCAGATAATGAGAGTTCCCTTGGCGGAAAAACTGAAGAATTCAGCTATTTCATTCAAGAATCATACCCATAAACATGCTAAGTTTTTATATATAATAAAGGGATATCTCAGATACCTTACTCCGCGATGGCTGTGGCGTCTGATGTTGCCGATATATGTAATGGAATATGAGAAACTATCTGAGGAGGAAAAGAAATATGTGGATGACAGAGTTCGCTATTATTGTAGATTATCTGAAGGCACGATTCTCCCCAAGGAAAAGGCTGAGAGGGTAGGGGCTTTTATTTATGGAAAATCTGCTAAGACTTATCCTACCACATATTACATGGACAGTTATGAATCTCTTCGTTATTTCCCTGCCAATTATCGTTGGCACTTAGAGGGAGGAGACGTAAACTATGTCTGTTCTGTCCCGTCAGTAACGAAAAGTCGTCCGATTTCAACTGATGCCTCCAATGCTAATAATACATTGCTGAAACTTGATAAGATACGTCACTTCCTTTTTCTGAAGGATCCGTTTACATGGGAGGAAAAGTGTGGAATAGCTCTCTTCCGTGGTGCTTGTCATGGAAAGCCCAACAGAGAGGTTTTCATGCAACAATTTGCAAATCACCCGTTATGTGACGCCAAGGATTCTGCTAAGAACTCAACCAACCCGCCTGAGTGGCGACAAAAGCATGAGATGAGTATATTCGATCAGTTGAGATATCGTTATATCATGGCTTTGGAAGGAAATGATGTGGCTTCAAACCTGAAATGGGTAATGAGTTCTAATTCCGTTGCTGTAATGCCGAAGCCGAAGATGGAGACTTGGTTTATGGAGGGTTGTTTGAAGGCCGGCTATCACTACGTAGAGATTGCAGACGATTATTCTGATTTGCCTGATAAAATTCAGTATTACGAAAAGCATCCGGAAGAAGCAAAGGAGATTGTATGCCATGCACACGAGTGGTGCGAACAGTTTGCCAATAAAAAGAGAGAAAGTCTTATCGAGGTTATGACATTGCGTAAGTATTTCTCTTCGTTAAAGATAAAGTAGATTGAAGATGAACATACTCATAGTACAGAATTCCCTCTTTCCGGCCCTTTTATATGGGGGTACAGAACGGGTGCTGTGGTATCTTGCCCATGAGTTACACAAGATGGGACATAAGGTGTCGCTGTTATGTAAATCTGG
>JAEEGL014789343.1_pt1 | contig 12329 bp, 5 predicted proteins | sample 9134231 | NCBI WGS metagenome assembly JAEEGL01 (sample SAMN16246548, study PRJNA631951) | gut metagenome | biome: gut microbiome; feature: rumen; material: fiber-attached | host: Bos | place: Iran: Karaj | collected 2018-10 | reverse complement strand
TACCTCTTCCCATCCGAATCGATCATGGCACTGTTGTGACCGGTGGCAATAAACGCTGTGCGGACGGAGGTCAGAATATAATTGCCGGAGAGCTTGAGGCCATATTTGAAATGTCCGATCTTTCCGGGTTTCTTCCCGTTCATGTCCTCATATTCCCCGTCTACGGTGCGGGAACGGAAGACGCGGATCTGATAGCCGCCGTGCGCGGTGAGGCTGCCGTAGGAGACGAAGAGATAGTACCATCCGGCTTCGGCATCGTAGAGGATATAGGGCCCTTCAATGGACTGATGTCCACCGCCCAGCAGACGCTTCCCGAAATAGGGATCGGTATCCTTTCCGGCTTCCGGATGAAGAACCAGGCCGGTGACAGGGTCCAGTTCCAGCAGGAAAATGCCGCCGGACCAGGAGCCGTACACCATCCACAGCCTGTCCTCTGCGTCATAGAAGACAGTAGGGTCCAGGGCATTGGGATAATCGTTGAAATTGTACGTGCCGTCTGCCTTCAGATAGTGCTTTCGGATCCATTCTCCGTCTGCGTACTGTGCGACGTCCGTGGCGCTGATGGTGTTTTTGTCAAACCCGGAGCAGATCAGGCAGGCCTGCCATTCATACGGACCTTCCACACTGTCCGAAATCCCGAAGCAGAGATTGGACGCGTTCCAGGTGGAAGACGTGCAGTAGTACATCATGTATTTGCCGGTGATTTTGTTGCGGATGACATCCGGTGCCCACACGTGATATCTGCCGTCGTCGGTGGGGATCACGCTGGTGCGGCTGCCGGCGTAGTCAAAGACATGGGCGTCCGCGGAAAAGATATTGCCCCATACCTTGTTACTGGGAACGTAGCCGTCCGCTTTCATGGTCCATCTGCGGAGGTCCTCCGAGACGGCGGCCGTCATGTGTGTGCCGAAAATATAATACTTTCCATCCGCGGCAAGGATGGACGGATCATGGACAGCAACCCGTGAAACCATGGTGCCGGTGGGGACCTCCTTCCAGTCGGGGGTGTAATCCTCCGCGCCGGCGGAAAGGGCAGCGGAGAAGAGAAACAGAAGAGTCAGCATCAGAGCGGTGATTTTCATCAAGGATCAGCCTTTCAAAAAGTTCTGTTCGGATTGTATGAAGAGACTGTGTGTAATCATCATTGTAACGTAATTTGCGGGGGAAGGAAAGACGTACTGCCCGGTGGCGTTCCGTGCCTGATTTGAACCACAGGTTCAATGGCGAAGCATTGACATGCTTCCCGGTGCATGATATCCTGCTCCACGCAAACAAACAGATGTGCTCCAGGGCTGGTACCTGGGCAGGAGGATTGAACAGACGTCCAAGGGCGGCGTCTGCCATGCTGAACCTGTCAGGTGCCGGCTTTTTGCATCTTGAAAACTGAACAGGAAACCCGGGAAAGTCCCTCTCCGGAGAAGCACTGTGATGACCTGACAGGTATGCGGGGGGAGAGTACCCGGGAGAATACAGAGGTGGTCATCGGAAACAGAGAAGCCATGTACCATACGGGAAAACAGAAGGAGGGTGAATCCATGAAAGAGAGCATCCGATACGAGAAGGAAAAGACCGCAAACGCGTCTGAAATGAAAATCCGCACGCAGAAAGCATATGCCCATATCACACCGCTCGCCGTACGCGCCGGCCGCCGGTTCGTGCAGTCGGCCTCCCTGCTGTCCGGAAAAGAATTTCTGGGATGGCAGGTGGAGGGGCATGATGACGGAGAACTTCAGGTGTTCGCCTTCACAGGGAAGGGTGCGGAAGCGGCCAAGGAAGATCTGGCCTGGATTTTCGAAGGATGCGCGGATGTCGGGGAATCTGCATTGTGTTCCATGGGTGATCCCTATGAAGAACAGCGGCAGGTTTATCTCCTCCGGCATACAGGGGAAGAACGTCCGGATGAAGAGAGACAGGGAAAACTGTTCATGGAGCTGCTGGAAGCCATTGACAGGCAGAAAGCTGTGCTCCGCGTGATGGCGGGACCGCAGCGTGCCGGAGGACAGGGGAGCATCCTCATCAGTCTTCCGCAAAGGATGACGCTTCGGATGCACACCATGCTCAGCATGGCATTCCCGGGAACGGAAGTCATCCGGCCCGGGGAGGGGGAGAAGGAAAGAGGCTGTTTTCCGGAACTGTCTCTGAGGGAAGCAGCGGCGGGACTGCTGGAATCCCTGATGTTCCTGAAGATGCATGGTGAACCGGAGACCGAAAAGAAGGAAGACGAGTGGATCAATCCGTTTTCCGGGACGGATGAAATCGATCTCTCGGGTCTGTTTGAAGATCCGGATGAAAACGAGGCAGACGCGGCGGACGAACCGGCACCGGTGGAGGATTCCACGGAACTCAGCACAATGGACCTGACCGTGCGGACAGGAAACTGGCTGCACCGGGCCGGCCTGAAGACCGTGGGCCAGGTACGCGAGGCCGCAAAGACAGAGTTCCGGAACTGTCCGCACATGGGGGAGCGTATCCTGAAGGAACTGCAGGAAAAAGGAATCCTGCTTCCACTGGAAAAGGTGGATTACAATGCCAGGCTGGCTGAGCTGATCGGCCTGGCGGAGGTCAAGGAGCAGATCCTGAAAATCGCGGCTTTTGCACGCATGCAGCAGGACATGGAGGCCCAGGGGAAAAAGCGGATCCCGGTTGTTCTGAATATGGAATTCACGGGAAACCCCGGAACGGCGAAAACAACGGTGGCGAGAATCCTGGCCGGTCTTTTTCATGAGATGGGCCTTTTGAAGAGTGCGGTTCCGGTGGAAGTCGGAAGAGCAGGACTGGTGGGCAAGTATGTGGGACATACGGCATCCATGGTCCGGGATGTCTTCAAAAAGGCGCAGGGCAGACTGCTGTTCATTGATGAGGCCTATGCGCTCTCGGAGATGGGCAGAGAGGATTACGGAACAGAGGCAATTACCACCATTGTCCAGGAGATGGAGAACCGCCGGGATGACACGATCGTGATCTTTGCCGGTTATCCGGAGGAGATGGGTCAATTCTTTGCCCGGAATCCTGGCCTGCGCTCACGCGTACCCTTCACGATCCGCTTCCCCGATTATTCGGCGGAGGAAATGGTACAGATTGCCGTGCTTGAGGCCGAAAAACGGGGGTTTGTCCTGTCGGAGAAGGCAAGGGAACGGGTGAAGGAACTCTGTGGGAAAGCCATTTCCGACGGAGAGAACGGGAACGGACGTCTCTGCCGCAATATGGTGGAAAATGCGCTCCTGGAATACGCATTCAGGGTGTACGGGAACGGCGGCACGGAAAGCAGCTGTTTCCGGCTGGAGCCAGGAGATTTCGGTGAGGCAGGAAAAGAGAAAAAAACCTGCGAAAAGCGGATGATCGGGTTCGGTGCATAAAGAAAAGACCTTCCGTGATCTGAAAGGATCAATCATGGGAGGTCTTTTTCTGCGTCAGCCTGTCAGGCAGCGGTGCATTTTTCAAGGACCCATGCGGCCGACAGGGAGCGTTCGGAACCGTCCAGAAAACGGATACGGCAGCTGCCTGAGGCTTTGTTCAGGGCGACAATTTCGCCTTTCCCGTAGGTGGGATGGAGGATGCAGCTTCCTTCCTGAACCTCTGTCAGCGGCTGTCCGGGGCATGGTGCAGGCTTTGCAGGTTCCGGCGGTGTATAGACCCAGTAGTCGCGGAAGAACTCGCAGGAGGAATCCCAGCAGTCTGCGATCACATAACGCGGATGTCTTGTCTCATCCGGGTCTGGAATCACGGCAGCGACGTGATGCGGTCCGGCGTGCACAAAGATCCGTTCTCCGTGATGGCAGTGGGCATTCATGTACGCACAGAAATCCACGCCCTTCAGGAGGTGCCCGTCGGTCCGGAGCGCTTCGTGATGGGTGCATTTCAGCTCCGAAAGGAGGTACTGGTCCACATCCACGAGATTCAGCCAGGTCAGGTTCAGGTCACAGGACTGTGCAAGCCTGCGCAGGGCAGTCCCCCAGTCGACATCCAGAACGGCGGCATAAGCCCGGATGACACAGTCCCCGATGAAGTTGTTCCTCGGGTTGGGCTGGAAAAAGCGGTATCCGAAGTGATTCTGAGGGAGCGAGCGGGGCACATCAATGGACGACGGGCATTTGGGGGGTGATACCTGCAGCCCTGCTTCCGCCGCGGGCAGATACAGTGTGCTGACACAGGAGAAACGGCCGCGGTCCATCGTGTCATGCAGCACAAAGCGCTTTCCTCCGTCCGGATTCTTTTCCGGAAGAAGCAGCTGAAAGCGTCTGGAACTGACCGGGGCACCCTGTATGTGCGTGACCAAGATGGCGGAGGTGACATGCGGCCAGGTTCCGGCAAGATACTGGCTGATATCCTGCAGGGTCTGGCAGCCGCGGGGCTTCTTCACCCGGGTATAACCCATGGCAGCCAGGAGGCCGACGGCGCAGATGTTTTCGTGCAGCATCTGACCGTAGAAAACCGCCTGGTCTTCCAGCTGATGAAATACCTCGTCCCAGGGTTTTCCGGTGGCAAGGGCAAGTGCGTTGACGGCAGAGAGTGTTATCTCGCCGTGGTCATTGCGCTGGCGCCGGTTGGCGGTGGTATATCGGAACTTCTGATCCACAGGCATCCCCTCCTTTCAGATATCAATTTCGGTCGAACGGCCAGGGGTTCTCATCCAGAAGCCATGGCAAAAGAAGGCTCGAGAGGAAGCCGAGCAGCAGGATCATGCCCACCATACAAATGTAGCTTCCATTTCCATGCAGAAGCAGGGACTCTGCCAGATACAGGATGAAGCCGGGCAGAAGGAACATGCCGAGGCGGATCATGCAGACGGACAGTCCTGAGGCCGTAAGAAGCGCAAAACACCAGGTCAGCCAGGAAGAAAAATCCCCGGGGAGAACACTTTCTGTGCCGGGGATTGCGGTCTTCGCAATGCCTGCCCGGAAGGACAGAACTCCGGTCAGGGCGGCCAGAGCCACCGTCATGAGGAGATTTGAGCAGAGGGTGCGCAGAACTTTCCGGAACTGTGCCCTCATCTCCTCATCATCGGGAGGCCTGGGCGGAAGCAGCTCTTCCGGGTCCCGGGGGCGGTCCATGCGTTCAGGCCGGCAGTTGAAGGGACTTCTTTGGATGGACAGATTCTCATCGGGTGCAGAAGCCGGGCTTTCTGTCTGTTTCTGCCTGCGGCGGTCCATGCGCCGTACACGTCGGTTCTGTGTGTCTTCCGTCATTTCGGGCTCCTTTCTTCGGCTTCCGTACAGCTTCCTGAGAGCATTGTATGCATCAGGACGGAATCTGTCATTGAACCTGTGGTTGAATAGGGATCCGTCATGCTGCAGAAGGCGGTCCGGACTCCGTGGGGAAAAAAACGGAATCACATGACGGATCATGTGATTCCGGGTCAGGTTCGTTCGGGCTGGTGGGGATCAGGATTTCATTCATGGGTACGCCGAGCAGGCAGCTCAGCGCGTAAAGGTTGTCTGTGCTCGGGAGTGCCTCACCTCTCTGCCATTTGTAGATGGCCTGCGGGGCGGTAAACCCGAAGAATTTCTGAAGGTCTGCGACAGTATAACCATGGCTTGCGCGGAGCCGGGCGATGTTCCGTCCGGTGGCAGCCATATCGATGGAGAAAAAATATGTCTTGACTTCCATTTCCATTCCTCCCGTATGGGTCGGTCGTTCGTGTGATCAAGGCGTTTTCAGTGGGAGCCATACTATACCATATTCCAAAAATAAAGCAAGGGGTATTTTTGTAACAATTTCATGAGAAATTCATGAGAAACGGTACGGGAGGAAAGAGGGGAACGCCGTCAGAAAAGCGCCGGCCATCCGGCCGGCGCCTGAGGTCCCGGGAAAGGACCTTCCTCTGCATGGTTATTCGTGTATAAGGTTTTCCAGATCGAGCATGCGGCTGTGCACAGTTTCAGCAAGCACTTCCGATGCTGCTGCCGGATCCGCGGGATAGAGTGCGCGGAGCACATTCATGCGGGCATTCAGCCAGCCCTGGAAGAAATTCAGGCCTGCGGAAAGCGATGCCTGGTTTTCAGGAGACATGCCTTGATAGAGTTCGTTGGCGTCTTTCATCAGAATGGAGATCCACAGCTGTCTGGAATCATCGAATGCGTCGGCTTTTTCTCCCGCCGAGGCGGCCGCAGTCAGCTTCAGTTTCAGCGTGCTGGTAATGAAGTCATGGGTCCGGCAGACTGTCTCTGTGATATGGTATCCGCCAGGAATGGCTTCCGTGGTTTTTCCGCAGAGGGATGCTCTCTCTCCGCGGGCTGAGAGTACCGGGATACCGCTCTGCAGGATGCTGTCGGTCCGCTGGGCCGGTGCATGATGGGCGGCATAGCACAGATCAAGGCAGCGTTCCCTGAGCTGCTGCAGACGGAAGGTTTCGGCTTTTTCTGTGCCGAACTGTCCGGCGATCATGGTATACCAGGAGTCAAGCTGCTGTGCAAAGAGCGTCTGTTCAATCCGGAGGAGCGCGGTGGTCTCGGGAGACATTTTTTCAGCGAGGGAATCGTAACCGGCGCTGACTGCCTCCTCCCAGACGGTAACGGCTTCCGCGGCGGACAGATTGCGTGTAATGGTTTCAAGGGTGTTGTGCTTCAGGCAGAAGAGGAGATCATATTCGGCTCCGCAGCTTCCGTATCCGGTGAGGACGCGGCGGCAGGAGTCCGAAGGTCCGGCCTTTGGCGCAGGTGTTGCGGCAGGTGTTTTTGGTGTGGGCTGTTCTTCGTCGTCAACAGGTGCTGTCCGGATTGTAGGTGCTTCAACCGGCGGTGCCCACGAGGTGTAGCCGGAGATAATCGTTGCGCCATCATCATAGATCAGAACGTTGGCATAGGCTTCGTTGATGACGGAACCAATGAGGTCGGGTGTGGGAGGAAGATCGACTTCCCGGACCTTGTAGGAGTGGCTGAAAGATCTGGTCTCGCCGGGATACAGTGTGATGCTTGCCACCATTTCCGGCGCCTCGCTTCCCCATACATCGTCCCAGACATCAACGACGACACTCTCTTTGTGCTTGCTGGTGACGGTAATGAGATAGTCGATCGTTTCATCAAGGGCATATCCTTTGGGATCCAGGGAGGAGTTGTTCAGCTTCTTTTCAACGGTGACAATTTCGCGCTCCTCGGGCGTTTCTTCAACGGGTGTGGTCACGAAGTTCGAATAGTCGGTACGCAGCATGGGATCCGTGGAAAGCGCATAGGTGGCATATGCCTGATTCTCCACCTGCAGCTGTTCCACATCCAGCGGACACACCACACGGTGGAAGGGAACACTCTTGGTTTCCCCGGCTTTCAGACTGATCATGCCAACCAGTACAGGGGATGCATAACCGGTGACGTCATCATAGACCCTGACGTCTTCGAGGTCCTCACCTGTCTCGTTGATCACGGTGATGAGGTAATCGATTTCGTCGCTCAGACGGAAGGCAGTCTGGCCTCCCGGAGGTGTGTTGGTCACAGACTTTCTGAGAACAAGATGTTTTTCAGGTTCCGGGAATAACGCTTTGTTGTATTGATAGGAATCCACATAGAGCAGGTTTTGCGTGGTGCTTCCCGAAGAGGCGGTAAAGAGAAAACCGGCATTGCCTTTTTCCACATCTTCTTTCGTGACTGTATACTCGTAGGTGTAGGGGATGGTTTCCCCGGGATGGATGATGTCGAAAGGTTTGTAGATCAGGGCGGCAATGGGAACAAAGGTGTTTATGGCGAGTTTGCTGACATCCAGCTCGAGACCGATCAGATCTTCTTTTCCGATATTTTCAACGATCAGAGGAACATACAGTGTTTCTCCTTCCTTCGGGGACGGAACAGGAATGGAGAGATTCTGGCGTACAGAGATGCCGCCTGTGCCTCCCTCAAGATCGACGGTGAAGGAAACGCTGTTGGAGACGCCGGGAAGAATCCAGGAATCGCTGTGGCGGCGTGTATACTGTCCTGTGAAGGTAAACGTCAGGGTTTTTGCATCACAACCGTTATTCAGACATTGCGCGGAAAGGGCGGCAGCGAGCATCTGCTTGTTGATTTCGATTTTCGGGAAACACTGAACGCCTTTACCGGGACCGTAAACCGTTCCCTGACCTGCAGCACCAAAGGTTGTCTTCAGAAGAGCATTTCCGTCTGCGCTTTGGACGACGAGCTGAATCACGATATCTTCCAGATCCACATTGCCGGCGTTGGTAGCGCTGATGTCTGCTTCGAACAGATCATTCAGTCCCAGGACAGGCAGTGACTGCATTGTCCCTTCCAGATGAAGGATCTCACTCTCCTTCTTGTCAGAATTCAGGAGATAGTGAAGATAAACGGTGTCTGTGATTCCATCCGGCTCGGCCGTTGCCGTCACGACGCGGATCACTTCTCCCTTGTTTATTTCCTCAGGCGTGGGATAAATCTTATAGAGAAGACCATAGGTTTTATGGTTTGGCGCAAGGAAAGGAAGGCTGTTTGGATTAAGAGAATCTGCCTGCGGCTCTTTTCCATACTCGTCAAGGCTGGATAACTGAATATTGTGCAGGCTGATTTCACCGCGATTGTTCAGGGAAAGATCCACATCGATGGGCTGACCGGGTCCGCCAAGACGGTGGTAGGCTTCGGCTGCCAGGTCAAGTGCGCATTCATGGTACGTCGGGAAAGAGAAGGTGAGGCTGTCAGCAACGTAGCCGTTGGATGTAATGACAAAGCCGCCAACATTCAATGTGCGGTGGATGAAATCGTGGAAGCGGTCGTTATCGGTTTCGTTGATGACGTACGTGAAATAGAGATCATCTCCGGGCTTAAAGTCCAGTTTATTCGGAGCTTCTGCCCAGCCCTCAAAGGTATCGGTCGACACGGTGGTATTGTTGAGTTCCACGGATTCCACATAGAGGGTTAGTGCCCTGTTGCCGACATTCCTGACACAGACCGATATCCTGTACTGAGCGGTCTTCAGCGTGTCGTTCCAGGCAGGCACAATGGAACCGCATGTTACATAGAGTGCCGGGTTTTCTGTGTCTGGCTTCCACTCGCCGGAATACAGGGACATACTCACATGCTCCGTATCGGACTGGCTGCCGTCGGGAGTGGATGCGGTTACCGTTCTCTCAAGCTTGCCCGCTTTGATTTCATCCGGGTTCGCGGCAATTACATAATCAATCTGCTCCATGCCGCCGGCAGGAAGGGAGATCGTTTTCTCGCTTTCTCCGCCGATCTGGTCTGCCGGATGGTCGGAGGCAATCAGGACATCAAGGGTTTCGCTGCTCTCATTGAAGATGGTCAGGGACGCAGGCGTCGTGATATTGGAAAGGTCCAGACCCGGGAGTTCTGTTTCCGTCTTATTGACGGGCTCCCATTCCAGCTTCTTCATCGGATAATAGGAATAGGGCCCGTAACTGGCCTTTATGGAGAGGCCGCCCTCTGCGCCGGGTTCCGTGTGGACAAGCCCCTGCCAGCCGCAGTTTGCCCACCAGTCGTGGGTGGAACTGTGGCACCAGGCAACAAAGTCCATGACCGTATACCCGCGCTCAGCCGCTGCCTGCGTGACCGTATAGGAAAACTGATGTTCAAGCGTATAGGATTCGCCGGGCTTGAGTGTTACATCCGACATGTCGATTTCGACCGGTGTCTCTTCCAGATCACCGTTGTCTTTGTAGGGGAACCAGTCAAAGCGGATGCCGGTGATGGTGTCGGTGGGATTGATGTTTGTTACCGTCAGGTCAAACCAGACGGTTTCACCGGTATGATAGGTGCGGTCTTCAAACGTACCGGTCAGAACCGGAAGAATATACGTGTTTTTCGGATCGTCCGGACCAAGTTCCCAGACCTCCACAGACTGAACCAGCAGATTGCTTTCTCCGTACGTGGGGCCTTCTGCTCCGGTGTAATCATACTCAGCCCAGCAGAGCAGGCGCAGTCCGCAGAAACCGGTCAGGTCTTCCGTACCAATGACGGCCTGTTCATCCTCTGCCGTGATATCCAGGTTCATCTCAAAAGATGTGCTTTCCGTGGGTTTCAGGGAAGAGGTGCCGGAAACCGGCAGCAGGGTATAGGTGTGCAGGAGCTTTCCGGAGCTGGTGACAAGGGAAGCCTTCAGCACAGGATTGGTGATCTCGAACACACCGGTGTTTGTGAGCGTATAGGATGCGGGGAGAGAGACAGGATCCTGTTCATAAAGACGATCCCTTCCCTGCATATCCAGAGAGCCCTCAAGGTGTGCGTCGGCGATGTCTTTGACATCGACAAGTGCAGAGAGCTGGATGGAAGCAGCGTTCCCATAAGAGTCTTTCGCGCTGATCCAGCGGGAAACATCAATATAGGGCATGTCTTTCGAGGCATCCGCATCGGCCTGTCCGGGCATGGCGAGATAACTGAAAGCGGCCGTCTGGTTATAGCCAAGGAGCAGGCCGTCTTCCGGCACATCAATAAAGCCTTCCCCGGGGGTCAGCTCACCGTTTTCACTTGCGGCAGACAGCGTCACGAGACTCCAGTCGGTGGTATGGTTGGTGACCGTCAGGTCGAAGGTAATGACCTCGTCTTTGCCTTCGCCGCTGCGGTGCACATTGACGACGGTCAGGATCAGACCGGTCTTCTGGGGCATCCGCAGGAAGAGCGGTGTATTGACAGAGGTCCTCTTTCCGGTCTCGGGTGACCAGCCGCCGGCATACACGTAGCGCTCAATCATTTTGTCTGCACTTTCGGGATCGTCTGCAGGTGTGCGGATAAGGTATTTGAATGCAAAGGTCTGCCCCGGTTCAAGGGTACCGGTCGTGCCGTCCCAGCCGACATAGGTATCGGTGAGGACTTCATTCCCGTTGGTATAGGTGGAATCCAGCTCAAACTGCAGGGAAAGCTCGCCGATGTTTTCCAGGACCATGTCGGCCTGATAGACCGATTCAAAGCCGTCCTGGGTACCCAGCGGGGTGATGCCGCTGCAGGTAAGCTGCAGTCCGGGTTCGCCCACATAGTCAAAGGATTCCTTTTCTGTGGCTTTGCATCGCGTGCACTGGTGCTGCCGCACGCCAGGAACACCGGGAGCGGCAGGCGTAATGACGGTCCATTCCCCCCAGTCATGGCCCAGCGGCGGGGTCTTTTCAGATTCCCATTTGTTGCACTTGGTGCAGCCATGGGACCGGTATCCGCCCTTCTCGCAGTCCGGTTCCATCCGGACAATCCAGTCACCCCAGGCATGGCGGGTACCGTTGACTTTGGTTGTCCGTGTCTCGGATGTACCGCAGACCAGGCAGGTATGGGTTTCTTCGCCGCGCTCTGAGCAGTTGGCTTCCTTGGTTACTTCCCATTCTCCCCAGGTATGGGGCAGAGGATTGCTGTCGAGGGTCTGCTTATAGCCGCAGATTTCGCAGATACGGTAATGCGACCCCTTGGAAGTACAGGTGGCGGGCACGATATCGACCCATGCGCCGTACTTGTGGGGAGCCTTGTCCATGGTTTCCGTCTCGCGGGTGCCGCACACGGAACAGACATGGAACCGGGACCCTGTGGAAGTGCAGGTCGGCGCCTTGGTAACGGTCCATTCATTCCAGCTGTGTGGAAGCTTCGGGATGGTCTCGATCTGCTGTGTCAGGCAGATTGAGCAGAAACGGATCTGTTTTCCGGTTGTGGTGCAGGTGGGGTATTCGATCGGATCCCACCCACTCCATCGATGGCTGCATGTCTTGCTAAGTGCCGAGTCTGCGAAGACAGACGCAGGCTGAACGAGGAGCATAGCCAGCAGAAGCAGCCAGGCGATTGCTTTTCTGAATGTCATGTGATTCCCTCCCTAATAGTTCAGTGATCATTGCACTTTGCTGAATTGTTTCTGAGACCGGATCCATTCCGGGCGGTAGCGGAGCCCGGAGATGCGGAACATGGAATATATGCCGACGGTTCCCTTACGGACAGGAAACACGGACAGACGGATACTTCCTGAATCATGAACCTGAGTGCAGTCAGGAAGACAGTCCGGAGGTTTGCGTGCGGAAAGGGTACGTACATGCTTTTTTTCTTCGGATGCCGGATGGATTTCGGAAACTCCGGCAGGTTTCTGTTTTAGATGGAGCGGTTGCCGCTCTGCTGACTCCATTATATAGTCTGCAGCGGGACATTGCAAACAGAAAGGAAGCGTTTGATGTTCCGGAAGAAACGGCAGTGTGCAGGACAGGGCAGGTATCCGTGTCTGTCCTGCGGCTGAACAGAAGCTTCTCAGCGGGTCTTTCTCAAGGGGGTAACCGCAGCGGCGTAAACCGGCGGTGTGGACGGACAGGGAGACGGTCATGGCCATGCAAGGCATGTCCTGAGAGTCTTCCTCTACTGCTTTATACGTGCGTTTTCCGGAAATGGCAGCTGCAGGGAATTTCAGAACGGGGGCCGGTATGGATTGTCTGCACATTTTCG
>JAEEGL014111168.1_pt1 | contig 12329 bp, 21 predicted proteins | sample 9134231 | NCBI WGS metagenome assembly JAEEGL01 (sample SAMN16246548, study PRJNA631951) | gut metagenome | biome: gut microbiome; feature: rumen; material: fiber-attached | host: Bos | place: Iran: Karaj | collected 2018-10 | reverse complement strand
GTTCCTTCTGAAGCGTTTTCGGACGGGGGTTCGACTCCCCCCGCCTCCACCACAGGGGAGCCAGGCGAACCCCGCAGCCATCTACTTTGTTGGCTCGGTGTTCATTCTGGCCATGCCGCTCCCTGAAATGCGGCGATGAATAAAAGGCACCCTGCTTCTGGCGGGGTGCCTATCATTTTCGTGGCCTCACGAAAATGGTCAGCCCGGAGGGTTATTCCTCCGGGCTTTTGTCGTTCTCCGGCTCCGGCTCGATCAGATCCTCGATCTGGCATCCGAGCGCCTTTGCGATCTTCTGGAGGACGTAAACATCGCGGGGGATGCGGAGCCGCTTGCCCCACGCCTCCAGCGTCCGAATGTGGACGCCGCTCCGGCGTGAAAGCTCCGCCCTGCTGATCCCGGCCTCGATGCACTTCCTGTCGATCTTGGTCATGTTCTCGGTGAGCGCCATCTTCCTCATGCCTCTTGCCCTCCGTTCCTGGTTTCTTGCCGCCCATTATAATGCGTGTGTATGGTTTTGTCAATTCGTCAATACTACCATACGGGCGTGTGGTATTTTGTGCAGATTATTCCTCAAAAAAGACTTGTATTCCATACGGGCGTATGGTAATATACAGACAACCTAAAGGAACGGAGGAACCTCAAATGTATAAAATCTCTGCTTCTGGCCGTAAGTCCGGCATCGTGATGAGCCTCTCGAACTACGTACATGATCGTGTGAACGGCTACGAAGGGGCGAAGCTCACCTTCAAGAACACGGTGAACGGCCAGCCCTTCGATGCGGATAAAATCTGCGCTGCGCTTAATCGGATGCCTGGTAAGCTCTACAGCTTCTCTGTATACCGGGTTTCCTCCGAGGCGATCATCCTCTTGGCCACCGACTGCTTCGGGAACCAGGACCTCATCAAGATCAAGGAGGCGTGAATATGTGGCATGATGGTGTTATCGGGATTCCCCAGAAGGACGGCTCCACCGTCCGGGTCCGCTACCAGGTGAAAGCCTACGATGAGGGTTCCGTGTTCGGGATCAACGAAGGCCGCATCTCGAAGCTCTGGCTTCAGATCGATGGACGGACCGTAGCGAACTACGACAGGGGCTGGGACATCGAGCCGACCTGCGAAGCGGCGAACCTGGCGCTCTGCATCCTGCTGAACGATTATAACTGAGGAGGTACTTGAAAATGACGGCTTTTCAGATGAACGAGCGGAAGGCGCTTGATGCTTTCCAGCAGGAGATGGACCGCTTCGGCCTGAAGGTGGCACGGTCCACCTCCGGGTGCTTCGGGGATGAAGCCCTCGAAACCTACCGGCTCCGAATGCAGACGGAGTACATCCCGGTCAAAGGGAACAAGGAGCTGCTTCTTGAACTGAAGCGCCAGCGGTACTACATCACGAAGTACGGGGATCGGGATCGGCAGACGGGCCGTCTGGCGTATCGCTTCTCCGTTTGGAAAACGGTCACCATCCGCACGAAGGAGGCTTGCTGAATATGAAGATGGTAAACGAAAAGGGCGAGGCGGTCTACTTCAATCCCGTTTTCAAAAACGGGAAGGACTGCTGGATCATCCAGGGCATCGGCTCCACGCTGGTCATCGGCAGGGATCGCCAGAAGCGCAAATCCCGGACCTTCACGCAGGAGCGTCAGGCGGAGGCGTATCTTGATCGCCATGGGTTTAAGTGCGTGTGATTTTTCCGTTGGAAAAAAGAGCGCACAGCGCGGGGTGGTAGGTAAACACACCGTCCTGCATCTGAAAATCGCACACAGGGCCGCACAGGGGCCAGAAACGATAAGGAAGGACAGACGCACGGAGCGCCTGTCCTTTTGCTTTGTGTGGGGTTATTTCTTCCGGCTGTCCACGCCGAGGATGAAGCCGATCAGCAGTCCGCCGCCTCCGAAGATGACGGCGGCGATGGTGAAGGCGATCACCGTACTCACGCCGGGTACCTTTCGGCGTAGCCGAGGTAAATCCACCCGGCTCCGCTCTTGAGCTTGCCCCAGCCGTTTTCCTCCGCCACGATGGTGAAGACGCCGTTGCGGCGGATCTGGGTGGTGATGGCGTAGGTGGTGCCGGGTCCCCTCCGAACATTGAGGATGCTGGCGATGATCCGCACCAGGTACGGGGTGAACGTGGCCGGGGAGGTTTCGGCGGGTGCCTGGGGCTTCGCCGCAGCTTTGGCATCGTCCACGCTGATCCAGCCGGTCACCTGTCCGTTCACGCCCACGTTGCCGGTCTTGTTCGTGATGCGGATCCTGCCCTTCGCCACATCCTTCGACCAGACGTAGAAGGTGCCGGTCCGGGTGCCGCTGTCCGTGGCCACGGCGGAGGACTTGTAGATCTTCACGCCGTTGAGCGTGAGCTTGGTCCCTGCCGCCAGCTCCGTGTCGGTCTGCAGGTTCTCCGCTTTCGGATCCTCGGTGGCCGGGGAGGCGCTGCCCTTGGTCAGCCGGTCCGTGACCTCCTTGGCGATGTACGGGTGCAGATCGTAGAGGTAGGTGCCGGGGCAGCTCTTGGGGGCAAACCAGCGGTGAACGGTCAGGAGCATCTCATCGGCGGCGGGGGTGTAGGCCAGCGCCTTTTCCTTGTCCGGGATCCACGTCAGCTTGCGCTTGCCGTTCCTCCGGCAGATGTCCTCCACCAGATTCAGGAGGGCATCGTAGGCCAGCGGCTTGACGGCGTAGGGTTCCTTCGTGTCGGAGGCCACCTCGATGGTGATTGCCCGGTTGTCGTTATCGCTGCTGGAACTGCACCAGGAGCGGTCGCTCTCCGGGACGTACATTCCGATGCTGCCATCGAGGCCGACTCCGTAGTTCGAGCTTGCCTTGGTGCTTTTCTGAGCGAACCACCCGCCGAGGCTCTTGGCGGTGCATTGCCCGACCACGCAGTGGATGGTGATCCGGGTGAGCGGGTACTTGCGCTTGCCGCTCTGGTTCGGGCTGAGAACGGTGACGGTCACCAGAGGGCTGTTCGTGTATGCCATGTCACTCATCCTCCCCTCTGCCGTTGGTCAGCTCCGCCACCGTTTCCTCGGTGATCTCCATGCCGGTTTCGGCGGCGATCTCCGCGATGGTCAGTTCTTTTTCTTCCATGGGGGTTCTCCTTTCCAAGAGGTCAGGCGGGGCTGGTTACTTGCCCTTCCCGATCTCTTTGTTGTACTGTGCGGTGGAGATGCCCAGCAAGGCTCCGAGGAAGGTGTCAATCACGGCGATGGTGCCGACCACTTCCTCCCCGTAGGGCAGTCCCCAGATCTTCGAGAGGCCGAAGTAAAGAGCGCCGAGCGCCGGGAGCGCGATCTGGGCGATCCACTTCAAAATGTCGTAGGCTTTGTTGGAAAGCATAGCTGTTTCTCCTTTCTTCGGTGGAGCGGGGTTACCGCTCGATGAGGTATTCCTGCAGTTCCTTCTTTGCGGCCTTCATGGCATCGATGTCGTTGCCGTCTATGCCGTGAGACAGCAGGGCGAGGATTGCCCTCTGGGTTACCCGGCTCCCTTCTTCGATGGCATCCAGCCGGTCTTTGTCATTGGCAAAGAATTTTTGATGATCCTCCGCCAGCTTTTCCAAAGCGGAGAGCCGTTCCTCCACTTTCTTCGCGGGAGCCTTTGCGGCCTGGATGCCCTTGACCACCCAGCCGATGGCGGCGGCGATGCAGGAAATCCCGGCACAGACGGCGAGGATCCCGGCTACCAGCTGGGCGGGGGTGAAGCTGATTACTCGGTCCATTGCGTTCACCTCCCTTCCTGGCCGCTCACCACGGCGGCGTATTCCTGCTCCCGCTGCTTCAGCTCCGCCTCGTATTCCTCCACCGCCTGGTGTTGGGCGAGTAGGTCGATCAGCTGCCGGATCATATTGCTCTGGGCATCGATGATGTCGCAGAGGGCTTGTGCGATTTTGGGTGTCATGTCATGTTTCCTCTTTGTACAGGATGGGGTGCGCTTTGGCCTCCTGGAGGTCGCCGTGGGTCAGGACGAAGTTCGCCCAGAGCGTTTCCTCGAAGCGGTCCATGTCCACGTGCTTCAGCATGGCTCGGTAGGAATTGGCCGTCTGCAGGGCGTTCTCCAGTGGGAGCAGTCCGGCGTTGTATTCCTGCTCCACCTCCGAGAGGCGGCGCTTCATTCGGAGCGTGGTGCTTTTCCGAAGGCGGATATGGTCATCGTAAATGACGCAGCCCACGAACTCGACACCGAGCCTTGCCGGACGGAGGGCGGTCTTGCGGTTGAACTCCAGAAGGAGCCTCTCGTTCAGAAATTCCTCCATCCGCTTGCCGTTTTCCTTGAGGCGGTCTTTGCTGTTGTCGATCAGGATGATATCGTCCATGTACCGGGCGTACTGCCTGATTCCGAGTTCCCTCTTGGCGAACTGGTCCAGCGGGTCGAGGTAGAGGTTTCCGAGGGTATGGCTCAGTCCACCGCCGATGGGGATGCCGCAGGAGTACAGCGCATCCGGCTCCACCGGGTTCTGCTGGTTATCTGTCAGCGGGAGGCCGAAGGCCATTCCCGTGTTGCAGATGTAATACTCCAGCAGATCGGTCATCTGCCGGTCTGCGATCTTGTGGTGAAGGAGCGCCAGCAGTCGCTCATGGTCGATGCGGTAGAAGAACTTCGCCACATCGAATTTGTAGACGTACCAATCGCCGGGGTTGTGCCTGGTGTTCTCCATCCACTCTTTCACTCGGAGCATTGCGGCCAGCTGTCCCCTGCCGGGGATGCAAGCGTAGGTGTCCGAAATGAAGCCCTTGTTCAGGCGCGGGTTGATGGTGTTGTACACGGCCCTCTGGATGATCTTGTTCGGGTAGTCGATGTAGATCACCTTGCGGGTCTTTGGGACGTAAACGTAGAAGCTGTTGTATCGGACTTTCGGCACCAGGCCATTCCGAAGGTCCGAACTGAGGGCGTGGAGGTTGTCCTCCAGATTCTGCTCGAACAGCAGGACGTCCCGCTTCTCGCCCTTCCCGGCTGTCACATCATGCTCCGCCTGAAGGAGAGAAGTGAAGGAGGTCGTTTCCTTGTAGACGTTCCGTATGGACATAATTCGGTTTTCAAAGGTCGCGGCGGCTCAGGGTTCGATGTGCCTACTGCCGGACTTGCGGGGTCAGATGGTTTGGAGCCTCCCGGCCCACCGCCGCTGTTTTACTTTTCTGCCTTGCGGCACGGGGGACGGATCCTTTGCCTCATGGAATGGACCGCCTTGCGGTGGTCCGCTGTGCCAGCGTCCGTGGGCGCTGGCCATCTTGCCCTTTTCTTGAGGCAGAGCGGCGCGGAACCCGATGTTCGTGTTCGTGTTGGAGCGGGTGTTGTTGTTGCCGTTGCTGTAGAACACACCGGCGTTGGTCGTGTTGTTGTAGTTACCGCCGCCGTTGACCAGGCGCTGTATCCATCTCCCTGATGATAGCGGCTCAGCGGGTCCGCTGGTTCTGCTGGCTCTCCACGATCCTGCCGTGGATGATCCTGCCGATCTCCGCCGTCATGGCGGTCCATCGTACGTAGTGCCTCGGTGCCATGAACCGCAAACGGAAAGAGAGCCGGATGTACTTCTTGAGCTTTTTGTTGGCAATGTCCAGCTTCTCCAGGGCGGTCTTTCGATGGTGATTGTCCGCATCGATGGTCAACTCCACCATGCTGTCCATGAGCCGCTTCATGTCGGCGGTCATCGCATACCTCTCGGTCTTGGGGAAGTTCTGGAGGATGGGGTAGGTGTCCTCGATCATCTTGCAGATTTTCTTCTGCAGGATGCTGTCGGTCGGTTCCCATTCATCCGGGACGCTTTTCAAATACTCATTCGGGACTTCCTGCATGGCTCTCTTTCCTCTCATCCGTAAGTAGTAGCTTGCCCTGGGCTTGGGGGCTGCTCACGCAGCCCCTGTCAGGCCGCAGTTACGCAGTCGGCAAATCGGCATAAGCGGCGCGGAACCCGACGAGCGTGCCCGCGCTGGAGCGGGTGCCGACGCCGCTGCTGCAGAACACACCGGCGCCGGCCGCGTTGCCGTAGTAACCGCCGCCGCCGACCAGGCGCTCCGCTGCGGTATTGTTGAAGTACAGCTGATCGCCATCGCCGTAGTCCGCAGCCACAGCCCCGTCCTCCGGCAGAAGGGCGAAAGCCCGGAGGACCTTCTTCGCCGCATCACCGATGTCCTCACTGCAGGTGATCTCATGAATACCGCCGTTGAAGCTGTCGCCGGTCTGGCCTTCGGCAATCGAGATCACATACTTCGGCTTGCTGGACACCTTCGCCACCTTCACGCTGTTGGTGGTCGTGCCGGAGCCATTCGGCGTGATAAACTGGCCGGTGCTGGCATCGAGCGCCATCCATTTACCGTTTGCGGCCTGGGAATGGCTCTTGTCCGCTCCATCGTTGCCGGGGGTGGCGTGGTCGTTCGACAGGAACTGAAGCTCACCGTAGACGGTTCTGAAGCCGCCCTCCCACTCCGAGACGTTGCCGTTCAGATCCATGATGCCCTTCATGGTGCCATCGTGGCTCCAGGTCAGGGGGCCGGTGCCGGTGGCTGTGTGGGCGATCTTGGGCGGGTTGTCGGATGTGTAGGTCATGGGGATGGCCTGATAGGTGGTTTCGGTGGTGTCCTTGCCGTAGCTGTTGTTGCCCTTCGGGAAGATGCCGTGGGCTTTGCACCAGAGGGCGATGGCTCCCCACTCGGCCTTGGTCATCATGTGCCATCCGGCACCCTTGGCCTCGCAGTATCCACGGGCAGTGTCCCAGGTCATGTTGTTGGCCGGGTCCTTGCCGGGGAGGCTGTAGGCCCTGCCGTTCTCCACCACGTTCTGGTACTTGGAGATGTAGATGCCGTCCACCACGGTGCCGTTGATGATGAAGGCGGGGTGGTAAGCATCAGCGCCGCCCGTGATGACCTCGCTCAGCTTGAACTTGGGAACGTAAACCATGACGGAGGGGAGGCCCTTATCGTCATAGAGCAGCTTGTTTCCGGGGGCCACGGCCTGCAGGGCCAGGTCCGCAACATCAAAGTTTGCCATTTGGTTTTTCCTCCTGTTTCTTAGTCGATGGCCTCGGTGAGATCATCGAGGCTCCAAAGGGTGAGGGTCACGGTGTCCATGTCGAGCGGCTGCTTCTCCGAAGGTTCACCCTCGGTTTCCGGCTCGGTGTACACAGCGGCGGGGATGTCGATCTGGGCCACGTAATAGAGGCCCTGGCCGGTGCCGGTGCAGAGGTTGCCGTCCGCATCCATGCAGATGTCGATGTGAACGGGCCAGTCCTTTTCCTGCTTGGCGAGGTTCAGGGAGAGGTCATCGTCAAAGGTGATCCTCTTGCCGCTGACCTCGTAGGGGATCTTCGTCCCCTGGTTCTTTTCGATGACGATCATACTGTCATTCCCTCCTTGATCTTGTAGGCGATGGTGACACTCTTGGCGGAGCCGTCAAACTCCAGCTTGAAGCCGTTCAGCTGCTTGTCCGAGACGATGATGTCCCCCGGCAGTCCGCCGCTGTAAGCGGTGACCTCGGTTTCCACATCGTAGAACAAATTCTGGCGGGTGTTCGTGATGGCCACGGTGACCTTGCTGTTGTTGAACGGGTACGCCTTGGTGTTGGTCAGGGTGATAGTCCCCGTTTCGGTGGCGCTGGCGGCGGTGACCAGCTTGGCAATCTGGCGCTCATCCTGAAGCAGGGATGCCACGATCTCCCGGATCGCCAGCTCATTGGCTCTCGCCTGGATCTGCACGGCCTCCACGTCCAGAACCAGGGCGTTGAAGTCATCGGCGGGAGCGTATGCCCCGGTTCCGGCCTGAATGGTGACGCTGGCGGCGTTGCTGACCTCGACCTGGTAGTTGAATACGATAGTCGAGGGGTAGGTGCCGTTGTAGGCCGGGAGATAGTCGGCATTCGCCGCATCGGCGGTGACGGCCATGCTGTAGAGGATTTCGCCGTCATCCGGGTCGATGGCGTAGACGCCGATCTCCGTGACCTTGAAACCATTCACCAGGGTGGTGTTGTCGAAGATCGCCTTGAGAAGCACGGTGCTGTTGTTCTGGACGTACTTCGTGCTGATCCCGACAGAGAGCTTCTGGTTCTTCAGGGCGGTGCGGTTGACGATGCTCTCCCCGCTGGAGTAGGTGCCGGAACCGATCACGCATCTGGTAATCGTGGGGGTGACGGTCCCCAGCTGCCACTTGGCCAGGAGCGCCAGCCCCTTGGTGGTCAGTACGCCAGCCTGAAAGTCTGCTGCCATTGTGTGAGTTACCTCCTTTTTTGTGGTTTCATATAACCTCGGTGGTGGCGGGGCTATATCCGTTTTTGAAATGCGCCGGGTGGCGCTGGTTCAGGCGCTTGCGCTGACGGTCACCTCCGGCACGGCCTCCGGGAAGGCGGCTTGTGCCTGGGTGGCTCTGATGTCAGTTACCCCCCCCCAGCACATTTCGGATGGTGACGGCGGGGACGGCCTGAGTGAATGCGGCGGCTCGGACGATTGGTCCGGCGCTCTTGGTTTCCCGGATCACGTTGCTGATCGGCTTCACCGTGTAGTGCTGCGGGAGGATCTTCGCCGTTTCTGGGGTGTGGATAATCCGAAGGAACCGTATCTGTCGGAGGTGGGAGCGGGTGTTCTTCACCCGGTTGATAATCCGCATGATGTACGGCATGAATTCCACCGGGTCCTGCATCTCTGCGCTGGTTTCGAGGTCGAACTCTCCGGGGACGATCTCTCCGTCATTCGGGTCGAAGTCGAACCATTCCACCACGTTGCCGCTCCCGAAAACCGCAGCGGCCATTTCGGCCACGGCGGCGGGGGTGCCGGAGTGGTAGAACCAGACCAGCGTGTTCTGGATCACGTCCCGCTTTTGCTCGATTGTCATGTCCTCGGTGTAGTACGGGCTTCGGAGTTCCACGGCCAGAACGTCCAGGATTTCCTCCGGCAGCTGCTCGATCATGGCCAGCGTCCGGGTTCTGTCCGCCTCCGCCATGATGCGCTGCTTCTCCTGCAGGACGGCATAGGCCAGCGCCTGGATCTCGGTGTTGTAGGCGGATTCGTTCTGCAGGAGGTCTGTTACCTTGCCGTGGTAGAGGTCAGTCATCTTCCAGCCCTCCGTAGGTGACGGTCACGTCCGGGTCGCTGCCGTTCATGGCGATGTGGGCGACCTCGGTTTCCGCCACGGTTGCGAAGGTGGGGCTTGTCACGGTTACCCGCTTTGCCCCGGCAGCGATCACCCGCTTGATCAGCTCCGAAGGGTTGATGTCCTTCCCGATCTCGGTGGATTGCCATGTGATGTATTCCTGCACGGCTTTTCCCACTTCCGCCTGGATGGCAGTGGCGTTTGCGGTGTCGCTGCGGTTGATGTAGTAGGTCAGGTTCACGGCGAAGTTCTTCACCGTGGGCGTGGCCACCGTGACCTGATCGGTCAAAGGACGGATGTTGGTATTCTGAAGGTACGCCTGAAGGCCGTTGACCACGCCGCTCTCCGGGATGGAGCCGTCCGCCATGAGGATGTAGATCACGACCTCGCAGGGGTTCGGGCTTGTGGGCTTCACGCTCCCGATGCCGGTGTTGTAGGTCTTGGTCCAGTAGATGTATGCGTCATCGGGTCCGGCCACGGAGTAGCTGGACGGGGCGAGGAACACCCGCTCCGCGAGGCTTGCGTCCGTTTCCAGATCGGTGCCGCCGCTGCTGGTTTCGGTGTTCGCCACGCTGGCCACGTAGGCCACGGGATCCACCAGAACATTCAGCTGTCCCGCCGTGAGGTCGTTTCCGGCTACGCCTACCTCGGTGCATTCCGCCTCGATGTCCACGGTCAGGCTCCCGATGGGAACCTCCCCGTATTCGATGGTCTGGAAGTAGACGCCGTTCCCGTTTGTTACACGGGTACCGGCTGGGATGCCTACGGCGTAGGTCTTTGCCTCCGAAAGAGTGAAGCGGACCGTGACGGTTGCCGCTGCGGCCTGTTGCCTGGTTACGCCTCTCCCAGCGGCCAGATGGTCGAGGAAGGTGCCGTAACTGTACTTCAGGAGGTCTTGCTTTCCGGCTCTCTCCACGTACTGCTCGATTTGGTAAAGGTCGAGCGTCAGGGCATAGATCAGGATCCTCATTGGGTCGGCGGGTGCGAGGCTGATCTCTTTCCCGGTCAGCTCTTTGTATCGGGCTTCGTAGTTTGCGATCAGCCGGGTCTGCATGGCCTTGATGGTGTCGTTCTCGGTGAACGAAACATCCGGGAGGTCAAAAACGGATTGCAGGGTATCAGCCACTTGTAATCACCACCTTTGCTATGATTTGTCCGTCCACATTCGGCTTCAGCTCGACCTCGGTGACGGATACTCGCGGTTCGTAGCGGTCCACCTTGTCGATGATCTCCACGGCGAGGAGGCTCTGCGCTACATCGAGGGGCATTCCCAGCATTGCCTGGTTTATGCCGAAGTCCCGGTCAAGCGGGACGGTTCCTGCCGGGGTCATCAGCAGATTCCGAAGGCAGCGGAGGACGTCCTCCGCCTCCGGGATCTCTCCCCGGATGTTGAATTCCACATCTGCCAGCGTCATAGGTATTCCTCCATCGTCACGTTGACCTTTGCCTGGACCAGCTCTCCCCTTTGGAGGACGTAGTCCCATGCCTCGCTTGTGCTTTTGATCTTGAAGGGCAAGGTCCCCACTCTCCGGCCTCCAATGACCAGAGTGTTGACCTCTCCGCTCTCCACGGCGTTGGCGAGGGTATCGAGCATCGACCGGGGGCGAACTCCGAGGGTTGCGTCCAGCGTGATGGAGAAGGTGACGCTCTGCAGACCGGGCCGGATGAATTCCGAGCGGTCCTTCTTTCCGATGCGGCTGTGTGTAGTCCACTCGCCGCTCACCTTCCGGGAGAACTTCTCAAAGGTCAGGATCCGGCTGTCGCTTGTCGAAAACACCAGGGCGCTGCCCCAGCTGCCGATTGTTGCCATTGGTCATTCCTCCCTTCTTAGTGCGGTCCGCTGGTTTCGCCGTAGGGCGCTGTGTGGGTATGGCTCTTGCCGCTGATTCCTGCGGCTGTCACATCGCCGGTTGCGGTTACGGATCCGGCCACCGATGCGCTGCCGGTCAGGGCGAGGTTCGGACCGCTGATATCGCCACCAGCCTTGACGGTGCCTCCGGCTTCGATGGCTCCCGTGACGTTGAGCTTGCCGGTGACGGAAAGGTCGCCGCTGACGGTCAGGTTGCCGGAAACGGCGAGGGTGCCGCCCTGCAGGGTGAGGGTCACGCCTCCGGCCACGACCTTCAGGCTCTTGGCCTCCGAGTCGTACCGTTCATAGGCGGCTCCCTGGGTGGGTTCGTACTCTTTGCGGTAGATGCCCTCTTTGCCCTCGATGGGCCGGTGTTCATCGTGCCAGAGCCGTCCGAGGATGACGGCGGATGTGCTGCTGTTGGAAAGGTGGCCGGTGACCACCATGTCCTCGATCTCCGGCATCCAGTATTCCCATGCGATGAAGGGCAGCTCCACGGTGGTGGCTCCGTCCCTGTCCTCATAGGTCACTCTGGCGGTGCCTTTTTCGTAGTTCACGCTGCTGATCTTGCCGATCCGCAGCACCTGTTTATCGCTCATGGATCCTCCCTTCCTATGCGGGGTAGAGGTCCGCCGCTCTGACGGCAGCGGTCACGGCGGTTCCGAGGCCGATCACCACCCGGTCATCGGGGAGGTTCCTGCCGCCGACTTGGATCACATCATAGACCGTGGTGTAAACGAAGGAGGCAAGTCCGCCGCCCGTGTAGGTTTTGGCTCCCTGCGTCACCCGCACCTTGTCGCCCTTCTTGAAGGTGACGGTGGAGTTCTCTTTTTCCTCCGTGGTGCTGGATATGGCGATGGGGTTCTCCGGGGGCGCTTGCTTCACGAACCGCTTCTCCACTCTCCGAAGGTTGAGGGTTGTCTTGGTTCCGTTTGCCACGCTGTGGACGGCGCTCTCCACGTAATACTTCCCACTCAATTGGCCGAGGCCGTTGATCAGGAGGCAGTTCGTGGCGATGATGTTCCACGCCGGGGTCCGCAGCGTAATCCGCAGGGTGGTGGTGCCTTTGTTGGCGTTGTTCACCTTGGCCAGAGCGATCAGGGTGGCCTCGGTCTGGTTGTTCGCCGCATCGTCACAGGTCAGGATGCGGTCGCCGCCTCCAATCTCCACCGTGAAGGTCTTATTCTTGTCCGGGTGCGTGTACTGGTACTTCACGCCGGTGTAGGTTCCGGCCAGCGTGGTGTTCCATTGCCATCCAGGCTCGAAATCCGCCTCCGTGAGCGTTGCCACCTGGGTCTTTGCCTCGTAGGCCGCTTCATCAAAAACGACCAGCCGGTCATTGTAGATCTTCAGCGCCAGCCCGTATTTCACGACCAGGTCGTTATAAAAACTGCAGTCTTGATCTTTCTGGT
>JAEEGL012211600.1_pt1 | contig 12329 bp, 9 predicted proteins | sample 9134231 | NCBI WGS metagenome assembly JAEEGL01 (sample SAMN16246548, study PRJNA631951) | gut metagenome | biome: gut microbiome; feature: rumen; material: fiber-attached | host: Bos | place: Iran: Karaj | collected 2018-10 | reverse complement strand
GTCGCCGCGCGCGCGGTGGACTCCGCACTCCACGACCCGCGCTTCTCGCCCGTCACGGAACGCGAGCTGAAGGGCCTGCGCGTCGAGGTCTCCGCGCTCACGCCGCCCGCGCCGGTCGCGTCATGGCGCGACATCGTGCTCGGCCGCGACGGCATGACGCTCGAAAAGGATGGCGGCTTCGCCGTCTTCCTCCCGCAGGTCGCGCCCGAGCAGGGCTGGGATATCGCCACCACCCTCACCCACCTCTCGCTCAAGGCCGGCCTCCCCGCCGACGCCTGGCGCTCCGGCGCCACCTTCGAGACCTTCCAGGCGGAGGTCTTCCATGAGTGAGCCCGCCACCGTCTGCGAAGTCTGTCCCCGCCATTGCCGCCTTGCCGACGGCCAGACCGGCGCATGCCGGGCGCGGCGGGCGGAAGGCGGGAGAACCGTCTGCGTGAACTACGGACGCCTCACGTCGCTCGCGCTCGACCCCATCGAGAAGAAGCCGCTCGCGTTCTTCCATCCGGGGCGGCCGATTCTCTCCATCGGAAGCTTCGGGTGCAATCTGCGCTGCCCCTTCTGCCAGAACCACGACATCTCGCAGGTCGGCGCGGAGGAATCCGCGACGGAGGAGACGACGCCCGCGGCGCTGGCGGACCTCGCGAAACGTCTCGCGCGGGAACGCGGCAACCTCGGTCTCGCCTACACCTACAACGAGCCGCTCGTCGGGTGGGAGTTCGTGCGCGACTGCGCGCGCGAAATCCGGGCGCGCGGTCTCGCGAACGTCCTCGTCTCGAACGGCGTCGCCACACCGGCAATCATCGCGGAGCTTGCGCCGCTCCTCGATGCCGCGAACATCGACCTCAAGGGACCGGACCAGGCCTTCTACGACTGGGTCGGCGGCGACTTCGAAGCGGCCTGCGCGACCATCCGCGCGCTGCATGCGGCGGGCGTCCACGTCGAGGCTACGACGCTCGTCGTCCCCGGCCGCAACGACCGCGACGAGGACATCGACGCCATTGCCGCGTTCCTCGCCTCCGTCTCGCCCGACATGCCGTTGCACGTCACGCGCTTCTTCCCGCGCTGGCACCTCCTCGATGCCGCCCCTACGCCCGTCGCGACAGTCCACCGCCTCGCCGACGTCGCCCGCGGCCGTCTGAGCCGAGTCCTTGTCGGGAACTGCTAGCCAAGGACTGTGGACGCGGCGCTCAAAACGAAGTAGAATTCCGCCATGCCCTCCGATACCCCAAGAACCCTTTTCTTCTCCGACTCCCACGGCGTATGCGCCGCCATGCGGGCGTTGCGCGCCCGCATCGAGGCGGACTCGCCGGATCTCGTCTGCTTCCTTGGCGACGCCCTCTACCACGGGCCGCGCAACGGCGTCCCCGTGGACTACGACACGAAGTGCTCGGCCGACGAGTTCAACGCCATCGCCGCTCGCATCGTGGCCGTTCGCGGCAACTGCGACGCCGAAATCGACCAGCTCATGCTTTCCTTCCCGTTGCTCGGTACGTACGCCACCGTCATGGCCGGCGGAGTCCGGCTGTTCCTCTCGCACGGCCACATCTGGGGGCCGGGAGTGCAGCTCCCGCCGCTCCCCGCCGGCAGCGTCGTCGCCACGGGGCACACGCACGTCCCGACCATCGAGCGCGTGGACGGCATCTGGTGCTTCAACCCCGGGTCGATCTCCATTCCGAAGGGCGGCTCCGAGCCCTCCTATGCCCTTCTCGACGGCCGCGAGCTGTCGCTGCGCCGCCTCGCCGACGGCGAACCGTTCCGCACGGCCACACTCGCCCCATAAGCTACAACCGCACCCCGCGGCGCTGTAGCACAGCGCGAATGTCATCTGCGTGCACGACGCGGGGAATGACCTCTTGCGCGGCCGCAAGCGCCGCCGCCACGCCGACCGCCTCGCCCATAGCCATGCAGGGCGTCATCACGCGGTAGCTTGCGTGCGCCCGATGCGTTCCGCTGATGCAGCGCCCCGCCGTGAGAAGCCCGTCCACCCCCTTCGGCAGAAATGCCCCGTAGGGGATGTCGTACGGCTGCGCGGGATGCGAATGGCCCTCGGCCTGCCCACCGCCCGTCGGGTTGTGGATGTCGATGAGGAACCAGGCATCGTGCACGATGGCGTCGGCGCGCTTGCGACCCTCCGCCACGTCGTCGTCGGTCAGCATGGCGTCACCCATGACACGACGCGTCTCGCGGACGCCCAGCGTCCCGGCGGTGGACTTGACGCGGCAACGCTCGTAGCCGGGGACGTGCTTGCGCAGGAAGGCGACGCATTGCCCGATTTGCGCGCGCAACTCCGCGTCGGCACGTCCAAGCGCGGCGGAGTCGAGGGCGTCCACGCCGTTGAGCTGCGTGGCGTTGACGCTTCGCTCGCCGGGGTAGAAGGTGCGGTGGAGGCGGACGATGGTAACGTTTTTCGGAAGCTCACCCGCCGCGTTCATGCGCTTGCAGAGCGCGCGGTACTCCTCGCCGGAAGGCAGCTTGACCGGGTCGGTGCCGCCCCAGGCCGTGATGGCGCGGGACTCGTCCACGCCGTCCACGACGAACTCAATCGACATCGGCTGCGTCGCGCCGTCGCCGTCGCGCCCGACGCGGCACTCCGCGCCGGCGGCCATCGCCACGCGACCGTCGCCCGTCGCGTCGACGACAACCTTGGCGGCAATCCGGCGCAACCCCTGCGGCGTGTCGATGATGGCGCCCGCGACTCGATTGCCTTCCATGATGGCGTCGACGACCGGCGCGCAGAGCAGCACCGTCACGCCCGCATCGGCGCAAAGGCGCGCGAGAATCCCCTTCGCCTCCTCGTGGTCGATGTGCTGCTCGGGGCCGTTGCGCGTGACGACCTGAAGCGCGTCCTCGTGCCCGGAATCCAGAAATCGCCGGATTTCATCGGCCATCGTGCCGGGGGCGACTTTCCCGAGGATGGGCGAGACGTGGCCGAGCGTCAGGTTGCCGCCAAGGCAACCGAAACGCTCGGCGAGGACGACGCGCGCCCCCTCCCGCGCGGCGCTCACCGCCGCGCAAACCCCGGCGGGACCTCCGCCGCATACAAGAACGTCAATGTCGTATGTCGTGTTCATAGTGGTGTGAGATTCCTATTCCTCCACCTTGAGCCGGTAGAAGCGCTGGGGTGCCTCGTCGGCGTGGTGGAAGGTGAATCTGATGCCGCCAACCAGGAGGGGGAGGGAGCTCCCAGCTTGGAAAGGGAACTCCTCGGCGTTCGACCAGTCGGCAAGGTTGGTCGAGGAGATTACCGCGATTGTCAAGCCGCCGGTGTTCTTGCAGGGAAGCAGAGAGAAAACGAGCTTTCCGTCGACACAGTCGAAGTCCGTAAACGGCGAGAAGACGCCGGAAGGCCTGTCGAACACGTAGCGAATCAGATTTGGCTGACCATCCGTCACGGCGTCCGCCGCGCCGAGGCCGTTCTCCGCCGCCCATGCGGCGTAGCCGCTGGTCTGCTGGAACTCGCTCGCGCCCATGTCGACGCGTCTTCCGACGAAGCGTGTGCCGCCGTAGAAGTCGGTTTCGGTTGTCGCATATTCGTTAGTGCCCGCATTGATGCAGGGCGAATTAGCCTGAAGATGGAAGTCACCGTGCGCGGCATCGACGAAGAGCGGATTGGCGACGAAGTTGCCGATGTGGATGTCGCCGTAAACCACCTCTCCGACGCATGAGTAGTAGCAGGGCCTTGATTGGTAGACACAAACGTCTCGAAAGGTCTCCGCCGCGTTGCCCCAGACGATGCAGTTCGCAAGTGACGCCAAGAAAACACCACCGGCATAATGCGCGGAGTTGGCGAAGACGGTGCAGTGGGTGAGTTTGCCGTTGTAGGCGCCACCTCCACTCCCTGATGCGAAGTTGTTTATAACAATGCAGTTGTCCAGTGTCGCGCCGTATGTGCCGCCTCCGTCTTGTGCAGTGTTCCCGATGACGGTGCAGAAATTGAGCGTTCCGCCCTGCGCGCCGCCACCGTAGGTCCCTGTAGTATTGTTGGTGATTGTGCACCGCATCAATTCCGTATAGGCGGCCCCGCCGCCGGAGATGGAAGAGTTATTCCCGGAGATGGTGCACAGATTTGCCGATCCGTTGTAGAGACCACCGCCTTTATTCGCCGAATTATCCGCGACTATGCAATTCTCCAGCGTCACGAAGTAGGCTGCGCCGCCAGAAATTGTGGCGGTGTTGTTGGTGAGAACGCATTCTTCCAGAATGCCGCGATAGGCGCCTCCGCCGTACTGTGCCGCGTTACCGGCAAGGACGCATCGTCGCAAAATGCCGTGACAGGAGCCGCCTCCAGACACGACTGCAGTGGTGCCGTTCGTCGGGGTGGAACCGTTCGTCAGGGTGAAGCCAGAGAGGACGGTGTTCGTGTGGACGACAGCCAAACCAAGGTAGGCGGCAACCGACCCAAGCGTCGCGCAGCGGTTCGTCACGCCGCGCGCCCACTGGAGCGAGCCGTCGATGACGGTGGCGTCGGGGCCGTTGACCGAGCAAATGCTGAACGGGATGTCGTTTGTCGCGACAATCGGCTCGTAGCGGCCGTCGTTCACGAGGATGACGGCATTTGTGTCCGCATTGCCCTCCACGATGTCGATCGCCGCCTGGATGGACGCCTTCGCCGTGGCCCAGGAGAGGCCGTTGTTCGCGTCGCTTCCGCCAGCGGCATCGACGAAGAGGATCGGGCTTGTTCCCGCGGCGCCGAGCGTGATGTCGTTGCCCCAGCTGTTGCCGACGGCGCCGCAGTCGGAAATCTGCACCCAGCCCTGTTGCCTTATGCACACGGCGGAGGAGGACGAGCCGACGGCAACCAGGCTGGAACCCGACAGGTTGCCGTCCGTCGCCACGACCATCCATGTCCGACCGCCCTCCACGCGGAGCGCGTAGATGCCGCACGCGTCGGTCGTGCCTGAAAGGGTGGCGCCGCCGCCGAAGGCGGTCACCGTCGCGCCGGCGACGGGGTCGCCGTTTTCGTCAAGGACGCGGCCCGTCAGCAGTTCGCCGCTCGCCGTCGGGTGGATGTTGAACACCACGGTATCGAGGATCGAGCTGGAGTAGAGGATGCCGCTCTCGTCCACTTCGACTTCTGGGAGGTTGTACCAGACGTTTCCGGCGCCGCCCCAGCCGAGGTTGATGTGCGTGTAGAGCGCCCCTGAGGCGTAACCGTAGCCGTCGGCGACGGCTTCGTGGCCGTAGAGTCCGACCGCCACGGGGCATTTGGCGTCGAGGTTGGCGAGAATGGCCCGCTCGACGAGATCGGAGGTCATCACGTCGCCGTCGTGGGAATACGCCACGGCGCCGGCGAAGCCGAAGACGTCGCGGAACGCCACGCCGAGCAGGGAGCCGGCCGTGCCGGACTCCCGCGGCCCCCACTCCATCTGCGTCGCGACACCGAAGTCGTAGCAGAGCCGGCCGACGGCTCGCTTCTGGTCGTCCGTCAGCGAGGAGAAGTCCGTTGGCATGTTCGCCCAGTCGTAGGTGCCGCCTATGGAGACATAGTTGGCGGCCACACCGCCGACCCAGCAGAGGTTCGTGACCGGCGGGCGGGCCGTTGTCGGGAACTGCCAGAAGTTTGCGATTTCGGCGCCGACAAGGGCGACGCAGCCGCAGGGGTAGTTGTCGGGGTTGCCGACGGCGTACGGCGGCGTGTAGTAGTTCGCGGCGTTGCCTTCCTGATACCAGCTCGTCGCGAGGAGCGGCGCCACGCGCAGGTCGGAGAGTCCGGAGGCGTCAGGAATACCGGCCGCCGCCAGCCTCGCCCCGCTCTTCGCGGCGGGCTTTTCGCCTTCGGCGAGGAGCGCTTCCCACGCCGCCTCCGCTGCGAAGATGTTTTGGACAGGATTTACAGGATTGTCAGGATTTCCTGTTGACGCGGCATGGGCAAATCTTGTAAATCCTGCCAAACCTGTCGAAGAAGTCTTTTCGGTTACTGCCGCCTCCGCCGCGCGTGTGGCGGCTACGCGCGCCGTGCGCTCCGCCATGTCGGCGCGGAGGATTTGCCAGAGGGGGTTGGCCTCGTCCGGCACGTCGCCGTCGAGGAAGGCGACTACGGGCGCGATGCCGCTTTCGGCGGACGTGACAACGGCGCCTCCACCGACCATGTGAACAACGTGGAAGAGCGGCTCGCTATCCTTGCTAACGGTGCTGACCTCGGCAGCGGCGCGCCGCGCCCATGCGGCGGCAGCGCGCTCGGCTTCGCCGGACGTAATTTCGCGCGCCGCCGCTGGGGACTCGGCTAGCGCCACCACAACCGCCAGCGCCATCGACAAGGCAGACAGGGACAGCCCTGGGCGAAAGCCGTACGTAGAGAATGGAATCAGAGGAGTGTGGTCGTTGTCGGGCAGAAGTCGCCGGATTTCATCGGCCATCGTGCCGGGGGCGACTTTCCCGAGGATGGGCGAGACGTGGCCGAGCGTCAGATTGCCGCCGAGGCAGCCGAAGCGCTCGGCGAGAACGACGCGCACCCCCTCCCGCGCGGCGCTCACCGCCGCGCAAACTCCGGCGGGACCGCCGCCGCATACAAGAACGTCGATGTCGTGTGTTGTGTTCATAAACTGGACATCACTCCATTTTAGCATCCCGGTCAATGGAAACTCGAAAGCGGTTGAGGGAATCGGCCTTGAGGGAAAACGTCTGCTTGACAATCCTGCCGCCCGGAAGGGTGACGACGGCGTCGTAGTCACCGTAGAAGCCGCGGAAGGCGGCCTCGCCGTCGGCGCCGGTGACGACCTCGGTCTCGGTGTGCCACTGCCGGGTGAACATATCCACCAGGGCCTTGTAGGCGGGCTTGGGCGTGAAGTCGTTGCGGATCAGGCCGCCTAGATAGTAGTTCTCGTTCCAGGAGGGATGGAACTTGCTCACATGGGCGAAGCCGTCCACGGTGTTCCAGTAGACGACGGCCTCCATGCTTCTATGGGAGAACCACATGGAGTAGAGATTCGTCAGGATCTCCGCCTGCAACTCCTCGTCCTCCGGGGTTTCATGGTAGGCAGGAAGGGTAACCTCGGTGACCTGAAGCGGCTTGCCCAGCTCGGCGAACTGGTCCATGACCGCGTAGATGCGCTCCGGGTCGTAGTATACACGGGTGCTCGCGACCTCGTTCTCCTCGTGGAAGAACATGTGGAACTGCATGCCGATGGCGTCGATGGGGGCGCCCTTCATCAGGGCCCGCTCGATCTGCATGTAGTAGCCGGTGCGGTTGTACTGGAACAGCCTCCAGGCAGCCCCCGAGCCCTCGTTGATGATCAGCTCGTTGTTCGGAAAGTACCGGCGGGCGGTCTCGAAGCTCCACTCCACCACGTCCGGGGTGCGGAAGTTGGCGGTGGTATGGCGGTCGTCCTCGAATGTCTCGCCGGAGAGAAATTCGTTGGTGACTTCGAAGCCGGGAATGCGGTCGGCGTAGCGCTCGGCGATTTCCCGCATGCGCTTGGTCAGCAGGCGACGGACATCCTTCACGCCGTATGGCACCCACATGGGCGTCCACTGATCGTAGTTCAGGCAGTGGCACTTGGGGGTGATGCCGTGCCGCTCGCAGAAGTCGACGCAGAGGTCGGGAGGCGGACGGCGGTAGACATTGGGGCTGTCCACCGAGAAGCGGGGCTTGCCCTGCTCGGGCTCCAGTCCGTTCCAGTAGAAGGGCACGGTGGCCAGGTTGAACGCCTTGCAGAAGAAGTCCTCGTACATCCGGTTCTTCTCGGGCGTGGGCATCTGGTGGAGCATGAAGATGTTCGCGCCGTGCAGAAACTCGTGCCGCGTCTGGGTGAGGGCGATTCTCGCGCCGGGGATGGCGTTTCCCTCGGCGTCGGTGACGCGGACAATCCCCTTCCCCTTGCGGTTGTTCTCCACGCCTTCCTTCACGCGGGCTTCCATGTAATCGCGTTTCTCCAAGAAGGGTTTCAGGACTTCGTCTCTTCTGCTCATGCGGATTTCTCGTGTATTGTGTTCATAGTGCCTTGGGCTTTTCACATACTACCAAAACAACGCCACGTCCGCAAATGGCGCTCTCGCGTTCGGGACATGCACGACGCCCGGGCGATTGCAAGGGGCGCCCGCCTCTGCTAGACTGGCGGCATGAACGGAACAGACCGGATCGGGCTTGTCTTGGAAGGCGGGGGAATGCGAGGCCTTTTCACCGCCGGCGTGCTCGACGCGCTCTACGAGGCGGGCATCCGGTTCGACGGCATCATCGGCGTTTCAGCTGGCGCGGCGTTCGGCTGCAATTACAAGTCTCACCAGCCGGGACGCGTCCTGCGCTACAACCTCCGCTTCTGCCGGGATCGGCGCTACTGGGGCTTCGGCTCGCTTCTGCGCACAGGCGACCTCTTCAACGCCGACTTCTGCTATCGGACTCTGCCACGCATTCTCGACCCGTGGAACGGCGCGGCGTTTGAAGCCGACCCGACTCGCTTCTGGGTTGTGGCAACGGACGTCGACACCGGCGAGCCGGTCTACCCGGAACTAGCCTCGGCCGACGACCGCGCCTTCGACTGGATTCAGGCGTCTTCGTCCATGCCAATCGTGTCCCGCCCGGTCACGATTGACGGCCATCGCTACCTCGACGGCGGGCTATCCGATTCCATTCCGCTCGCCAAATTCCAGTCGCTCGGCTTCGCAAGAAACGTCGTCATTCTCACGCGCCCCGCGTCCTATCGGAAAAAGCCCTCGCGCACATGGACGCTCCTGCATCCGTTTCTGTGCGGGCTCCCGGCCGTCAAAGTGGCGCTTGCGACCCGCGCCGAGCGCTACAACCGAACCGTCGAGTGCGTTAAGGCCGAGGAGACGAAGGGGACTGTGTTCGCCATCCGCCCGGATGCCGAACTGCCCATCGGTCGCGTTACGCGTTCGCGCGCCGACATCCAGACAGCCTACAAGCTCGGCCGCGCCGCCGCCGGCCGCGCCCTGGACTCGCTACGCGAATGGATGGGAAACTCGCATTCTCCCGTGCGCCGCGCTTTCCCTCCTCCAGAACCTCCGCCGCGGAAGTCTGCTGGACGAATCGCGCTTGCGCTCTATGCGGTGTTTCTCTTCTCAATCGCCGTCTGGCGACCGTGGAAGTCGCCTGTGCCGCCGTTTTCCGGCTCGTGGCAAATCGTCCCCTTCACAGGTCTCGGCAATCTGTGGCGCTCGGGAATCGTCCCGTTCACGTTTTTCTTCGTGGGCAACGTAGCCTGCTTCCTCCCGTTCGGCTTCTGGATTCCCAAACTGACATCTCTGCGCCGTTCGGTGGTTCCACTCTGCCTTGTTGGCTCGCTGCTGATCGAAACGCTTCAATGGGCCTTCGGCACTGGTTCAAGCCAGACGGAGGACATCCTTCTCAACACCCTCGGCGGAGCTCTCGGCCACGCGCTGTTCCGGGTTCTATCCGCCCCGCCAAGCGCATCATCCTTTTCTGAACAGGTCACATCTCCATGACAAACTCCGCCTTTTTGCAGAAAACCTCCGGCTTCCTTTACAAGACAGGCCATGGCGCGTTTGTCGTCTTCATCGTCGTGTCGGTGGTGTCCCTTGCCCTGCAGTTTCTGAACAATGCGCTGTCGGATGTCATCTCGTGGCCAAAGAACGCCCACCTAACATTGCTGTTCATCCTGCTGCTCAACATCCCCGTGGCAATGGGAGTCTCCCTCTATCGTCGCATGTGGAAAACGGCAATCACACAATGCCTTCTTTCCGTGGCGGCTCTCTTCGCCTATGCGTTTCTCGTATTCACCGTCCTCTGCGTGCCGACTCGTCAATCCGCTCCCCCTGCCGAGCAGTGGACGGAAAGGACGGTGTGCCAGCCGGCTCATCTGGAACGCAGTCGGTTGAAATACCTTGGCGGCATCTCCCAGCGCGAACCGATTCTCGTCTTTGAAGTCATGGGCGAAGAGCCTGTCGACGAACACTTCCGTCCCGGTTCTTCCTATGGGGAAGGCGATTCTCGGAAGCATTTCCAAGCCATTATGGACCGCTGTCGCCTGCCCGTTTCGCTGCCATCCGACATGGCCGTGTTCCATTCCCCCTGTGACGGCGGCGCATTGCATTTGCTTCTGGCAAACGGAAAGCGCCTTCTTGTCTACGAGGGCTTTTGAAGCTTCCGCCATCGGACGCGTTCTGGTAGAATCGCGCCATGATTCGCATCCTTTTCGTCTGCCATGGCAACATCTGCCGGAGCCCGATGGCCGAGTTCTGCATGAAGGATCTCGTCCGCAAGGCGGGCCGCGAGGCGGAATTCGAGATTGCGTCGGCCGCGCTGCACACCGATGAAATCGGCAACCCCGTCTACCCGCCGGCGCGGCGGGAGCTGGCGATGCACGGCATCTCCTGCGACGGCAAGACGGCCCGTCTCGTCGAACGCGCCGAATACGACCGCTGGGACTATGTCATCGGCATGGATGCGGCAAACCGGCGCGACCTGCTCCGGGTCTTCTCGGGCGACCTGGACTCCAAGGTCTCGCTTCTGCTCGACTGGACCGACCATCCCCGCCCCGTGGCCGACCCATGGTACACGCGCGACTTCGCCACGACGTGGCGCGACGTCCTCGACGGTTGCACGGCGCTGCTCGCCGCAGTCGGCGACTCGCGCCAACGCTGACGCTTTGCTCCTTGCTGCGTCGTGGCTTACTGCTTCCGCATTCCGTCCAGCAACGCCTGCTTGCGCGGGTTGTCTTCGGAGGGGGACATGTTCTTCGGGTCGGGGCCTTCGTGCTCGACGCTCCAGCCGGTCCACTCGCGGAAGGCATGGTAGGTCCAGTCCCACCCGTATTCGTTGAAGATCTCGGTCGCGTCGCGGATGTAGGCATCGGCCCCGGGCGCCCATGCGATGGCGGAGAACTCGCCGACGTAGATCTTCGCCCCGTGCTTTTCCTCGAACCTCCGCACCGGCGAGACGACGCGCCGCAGAAACTCCTTGTCCCAGCCGCGCTTCTCGTCGGGATACGTTTTGGCCGGGACGGGGCCGCCGACGCCCTGGTGCGTAAACTCGGCGGGGTTGTACACGTGGACCTCGTAGATGATGTTCTTCAGCGCCAGCGGCGAAAGCGTCGTGAAGGCCTCGGGGTGGTCGAGCTGCTGCGTCTCGATGAGAATGGGCGTCTCCGGGTCGATTTCCCGGATGGCCTCGGCCGCGCGGCGCTGCAGGCTCCACCAGTCGCCGTCCGGCAGCGCTTCGCGCGTCTGCACCGGCTCGTTCACGAGATCGTAGCCGTAGATGCCGTCGCGCCCCTTGAAGCGCTCGGCGATGCGCCGCCACGTCTCGACGAAATGGCGGGCGCAGGCGGCGTTGTGCAGCATCCACGTCTCGGAGCCCTCGCCGCGCCCGCCGGGGGCGAAGTGGAGGTCGAGCACGACCTGGATGCCGTACTGGTTCGCCAACGGCAGAACGACCTTGTCGAAATGCTCCAGCCGCCCTTCGAGCCAGGTGTCGAAGGCGGCGAGGTTTTTCTCCTCGCCGGCCTTCAGTCCCCGACGCACCATCTGGTAGCGGAGCAGCGTGGCGCCCCACGACTGCAGGGTGCGGAAGTCGTCCTCCACCATGTCGCGCGAGGGCGACATGACGCCGCGGCGGACCGGCGCCCCGGTGACGCGCTCGGTGTATTCGCAGCGGAGATCCTGGTTCGTGACGGGCCAGTGGAGACGGCCGGCCTGGATCGTCAGGGTGGAAAGGTCGAAGACGACCTTGCCGCTGGTGTCCTGAAGCCCGAGGACGAGATGCGCAACGGTGCGGTTCGAGCAGTTGGGATCGCGGACGGTGAGCGTCTGGCGCGGGAAGTCGCCGCGGCGCGACCTGGTGTTCGGGTAGCGGGTCTCGCCCGAATCGGCGTCCTTGTAGTCGAACTGGAACTTGAGGCCGTTCCACGGGTGGCGCGGAACGCCGATGCGCTCGCCGATCGCCACGATGGAGGCTTCAAGCGGACGGCCGTCCATGGGGGCGAGGTCGACGTCCGCGGTGACGCAGCATCCCTGGCGGGCGGCCTCCTCCGGCACGTCGACGGTAAGGATGTTCCCCTCCAGCGTGGCGTACTGCGGAAGCTTCCATTTCAAGTCGGCGCCCGTGATGGTCGCAGGGCCGCTGGCAGTGTCCGCGAAGGCTCCGGCGCAGAGCAGGGTGACAGGAACGACGAGGGAGAATCTGGAACGAAGGAGGGTGCTTTGCATGCTCGGTATTCTATGCGACAGGGCGTCCCGTGACAAGAGTCCTTGCCAGTATTCGGTCAGTCTTGAGGATGGCCGTGCTACATTTTCGCTTTCCGATGAAATCTCGATGGGTCGCCCCCCTCCGAGAGGGGGGTGCCCCGAAAGGGCGGGGGGAGTACTCCGCGAAGAGTCCATCGCTCATTTGCGGAAACACGCGAACCGAAGTACTC
>JAEEGL010267784.1_pt1 | contig 12329 bp, 8 predicted proteins | sample 9134231 | NCBI WGS metagenome assembly JAEEGL01 (sample SAMN16246548, study PRJNA631951) | gut metagenome | biome: gut microbiome; feature: rumen; material: fiber-attached | host: Bos | place: Iran: Karaj | collected 2018-10 | reverse complement strand
TTACATCCGGCCAGCACTGTTAGAGCCGCGGCAATAATAAAAAAGTACTTTTTCATATCCACAAACGATTAAGCGAAGGTGTTATCTTCAGTGTCAAAATCAATGTCAACATCCGGAGCTCCGTCACTCAAACTGAGCAACGCTCCTTTCATACGCAGCTCGATTTCATCGGCCACGGGAGTAGAATACTTGTTCTTTTTGTCCATAGAATAGGTTATTAATATATTGTTAATTATTCAATTATCATCCAGTTAATCATGATTCCTGCGGCGCTGACCCCTTTGAGCACGAGGTCACTCTTGCCCGCTGGAAGGTCCAGCTTAACCGAGCCCGTCTTCCACTCATGGGCTGTATTCTGAAGATCGATAGACTTCATCGCACCTTCTACGCCAACCGACATCGAGCTTTCCATATAGGTTTGGAAACGGAGTTTGAGAGTGTAGGTTCCGGCAGACGGCAGGTTCAGATGGTAACGTACCTCGCTACCCTTGTTGAAATCCTTCACGTCCAGGACACCTCCGTCGGTGGAAGGGGAAAGACTGAAGAGGCCATCAGCATAGCAGTACTGTTCCGCCGGAATAACGTCTCCTTTGCCGTATACAATCGAGTCGTCGAAAGTGGATATGTTAACGAATACTTTTCCAAGGTCAGTGAGATCATAGGGTTGGCTAGCTTGCAAAAGACTGTTGTGCCATGCAGAATTAAAACTGCCACTGCGTGCCATGAACCATGCGTACCGCTCAACAAGATCATTCTGTTCAAGCATGTTAAGAGTGTTACACATATATGTTAGCTGGGCCGCTTCAGAAATGTTATTACTGTTTCCATTACAGAACTCCGTGAGCCAGATAGGTTTGCCGTATTTACGGAATAGTTCTATGAAATTCTTGACCGCTCCGGACGAGGGCATATAGCAATGAACTGCTATTGCGTCGATATCATCCAGGGAACAGCCAGGCTGGTCAAAGAATTCATCCAGCCACTTTACGGGATCGTGGTAGCCATCGAGCGTACCGTAGTTCATAGCGGGCGACACTAGCTTCTTACCGGCTACTTTTGCGATTGCTACGACTGTAGGCCAGTACTCCGCCGCCTGGGCAGGAGTCATATTGCACTGATCTTTGAGATTCGGTTCGTTGAAACCCAAAATCCACTCATTAGCTGCCTTAAGACCAGCCTCGTTGTAATTGGCGTTCCAGGCCATGGGGCAGTAATCTACATCATAACTATTCAGTGCCGTGGCCAGGGTTGAAGACAGTGCATTGGAGCCCCAATTATAAGTCCACGACATTGCGGGCCCCAGCAAAGCCACGTCTTCAGCCGGAAGCGCCCAGCTATCTTGAGCAACTCCCCTTTTAGGACTTCGTTTCTGGGAGAGGGTATAAGTGTGAGTCTCTGCTGAAGGATCCGAACTGTTTTCCTTTTCGCAGGAGACAATCGCTAGCGCGGCCAGAAGGATTAAGAGCCTGTATTTCATTTCTGATAAACTAATATGTAGTCAATATACATGCTGCGAGGGCCATCTGCCAGAGCAGTAATCTGGTCCGCATTATGAATTCCAGGGAAATTGCCGCCGACGGCAAGATCATAAACGATGAAGAAATCGTGGTGGAAGTAATCGCCTGCGCTCCAGCTGTTCTGTGGGCCTGCGGGGTCGGTCTCGGAGATTCCCATCTCGTAATACGGAGAAGCGTTGGGATATTTATCAAGGTCGAGATACATTTTGATAGCCTGTTCGTCCCAAATCAGGGTAAACAAGTGATAGTCGCCGTCCTGAAGACTGTAGGAATTGGTAGTAGACTTCGCGTAATTGGGATAGCCGTTATTCTTGTAGAAACCCCAGTGGCATGCGCCATTGAAGAATGTCTCTTGAGTGCCCCTCTTGATGCCCGTGGAATTGCCCATCTCGAGAATGTCTATCTCTCCGCAACGGGGCCAGCTGACCTCATTGAAGTTGTTGCCTAGCATCCAGAACGCGGGCCAAAGACCGTTGGCCGTCTTGGGAAGCTTAATGGAAGACTCTATCTTACCGTGAGTGAAAGCCTTCTTTTTATTGGTATTTAGACGACCGGAAGTGAAGTGTTTTCCATGGCTCTCCTCCTTTTGAGCTGTAAGGATGAGACATCCGCGGCCGGAGCCGTCGTCGCCGACAGTAACGTTTTCGGCGGCGTAATACTGAAGCTCGTTGTTGCCTCCGCCGTTGCCGTTCACCTCCACGTTCCATACGGAAGTGTCGAGACGGCCGTCGTTGAAGTAGTCTGCCCACACGAGACGATAGCCGTCTGTTTCGCCGGACCCGTTTTCGTTGTAATCAACCGGTTTCTGGCCTTCCTGCTGCTGCTCACCCTGCTCATCCATTTGACCGTTGTTCGTGAACGAGAAATCCAGACCTTCGCACGCACAGAGCATAGCTACGGCTGCTACAAACAAAACAATCTTTTTCATAATACTCATTATTGGGAGGTACAAGGAGATCCCTCCCCCTGTACCCAAAACTTATTTACTTCTTGTAGAAGAAAACTGCGTCAAGGTTTATGACGGTGCCAGCTACGCCACCGGAAAGAGCGCAGAAGATATTGTTTCCTTTAACGCCTTCGCCAAAGGTAGATTTGTCTTCTTGCGGCGCTGCCGTGAAATCTATGCCGGTATCGGAAATCTTAATCTCATACTCGTTCCATTCGTTGGCAACAAACTTTCCATTGTTGGAGATAGGATTAACGAAGTCGTAAGCATTGCCATTATCTTCAAATTTGCTGCCGTCACCAACGGACACTCTGTATTCTTTGCCTCCCCATGTAGGATATACGCAATGGGATACGCCCGCAGCACCCTTGTAGCAGAAGTGAAGATAATAGTCGCCGCTAATCTTAGCAATCTTGTCGAAATTGGGTAACAGAGTGATTACATTCAAACCAAATCCGGACCATCCAGCATTATTTGCTACAGAAAGAGAAGTGTACTCACCAGCAACACCATAAAAATTCAGACCTTCTGCAGTTGCGCCTTCATAGCCATTCCATACATAGAGGAAAGAGCTCTCGTCGTTGGGACGAAGATCGGCAGCAACCTTCTTCTCAATCTTTGCGAAGGTCTCAGCATCCATGATGATTGGATAATACTCGCTACCCTTAAGAGAAGCATGGAGGTTCTCTTCGGTTTTTCCGTCGCCGTCGTCAATGAGGTTGTCATCGCCGCCCTTGTCTTTACCGCAAGATGCCATGGCGAACACTACTGCCAGGCTTGCGAGAAGCATAAAAACTTTTTTCATAATTGTTTGATTGATTAATGGTTAATATTATTGGTTTAGGATTAACTGTAATTAGGATTCTGTTCCAGGTCGCTCAGACGCTGTTCTTCCTGGGGAATCGGGAATAGCTCGTGCTTACCAACGGTAAATGTCGCCATTTCGGCCTTCGCTTCTGCAGATTCGCTGGCCTGATAGGCATCCATAACTGTCTTTACCGTGCCCCAGCGGCAGAGGTCGAACCAACGATGGCCTTCCATTGCAAGTTCAACTCTACGCTCATGGCGTACTGCTTTGCGGAGGTCGTCTATGGTATCACTGTATCCGTTGTATCCAGGGAATGCCGGAAGAATGGCAGCGCCTTCGCGAGCACGGTCGCGAACCAACTCAAGATATGTCTTTGCAGTGGCTGGCTTGTTGAGTTCAACTGCCACTTCAGCGATCATCAGATAAACGTCGGAAAGACGAATCTGGGGATTGTTCATGGCGCCGCGGGAATCATGGTCGAGATGAGTGTATGTCATGGTACTCATATCCATGATAGAGCGCTTCAGGGAAAGATACTTATTGCCGCAATAAAGCTCTTCAGCAGGATTGGTAATTACCGTCGGAACGAGTATAGTTGCTTCACGGCGCGGATCGCCTGCCTCAAACTCATCGTAAAGATTTTGGGTAGGACGGTTGAATCCCCAACCACTTTCACCGTATGCCGTTCCACGACTGCGGGTGAGCTTAACGGTGAACGTTCCACGAGAGAAACCGTTGCCTTCGCCGTAGTCGCTCTGACCGTCTTCCATATACTGAATCTCGAAGACCGACTCCTGCCCGTTCTCTCCGGCTAGAGTGAAATTGTCAGCGTATACGGGACAAAGTGAATATTCAGCAGCCTGATCAGCGAGGAACGTATTTCCCCATGTTTCAGCCAAACCATAATGTGTTGCCGCTTCCGTAGCATTGCCCTTGTTTGCGTTCCACTGGGCATAGTAGAGATGAGTCTTCAGAAGCATGGCCTGCGCGGCGCCCTTGGTAGCACGGCCGAGGTCTGCTGCGGCATACTCGCTCTTGAGCGGAAGCGCTGCCTCTGCCTTTTCGAGGTCGCTGAATATAAGTGCGTAGATGTCTTCCACGCTCGCTCGGGCTTGTTTCCAGTCAGAACTCAAATATACTGGCGCAGTAACCTTGGGCACTCCGCCGAAAAGACGCACGAGTCGGAAGTAATAGTAGGCGCGCAGGAAATAAGCTTCTGCCGCAAAGCGGTCGCGGAGAGCCTGCGGGAAATCGTCTGTAACCGCAATTTCCGGAATCTGCTCAATAGCCAGATTCGTACGCGCGATACCCTGATACTGGGCGCGGTAGAACTGCAGAACGATTCCATTGTTCGCCACGACCTTGAAATTGTCGATATCGTACAGATCGGGGCCATCAGCAATATTCTGACCTCCCTTTAGGGCGTCGTCCGAAGCAATGTCTCCGAAATACCACTCCGGGAAGTATCCGTTCTGGTATTCCCACATGAGAGGAGTATAGCATCCGGTAGCAACCTGCTCTGCCGTTTCCGCGCTGGTGAAGAAGTCGCCTACGCGGTTCACCATGGGACCGTCTTCAGTAAGCCAATTGTTACAACCCGCAAAAGTGATGATAGCTGCAATTATAATGATAGCTTTTTTCATGACTGAATCCTCCTCTAGAAATTAAGATTAACACCGAGCATAACGGTACGAGCCTGCGGGTAGTTACCGTAATCCACGCCACCACCGACTTCAGGATCATAGCCGGAATAACGTGTAAGAGTAAGAAGATTGGAACCGGAGAGATAGAATCTCACATGGCTGAGGCCAATCTTTCCAACAAGGGTTTTAGGAAGAGTGTAGCCGAGCTGCACATTCTTCAGACGAAGATAAGAGCCGTCTTCCACGAAGCGGGAGTTGTTGTCCTTATTGTGAGATCCTCCAAGAGGATTGGGAATGGTTCCGTTCGGGTTGGCAGTGCTCCAGACATCGCGCATCGTGGTGGACAGGGTGGCTTCATTACCAGTGCCTTCCGTCCTCAGGCGAAGCGCATTGTAAATCTCGTTTCCGTAGACACCTTGGAAGAAGATCTGCAGATCCCAGTTATGCCAGTTCACGGAGCCGTTGAGACCGTAGGTAAGCCATGGGAAAGGATTGCCGAGATTCTGGAGGTCGTTGTCGTCAATCTGGCCATCCTTGTTCACATCTTCATAACGAGCGTCGCCTGCGTGATAGGTATCAGCCGCACCAGGCGCATAGAGATGTTCAGCCACTTCGGCGTCTGTCTTGTAGATTCCTTCATATTTGTAGCCCCAGAATGTGTAGAGGGGCATACCTTCGTCGCAGATAGTGCGGTCACCATAGACGGGAGCACCGCCGTTCAGTGCGGAAAGCTCGTTCTTGATGAAGGAGACGTTGCCGCCCACGCTATAATCCCAGTCGCCCACGCGGTTACGGTGTTCAAGGGTAATTTCTATACCAGTATTGGTAACCGTTCCTACGTTAGCAGTTGCAGAATACCTGTTACCCACGTGAGCAGGGGCGGTAACCCCGAGGAGCATCTCCTTGGTGTCGCGCTTAAACACGTCCACATTACCGGTAAGTCTGTTCTTCCAAAGCCCGAAGTCCACACCAGCGTTGAGCTGCTCGGTTGCCTCCCACTTGATGTCTGAGTTCACCAGAGTGAGGATGGCTGCACCACCGGCAAGGCTCTGATCAGCGCCAAGCACATAGTCCACAAAGGTGGGACCGTTGTTGAATATGGTCTGAACAGATGCGTTGTCCACGATCTTGTCGTTACCAATACGGCCCCAACCGGCGCGGAGCTTGAGCGATTCAAGCATATCGGAAGCGTTGAACCACTGTTCCTTGTCGATGCGCCACGCGGCCGCAAGCGACGGGAAATAACCCCAAACATGGTTGGTGAACTTCGAGGTACCGTCTGCACGGAAGTTCACCGTTAGCATATAACGGCTGTCGTAGCTGTAGTGAGCGCGTCCGAGGAAGGACTGGCGCCTGGTTTGCGCAGCGCTGTCACCTGCAGGATTGCGGTCTTCTGTAGTCTGGCTCAAATACCAGTTATTCTCACGTGGTACCAGGATGGAACTGCCGCTGCCGCCTATGGAATCGTAGTTATACTGTTCCATAGTTGCACCGCCCATCACGTTCACGCTATGCTTGCCGAAATCGTGCATCCACGTAAGGGTAGTTTCCCCGATGATGGTGCAGTAACGGCTCATGCTCTTCTCGATGAAGTTCTTGTCCATCTTGTCGAAATTGGAGATCATGTAGGCCTCCTTGAACGAACGATGACGGTTGTTGGTAAGATCCATCGAAATGTCCGTGCGCCAGGTAAGACCTTTGATTGGGAGAACCTCGGCAAACACATCGCCTACCCAACGCTCACTGTAATCCATCGGGTGTGTGTAATCCACCATCGCATAAGGATGGGTAACGTTCTTGAAATTCGAAGCAGCTGCATAGTGCCCGGAGAGATCGTCTCCTGCGGCGTTTTTAGCCCCATTAGGATACTTTACCGGATCCCAGGGAGCCATGGCAATTGCTGCAGAAAGGATTGATGCCTGAGCCGAACTGCTGTTGTTCATTGCCGTGCGTCCGTGAGAAGTCATAAAGGTGAGGTTCTCACCTATGCGTACTTTATCATTAATATTATAGGAGGAGTTGGCCCTGAGGCTCAGACGGGTAAAATCACTGCCGATAATCGTACCGTCCTGGTTGAACCAGCTGGCGCTCATCGACCACTGCCCCTGCTGGTTGCCGCCATTCACGGCAACATGGTAGTTCTGGATAATGGCGTTGCGGTTGAACACCTCTTCCTGCCAGTCGGTTTCCACGCGATCATAACGCATGTTGGACGGGTGATACTTGGAAGAAGAACCGATCAGTCTTGCCCTGACCCATGCATCCAGACCTTGATTTGCAAGCACGTCGGCACCGCCAACGGTACCATTGTTTGCGAGGAAGTTGGAAAACTCGGCAGAGTTCATCAGATCCAGCTTTTTCCAGGGATTCTGCACACCTGCATAAGCATCGAACGAGACCGTAACAGTGCCGTCCTTACTACCCTTCTTCGTGGTCACCAGGATAACACCGTTAGCGCCTCGACTACCGTAAATTGCGGTTGCGGAAGCGTCCTTCAGGATTTCCGTGGAGGCGATGTCGCTAGGGCTCAGGTAGGTGATGTTGTCCACGATGACTCCATCCACTACATATATAGGAGCGCTGTTGTTCACGGTACCTATACCGCGGATGCGCACCTCAGCGGCGGCGCCGGGCTGGCCAGTGGAAGAGTTCACCGTAACACCGGCAGCCACGCCCTGAAGGGCCTGGTCGAGACCGGCGGCCGGAGTTTTCTGGAGCTGCTCGCCCTTAACCGAAGCCACCGAACCGGTAATGTCGCTCTTCTTCATTACACCATAACCCACTGCCACGACGGCGTCGAGTTCAAGAGCGTCGGTCTCCATTGCCACGTCGTACACTCCCTCAGCCTTCACCACGACCTCATGGTCGCGGAAGCTGATGTATGAGAAGACGAGTGTGGAGCCGGCGGGAACTGAAAGCTCGTAGAGACCGTCGAGATCGGTCTGGGTTCCCGTAAGCGTTCCCTTAACCACGACTGCTACGCCGGGAAGGGGAAAACCGTCATCTTTGGCAATGACGGTTCCGGAAACCTTGACGTTCTGGGCAAGCGCCACAAAACCTATCAGGGTTCCGGCAAGAATGGTCAGAAACTTTTTCATTGAGTCTGCGATTGGTTATTAATCCATGCAAATAAAACAATTAATATTCGCAATCCCTCGCGCGCACAACTCACAAAAACTCAACAAGGGAAAATTTGGTATTTTCAGTGTTAATTGCTAACTTGCAGTCCCTTACCATTTTATAGATGAAAAAATACTCAATTACGCTGCTTTTGCTCCTCACAACATGGAGCGTATTTGCAGACACTCCCCTGATAAAAAACTATCATCGCGATACTTATCGCGCCGGCACCCAAACCTGGGCTATAGAGCAAGTTCCGGGTGGCACCATGTACTTCGCCAACAACGACGGAGTGCTCTCTTTCAACGGAGAGCAGTGGCAGCTCACCAGGCTCAACAATCGCACGAGTGCGCGTTCCCTATACTACGATAAGGGCGAAGGTCTGCTGTACGTGGGCGGCACCAACGAACTCGGCACCATAGAAATCACCTCCTCCGGCCCGGTCTACCGTTCCCTTCTGGATTCCCTCGGGATCTATCTTAACGAGATTTGGGCCATTGGCCGCAATTCAGATGGCAATCTCTGGTTCGAAGACAACAGTACCCGCTACACTTTCACCTCCGATTCCCTCACCCGCGAAGGTATCTCCCGTTACCAAGCCCAGGGGCAGGTATTCTGCAAGGCCGAGAACGAGCAGTACACGGCGGAAGGAACCATAAGCGACGGCATCCGTCTCCGTCGCAACTCCGACGGAAGCACCATTCATCTCACCACGGAAAACGGTCTCCAGAACAACAGCGTACTCTGTCTCTATTTCGACCGTAACGGCGGCCTCTGGGCCGTCTTGGATCAGGGTATCGATTATGTGATGCTGGATTATCCCGTTTACAATCTATTTGGAGACAACGACAACTTCGGAGGCGGCTACGCCATCTGCCGCAGCGATGGCTGGCTCTACCTGGGTACCAACCTGGGCCTGTACAGAGTCAAAGAATCATCCACGGGACTTTCCATGAAGGACTCCGACATAGAGCGCGTACGCGGAATAGACGGACAGGTCTGGAGCCTTGAGCAGGTGGGAGACGAAGTAATAGCATGCTGCGACAAAGGTGTATACGTCTGCCGCGGCGGGCGCGCCACTACATTCATCCGCACAGACGGAGCATGGAAGGTAGAGCCACTTTTGGGTCATCCCGACAAACTCCTCGGAAGCAGTTACACCCGTTTCTTCACACTTGAAAAAAAACGCGGCAGATGGACATTCGGCGGCTGGCTCTTTGGATTCGATGAGGCCGGAAAGGCCTTCGAGCAGGACAGCGACGGCCGCATCTGGTTCTCACATCATGTAAAGGGGCTGTACCGAATTTCCCTGAGCGACGATTGCCGGAGCGTAACTCTTGTGGAAAAGCTGGGTAACGCGCAGGGCTTCCCCACCGACCGCACCAACTATCCGGCCGAATACCACGGAGCAATCGTCTTCACCACCGAAGGCGGATTCTTCAGTTTCGACAACACCACGGGAAGAGCCGTTCCGGAGAATGATCTCAACTATCGTTTCGCCGGCACTCCGAATTCGCTCAGCGTCTTCGAAACACCGCTCGGAAACATGCGCTACTACTCCTCCGGAGCCATGCAGGCCGTGGAATATCGCAGCGACAACGGATCGGTTATGGATAGCCTAAGCCTCCGTTCGCTCATCAACCACCGTCCTCTCGGCTTCGAATGCATTACCAGTCTGGATGAGCGGAATCTCCTTCTCAACAGTGACGACGGCTTCATGGTACTGGACCTAGACCGTCTCATCCGATCCAGCTCCAATACCGCTGATACCGTGTTCGTCAGTAGCGTAAAGGCCGCCGACAGCGGCGAAACCCTTTACTACGGATCCGCACCCGTAAAGGCGAAACAGGCCCTGCGCATCCCCCACAAGCAGAATTCCCTCGAGTTCGCCTTCATCTCACCCGTATTCGATTCATATTCCCAGACCGAGTATTCCACAATGCTCAAGGGCTACGACAGGCAGTTCTCCGCTTTCGATCCAGCCAGCAGCAGGCGATACTCACGAATTCCATCGGGCCATTACACCTTCCTGGTCAAGGCCCGCAATCCCCTTCACGGAAACAGGGAAACCGAAGACTCGATCGACGTCACCATACTCCGCCCCTGGAGCGGAAGTATCGTTGCATGGATACTCTACATCTTCGGAGCAGGGTTGCTGGTTTTAGTGGGAATTCGCGTGTTCAATGCTAAAGCGGAACGCAAGGCCCACAAACTGGCCGAAGCGGAGGCGGAAAAGATGCGTCAGGCGCAGGTGCGGAAGAATCTGCACGAAAAGGCCGATGACCTGGCAGCCAGCACCATGAATCTCCAGCGAAAGAACGAACTGCTTCAGCGCATAGCTGGTGAAATCGACAAAACGATAGAGAGCGAAAAGAAGGGAGAACCTACAGAACAGCGTCTCAAACGGCTGCGCGCTCTGAGTGAACTTATTCATGAAAATGTAGTCCACGATAACGACTGGCAGAAATTTCAGCACAATTTCGACCTGGTATACGACGATTTTCTGAAGCGTCTTGGCGAAAAGTTCCCGTCGCTATCTCTTAGCGACAAACGGATTTGCGCCTACATCCGGATGGATCTTGGCAGCAAAGACATCGCTCCCCTACTGGGCATGACAGTGCGCAGCGTGGAGATGACCAGATACCGGATAAGGCAAAAAATCGGCCTCACCAGGGAGGACAATCTCACCGCATTCCTTCAGAGGTTCTGATAACAGACTGATACATAATGCTGAACGCCCGCTTCACAGCGGGCGTTCAGTAATAAGTTCGTAGTGTTATTAGTATCGTTGGTTAGAAGTAGTTGTTTCGCGATGTTTCGTTCTGGGTGCAAATATAAGGATTATTTGCCAATCTCCAAAGAAAATCGCAATTTTTTAGAAAAATGTTTTAGAGTTTTTAAAACTTTTTAAGAAGTTCGGGTCTCAATAGCTTTGTCCTTTCAAGAGCCTGCTCGTCTTGCCAGGCCTGAATTAATTTTGGATTGCCACTCAGAAGCACATCGGGAACCTTCCAACCATTGAACTCGGCGGGGCGGGTATAAACCGGCGCCGAGAGCAATCCATCCTGGAAGGAATCGCTCAGGGCGCTGGTTTCATCTGTAAGGGCACCGGGTATCAGCCGCACCAGCGAATCCGCCAGGATTGCAGCCGGGATCTCTCCCCCGCTCACTACGTAATTGCCTATTGATATCTCGCGGGTAACAAGATGCTCGCGTATGCGATGGTCTATGCCCTTGTAATGCCCGCAGAGAACTATGATATTCTGTTTGAGTGACAGCTCGTTGGAGATGTTCTGGTCCAGTATATCTCCGTCTGGCGACATGTAGATCACCTCGTCGTAATCCCTTTGCGCCTTGAGGTCACGGATGATGTTGAAGACCGGTTCCACCATCATCACCATTCCGGCGTCTCCGCCGTAGGAATAATCGTCCACATTGCGGCGTGGCCCTAGGCCGTATTCGCGCAGGTTATGGACCTCTATTTCCACAAGTCCCTTCTTCCTTGCCCGGCCTACGATAGAGTGGCTGAGGGGGCTGTCGAGCAGCTCGGGAACAACGCTGATTATATCTATTCTCATGCCGAATTGATTTTCTGCAAAATTAAAGAAAAAAGATTATATTTGTAGGTTAAACAGTAATAAGGAGTTAAATGAGCGAAGAAATCAAAGAACAAGCCGCGACCAGTCTGGCAGGCAAGACCATAGCGGAGCTGAGCGAGATCTTCAAGGAATTCCTTTCCAGCGAAGACAAGCTCACGCGCGGCCATGAGGCGGAGACCATCAAGTCCGCGTTTTACCGCACTCTTGGTGACGTTCGCAGCAAGGCAGGTGCCGTGGTGGATGAAACCCTCGATTCCATAGAGGAGAATTTCAAGGCCCTGTATGCCGATTATAAGAAGCAGAAGGCAGAATACAACCGCGAGCAAGACGCCCTCAAGGCAGAGAATCTCGAAATCAAGAAAGGCATAGTGGAAGAGCTCAAGACCCTGGTGGACAGCCAGGAAGACGTAAGCGCCCTCTTCCCCGCCTTCCGCGAGCTGCAGGACCGCTGGCGTGCCACCGGCCCCGTTCCGGCCACCGATTTCCGCGATCTCAATAACAACTACCAGTTCAACGTAGAGCGTTTCTACGATAAGGTTAAGATTTCCCACGAGCTGCGCGACCTCGACTTCCAGAAGAACCTGGAAGCCAAGGAAAAGTTCTGCGAAGCCGCTGAAAAGCTTGCTGAAAACGAAAATGTGATCGCAGCATTCGCAGAGCTCCAGAAGCTCCACGAGCAGTGGAAGGAATTCGGCC
>JAEEGL016940503.1_pt1 | contig 12330 bp, 14 predicted proteins | sample 9134231 | NCBI WGS metagenome assembly JAEEGL01 (sample SAMN16246548, study PRJNA631951) | gut metagenome | biome: gut microbiome; feature: rumen; material: fiber-attached | host: Bos | place: Iran: Karaj | collected 2018-10 | reverse complement strand
TTGCCGGATGCCATGATTTTCCGGCCGATGGAGGAAGCGCCTTCGAGAATGACAACACGGTCACCTGCCCTGGATGCAGCCGCACACGCAGCCAAGCCTGCCGCGCCGCCGCCGATGATGGCCAGATCGTAGATGTTCTTCATTTTCCTGTACTTCCTTCTGTTAAATCAGACCGGATTCTGTTCCTTTATATGATAAATAGACTTAAGTCTGTTTGTCAAGTGCATATTGCTGTCATAGATGATCAGCGGAGCCATCGGCTGCAGCATGGGTTTGGCGTCCTTCACGCCTTCAATCAGCACCAGGTTTGCCGGCTTGTTTTCCTGCGGATAGACCATCTGAAAGCGCTTGGGTTCCAGATGGAATTTGTGCATCAGTTCCATGGCCTGCAGCATCTGCGGTGCCGGATATACCATGCTGAATTTTCCTTTGCCGCGCAGGATCCGGAAAGCCGCCGTAAAAAACCGGCTGAGCGTGTCTTCCTCCTGGTTCCGGGCAGTTGCGCGGTCAGCAAACGGACTCGTCAGTGCAGCCCCGCGGATCCCGTACGGCGGATTGCAGATCACCGCATCCACACTGCAGGGTTCCATGAACCGGTATGCGTCTCCGGCATCGCCGCAGACAACAGATACCCTGTCTTCCAGGTGATTGAGGACCATCGTCCTGGATGCCATTTCACAATATTCCTGCTGGATCTCAATGGCCGTGAAGGTACGGCCTTTTTCCCTTCCGATCAGCAGCAGCGGCAGGATTCCGGTTCCGGTTCCGAAATCCACCACAGTGTCGTCTTTCCGGACAGCCGCAAAATCCGCAAGCAGCACCGAGTCCATTCCGAACCGGAAACCCGTTTTTTTCTGCAACAGCCGGAGCCCTCCGAGCTGCAGGTCCTCCACGGTTTCGTCTTCATGCATCAGCTGGTTCAACACATTGCCTCCATGCTCTTTCAAAAAGAGATGCGCGTCTCGGCGCATCTCTTCAGGAATCAGTTGACGGGTCTTACAGATCTTCCATCACAACCGGGTTTTTCTCCGGAACTTTGGGCGGTTCTTCCTGCTTTTTCTCCGTGAATAGGTCCTGGTAGATCTTCATATATTCGCCGGCAGAATGCGTCCAGCTGTAGTCGCCTTCCATTCCGCGCTTCTGGATAACCTTCCAGATATCCGGATGATGCAGGTAGTAATCCGCGGCGCGCTCAATGGTATGAAGCATATCATGGGCGTTGTAGTTGAAGAATGTGAACCCGTTGCCCTCACCGGAGAACTCATTGTAGCTCAGCACGGTATCCCGCAGGCCGCCGGTTTCCCGGACGATCGGAACCGTACCGTACCGCATCGCAATCATCTGGCTCAGCCCGCACGGTTCAAACTGGCTGGGCATCAGGAACATATCCGCGCCGGCATAAATCTTGTGGGCAAGCGCGTGGTCCATTGTAAACCGGGCAGCCACCCGGCCCTTGTACTCACCTTCCGCCCAGCTGAACAGGTTGAAGTACCTGCCTTCACCCATACCCAGCACCACCAGCTGGATATCCTGGCGCATGATATCGGCAATCACATAATCCACCAGGTCCAGGCCCTTCTGGTTGCTCAGCCGGCCGACCATTCCGATGATCGGTACATCCGGGCGGACATCCAGTCCCAGTTCTTCCTGGAGCGCTTTCTTACACTCTGCTTTCCCGGCAAGATCGCTGACGGAATAGGTGGCTGCGATCCGCTGATCCGTTTCCGGATCATAATCCGCCATGTCAATTCCGTTCAGGACACCGTGCAGGTCATTCTTCCTGGCCCGGAGGAGGCCGTCCAGCCGCTCACCGTAATACGCAGTCTGGATCTCTTCGGAATAGGATGGACTCACGGTCGTAATCGCGTCGCTGTACACCAGGGCGGCCTTCAGGAAGTTGGCGCACCCGAAGCATTCCAGCTTGTCATCTGTCCACAGGCTGTCTCCAAGGCCCAGGATATCCTGCACTTCCCGGATTCCGAATATTCCCTGGTACTGGAGGTTATGAATTGTAAATACGGTTTTGATCTTCGCATAGAAAGGCAGATGGGCATACTGGATTTTCAGCAGCGCGGGAACCATACCGCTCTGCCAGTCATGCGCATGAATGACATCCGGCTGGAAGTCAATCAGCGGCAGCATGTTCAGGACACCGCGGCAGAAGAAGCCGAACCGCTCATATTCATCGCCGCCCATCCCGTAGATATACGGTCTTCCGAAATAGAACTTGTTATCCATGAAATACCAGATAACTCCGTCCATTTCGATCTTCTCGATTCCGCAGTACTGGCGCCGCCAGCCCAGCTGAACCTCAAAGTCGCATACATGAACCATTTTCTCCGTGTATTCCTGCGGAATTGCACTGAAATCCGGAATGATTACACGGACATCATGCCCCTGTGCAGCCAGCACCGGGGCCAGTGCACCAACCACGTCAGCCAGTCCGCCTGTTTTGACAAACGGCACCGACTCACTGGCAGTAAACAGGATTTTCACGATGATTCCTCCTTAAATCACAACATTCTTGCCGATTACGATCGGATACGCTTCGGGCCCGATCAGGCGGGCATTCTGCCGGATAATTGCCTCTTTGTCCAGAATGCAGTTCTCGATATATGCTCCTTCCTGCACCTGGCCGTCCTGCATGATAATGCAGTTTTTGACATGTGCGTTCGGGGCGATTTTGACTCCGCGGAAGAGCACGCTGTTCTCCACTTTTCCTTCGATCTGGCAGCCATCCGCCACCAGGGAATTTACTTCAGTGGCATTATCCCCGTAGTAGGCCGGCATCTCGTCGCGCACCTTCGTGTATACCGGAAGCTCATCCCGGAACAGTCCCTTCCTCATTTTGGGATCCAGGATCTCCATGTTGAAGCGGAAATAGCTCTGCACCGAATCGATGTGCCAGCATTTTCCCTTATATTCATAGGCGTTGATCTTTGCGCTCCGGCTCTGGATCAGTCGCAGGAAGATATCCTTTTCCATGGAATGCAGGCCGTGTGCAACCGCTTTGTCTACCAGGTCCAGAAGCAGTTCGCGTTTCATAACGAACACCTGCATATAGCAGTTTCCGTATGCGGGATGCGTCGGCTGAACCTCCATGTCGGTCACATCGCCGTTTTCCTCAACCTTGATATACGTACCGTATTCATCCCGGATCATGGTAGGATCCTTTGTGTACATCAGGGTGATATCCGCACCGGTTTCCCTGTAAAAACTGATCAGTTCATCCAGGTGGGCATTGTACAGGATGTTGCTGTTGCTCAGCACCAGCGTTTCCTGCTTGCTCCGGGTCAGATAGCTGTTGTTGGAACGAAGCGCATCCAGGATTCCCGGATACAGGCCGACATTTTCGCGGGTCAGGAACGGAGGCAGAATATGAAGGCCTTCATGTTTGCCATGCAGATCCCATTCCTTGCCGGATCCCAGATGATCCATCAGGCTGTGGTAGTTTTTCTGCATGATCACACCGATATTCTTCATTCCGCCGTTCACCATGCTGGAAACCAGGAAGTCGATCACGCGGAACCTTCCGGCAACCGGCATTGCGGCAATTGCCCGGGTAATCGTCAGTTCCCGAAGCCTGGCGTCATTTTCGCCGGTATAGATAATTCCCATTATATCTTTCATATTATTTCATTCCTTTCCATTTTTCAGAAAGAATACGACTCGTCAACCTGCTGGCCGGCCGGAACCGTTGCCCCTGCCGGAATTGTAATGCCCTGTCCGACCACCGCGATATTTCCTTCTTCTCCGCCGACAATCGCGCCTGCGCCGATCACGGCATTTTCAGCGACGATCGTCCTGCGGATCACGGCACCGCGCTTGATGATGCTGCCCGGCATAATGACGCTGGACTCCACATAGGCACCTTCCTCCACCACGACGCCGGCAAACAGGATGGAATGATGTACGTTTCCGTATACCTCGCCGCCTTCGGTGATCAGTGTGTCGGTAACGGTTGCGCCTTTTGCGATATAATGGGGCGGCATGCCCGGATTCTTGGCATATATCCGCCATTTCTTGTCATGCATATCCATCGGCATCGGATTCTCAAGCAGGTCCATATTGGCCTCCCAGAGGCTTTCAATGGTTCCCACGTCCTTCCAGTAGCCGGTAAAGTTATAGGCAACCATCACCTGGTTGTCATTCAGCATGTTCGGGATAATGTTTTTGCCGAAGTCATTGGAGCTTCCCTTGTCCGCTTCATCATCGGTCAGGTATTTGTATAGTTTCTCCCATGTGAAGATGTAAACACCCATGGATGCCTTGTTGCTCTTCGGCTTCTTCGGCTTCTCTTCAAACTCAATGATCCGGTTGTTTTCATCGGTGTTCATGATACCGAACCGGGGCGCTTCCTCCCAGGCCACGGGACGCACTGCAATCGTAGCATCGGCGCCATTGCTGATATGGTAATTCAGCATCGCGTTGTAATCCATCTTGTAGATATGGTCGCCGCTCAGGATCAGGACATAGTCCGGATTGAACTGCTGAATAAACGCAATGTTCTGGTATATCGCGTTTGCCGTGCCGCGGTACCATTCTCCGCTTTTGCCTTTCTGATACGGAGGAAGTACGAAAACGCCGCCGTTGGAAATATCCAGATCCCAGGGAGCACCGCTGCCGATATATGCATTCAGCTCCAGCGGCTGATACTGAGTCAGCACACCGACGGTATCAATGCCGCTGTTGGTGCAGTTGCTCAGCGGAAAGTCGATAATCCTGTACTTCCCGCCGTACGGAATTGCCGGTTTTGCCACGTTCTTGGTCAGAATACCAAGCCGGCTGCCCTGACCGCCAGCGAGAAGCATCGCAACACAAGTCTTTTTTCTTAACACAGGATAACACGCTCCTTTATAATAATGATAGGCACGCATAATACATGAACTGACATGCAAAATCGTTTTATGCTTTCTCTGGTAACATTCTAACCCGTTTCCGACACTTTCGTCAAGTGCAATTTGCACATTCTGCAAATGACAAATCGTTGCTGACCGGTTCCTATTATTGACGAATTGTGTTATAATATAGATTGATAATTGTCAGGGCTGAACCCATTTATGCGATTATCCGGGACATCATCACACAGAAGGACGTCCGGGGTTCTCCCGGACAGCTCGTCAGAATGATGAATTTTCCCAAATTTTTTCGAATAACGGGGGAATAATCCGCTTGTTTGCTTCGTTACTATCAATGGAAGAGGGTTCCGGCCTGCGGCCGCCGGACGGGGACAGTTCCCCTGCTTCCGGTCTCTCTTTCGAACAGTTGTATGATCTGTATGCGACTGATGTCCTCCGTGTATCGTACTATTATCTTGGAGACCGCCAGCGTGCGGAGGATGTGACGCAGGATGTTTTCGTCCGTTTTCTCACCTCACGTCCCACGCTGGTGGAAGGCCGGGAAAAGGCATGGCTGCTGAAAGTGGCCCTGAACCGCTGCCGTGACCTGTGGCGGGGCGCGTGGATGAAACGGGTCGTTCTCGGGCATCCTGCCTTTGAACTGTTTCCGGCGGAAGACGAAATCGGCCGTCTGGCAGAAAACACCGCTCTGGCGGAAGCTGTAAACCGGCTTCCCGCAATCTTCAAGGAAGTTGTCCTGCTGCATTATTACCAGGGATACGGGGTGTCTGAAATATCCATGATGCTTGATATTTCTGAAGGTACGGTTTCTTCCCGGCTCAGCCGGGCCCGTTCACGGCTGTCGAATGATTTGAAAGGAGATGGGGCAGATGAGCAGAATTGAGCAGTTGCCTGAAGTAACTGAACAGGTTCTCTCCGGTCTTCAGGCCGGTGACGAACTGAAAAACCGCATCTACCGGAAAGCTCTGGAGCCGGATTCCAGGCCGTCCCGCCGTTCCGTGCGGGTTCCGATGATCGCGCTCTGCTCTCTTTCCGTTGTCATGATTGCACTGGTGGCGGTTCTCGGGCAGGTTCATCCCCTGAATGATTCCGATGCCGCTGATATCCGGACGATTACTGCCGGTGAACACCGGGTCGCATCCCCGGTCGTTCTGCAGACGATTATCGATGAGACAGTCAGTCAGTACACCGCCGGTTCCGTCATTCCGGATGAAACGGAAGCCGCAGATGCTGAATCTGATCATAACGAAACGGAAGAAGAAACGGCGGAATCTTCCGATTCCGCCGCATCCGATCCTGCGCCTGTCGGTGAACCCGAATAATCCGGGACGGTTTATACCCCTTTTTCTTCCAGATATTTTTCAAGTTTTCTTTTCACGCGCTGTAACGCATTGTCAATGGATTTGACATGGCGTCCCAGCGCGTCTGCTATTTCCTGATAGCTTTTCCCGTCCAGGTAGGCCTGCAGCACTTCCTGTTCGAGCCCGGAAAGCACTTCGCTGATTTTATTGTGGATGTTTCCCAGGTTTTCCCGGTTGATAATCAGTTCTTCCGGATCGGAAATTCTCCCCTCCATAATCACATCCAGCAGCGTACGGTCGCTTTCTTCGTCGTAGAGAGGCTTGTTCAGCGACACATAGCTGTTCAGCGGAATATGCTTCTGACGGGTTGCAGTCTTGATGGCAGTAATAATCTGACGGGTAATGCAAAGCTCGGCAAATGCGCGGAATGAGCTGAGTTTCTCCGGTTTGAAGTCGCGGATCGCCTTGTACAGCCCGATCATTCCTTCCTGGACAATATCCTCGTGATCCGCTCCGATCAGAAAATAGCTCCGTGCTTTTGCCCGGACGAAATTCTTATACTTGTTCAGCAGGTATTCCTCGGCTTCCGAATCGCCCTGGTGGCACATTTCAACCACCTGTTCATCATTCATCTGCTGATACCGGCTGCTCAGAAACCCCATTTCATTCTCTTCGCTGACGGTTGTGTCGGCTGTGTTATTCAGTTCTTCCGGCTGATTGTCCGGCAGTGTTCTTTCATCCAGCATACAGCTTCTCCCGTCTTCGGTGATCATTCGTTCCGTGAGATGAATACACGGTACATCATGACGCCTGCAGCCACCGAAGCATTCAGGCTGTCCAGATGTCCTTTCATCGGAAGGGAAACGGAAGCATCACACTTTTCTTCTGTCAGCCGGCTGATTCCTTCCCCTTCGGCGCCGATTACGAGGGCTGTCCCTCCTTCAAAGGATACTTCCCGGAAATCCTTCCCGTTCATGGTCAGCGCATAAACCCAGATGTTCTCTTTCTGAAGTTCCTCGATGGTGCGGTTCAGGTTCATCACACGCGCCACTTTTACATACTCAACCGCGCCGGCTGAAGATTTTACCGCCGCCGGTGTCAGTCCGACACTGCGGTGCTGCGGCACAATCACGCCATGCGCTCCCACGCATTCCGCCGTGCGGATAATCGCGCCAAGGTTGTGCGGGTCTGTCACTCCGTCCAGAATAATGATAAATGGCGGTTCATTCTTCTCCCGGGCGTCTGCCAGGATGTCTTCCACTGTGCAGTACTGATAGGCGGAAGCAAAGGCAATCAGTCCCTGATGGCGGGGAGCGATTTCATCTAGCCGGCTCTTGTCCACCGTCTGAATCATAATCTTCTGTTCCTTGGCCCGCTGGATGATCTCCAGCGCCGATCCGGACAGATCTCCCTTCTGGACCATCAGCTTTTCCAGGTCGCGATGGTTTTTCAGCGCTTCACGGATTGGATTCCGTCCGGTCAGGATATACTTTTCCGCTTCGCTGTCCTGTTCGATGCGGGTTTCATATACGGGAGCAGTTTCCCGGTGCGGACGTGCATCCTCCCTGTATTCAAAATCCCGGTATCCGCCGCTCTTCCGGTTGCTGCTTCGTTCCTGATTCCCGGCAGGAAAAGGCCGGCTGTTTCTGCGCGGACTGTCATCTGCCTTCCGTCCGGCTGAAGACGGACGGAAGCTGCCGCGTTCCCGCTGGCTGTCGCCGGATTTCCGTGCAGCCGGGCGGCTGAAGCCATTCCGTTCCCGCTGCCCGTATGATGCGGCCGGTGTTTTTTTTCGATCTTTGTTGCTGTAATTATTATTCGGCATGTTGATTCTCCTTATTCAGTTCCGCAAGCAGTTTTTCCCGCTCCGCCCGTTTGATCGCCTGCATTCCGCAGCTTTTCTCCCCCTCCGGGCATTTCCCTCGAATGCAGGCCGGGCCTGCATCCCGGAAGAGTTCCGGAGAAACCTGAAGGCACAGCTCATGCATTTTTTCCGCCAGAGCCCGAATCTCCCACTGGGCCCGGGAGCACATCCGGAGGCTGAAAAAATGGCGGAGCTCGCGCACATTCATGGTCACAAGCATCCGGGTTTCACATGCGTTCGGGAGAACAAACCGGGCATCCTCATTGGATTTTTCCCCCTGTTTTCCGAGCCGCTCCTGCCAGGATCTGTACCAGTCTTCCATCTGATTCATCTGGGAATGGTATTCCTGCACAGCCTCTTCACCCAGCGCTTCAATGCTCGGCGGAATAATATACCCGAATCCGTTCTCATAGGATACATACCGCTGACTCTGGACCGAGAATGCAACGCCGACCCGATGCCGCGTGATCTGCGCCAGAAGCGCACGGCTGACGCCCTCGATCCCGAAGGTGAACGAAGCATGTTCGAGTACAGATTCATGCCCCATATTCATCAGCTTCTGTATAAACGCGGACTGGTCCTTTTCGGATATTCTGGCTTTCAGGTCCCCGATATTGGCCCTGGAATAGCACAGCTTGGCGCCAAGGGAAACTGTTTCCTCCGGTAATCCTGTATACCGGATCAGGATCACGTTCATCTGTTTTCTTTCAGCCATTGCAGTTCCCTCCGATAATCATTCCGGCAAAGTGCATAATCCGTTCCTCGTTGCCGGTTATATACAGGAACCCGATCAGCGCCTCAAATCCGGTTGCTGCCGAATAATCCTCCGGTTCCTGGTTCTTCGGTGCCGGATGCCGGGCATGGGTATTGCGCCCTCTCCGGATGATCTCCTGCTCGCGTTCATCGGTTTCCGGCAGGATTTTCTCCAGGAATGACGCCTGCGCTCCCGCATTCACATACTCCACGCAGGACCGGTGCATATGGTGGACATTCAGTCCCCGATGCACGAGTGTGTCCCGGACAACAGTTTCCCATACGGAATCACCCAGATAAGCCAGCTGAAGCGCATTCAGCATGCCTGCATCCCTGTCGGACAACGGTTCTGCCAGTCTCAGACTCAAATTCATCCCTCCGATGTTACGGGAAGATTATACCATAAATCATGGAAAAAAATAGTCCTTCGATTTTTGAATATTTCTGCTTGACAAACCTTCCGATTTCTGTATAATAACATCTGTTCGCTGTTGAGCACCATTAGCTCAGTTGGTAGAGCACCTGACTCTTAATCAGGGTGTCTAGGGTTCGAGTCCCTAATGGTGTACGGGCCTGCGGTTGAAACCGCAGGTTTTTTTGTGCATCAAAAAACCGGCCGTCATTCAACGGGCTTTTTGTGCACCAAAAAAACCGGCCATGATTCAATGGCCGGCTGAACCGCGAAATCGGATTATGCCTGGGCAGGGGCTCCTACCGGGCAGGTTTCCGCGCAGGCACCGCATTCGATGCACACATCGGGATTGATTTCGTACTTGCCGTCGCCTTCAGCGATCGCGTTCACGGGGCACTCCGCAGCGCAGGCGCCGCAGCTGATGCATTCGTCAGAAATTTTGTAAGCCATAAATCCTACCTCCAAAAATCGTTCAGGGAACGTTGTTACCCATAATATATCATCGAATTCCTGTTTTTGCAATACCATGCAGACAGCATGCAGGTACGTCAGTTGATGGCGTCCATTGCCTTCTGCAGAGCATCCGCCCAGCTTCCCCGGGTAGCGGTCTCTTCCTTCTTTTCCGAAACCGAAGCCGGTATTTCCGCAGTCCCGTTTTCTTCTCTGGGCCGGTTCGGATTCTCCCGCCGGACGGGTTTTCCGAGCTGCTGCCCGTCACGGTTGGGGTTCCGGTTTCCTTTCTTTCCATCCTGCGAATGTCCCTGCCGGCCTGTTTCCGGTCTGGCGTCCCGCCGGCCGGCTTCACGTTCTCCGTCCGCCCCGTTTCCGGCTTTCTGTTCCCTGTCCGCAGATCCGTTCCGGGGTTCAGCGTCTGCCGGCACACGGTTCTTTTTCCCTGCCGGAGGCGTATTTTCATGCGTTTTATCAGTATCTGTCCTGACGATTTCCTCCAGCGGGAACTCCTTGATTTCGCTGGAATCCCCATTGGTAATCCGGACGCTGACGGTTTCTTTCAGAATGTTCAGATCGGAAACAATCCCTGTTCCGGCCGGTGTGGAAACTTCCCGGCCGGTTTTCGGCATCTTTTTGCGGGTCTGTTCATAGTGATCCTGTTCATATTTCAGGCAGCACATCAGTCTTCCGCAGACACCGCTGATCTTGGTCGGATTCAGCGAAAGGTTCTGTTCCTTTGCCATCTTGATGGATACCGGCTGGAATTCATCCAGGAACGCACCGCAGCAGATCGGCCGTCCGCAAGGTCCAAGCCCGCCGAGCATTTTTGCTTCATCCCGGACTCCGATCTGCCGCAGTTCAATCCGCATCTTGAAAACGGAGGCCAGGTCTTTCACCAGGCTCCGGAAATCCACACGACCGTTGGCAGTGAAATAGAACAGGATTTTGCTGTTGTCAAACGCATATTCCACTGATACCAGTTTCATATCCAGCTGATGTTCTGCAATTTTCTTCTGGCAGGTCTGGTATGCTTCCTTTTCCTTCTCCCGGTTTTCAGTACTGTGCTGAATATCCTGCTGTGTTGCAATCCGGACAATCTTGCGCATTGGTGCATTGGCGGATTCCTCCGCTTCCCGGATCCCGATCACGATTTCCCCCAGGTCCAGGCCTTTTGCAGTATCCGCCACGACATAATCGCCCGGTTTCAGCATCAAGCTGTCGGCGTCAAAGTAATGGATTTTTCCGTTATTCTGAAATTGAATACCAACGATTTTTACCATTTGTTTCCTTCCCCCATAAAGACAAAAAGAAGCTGTTCCAGGACCGCCTGGAAATTGACATTCGATTCAAGCTGCCTGCGTGCGTCATTGACCGCATTGATCAGTCCGGTGAAATCCTCCGGACCGGCATCGGCAGAAAAACGCTTCCAGTTCTCCGCAAGGCCGGCAGTTCCCCCGCTGTTTCCCTGTCCGAAACGGAAACGCGCCATCCGTTCAAGCGACGCTTCCAGAATATCCAGCAGGGTCCCGGCTTCCGCCTTCCTTTCCTTCCAGCTGTTCGAAACCCGCAGAATGTCGCTCCGCCCGGTTCCCGCAGGCCGGAAAAAAAGGCCGATCACCTCAGCGCGCATTTTCCAGTACTCCTCATCAGAGGCCAGTTCCAGCGCTTTTCCGATTGATCCGTGTGCTTCCGCCACGCACTCCTCCGCGTGAGCCCCCCGGATCCCTTCCTGTTCCAGTATTTTCCGGACGAACCCATCTTCCCATGCTTTCAGCCGGACCGGCCGGCATCTGCTGACAACCGTTGTCAGGAGTGCCTCGGGATGCTCTGTCACCAGGATGATATATGTGTTTTCCGGCGGTTCTTCCAGGGTTTTCAGCAGGCTGTTCTGCGCCTGGGCCGTCATCCTGTCCGCATCAAACAGCAGGACCACACGGGCTTTCCCCTCCAGCGTATGGTTCCCGCAGATCCGGATCATTTCACGGATGTCATCCACGGGAATCGTAGTCCTGTCCTTTTTCCCGTCCGGTGCAAGCGGTACACCCTGGCGGATCACCGTCACATCCGGGTGTTCGCCCTGTTCGGTCAGCAGGCAGTCCCTGCATTTGCCGCAGGGACGTGTTCCGTCGGAACTGCACAGAAGAGCGGACGCCATCAGCCTTGCCAGCGTCCGTTTCCCGGTTCCCTTTTCACCTGTGATCAGGCTGGCATGAACCAGCCTGCCTTCCGCCAGCTGGGACAGCAGTCCGCTGATCTCCGGTCCCTGTTCATGAAAAGACGATAATTCCGGCCTCATACCATCCGCCCTGTCAAACCTTCAGGAACTGTTCCACGTTCAGGACAAACAGAGTTGCTCCTCCGACAGTAACCTCCATCGGAAACGCAGCATATTCCCCGTGGGTAATGTTGTTGATCCCGGTTGTCGCTGCCGTCATCTGTTTCCGGCTCTTGCAAACCGTTTCAATGATGCGGATGGCTTCGGAAATCCGGTCTTCATCAACACCGAGCAGCAGGGTGGTATTCCCGGCCCGCAGAAATCCGCCGGTAGTCGCCAGTTTGGTAACACCGAATCCCTGCTGCATCAGTTTGGACAGCAGTTTAGAAGAATCTTCATCCTGAACGATCGCAATAATCAGTTTCATAATGAATCCTCCCTCCCGGTAAATCAATTAAGTATATCCTACATCC